>ERZ1066121.1425-NODE-1425-length-17569-cov-15.726619_pt1 | contig 17569 bp, 16 predicted proteins | sample MGYA00382768_ERZ1066121 | MGnify/ENA primary metagenome ERZ1066121 (study PRJEB33369, sample SAMEA5778351) | biofilm metagenome | biome: Industrial cooling water; feature: Water cooling tower basin; material: Biofilm | place: United Arab Emirates | collected... | reverse complement strand
CCACAGCACGGCGCCGACCAGCGGCGACAGCGAGGCCAGTCGCGGCCGCGGTCGAGCTGGGCCGCAGGCGTCAGCACGGCGATCAGGAACGTGCGGCTGGCGTCGGGCTGCAGCCGCGCCACCGTGCCCACCGGGAAACCGGGCGGAAAGCGCTCGCCCAGGCCCGAGGTGACGATCAGGTCGCCCACCTTCACATCGGCCGACATCGGGATGTTGGCCAGCTCCAGATGATCGCCGCGGCCGTACACCACCAGCCGGATGCCGTTGCGCGACACCGCCACCGGCACCGCATGGCTGGGGTCGGTCAGCAGCAGCACTTCGGCCGAGCTGTGCCGCACCCGGGTGACCTGGCCGATCAGGCCGCCGGCATCGATCACCGCCTGCCCCTCGCGCACACCGGCCGCGGACCCGATGTCCAGGGTCAGACGCTGGCGGTTGGGGTCGAGCGCGATGTCGAGGATCGGCGCGAGCTGCACATCCAGGCCGCCCTGTTCGGCGGCGCCCAGCAGCCCGCGCAGGCGGGCGTTCTCGGCCGCGGCCGCCTGCAGACGCGCATTGCGCGCGCGCTCCACCAGCAGCGCGTTGCGCAGCGCGTCGTTCTCGTCGGTGAGCCGGCCCAGCGTGGCGGCATCCTCGCGCACCGTGCGGCCCAGCCGGGCCGGCATGCCGGCCACCTCCCACAGCGGCTCGACCAGCAGTTCGGCGTAGCCACGCACGGTCTTCAGCCACTGCGCCTGGTGGTCCAGCACCATCAGGCCGATCGCCAGCACGATGCACGCCAGCAGCCGCAGGGTTCCGGCGATATCGTCGGAACGCGCTACGGGAGGGCCGGCATAGGGAGGCACGTCGGGATGTCGGAGGGCAATGGATCGGCGGGATGGGCATGCCCGGAGAGGCATGCGCGGGGAAGCGCCTTCCCGGCGGCTGGCTCCGCGTCAGCGGTCCGCCGGCATGGCCCCGCACGGTGCCCAGACGGGCATCGCGGGGCCGGGTCCGACATCACTCGGAGGCGTAGAACTCGTTGCCGTGCATGTCCATGATTTCCAGCGCCCGGCCGCCGCCACGGGCGACGCAGGTCAGCGGATCCTCGGCGACCTGCACGTGCAGGCCGGTTTCCTCGCCGATCAGCTTGTCCAGGTCGCGCAGCAGCGCGCCGCCGCCGGTGAGCACGATGCCGCGCTCGGCCACGTCCGAGCACAGCTCGGGCGGGGTCTGCTCCAGCGCCAGCTTGACCGCGCTGACGATGCCGCCCAGCGGCTCGCGCAGGGCGTCCAGCACCTCGTTGGAGTTGAGCGTAACCGCGCGCGGCACGCCCTCGGCCAGATTGCGCCCGGAGACCTCGATCGAGGCGACCTGCTGCTGCGGGTAGGCGCAGCCGATCTCCAGCTTGATCCGCTCGGCGGTGGCCTCGCCGATCAGGGTGCCGTGGGCGCGGCGCACGTAGTTGATGATGGCGTCGTCGAAGCGGTCGCCGCCGATGCGCACCGACTGCGAGTACACGATGCCGTTGAGCGCGATCACCGCGATCTCGGTGGTGCCGCCGCCGATGTCGATGACCATCGAGCCGCGCGCCTCGCTGACCGGCAGGCCGGCGCCGATCGCCGCGGCCATGGGTTCCTCGATCAGGTACACCTCGCGTGCGCCGGCTTCCTCGGCGGAGTCGCGGATGGCGCGCTTCTCGACGTTGGTCGAACCGCAGGGCACGCAGATCAGCACCCGCGGGCTGGGCTTGAAGAAGCGCGACTTGTGCACCTTCTGGATGAACTGCTTGAGCATTTCCTCGGTGTAGGTGAAGTCGGCGATCACGCCGTCCTTCATCGGCCGGTAGGTGGTGATGTGGCCGGGGGTGCGGCCGAGCATCTGCTTGGCCTCGCTGCCGACCGCCGCGACCGAGCGCTGGCCGCCGCCGCCGCGCTCGTGGCGCACCGCGACGACCGAGGGCTCGTTGAGCACGATGCCCTGGCCGCGCACGAAAATGAGGGTATTGGCCGTGCCCAGGTCGATGGACAGGTCATTGGAAAACATGCCGCGAAACTTTTTGAACATCGAAAGCGTGCCGGTGGGAGCGAAACGGAGGGGGAAGACCGTGGGCCGGACCGGTGCGGAACCGGAGGCGGCGGGACGCGCGAGCAGTCGGATGGAGCGCCGCGCGACGGCCCGGAAGATCGGGGGCCGCGAAACCGGCGCGTGCACGGGAGACGCGTAACGCGTAAGCGTAGCAAAAAACAGAGGGGAAACCGGGCCTGCGGCCCCGTTTCCGCGCGCCGGCGCGGTTTTTTCCGTCCGCGCGCGCCTCCCGGCCACGCGCGGGTGCCCGGCGACGGCCGGAAGCGGCCCTGCAGGCCTGTCCGGCCACACCCGCCATCAATGCCGGCGCGCCTCGTCGGCCGGCATCGTCCACCCCGCCCGGAGGCCCGCCGTTCTGGCCTCCGCACGACACAGCCGGTACCCTGTGCGCCCTCGCCGGGCATGCCCGGCCCGCCTCCACGCGAACGGACAACCCCGACATGGCAGCCCTGATCTGCGGTTCCCTGGCCTACGACACCATCATGGTCTTCCCGGACCAGTTCAAGAACCACATCCTGCCGGACAAGGTCCACATCCTGAACGTGTCGTTTCTGGTGCCGCGGATGCGCCGCGAATTCGGCGGCTGCGCCGGCAACATCGCCTACAACCTCAAGCTGCTCGGCGGCGATCCGATCCCGATGGCCACCGTGGGCGGCGATTTCGCCCCCTACCGCGAGTGGTTCGACGAGATGGGCATCACCCTGGCCCAGGTGAAGGAGATCCCCGAGCTGTTCACTCCGCAGGCCTTCATCACCACCGACCACGACAACAACCAGATCACCGCCTTCCATCCGGGCGCGATGATGCGGTCCTACGAAAACCACGTCCGCAACGTGTCGGGCGTCACCTTCGGCATCGTCAGCCCCGACGGCCGCGAGGGCATGCTGCAGAACGCGAAGGAATTCGCCGAGCTGGGCATCCCGTTCATCTTCGACCCGGGCCAGGCCATGCCGCTGTTCAACGGCGAGGAGCTGCGCGCGTTCATCGAGCAGGCCGACTACGTCACCGTGAACGACTACGAGTCCAACCTGCTGCAGGAGCGCACCGGCTGGGACGAGACGACCATCGCCGGCAAGGTCAAGGCCTACATCACCACCCAGGGCCCGCGCGGCGCGACCATCCACGCAGACGGCACCAGCCATCACGTCCCGCCGGCGCACGAGCGCCGGGTCACCGACCCCACCGGTTGCGGCGACGCCTTCCGCGCCGGCCTGATCTTCGGCATCGAGAAGGGCTACGACTGGCCGACCATCGGCCGCATCGGCAACCTGATGGGCGCGCTGAAGGTGGAACACCCCGGCACCCAGAACCAGCGCTTCGACTACGAGGAATTCTCCGAGCAGTTCCGGCAGCAGTTCGGCTACGCGCTGTAAGCAACGGCGCCTTGCTGTACAGCGGAGCGCAGCTCCGCGACGGCCTCTCGGGAGCCGTCGCAGCGGTGCCGCGCAGCGCTCCACGCGCGACATCATCACGCGCCTCGGCGCGGCGGCGCCGGGGGCGTGCCCGCGCGCAGGAACGGGCCCGTGCGACGGCGTCCGCTATGCTGGCCCGGTCCCCCTTCGTGAGCCCGCCATGACCCTTCCCTACTGGTGCATCCTGATCGCCGCCGCCCTGCCCTATCTGTGGGTGCTGATCGCCAAGACCGCGGTGAAGGGCATGGACAACCGCGACCCGCGCGGCTGGCTGGCCGCCCAGACCCATCCGCGGGTGCGCCGCGGCAATGCCGCCCATCAGAACGCCTTCGAGGCCTTCGCGCCGTTCGCCGCCGGCGTGCTGATGGCGCAGGCTGCCGGCGTGGACCCCGAACGCATCGCCGGCCTGGCCATCGCCTTCGTCGTGGTGCGCGTGCTGCATGGCGTGTTCTACCTCGCCAACCTCGACAAGCTGCGTTCGCTGGCCTGGCTGGTGGGGATCGGCTGCGTGGCGGCGCTGATGGTGCAGGCGGCGCTGCGGGTTTGAGGCGCCCGCCGGGTCAGCCGACGCGAGGCGGCGGCGCGAAATGCCCGCCTTCGGTGCCGTCCCGCCATGCGCCGGGCCGGGGCCGCCAGTCGCCTTCGCCCAGCATCGGAACCAACAGGGTCTCGAGCGCGATGCCGAGCGTCGCCTCGGCGCCGGCACCGCCGTCGGCCTTGTGCGCGTTGCGCAGGAAAGCGCGGAACGGCGCATCGTGCTGCGCGAGGCGCGCGACCAGGCGCTTGGCCAGGTCGTAGGACAGCTCATTGCCGTCGTCGACGCGCAGGAAGGACTTGCCCGACCAGAATTCCTGCACGGTGTCCGCGTTCCAGAACGCGAGGTGCTTCCGCGGCAGCTCCTCCGGGTGGTAGAGCAGGTGCCCGGGATGGGCCAGCCACGGGAAGAACGCCTGCTCGATGTTCACCGCCATCCCCTCGTTGAGCCAGGCGGGAATGGGCAGATGCGCCAGCAGGCAGTGCGTCAGCTCGTGGACGATGACCGGCTGCATGGATTCCATTTCGCCCGCATAGAGCGCGAAATGCCCGTAGCCGTCGTGGATGAACATGCCGGAGGAGCGCGCGTATTCGCCGCCGTCGTCCGGATGGAAATGCGAGACATAATCGTAGTAGCCGTCTTCATCGGCAAAGACCAGCAGCACGTGCCGGCCTCCCGTACGCGCCGTGGCGGCATCACCCAGCTGGCGCAGGATGCGGCGACGCGCGGCCTGGCAGAACTGCAGCAGCAGCTCCACTTCGCGGTCGCCAAGCGCCGACAGCAGCAGGAAATCCGCCGAGGCATGCACCCGATACGGGCGCTCGCCGTCCGGCAGCGCCTCGGCCATGGCCTGCAGCCAGTGCCCGGCCGCCGCCGTACGCAAGCCGTCGCGGGTCTCGGCATCGCCATCCGGAGCGCCGCCGGCATCGATCGCGGCCCAGTCCGGAATGGGCAGGCGGGTCCCGTCGAACCAGACCATGTCCACGGCCGCGGGCGCCTCCAGCAGCGCGGAAACCCGGGCGGAGGCCTTCGCGCGCCCTGTCCCGCCCCGGGTCCGCGGATGCCCCGACGCGTCGCCGGGTGTCCCCGCGAACCAGCCCGCGAACAAGCGCCCGACCTTGCTCCACATGACGCCTCCCCGCCTTCATGCCGGTCCTCATCGCCAGCGCGGGCATCATTGCAACGCCACGCGCCGTCGGCAATCCATCCGGATCCTCCATCCAGACACCCGGCACTCCGCGGCGCCGCTTGCGGCATGATGCCGGGCCACTCTCCCGCCGGAACGCGCCATGTCCGACCACCCGTCCCTCGCCGCTGCCCCGCCCGCCTGGTCCGCCCACGTCCGCGACGTGGCCGATTTCCCGAAGCCCGGCATCGTGTTCAAGGACATCATGCCGCTGCTGTCCAGCGCCGAGGGGTTCGCCGAGGCGGTCGATGCGCTGGCGGCGCCGTGGCGCGGAGCCGGCGTGCAGGCGGTGGTCGCGGTGGAGGCGCGCGGTTTCATCCTGGGCGCGCCGCTGGCGCGGGCGCTGGGCGCGGGCTTCGTGCCGGTGCGCAAGCCGGGCAAGCTGCCCGGGCGCACGCTGCGCCGCAGCTATGCGCTGGAATACGGGCAAGACGCACTGGAAATCCAGGCCGAGGCCCTGCCCCGCGGTGCGCGGGTGCTGCTGGTCGACGATGTGCTGGCCACCGGCGGCACGCTGGCCGCGGCGCGCGGCCTGGTCGATGTGCTGGGCGCCGAGCTGGTCGGCGGCGCCGTGCTGATCGAGCTCACGGCCCTGGCGGGGCGGGCGCGCTGGGCCGACGGCGCGCCGCTGCAGGCGGCCTGGACGGTCTGAACAGGCCGCGCAGCCATCGACGTCACGCCGGCTCAGGCCAGCGGAACTGTCGTCACGCCGCCGGCGCGTAGACCTGGGCGTAGAGCGGATGGTCCACTTCGCCGATCAGCTGCGGGCGGACGCCTTCGGGCAGGCCCGCGAGCATGGCTTCGGCGGTGTCGATCGGCGGCAGGCCCATGGCCAGCGCCGCATCCGCCGCCGCGCGTGCCGCGGCGGGGTCGGTGCTGCCGCGCACGATCAGCACGGCAGCTTCCTCGGCCGTGAGCAGGTCGTGGACGCACAGCGCCGAGGGCTGCAGCATGCGCCACGACTGGGCATCCACTTCACCGGATTCGACCAGACGCTCGCCGATCGCCTGCTCCAGCGCGGCCAGCCGCGACTGCCGCTCCAGATCCACCGCCTGGCGCATCAGGCCATCGTCCAGCTCGGGCACGGGCGTGCCGGTGAGGTCGGCCATCTTCGCCCCGACCTCGCGCATCTTGGCCGCGTCGGGCGCGGGCCGGGACAGGATGTAGTCCATCGAGCGCGCGTACTGCGCGGTGAACACGGCCGCGAAATTGCCGGCATCCACCTTCAGCGGCGAGCCGTCCAGGGGCTGCGCCAGCAGGGCGTCGAAGGCGTCCTCGGGCGTGAGCCGCGGGTCGGCCACGCACACGTTGCCGGGCGGCAGGTTGGCCGGGTCGTGCAGGGCGCTGCTGGTCACCGTGCAGCTGCTGCCGTCCAGATAGGCGCGCACCAGGTCGAAGAACGGCGGCAGTTCGGGATGGTCGTAGACCACCGCGGCGAAACCGGTTTCGGCCTGGGTGCCGGCCCACAGGCGCATCGGCGCCATCTGCGGCACCGCGAAACGGCCCACCTCGTCGAAGCCCAGCGCACGCAGCTGCCCGGCCAGGGCCGCAGCCTCGGGCCGGTGCCAGTCGCCGATGTACGGGGCCAGATCGATCCGCGCCGCCAGGCCGGGTTCGGTCCGTTCGCGTCGGGGTGATGCGATGCCGCGGCGCCTGCGCAGCACTACCCAGACCAGGAGAAGCAGAAGCACGGCCGCAGCAACGGCCGCGATGAACATGGGGGACAGGCCGCCGACTTCGGTCATTGGCGTCTCGGGGGATGGAATGTGACGGCAGTCTAGCAGCGTGTCGAAAAACGCACATCGGGGGGCGGTGCGGGCCGTGGGCCGACATCGGCCGCTCCATCGCACCGCTGCGCGGCTCCCCACCCGGCGCCGCGCGGCGCATCACGCGGACAGCCCGGCCGCCAGCAACCGCTGCAGCAGGGGCTGCAGGCGGCCGGCGCGATCCGCGTCCCAGGCGAAGCTGGCCTCGTCCATGTAGGTGCGCTGGCTGATCTCCAGCTGCACCGCGTCGATGCCGGCCGCCGGATCGCCGTAGTGCCGGGTGATGTAGCCGCCCTTGAACCGGCCGTTGGCGACCCAGTCGTAGTCGGCCTGCGCCGCGAGGGTCGCCTCCAACCGCGCCTGCAGCCCGGGCGCGCAGCTGGCCCCGGAAGCGGTGCCCAGATTCAGATCCGGCAGCCGGCCCGCGAACAGGAACGGGCATTCGCCGCGGATCGAATGCCCTTCCCAGAGCAGCGCCCGGCCGTGCGCCGCGCGCAGCCGGTCGAGTTCGCCGCGCAGGGCGTCGTGGTAGGGCCGCCAACAGGTCTCGACCCGCTCGGCGACCTCGTCCGCGGACGGCGCCTGCCCGGGCAGATACACCGGCTCGCCGTCGAAGCGGACCGCCGGGCACAGGCCGGTGGTGTTCTGCCCCGGGTACAGCGACACGTCGTCCGGCGGCCGGTTCAGGTCGACCACATAGCGCGAGAACCGCGGCACCAGGACCGAGGCGCCCATCTCACGGGCGAAGGCATACAGCCGCGCCACGTGCCAGTCGGTGTCCGGCGCGCGTCGCGCCTCGGGGGTCATGCGTGCCGCGAGCGCGTCGGGAATCTCGCTGCCGTCGTGCGGCAGGCTGACCAGCAGGGGGACGGTGCCGGGGTGGAGCGTGTGGACATGCATCGTTCGAGTCTAGCAACCCGGGCCGGCGCATCGCCGACACGCGCAGCCCGCTCCGCACGCGATCCGCGCGTCGGACTCCATGCCGACACTCTCCGCGGCCTTCGGGTTTGACCTGCGACATCGCGGCGTGCAAGCGTTCGGGATGTTGGCTCCACGCCGCACACGCTGCGGCCCACACACATCCCCGCACCCAAAGGCCTGCGCATGTCCCACGTCATCGCCCCGGACCACTTCGACTTCATCATCGGCCGCTGGCGCGTGTCGCACCGGCGGCTCAATGCGCGTCTGCAGGGCTGCACCGAATGGACCGCGTTCGAAGGCACCTCGTCCACGCACAAGATCCTCGGCGGCTTCGGCAATCTCGAAGACAACCTGCTGCACTTCCCCGATGGCGACGTGCGTGCGGTGGCGCTGCGCAGCTATGACCCGCAGACGCAGGTCTGGGCCATCTGGTGGCTGGACGGACGCGCGCCGCATCATCTGGATACGCCGGTGGTCGGCGGGTTTTCCGACGGCGTCGGCACGTTCCTGGCCGACGACACGCTGGACGGTCGCCCGATCAAGGTGCGCTTCCTGTGGAAGGTCAACCCGGGCGCGCACCCGACCTGGGAGCAGGCGTTTTCCGCCGACGGCGGCGCCAGCTGGGAAACCAACTGGACGATGGTGTTCGTGCCCGACACGGACTGACCGGCGCGGGCGCAGTCTTCTTCGGCGCTGCCGCCGCCGGAGCTTTCGCCTCGTTCACGCTGCCGCGGCGCGCCGGCGCTCAGCCCGCGGTCTTGCAGGTGTTCACCCCGATCAGCCGGTACAGGAAACACCGGCCGGTGAGTGCGGTCAGCAGGGGCACCAGGCCGATCAGGCCGAGGTAGTTCATCGGCGGCTGCAGGACGTAGAGCAGGCTGAGCAGGGCCAGGCCGACGACGATGCGGATGGTCTTGTCCACGGTTCCGACGTTCTGTTGCATGACGCTCACCTCGCGGGCGATCGGGAGACTGCAGTCTGCGCGCAGGCCGCCTCCGCGGCTTGACCGCGATCAAACCCGCCGCGCGACGCGCGGGTGAAGACACGCGCCGCGTCCGAGCCCGCCCGGCTCAGCGCATCAGCACCACTTCTTCGGCGCTGGTCGGATGGATGGCCACGGTGTCGTGGAAGTCCTGCAGGGTCGCGCCCAGGCGGACGGCGACCGCGAAGCCCTGGAGGATCTCGTCGGCGCCCTCGCCCAGCAGGTGCACGCCGACCACGCGGCGCTCGGGGCCGATGCAGACCAGCTTGAACAGGCTGCGCTGGTGGTCGTCGGCCAGCGAATGCAGCATCGGCCGGAACCGGGTCTGCAGCACGTGCACGGCGTCGCCGTGGCGGGCGCGGGCCTCGGCTTCGGTCAGGCCCACCTGGCCCAGCGGCGGGTGCGAGAACACCACGGTGGGGATGTCGCTGCGCGAGAGCCTGCGGTCGCGGCCGGCGTACAGCCGGTCCATCAGCCGGCGCGCGGCGGCGATGGCGACCGGGGTGAGCGCCGGCTCGGTGGCGACATCGCCCACCGCGAACACGCCGTCCACCGAGGTGGCGTTTCCGTCGTCGACCACGACATGCCCGCGACGGTCCAGCTGCACGCCGATGTCCTCCAGCCCCAACCCGGCGGTGTTGGGCCGGCGGCCGGTGGCGAACAGCAGCGCATCGAAGCGCTCGCTGCGCGCACCGCCGGCACTGCGCACGACCACGCCGCCGTCCGCGTCGGCGGCCTCCAGCGCCTCGACATCGGTCTGCAGATGCATGCGCACGCCGGCCTGGCGGTAATCCTCGGCCAGTTGATCGACCACGTCGGTGTCGAACTCCGGCAGCAGCCGCGGCCCGCGCACGAACATCTCCACCCGGCTGCCCAGCGCCTGCAGCAGGCCGGCCAGCTCCACGCCGATGTAGCCCCCGCCGACGATCGCCACCCGCGGCGGCGCGGCGGTCCAGTGGAAGAAATCGTCGGACACCCCGCCCAGGTCGGCGCCCGAAATGTCCGGCCGGAACGGATGACCGCCGGTGGCGATCAACACCCGTTCGGCGTGCAGCGTCTCGCCGTCCTCGCAGGCCACCGTGCGCGCGTCGAGCAGCCGGCCGCGGCTCGGGATCACCGCGATGCCGGCGTCGTCCAGACGCCTGGCGTAGATGCCGTGGATCGCGGCGATGTAGCGCTGGCGGTGGACGATGAAGGTGGGCCAGTCCAGCTGCGCCGCCGGCAGCGGCTGGACGGCCCCCTCGGCGCCGGCGGCCATGAAGCCCAGGTCCCCGGCCATGCACAGGTGCCGGCCGATGTCGGCCGCCAGCCACATCGCCTTCTTCGGCACGCAGCCGGCATTGACGCAGGTGCCGCCGAGCGCGCCGGGCTCGACCAGCGCGACCCGGGCGCCGTGTTCGGCGGCGCGGAAGGCGGCGGCCAGGCCACCGGAACCGCCGCCGATCACCACCAGGTCGAACTCGCGGCGCATCAGCGCGGAAGTGGCATCCGTGGACGCAGGGCTCATGCCGTCGTTCTCCGAAAGGGGGTCATCCGATGCAGAGGCGCCCGGGGCGGGAACCGGTGCGACACCGCCTCGCGCGGACACGTGTGACACGCCGCGCGCACCACCCGCACGCTCACGCGAACCGCGCCGGGTCGAACGGCGCAGGGTCGACCGCGGGCGCGCGCCCGGCGATGAGGTCGGCGATCAGCTGCCCGGTGCCCGTGCTCATGCCCACGCCCATCATCCCGTGGCCGGTGGCCAGCCATGTGCGCCGGCGCTCGGGGGCGAGGCCGATCAGCGGCACGTCGTCGCGGCTCATCGGCCGCCAGCCGCACCAGCGCTCGCGCACGCCGTCGCTGTAGGGCACGTGCAGGTATTCGCGCGCACCGCGCTCGAGCGCGGCGAGCCGGCGCGGGTTGAGGCTGTCGTCGTAGCCGGAGAATTCCATGGTGCTGCCCAGGCGGTAGCCCTGCGGCCAGTGGCTCACGCACACCGAACGCTCGCGCAGCACCAGCGGGCGTTTCGGCACGATCTCCGGCGGGTCGTAGGTGATCGAATAGCCCTTGCCGGGCTGGATGACCTTGCGCATCCACGGCAGGCCCACCGCGCGCGCCAGCCGCGGGCTCCAGGCGCCGGTGGCCAGCACCACGTGGCCGGCGCGCAGCGTGCCGCGCGCGGTGTCGGCCTCCACGCCGTCACGGCCCTCGCGCACGGCATGCAGCGCACAGTGCTCGACGAGCTCGCCGCCGCAGGCGCGCAGCGCGCGCGCCAGCTCGGCGACGTAGCGGTCCGGGCGCAGCGCGGCGTCGCCGGTGAAGCGGATCGCCCCCGCCACGTCGGGCTTCACCGCCGGCTCCGCGGCCTCGTAGGCGGGGCCGTCGAAGACTTCGGCCGCGATGCCCAGCTCGCGCAGCAGCGGCAGCTCGGCCAGCTCGTGCTGCAGCGCTTCGTCGGTGCGGAACACGTAGTCCTCGCCGGCTTCCACGAAGTCGCAGGCCAGGCCATGGCGCGCGATCCACTCCGGCAGACGCACACGGGAGTCGTTGAGCAGCGCCGACTTGGCGCGCGCGCTGGCTTCCCAGTCGCGCAGGTTGCAGCGCCGGGCGAAGGCGAAGAGCCAGCGCCAGAGCATCGGGTCCAGGCCGGGGTGGACGTAGAGCGGCGCGTCGGGCGTCAGCAGCCATTTCATCGCCTGCCGCACCGTGCCCGGTGCGGCCAGCGGCGGCGCATGGCTGGGCGTGATGGTGCCGCAGTTGCCGTGCGAGGCCCCGCGGCCCACCGCGCCGGCCTCGATGACGCGCACGCTGCGCCCGGCCTCGGCCAGCGCGAGCGCGGTGGCCAGCCCGACCACGCCGCCGCCGACGATCAGGACATCGACGGGCGTGCCGGGGAGCGCGTCGGAATGCGCATCGGCCGGAGACGTGGCGGCGCGCGAAGAGGCGGGAGCGACGGGTTGGAGAGCGGGGTCGGTCGCGGGGTCGGGGGCAGGCCCGGAAGCGGGGGTGGACATCGTGGAAACGGCGCAGCGCAGCGTGGGGCCTTCAAGCATCGCACGAAGCCGCGCGCGCCTGCCGCGCGACCCCACGCCGACACGCGCGACACAGCGGTACGCAGCCGCCGGCCCACCGCACGCGACCGCGACCGCGATCAGCCCGCGGGATGCCGCAGCGCCGGCAGCCGTCCGTAGGTCGCCCCGCGCCAGAGCCACTCCATCGGGCCGAAACGGAACCGCGCCAGCCACCAGCGGCTGGCCGCGAGCTGCACCAGGAACACCACCAGCACGAACAGCGGCTGCCACGCCCGCGGCAACTGCTCGAACCGGCCCAGCCCGTAGCCGTAGAAGACCAGCGTGCAGACCAGCGACTGCATCAGGTAGTTGGTCAGCGCCATCCGGCCGGCCGGCGCCGCCCAGCGCAGCGCCGGCAGCGCACGCAGCATCCAGGACACATAGCCCAGGCCCATCAGCGGGCCGGCGATCAACTGCAGCGCGCCGGCCAGGCCCGTCTCCAGATCCATGCGGTCGAACGCCAGCGTCGGCGCGAGGCGCCAGGACAGCCACATCGCCGCCGCGCCCAGCGGCAGCGCGCCCCAGCGCATCGCGGCGTGGAAGCGCGGCCACGACTGCGGGTCGCCGATCGCGCCGCTGCGCGCATACCAGGCGCCCAGCAGGAACAGGCCCAGCACCTGCCAGAACAGCACGATCAGCCCGTCCAGCATGAACACGAAGTCGTCCACGCGCTGCGCCACCTGCTGCAGGTAGCCGCCGGACGGACCATGCGCGGCGCGCTCGGCCGCCACCATCGCCTGCACCTGTGCGGCGTACTGCGCCAGATCGGCGCGCATCGCGTCGGCGGCCTCAGGCACCTGCAGGCTGAGCCAGCCGAGCAGGCCGAAGCCGAACATCAGCGCCGGGGCGAGCAGCAGCAGCCCGGCCGCAAGCCAGGGCAGCAGGCCCGTCGGCGCATCGCGCAGCAGCAGCGCCATCGGCAGCGCGACCAGGGCATAGGTGACGAGGATGTCGCCGGACCACAGCAGCAGGGCATGGGCGAGGCCGATCACCAGCAGCGCCGCCAGCCTGCGCAGGTAGAGCGGCAGGAAACCCGCGTCCGCCATGCGTCCGGCGGCCCGTGCACGCTGCTGCATCAGCGCGAAGCCCATGCCGAACAGCAGCGAGAAGATCGCGTAGAACTTGCCCTGCACCAGCACGTAGATGACCGCGTCGACCGCACGATCGGCGCCCTGCAGCGTCGGGTCGACGCCGGTGATGCCGAGCAGCCCGGGGCCGACGAAGCTCTCGATGTTCATCAGCAGGATGCCGAACAGGGCCACGCCGCGGAGGATGTCGAGGCTGTCGATGCGTTCGTCGGCGCGCGTGGGGGCGAGCGACGCGGCCGTCGTGGTGGCGCGGGGCGGTGCGTAGACCATCGGGTCGGATCCGGGTGAAGACGCGGCGGTAATGGCCTGGACGGTCGCAGGCCGGGCGATGTGACGGGGGATGTGACGGGGTGATGTGACGAGGGGATGTGAGGCGGCGATGTGACGGGGACGATCCGCTCGAACGATATGACGGGGCGACGCGGCTGGCCGCGCGCTCAGCCCACCCAGCCCGCGATCACGAACAGGGCCAGCACCGCCAGCCACAGCAGCAGGATGCGCCAGACCAGGCTCATCGCATCGCGCAGTTCGGGCAGTTCGCCCAGACGCGCCCAGGCCGCGCCCGGGCTGTCGCCCTCGTCGATCCACTCGCGCGCCTCTTCGGCGATCTCGCTGCGCACGCTGGCGCGGGCAGCGGCATCGAGGAAGGCGATCTCGCGCTGCAGTGCGGTGCCGCCGGCGTCCTTCCACGCGCCGACCACGGTGTCGAAATTGCCCACCAGCGCCAGGGAAAAGGTCATCAGCTGCGCCACCGGCCATTCCAGCAGCGCCAGCAGGGCACGCGCACCGTCGCGGGTCGCGGCCGGCAACGTGAGGACGTCATCGCGGCCGTCGTCGTGGACGGGCGATGCATCGCCATGGACACCGGCGTCGTGGACATCGGCATCGCCGCCCCGGGGCCGCGGCACGCCTTCGGCCGCAAGCGCGAGCAGCCGGTACAGCAGCGCCCCGGCCGCACCCAGCAGCAGGAACCACAGCAGCGGGCCGAACCACCGCCGCAGCGCGCTGCGGAACACCGCGCCGATCACCGGCCCACCCTCGCTGCGGCCGTCGGCGATGCCCAGCCGCGCCGCGGCGGCACGGCGGGCGTCCACGCTGTCGGCATCGGCCACATCGGCCACATCCTGGTCGAGGTCGCGCGGCCCCCAGGCATAGACCAGCACGGCGACGGCGAAGAGCAGGCCGAGCACGCCCGCCAGCGGTGTGTGCAGCAGGACCTGCACCACCGCCACCAGCGCCAGCGGCGGCAGGACGGCGATCAACACGCCCCAGCGCCCGTGCCACACGCTGTGCGGGTCGGCGAAACGGGCATCCAGCCAGCGCACCCATGCGGCGAACCAGGCGTGGTGGCGCATCGCACGCGCGCCCGCCGGGAACAGGTGGCCGACCAGCAGGGCGGTGATGACGGCGATCAGGGTGGAAGCCATCCCCGGAGTGTAGACCGCGGCGCCGATGCGGGCGACTGGCGGAAGGCGCGCTGGAGACGTCCGCCGCAGCGGCCTGCGCGGATGAGCTGCGCGGAACACCTGCAGCGGATGCGTGCGCATGCATGCCGGCCACCGCGGGCCGCATGCACGGCGACGCGCTCAGCCGTCGACCGCGACGCCTGCGTACCAGGCTTCGATCAACCAGCGCGAGATCGACACCGATGGCGACAGCAGCAGGCCGTCGTCGACGGTCTCGCCGCGCAGCGCGGCGCCGACCTCGTCGCGATGGAACCAGCGCACGTCCTCCAGCTCCTGGTCGGCCTGCGGCGCGTCCGGCTCGGCCTCGGCCACGAAGCCGAGCATCAGCGACGACGGGAACGGCCACGGCTGCGAGCCCAGATAGCGGCTGCGGCGCACGCGCACGCCGGACTCTTCCATCACCTCGCGGGCGATGGCCTGTTCGAGGGTTTCGCCGGGTTCGACGAAACCGGCCAGGGTGGAATAGCGCCGCGCCGGCCAGCTGGCCTGACGGCCGAGCAGCAGGCGCTCGCCGTCGGTGATGGCCACGATCACCGCCGGGTCGGTGCGCGGGTAATGGTCGAGGCCGCAGCCGTCGCAGTGGCCCAGCCAGCCGCCGCGGCCGTAGCGCAGCGCGCCGGCGCAGCTCGGGCAGTAGCGGTGACGCGCGCGCCAGTGCAGCACCGCGCGGGCCTGGGCAAAGGCGGTGGCCTCGACCGCCGGCCACACCGCGGCGGCGGCGCGCAGGTCGATGGGTTGGCCCGCTTCCCAGGCTGCACGGGCCTCGGCGGACGCATCCGCCAGGGCGTCCGCCGGCAGCGCGAACCACGCACCGTCGCCCGCCATGCCAAGAAACACCGCGCGCTCGACGAGCCCGTCGGCCGACGGCCCGGCGCCGTCGCCCAGCGCCTGCCCGGACAGGGCGAGCAGGCCGGCGTCGACGCCGCCGCGGGCGCGGGTGCGGCCCTCGGCATCGATCACCAGCACCTGCGCATTCGGCCAGTGGCCGCGCAGGGCTTCGGGGTGGTCGCGCAGCGCATCGGCGCGATCCAGCGCGCCCGCCACGAAGGCGAAGCGCGGCCGCGGGGCGAGGGACGCGGCCGTCACGCGCTGAAGCTGCTGCCGCAGCCGCAGGTGGTCTTGGCGTTGGGGTTGCGGATCACGAACTGCGCCCCGTGCAGGCTCTCGGTGTAGTCGACCTGGGCGCCGACCAGGTACTGCAGGCTCAGCGGGTCGACCAGCAGGGTGACCTGATCCGTGCTGACCGCCAGATCGTCCTCGGCCTGGGCCTCGTCGAATTCGAAGCCGTACTGGAAGCCGGAGCAGCCACCGCCCTGGATGTAGACGCGCAGCTTGAGCGCGGGGTTGCCTTCCTCGCGGATCAGCTCGGCCACCTTCGCCGCGGCGGCCGCGGTGAAGTCGATGGGCGGCGGTGCGACGGTGCTGTCGGCGTGCGATGCGGTATCGGTGATGTCCATCGCCACAGGATGACGGTGCGCCGATGACGGTTCAAGCCGCGCAATGGGCCGGCGCGGACCGCATTCAGCGCGCACCGCCCTCCGGCGCGGGTCAAATTCAGCGGGCGCCGCCCTCCGGTGCCCGCGGTGCGGCGGCCACGTCGGCCCACGGGAAGGACTGTTCCACCGCACTGCCGCCTTCCGGCACCAGGCGCACCGTCATCCGCAGGGGCTCGAAGCCCGCCGGCAGGATCAGGTTGCCTTCCACCTGCTGGAAGTACTTGAAGGAGTATTCCAGCCCCGGCTCGGCGGTCTGCTGGCGCAGTTCCGACCAGGCCAGGCGCTGCAGGCGGCCCTCGCGCATGCCCTCCACCGACACGGTCAAGCGGCCGCTGTTGATCGCGCCGCGGTTGAGGTTCTGGGTGAGCGTGGCGACGAAGCGCCAGGCGTCGTCGCGCTCGGGCTGCAGTTTCAGCTCGTGCACGCTGAGCCCGCGGCGCTGTCCGGTGGCGCCGACGAAGCGCTCGTAGAAGGCCACGTCGGCGCGCAGGCCGGCGATCTCCTCGTCGCGCTCGGCCAGGGTGCGTTGCAGGTCGCGGTTGGCCTCGCGGCTGATCTGGTCGGAGCGGCGCAGGGTGGAGACCTCCTGCTTGTAGCGCTCGTTCTGCGCGCGCAGGTCACCGCCCAGACTCTCGATCGGCCGGAACACCGTCCACAGCCCCCAGGCCCCGAAGGCCAGCGACAGCAGGAACAGCGCGGCGATCGCGTACACCCAGGCGTGATGATGCGGCTGGACCTCGGGTGGCCATGCCGGATGGCCGCGGCCGTCGCCGCCGTGGCCTCCGTCGCCGGCGGCCGGGGTCTGTCCGGCGCCCGACGGCGGCCCATCCTCGTCCCTCCAGGGACGCAGGTGCCAGGGGATCTCGCGGCCCTCGCCGCCGTCGCGGGAACGCCGGATCGCTTCAGGCCTGGCCGCATCGGCCTGGCCCGGAAGAGGCTCGTCGAGGACGCGCCTGTCGAGAGCAGGCTTGTCGAAAGCAGGCATGTCGAGAGCAGATTCGTCGAGAGCAGGCTCGTCCAAGGCAGGCTGATCGAACGCGGGCTCGATGTCCGCCGCCGGCGACGTGCCGGCGGCGACGGGGCCCTGAGCGGGCCGGGTGCCGCTGACGGTGTCCGCGTCGATGTCACGGTGGTCCGCCTGGCTGTCCGCCTCGGACGCCCGGCCTTCGGGCGCATCCCCGATGGAGCCGGGCGGCGACCCGCCGGCGCCGGCGGACGGAACGTGTCCGGTGGCGTCCCCCGCGACCGGAGGGGCGACGACGGTATCGGGCGGGGTTCGGCTGCGGCCTTGGCGGCGCCGGGATCGGGTCTGCTGGTCGCTCATGGCCGGGCCGGTATAGCGACCGGGCTGCGCCTGCGTCAAGCGCGGTGATCCGATACAGTGACCGGTGCGGCAACTGCCGCCGCTCCAGTTCACGCTGCGCATGCGCTTCCGCCGCCCCGGCGGAAGTGGCCTGTCCGCCGCCGCCGGCACCCCGCGGGCACCCGCCCGCCCCGGCCCACCCTCGCTCACGGAGGTCGCCCTTCATGTCCGAAGCCCATGTGTTCGCCATCGGCATCCTGCTGGCCTGGCTGGCCGGCATGCGCGTGTATCTGA
>ERZ1066121.1422-NODE-1422-length-17584-cov-8.415768_pt1 | contig 17584 bp, 14 predicted proteins | sample MGYA00382768_ERZ1066121 | MGnify/ENA primary metagenome ERZ1066121 (study PRJEB33369, sample SAMEA5778351) | biofilm metagenome | biome: Industrial cooling water; feature: Water cooling tower basin; material: Biofilm | place: United Arab Emirates | collected... | reverse complement strand
TGCGGTGGATAGCTTTTCTCCAACCCAATCCCCAAAAACTGTCCGGAGTATTGCAACATAACTCTTCAAGTCAATCGATAGGTTTGGCTGCGATTTGTAGATAGAACGGCAAAATCAGGCTTTGAGGCAACTGGCACAACCCAATACAGGCCAAACTTAGTTCACTTTTTAGCCCTACTGGCACAGAGCACATATGCTCAGGGTCTGTGAAGTGGGGTGGCGAAGTGCAAGGGGCTTCCCCACTTGCTGTCACCAAGCCCTTTGAGTCCTCACAACAGGAGCAAGATGGCGCTACTGGGGTGGTCAGAGTTGGGCGATTGTCCTTTGGGGCCGGTCTTCAACCATCGCAGGTCGGTATTTGAGGCGTGCCTAGCGGGAGCATTGGCATAGGTGGGGTAGTGTTTTATAAGAGATGTTTATCCCCTCGACCTAGCATGGCCCCTCGCAAGCAGGCTCAGTCGGTTTATCAGCTCAAGATCACGATTAGAGACATTCGCCCACCGATTTGGCGACGGGTGCAGGTGCGCAGCGATGTCACCCTGGGCCATTTGCACTGGGTTATTCAGCACGCCATGGGCTGGACTAACTCCCACCTCCATTCATTTACCATTCGCGACATTGACTATGGACAACCAATGCCTGATTTAGGCTTTGACGAGCTGGGTCTGCGTGACGAGCAAAAGGTCAAACTGAGCAAAGTCATTGCCGGAGAAGGGTTTAAGTTCTCATACCTCTACGACTTTGGCGACTCTTGGGAGCATGAGATTTTGGTTGAGAAGGTGCTGCCCGCTGACCCTGAGGCCAGCTATCCGGTTTGCATCAAAGCCAAACGCGCCTGCCCCCCCGAAGACTGTGGCGGCGTTTGGGGCTATCAGAATTTTCTAGACGCGATCCAATCCGCCGACCATCCAGAACATGAGGAAATGCTCGAATGGGTGGGTGGCTCTTTTGACCCAGAAGACGCTGAACTCGATGAGGTCAATCATTTGCTCAAGACAATTCCCCATGACACCACTGGGTTTGAAGGCAGTTTCCCCATGTAACGAGTCCACACTTGATGCCAAATGACATTGGCAAAACTGGGATGCACCCGGTGGTAAGGCGCTTCGGGTTTATTTTAAGGATTGCAGGGCGAGCTTTTTGATCAGTGCTGCTGTCAGTGCGCCATTGTTAGCAGCGGCCATAGTTGTGCGATCGCATCTTCGGACTCAGTTCCCCGTCACCGGCTCGAACTGATCCGCCGTCCTAATTTCCGCTTGGTCGTGGCGATCGCGTTATTAGAGACCAGCCGCGCCAAAAATGTCAGCCGCCGTCACAGCCAGCTCTGGGAACGTCATCGAGAGAATGTGCTCGCCCCCACGAAACTGCTGGAGCTGATACTCTCCACTGATCAGGGTGTACACCGAAATCGTCGGCGTTTTGGGTGAGCCAATGTAGCGGATAGCCCCTACCGCCAGGTAATCTACAATCCAGTATTCCAGGATCCCCAAGGCCTCGTACTCAGCCAGCTTATAGAGGTAGTCGTCGCGCCAATTGGTTGAGCTAACCTCTACCGCCAGCTGAATCGGTTCCTCTAGGGCTGCATAGGCCTTGGGGTCAGATTCCCAAACGTCTTTGTCAATCACGCTGACATCGGGAGTGCGGCCCTGCACCAGGCCATCATCGCGGCGGGTTTTAACCGAGGCAAACCGCGAAACCTTGTAATTCAGGCGATCGCGCTTGACCTGCTCGCGAAAGGCATCGTAGATAAAATCGGCCACGTCGTCATGGGCGCGGGTCGCCATCAGCTGAACTCGCTCCCCATTGACCAATTCATAGCGATTGCCATCTTCAGGTGTTGTCTCCAGAAAATCTAAAAAGCTGAGTGGCGGCGCAATGGCTTGAGTCATGGTGACGAAGAGCCCCAGATAGGTAGTAAGCAACGGCATAGAGTGCTTTTAGTGTAGCGCTCGACGAAATCAGCAAAACCTTTGGGTGAAGAGTATCAGCTAGGCCTCGGTCCTAAGCCACCGGCAACGAGAACGAAAACCTGCTTCCCACTCCCAGCTGGCTATCCACGGCAATGGTACCCCCCTGCAACTCCACCAGGTCTTTCACAATCGTCAGCCCCAAGCCTTTGCCACCTGGGTTGCACCGCTGCGCCGCCTCAGAGCGCTGGTGCAGCTTAAACACCTCCTGGAGGTCAGCCGCCGCAATCCCCAGGCCGGTATCGACAACCGCCGTCCAAACGAAGTTGTGCTTCACCTCAACCTCGATGGCAATGCTGCCCTGGGGCGTGTACAGCACTGCATTCTTCAGCAGATTCTCCAAAATCTCATAGACCTGGTCAGGATCAGCCCATACCGAAGGCAGAGCGTCAGGACATCGAACCGGAATCGTCTGGCCTCGGGACTCCGGCAGCGACGACACCAGATCCACCACCTCATTGATGATGGCGGGCAGCGCACACACCTGACAGCGGGTCGGCAGATAATCATCCATCCGCTTTGAATAGTCCGAGATCGCCTCCGCCAGGCGGTTCACCCGCTCGATCTGCCGCAGCTGCTTGTCCAACAGATCAGGCGTCAATGGCCGAGTCTCTTGGCGGGCCAACTCCAAATCCCCCTTGAGTACCGTCAGGGGCGTGTTGATCTCATGCATTAGCACTGCCAGCCGCTGTCGCCGCCGCTGATCTACCGTCTGTAGACTCATCGCCAAGCGGTTAAAGTCAACCGCCAATCGCCGCAGCTCCGGCACATCGCTCAACGGAGCCCGCGCCTCCATGTTACCCGCCATAAACGCCGCCATCGCCTGCCGTAATGCCTTGAGCGGCCTGACAATGATTTCTCCCGACGACAGACTCAGAAAAACGACCATGACGATCACCGCCAGGCCGACCTCTAATCCCCCCTCCGCCAGCGAGGGATAGATCGCGGTAAGGCTCAGCGCAATCAACACCCCCAACCCCAACGTCACAATGTGGGAGGTCAGCAGCTGCATCTGCAACGGCGCAGAGCGCCAGGCCTGCCTAATCGATGGCATCTTCAAACTTGTATCCCACCCCTCTGACGGTTTTAACCAACGGGTTCACCCCCTCCGGCACCCGCAGTTTCAAGCGGAGTTCCTTCCGCAATCGCTTAACGCAAGAATCGACCGTAGTGTGCTCATCTCCAGAGTGATCGAGTCCCCAGATATCGTCCAGTAACTGCGACCTAAGGTAAACGTGCCCCGGCTGTCGAGCCAGTTTTGCCAGCAAGTCAAACTCCACTGCTGATAGCACCAAATCAACCCAGTCATCGTCGGGCGTCGCCCGGACGCTGCACCACCGATGGGTTTGGTGCAGCTGTAGGTGCTGATGCTGAATCAACGCCCCATCGGCGGATGCTGCATTGTCTGCATGGTATAACTCGCGCCGCAGCCGCGCTCGCAACCGAGCAATTAACAGATCGGTGTCAAAGGGCTTAGTTATGTAGTCATCAGCCCCAGTATCAAAACCCGAAAGTTCATCGGTCTTCCCCCGCCGCGCCGTCAGCATCAAAATGTAGGGTTCTGTCTTTAGCGCCAGCCGCCGGACACGGGTACAGACCTCAAAGCCATTCATACCGGGCAGCATTAAATCCAGAACGACAGCATCGGGCTCCAGCTGCTTGCATAGCTCCAGCCCCCGCTCGCCGGTCTCGGCCCAGTAGCTGGTGTAGCCCGCTGCATTAATACAGGCCTGAATGGTATCGGCTACATCCACGTCATCTTCAATGATGAGTACAACCGCCATGGCAATCGTCAGAGTAAGGGATGACTAGGCCCCGCTAGTACCAGCCGAGCCATATCTAGGATAGAGACGGTTGCTTGGCCAAGCCGGTTCTCGTGTCATGCAAGCGTGGGCTGCTAAAAATCATCCAGGCCCGCCGCTGCCAGATCCACATCGATATCAATAAATGGTTTAGGTTCAGCCTGCACTGGTGCCCGCGACTCCGCCGCCCTCGGTAGATCAGAGGGTGGTTGAGACCCAGGGGATTGAGCCATAACGAGCATCGGCGGTGCCCCAGAGATCGCCAAAAACCGGGTCTGAAGCTGTAGACTGCGCAGCTGCATGTCCTCCAGCAGGGTTTGAGCCAGAGCCTGAAGCTCCGACTGGCTAAGCTCTGGTTCTAATGCCCAGGGCAGGTAAAACACCTTTAGTGCCCTGAGTACCGCTTCCCGCAATGATATCGCCGGGTTCGTTTTCAAATAGGTGAAGAGCCGCCCTGCCTCTGAATCCACCTCCACATCCAGTCGCAAGATCACCCTCTGCCGACGGCTCATGCTCGCACCTCCTGGAGTGCCCTGGTGCGGGCATGAGCCCTGGTAGCCAACCACTTCACCCCGCCATAGCAGTCAGCAAAGCGCACCTGGTCGATTGCAGAGGTTACCTCCTGAAGCCGGTACGCCATTTCTTGAGCAAGATCGGGCAGCCAGTTGGGCGTCGCACCGGGCAACGTCCCCAGGTAGTCCGTCAGATGAGGTCGCAAGAGCGTCGCTGCTGTACCACCGCCAATCAACACCTCATACTCCGTCAAATCGAGGGCGGCAAAATGCTCGCTCAGGTGGTGACGCACCTGCTCCCAGTAAAACGCCTCCGCCTCCTGCCTGCGCTGGGCCAGCGGAAACACCTTGCCCGGCTGGTCGGGAAACTGCACCGCCTCCTGCTGCCTCAGCAACGCCTGCACCAGGTAGGGATTCTCCGGCTCACAGAGGGTTTGGGCCACCGCTTCGAGGAAAGCGACATAGCCCAACTTTTCCGAATCACTGGGCTTCCCTGTTGGGGGCTTGCCCTGGCGAAACACCAAAAAGCTCAAATCTCGATGGCCAATCATGATCACGACATAGTTTTGGCGACTGGCCTGCTGCTGCTGCTTGCGCCAGAGCACCAGTCCCGCCGCCTCCGGCAGCACTTTAGCGCTATCGATCTGGAGATCGTAGGCCTGCCCGCGATAGCAAAAGTGACCTGTTTCTTGCAGCCGCTGAGTCAGCTCCTCGGCCTCAGATAGGTACTCCTCAAAGGGCAGCGCGATGCCGATATCTAGATGCAGGGTTTTCAAGTGATGAGTGTGAGCCATTTCCCCCACCGCGCCCAGGCTGCGGAGATGGGCCAGAGTGCTCTTGCGCAGGGTGGCGGTGGATTTGTTGGGACGCCCCTCGGCATCATCAGCCAGGGCATAGGCCTGATTGTTCCACTGGAGATAGGCTCCAGCCCCTAATCCACCGCCGTACTCCTGGCCCTGGTGACGCAGCACCTCCAGCTCCGAGGGCGGCAAATCCGCCACCTTGGGTGGACAGGCATAGCCGTAGCAGCGGTTGCCATCGGTTAAACAGGCCTTGGTGCCCGACATCCCAAGGTCGATAAAGAGTTGATGGGTAGCCATAGAGGGTTCCTCCAGCAGAATGGGCGATCAGCGTTAGACGCGAGCCCCAGGTGACCAGACTGGGGCAGAGGCGTCAGACATCGGTGATTGGCGCACAATCTCCCCGACTGTAGACGATGAACCGGGCAGAGCCGGGGCGCGGGATGCCCGGATTCTGCCCGGCTCGTCTCTTACGCTGATGGCCATGTCCGGGAGGACTTCGCTGTTGAGGGACTTGCAGCCTCATGTTATCGATGTGCTCGGTCTCTGCTGCCCAGGCCGAAACTTACTACGAAAAAGACGATTACTACACCGCAGGCACCGACGCGGCCCGCTCCACCGCTCGGTGGTATGGCCAGGGGGCAAGCACCCTGGGACTCCAGGGTGAAGTCAAGCCAGAAGACTTCAAAGCCCTGCTCCACGGCACCGCCCCCAACGGGGAATGTCTCCATGCCCGCGCCATCGACCCCACCCGCCACCGGGCCGCCACCGACTACACCTTTTCAGCCCCCAAGAGCGTCTCCATCGCTGGGTTGGTGCAAGGTGATCCGCGAGCGATCGCCGCCCATAACCAGGCCGTCGATACCGCCCTAGAGGTCTTGCAAGAACGCTTTGCCCAAGCCCGAGTCAGCACCCCTGAAGGACGGCAGCGGGTGGTGACCGGTAACATCGTTGCGGCAGTGTTTCAGCACGACAGTAGCCGCGAACTCGACCCGCAGCTCCACAGCCACTGCGTCGTGATGAATACCACCCAGCTGCCAGACGGCACCTGGCGCAGCCTCAGCAACGAAGAGATTGTGGCCAATCAGATCCTGCTGGGAGAGATTTATCAGAACGAGCTGGCCTACCAACTGCGGCAGAGCGGCTACGAGATTGCCCCCCAGGGCAAAGGGCAATTTGAACTAAGCTACTACAGCCAAACGTTGCTCGGTACCTTCTCAACCCGCACCCGCCAAATTAAAGATTACCTCCAGCAGTGGCAGCAAAGTCTGGACGAAACTCAGGGCAGTCCGCTCCATGCCAGCCAGAAAAAACAGGCCACCCTGCGCACTCGCAAACGCAAACAGGCGGTGCCCCGTGAGGTACTGCTAGCCGCCTGGCAGCAGCAGATTGGCGATCAGAATCTTACCCTGCCCGAGGTGCCCCACCAGGGGCGAGATTTATCTACTGCCGCCCACTACCAGGCCGACCAGATGGCCCGTGCGGGCACCGACCACGCCTCAGAGCGAGAGTCAGTCTTTCGCCGGGGAAAGGTAGAGCGCTTTGCCCTAGAACATGCCCTGGGTGAAATGCCCTTTGCGGTCTTGCACCAGGCGATCGCGGCCCAAGGCGAGCTGCTGTCCGTCGAGGCCGTAAAGGATAAGTACACCACCACCGCTGCCTTGCACCGAGAGCGAGACACCATTCAACTCATGCACCAGGGGCAGCATCAGTGGGCACCGATCCTGAGCGAGGCCGAACTTCAGGAGCAGTTGCATCAGTGGCCAACCCTGAGTGCCGGTCAGCAACGGGCACTCACCCTGGCCTTGACCAGTAGCGATCAGATGTTGGCCTGGCAGGGCCTGCCGGGCAGCGGTAAGACCTTTGTATTGCAGGCCTTTAAACAATCGGCTGAAGCCCAGGGCTTTTCAGTGCGAGGGTTTGCCCCCAGCGCCGAAGCGGCCAACGTACTGGGCAAAGAAGCTGGGCTCCCGACCGATACCGTGGCCAGCCTGCTGCACGCACCAGTGCCTGCGCAATCACCTGGGCCAGCACCTGAACAACGAGAAATTTGGGTGATTGACGAGGCCGGGCTACTCTCCGCCAAAGATGCCCATGGGCTCCTGAGCCTGGCCGTAGAGCGACAGGCTCGCGTCATTCTGGTAGGCGACACCCGCCAGCTCTCAGCGGTGGAGGCAGGTAACCCGTTCAAGAGCTTGCAGGCCGGAGGCATTCAAACCGCCTTTCTCGATGAGTCCCGACGACAAAAGACAGCGGCCCTAAAGCAAGCCGTTAATCTGCTGGCCACCGACCAGACAGAAGCCGCCTTTCAAACCCTGGTCGGGTCGGGCTCCATTCAAACGATTCCATCCTCGCCAGCACGCCTCCAGCAGGTGGCCACCGACTACCTGGCCCTCGATGAGGCAGAGCGCGACAAAGCCCTGCTGCTCGCCGGAACCAACCAAGAGCGATTGGCTCTCACTGCCCTGATTCGCTCAGGACTTCAGGCCCAGAGCCAGTTGGGAGCCGACGGCTTTGTCCTGACCTCGCTGCGGCGCAAAGACATGACCCAGGCTCAGGCAGGCTATGCCGCCCACTACGCCAGCGGCGACATCGTCATCGTCAACCAGCAGTACAAACGCCAGGGCCTGGTGAAGCAACAGCCCTACCAGGTGATCCAGGTGGATGCCCACCGCAACCGGCTAACCCTGGCCAATGAAGCCGGTCAAACGCTGGAGATTGACCCAACGGCCTGCCCCAACAAGACGGTCTATACCCGCCAGGCGATCCCCGTTGCCGTGGGCGATCGCCTGCGCTGGACACGCAACGACCGGTCGCAAAACCTCCGCAATGGGCAGTCCTTTACCCTGTCCGCCATCGATGCCCAAGGGCAGGCTGAGATCCGCTACCCCGATGGCCGCTGTGACAGCGTCGATTTAACTGGCTTGCAGTATGTCGATTACAGCCTGGTCAGCACCACCTACAGCGCCCAGGGCAAAACCGCTGACCGAGTGATGGCGCTGATGGATGCCACCACCAGCCAGGAGTCGTTTTATGTGGCCGTGTCGCGGGCCAAATACCAGCTCTCGCTCTACACCGCCGACCCAGATGAGCTGCTGCGCCAGGCGCAGCGATCCTCAGCTAAGGAGAACATCAGCGACTATGTCCCGCTCTTTACCTTGGTGAATACCCATGGCCAGACCCAGGAAAGTACCCCCGCCGCCGCCCCCTCAGCAGTGGGCGATCGAGATGCCGCCAGGGCTCTTGGCCGAGGCGCTGGTGAGCGCGTTGCAGCAGGCCTTGCTACCGCTCCAGCAGCAGATCGCGGGACTCCAGCAGGACAACGCCCAGCTGCGCTCTCAGATCGAGACCTTGGTGCGCCACCAGGCCCAATCAGATCAGGTGTTCAGGCAGATGACCACCGAACACAGCCACCTCCAGCAGACCTTGAACGCATTGTTGAAGGGGCTAGAGACTGGCAGCAGCAGCGACAGCTCCAGGCAATTGCAGACACTCTTATCGGCCTTAGTGACCCAGTTGAACGAGCTAAATCAGCGGGTGAGCAGCAATCTCGATGGGCAGGAGCGATCGCTCGCCTGGCTCATGACCTCGCTCGCGGCTTTGAACAACGACGCCAGCAGCGGGAGCAGCGGGAACGGATCAGCGCCGAGCAGATGATGTGGGCTGAACGCCTGGTGCCGGAGGTGAGAGGTATCCTGACGCTAGCCAAGCGGGCAGACCAGATGGAGCAAACCGGACCTGAGACCTGGGTACTTAAGGGCCGACACTACACGCTGTCGTTTTGCCAAGCGACTGACACGATCTCCCTGGTCGCCCAGGATGGACGCGGCGAGCTGCTCCGACTTCAGCGGTACCAGGGAGCCTGGCAACCGCAGCTAGCCCAGGGCCTCACGGTAGAAGATGTTGGCCAGATCCAAAAGGCCCATCGGCTTCTCCATCAGGTAATGCAGCCTCCCCAGCGCTCTCGCCAGGTCGAGATGGAACGTTAAGGCGAGGCTTTTGTCTGGCTCCCTCTTTTCCTAAAAAAGTGGTTCCAAGAGGGTGACCGAAATAACCGGGAGGAAGGGCCTCAAACCTTTATCCTGAGATACTTTGAGGGTGTCCGAAATTAGGTGGAACTAGTGGCGCAGATGAGTTCACTGTTCAAGGGCAGGCTGTGATTGGGGCTTATGCAGCCTAAGCAAATGTGCTCTGTGACAGTAGCCAGATTGAGTGGCCTAAATGAGGACTATGTTGGCTTGTGCCAGTTCCCCCAACGCCTGATGGCTTCGTTCAGCCTTCTCTCTACATTGAGCCCTAGCTAAGGGGCTGAAATCAAGACCAGGCAAGAGGTTGAGGCTTAGTTTTGGCAATGGAGTGGTTGCGGCGCGGGGCAACTAGCCGATGCCCCATTTTCAGCCTTAAGCTATACAGCCTATCTCACTCTTTCACGCGATCTTTGAGCGCGGTGAACAACGTCTCAATACCCCATTCATGCAACAACACCGCTCACCTCCTTCCCCATCACCTTGTCAAATGCCTTTCAGCTCTGACTTTCTGCTCTCCCTGTCATTTTTTGCCCCTGTACTTTGAGTGGTCGTACTTAAATTTATTGACTACACAACAAAAGCTGTTACGGATGGAAGGGATGTTGGGATGTTGGTATCGAGCTGGGGTCAACGCCCGCAGAACAACGCGATCGCCGAGTGTTACATCTGAGGCGGAAGCTCAGATTCCGAGTGCGGATGTAGAGCGATCGCCGATTACCGAAGTGTCTCAATCCCCTGCCAAGTCAGTCGCTGAGTCTTTGGATAAGGTTCCAGGCAATTGCCTCCGCCGGGGCATCTCCATTGACAGCTACCGCCACGAATATCTGACGTTCCAGGTCGTAGGCTACGACTGCTTTCACGTTGGGAGTACCGCCGCTGTGCCCCAACCAGTGGATGGAGTTAGTGTCTGCATCAATGTCGTAGAGCATGATGCCCTGACCGTAATAGGTGCCGTTATCAAACATGGGATACAGCTCGGTCAGACTATTTCTGAGCAGATGTCGAGGGTATACTTCGCCGGAAAGCAGGGCAGCCAAAAACCTCACCATGTCCTCAGCGGAGGCAACGATATTTCCTGCACCAAAGGTCACGCTGGGCTGAAAGTCGCTATCGGGCTCACCGTCAATGTGTCCTACCGCTAGGTTGGGCGGAATTTGCTCAGGGCTGAGGGTTTCGGTTCGCGTGAGGTTCAGAGGCATGAGCAGGCGATCGCGCACCACTTCAGAGAACGGTTTCCCGTCAATGGCTTCAGCAATCTGCGCCAGCATCACATAACCTGTGTTGGAGTAGCTCCAGTACTCGCCGGGGCAAAAGTCGGCCCCATGGCGAGCCGCAATGTCAATCAGCTCATTGGGAGGCGTATAGCCAGGGCGATCGCGAAACGGCAGGTCTTGCTGAAAACTAAAGACGCCCCCCGTGTGGGTCAACAGGTGCTCAACGGTGATGACTTGCGCTTGGGGATAGTTGGGAAACCAGGTATCAATGGTTTGGTTGAGGGTGAGCTGTGCGTCCGCCACTTGCTGCAAGATGACCGACGCGGTGAACAGCTTGCCGACGCTGGCCCACCAGAACACCGAGGCATCGGTCAGCGGCGTTTCTGGTTCGGTAGCAGCCAGCCCTATGGTTTCTGACCACATTCCCTCACCGGGAATGCCTACGGCAGCGGTCACTCCCGGTGCGCCGGATTTCTCGAATGCTTCTTGGAGAGTATGATCCAGGCGCTCAGTTAAGGCTGCGTCCAGGTCGCCGGATAGGTCGAATGTGGTCGGTAGCAATTCTATATTGACGCCTTCGTGCAGGCCTTGGCGGAGCCGCTCCGGAGGAGCATCGCCCCGATATTCAGCAGTGGGTGAACAGACGTGAGGCTGCGGGCGGGCGATCGCATTGCCGGTTGCGCCAAGCAACAATGTGACGGGTAAGAGAGCTTTCCAGAGCCCCAGAGGCAAAAAATAGACGCTCACGACTACTCGCCCTGCGTTGACGATAACGCCACCACTGCGGCCCGAAGCAAGGGATCAGCGGCAGTGCCAATCTGTTGGGTAGCGCCCTCCTCAACAACAATATCTGGCTGCACCCCAACATCACTGACATCTTGACCACTGGGTGGATACCATCTGGCCGTTGTCAGCATCATTCCCGAACCGTGGGCTGGCAGGGGGCGAATAGAGCGAATTAGATTGCTGCCGTAAGTCGGCGCGCCTACGACGACAGCCCGCTGTCGGTCTTGCAGCGTTGCCGCTACCAGCTCGCTACCGTTGCCCGTTTCCCCATTGACCAGCACTGCTAGCGGTTTATCCGTCATCAACGATGCGCTGTCAGCTTGGGCTTCCCGCACGGAGCTGCGACTGTTTAAGGTCGCAATTAGCCCGTCTTCTAGCCACAGATCGACGACTTCAACGGCGCTATTCAACAGCCCTCCAGGATTCGATCGCAGGTCTAGCACGTAAATGGCCACGTTCTGGGCATCGAGTGTAGCGATCGCTGAAGCGATTTCACTGGGCGTATCACTCTCTAGATAACTGACTTGCATGTAGCCAACGCTAGTGCCATCTATCACTTCAACCCGGTATTGCACGATTGGTGCCGCCGCTACAGTCACCTCCACTTCTGCCAACTCTCCGCCGGGGGGCTGCAGGGCGCTAAACTCCTCTGGGGTGAAGTACTGAGACCCTGGGTCCTCCAGCAACCCCATCATCTCCCGCAGAGCGTCGTGTAGTGCTTGATCTGACGGATACGTCCGATTCATGTAGTCCTGCCGCACAGCTGACCAGTCCTGCTGATTAAACGTTGGATCAATATAGGTTCGGTCGATCAGCTGCCAAGCTTCGTCGACTTCTTCTAGACGACGAGACTGATCAGTCGGGGAATAGGCTGCGAGGTTAGCAGCACCACAGCCTGCCACGATCGCGGATAAGGCGAATGCAGATATTCGGGTTGGATTAATCATCGGTTTGGCCATAAGAAGTTCTATCGGCGGTGATCGAGTGGCGACCAGCAAAAACGCTGTCGACGGTAAGGGTTTTAGCCAGTAGTCGTCTGCTCAAACTTAGGGTTCAGGATTGGGTGCACCTTCTAGATCAGTACCTCCGGCGGCCTGAGTCATGAGTGGCGGTAACCGGATATAGACGTAAAGATTGAGGCCAATGGTAACCAACCCTGTAAGTAGAAATATCAAACTAGATAATGGTGGCCAGTAAATCAACGAATAGATGAGTGCAGACAGCACGAAAGAGACCAGAGATGCGCGAATCGAGAGGGCTGTCGTTAAGCAAATCAACCGTTCTATAAAATTTTGATTATCGCCCCGACGATTAGCCCGAAAGCTCGCCATAATTCCCCAAATTTGAATCCCCCACGGCACCAGCAGAATCAGTCCAGCTACATTTGGCCGGGCCAGCGCACTCAAAATACTGGCTTCACCAAAAATAGACGCGATCGCAATCGACACCCAAACAAAATTGAGCTTTTCGCGTTCGCTCAATGTATCGTCTCGTAGGGCGATCGCTACCTGCCGAGGGTTCTGAAAAACTGTCAAAACGTATCTCCTATTTGTTTGCTAGCAAAGGCGTTTCAGACGTTCCACCTTGCACAGTAAAACGACGTGTTGTAGGTGCAATACCTCCCAGAGGGTACCCAACTGGGTTATCTTTTTCTGCCCAGTTGGGTGAATCTGACTGTCTGGAACCGATCGCCTGCGAAGGGTCAAGCTTGGGCGATCGCTGCTTCAAGCTGCTGCGCTACCTGGTCGAGATCAACGCCAAGTTCCGCTTTGAGAATGTGGGTGGCGATGCCGCCGCCGGTTTCGTGAGTCTCATCGAGAATGCCGAGGAGCAAATGTGCCGGGTCGATTTGTGACTCGCCGCCTGCCTTGGCCCGCCCAATCGCGAGTTCGATGACTCGTTTGGCCCGCATCGCCAGGGGTAGCTGCGGCGGTCGCCAACCCTGGGGCGGCTCGGGCCGTACCCCCAACCACTTCGCCACTAAAGGTTGCACGACTTCAAACGTAACACCCTGGCCCCGCAGCACTCGACCAGCCAGGTTGTCCTCATCTGCCAAAAGCCACAACAGCAGCCCCTCAGTGCCCAGAAAGTCAAAGTTGATGGCTTTGATTGCCGCTTCGCCCAGCTGCACTACGTTCTGAGTTGCCGTGCTGAAGAGTTTATCGGTGGGAATCAGGGACTCGGTGACCTCTCCCAGCGTCAGCAGTGACACCGCTTTCAGCATGGCTTCAAAGGTGTTGGCATCCATACCGCCCCAGCTTGCTGCTGAGGGGCCTTCCTCCTGATACATACGAGTGAGCGCGTTGTAAATGTCGCTATCGCCTCGCACAAAGGTTTTCATGCTGCCCAGCCAGCGGCGGGCGAGGTGATGCATGGTCGGACTGTGGAGGTCGGTGCCGTTAGTGATTGCGGTTTGAATTTCAGCCAGCAGTGCTTGCCATTCGCCTTCGTGTTCTTGAAAGCGGCGATCCAAAACGGCCTGCTGCTTGGGCGTGAAATATTGGGTAGTCATGGTGATGGCCTCTATCGTTTCAATCAAGTTTTCAACTGCAACTGATTGAGTGGTTTCTAACTGTAGTGGCTCGCAAACAGCGGAGCCCATGCTCGCAAACAAGGCGATTTTGAGCTCAGATTAAGTGCGAATAAGAGTGCCTCGATGCTCACATTATTTGCGAATGGGCTCAGATTAAGTGCGAACAGCTTGCAAACAAGACTTTCGGCTTACATTAACTGCAAATAAGCCGAAAGGCTCTGGCAGCAAAGCATTCAACGATTTTTGGCCAACTTGAATAGCTGCTCCATGACGCAACTATCCAAATTTTTAGAAACGGCTTAAAGTGTATACAGGATAAGGCTTTCTGCAACTGAGCTGAGTGCAGTGGCAGGCTATGAGACTCACGGATTTCCGGCGTTTAAGGACTGTGCCAGTTCGCGAAAATAGGGCCAATCTAGGCCAGCTGAGTTTGACCATTCTGAGACTCATCGGGAGACAGTCACATTATGAGGTAAGCCCTCATGGGGCAGTGCCAGGTGCCGACGGAAGCGGTTTTGGACCTCCGGCAACGCTTATCGCAGTTGCCATCACGGTGTGTTGAGCGTCGTCACCTGATTCAAGCCACAGCTCAACTATACGGGGTGTCCGAAAGTACCCTTTATCGGGCACTGCAGCGTGCCTCACAGCCTCATGCGGTGCGGCGCGCTGACTTGGGCCAACCGCGGGTGATGCCGAAACCGACCTTAGAGCGCTATTGCGAAGTGATTGCGGCGATTAAGTTACGGACGTCTAATCGGAAAGGCCGTCACCTGTCTACTGGAGAAGCGATTCGGCTTCTCGAAGACGTTGGCATTGACACTCCAGAGGGGTATCTCCAAGCCCCACCCCATCTCCTCAAGCGCCAGACGGTCAATCGCTATCTCAAACAGTGGGGATATGACTATGCCACGCTCAAACGCCAGCCGCCAGCTGTCCGGTTTCAAGCCCGCTACAGCAATGAGTGCTGGCACTTTGACCTGAGCCCATCGGACCTCAAGCACGTCAAAGCCCCCGCCTGGATTGAACCGGGTCGGGGGCATCCCCTGCTGATGCTCTACAGCGTGGTGGATGATCGCAGTGGTGTCGCTTATCAGGAGTACCACGGCGTCTATGGCGAGGATGTGGTCGCGGCGCTCCGCTTTCTCTTTGCCGCCATGAGTCCGAAGCCGACGGAGAGTTTTCCCTTTCAAGGCATTCCCCGCATGCTCTACATGGACAACGGCCCGATTGCTCGGAGTCTCGTGTTTCAGCAAGTGATGGGGTATTTGGGCATTGAGGTGCGGACTCATATGCCGAAGGGGAAGGACGGCAACCGGGTGACGGCTCGGGCTAAAGGCAAAGTCGAACGCCCTTTCCGCACGGTCAAAGAGATGTTGGAGACGCTCTACCACTTGCGGGAACCGGAAACCGAGGCGGAAGCCAATGAGGGACTGCTGCGCTTCTTGTTGCATTACAACAGTCGCCCCCACCGCAGTGAAGCCCATTCCCGCTTGGAAGATTGGCTGGCCAACGTGCCACCCGCTGGCATTCGTGAGATGTGCTCTTGGGAGCGCTTTTGCACCTTTGCACGGGAACCCGAACGCCGCAAAGTGGGCATCGACGCCCGCGTGAGTGTGGAGGGGACCGCTTACGAAGTCGAGCCCGATTTGGCGGGCGAAACGGTGCTGCTGTGGTGGGGGCTATTTGATAGCGAACTGTATGTGGAGCATCAGGACAAACGCTATGGTCCGTATTCGCCAGTGGGCAGCCCCATTCCGCTAGACCGCTATCGCAGTTTCAAAAAGACGAAAACCCAAAAGCGCACTGAGCGCATTGAGCAACTGGCTCAGCAACTCGCCCTGCCACCGGCTGGAGGCAGCGGCGTCCCCTGGCCGTCACTGCCTCCAGAAGAGGCAGTTCTATCATCACAGCCCTTTGTGGACCCGGACCCGTTTCAGGAAATCACCTTTCCCAGCCCGCTAGCCGCGAAACGTGCCATTGCTGACGAACTGGGTCAACCCCTCGCCAAACTCAGTGCTGAGCAACTGCAGCAGATCGATGACTTGCTGGCGCAGACGTTAGACAAGCAGCAAGTGTTAGCTCAGGTCAGAGCCGCTTTCGAATCGACGCCTGGGAGGTTCCATGCTCAGTGACGTGATGGCCTACTTCAATTTCCAGCAGTCTTTCGACCAGGCTGGCTACTTTGAGACCGAACAACATAAGCAACTAATGCAGGAATTGAAGCTGGCGATTCATCAGGGTGGGCTCGTGGCCATGACGGGTGTGGTGGGCGCGGGGAAAACCACCACGCTGCGGCAGCTCCAAGTTGAACTGAAGCGCGACAAGGATGTCATCATCTCCAGTTCGTTGGCGGTCGATAAAAGCCGGGTGAACTTAGGCACGTTGATGACGGCATTATTCTTTGACTTGGCCACAGAACGGGACTTCAAGCCACCCACTCAGCCAGAGCGACGCGAACGGAAGCTATTGGAGCTGATGGAAAAATCTCGCAAGCCGGTGGTGCTGATTGTCGATGACGCCCATGATCTGCACAGCCAACCGTTGGTGGGCTTGAAGCGTCTGATTGAGTTGGTGCAGGACCGGGGGCGAGTACTGGCCATTTTGCTGGCGGGACATCCCAAACTGAAAAACGATTTGCGGCGTCCCAATCTGGAAGAAATTGGCGCGCGGGCCACCACTTTTGTACTGGAGGGCATCAAGGGGCATCAGCGGTCTTATATTCAGTGGCTCCTGAGGGAGTGTTCTGAAACGCCTTGGGCGGATTTGATGAATGAAGACGCAATCGCGCTGTTGGCAGAGAAGCTGATGACGCCGTTGCAGATTAAGCATTACCTGCGGTTGGCCTTTGAAGCAGCCCATCAAGTGGGCCTCAAACCGTTGACGCCAGAGGTGATTGAGGCGGTCTTGTCACAAGGTCTCAATGACTTGGAATCGAAGCTGGTGCGGCATGGCTACAACACCAAAGCCTTGGCCCATTTGCTCAACGTCAGACCCGCTGAGGTCCGTTCTTTAATGCACGGACGTCTACCGCCTGGTCGGACTCAGGAGTTGCGCGACCAGATGCTGAGCGTCGGCATCTTGGTGTCTTAGCTGGTTGGCTTACGGTGAAAGGCTTTCGGCTTATTCGCAGTCAATGTGAGCCGAACGTCTTGTTTGCAAGCTGTTCGCACTTAATCTGAGCCCATTCGCAAATAATGTGAGCATCGAGGCACGCTTATTCGCACTTAATGTGAGCCCAAAATCGCCTTGTTTGCGAGCACGGGCTCCGCTGTTTGCGAGCCGCTACATCTAACTCTCTGGCAAGACCGTTTAAGCGAGTGAGCAATGTTTGAGATAGGGCGATTTGGTCGCGTAGGCGCGAGCGGTGCAGATCAATGACCTGGGGCAAAGAAAATTCAGGACGCTCCAAACAATCCTGAATTTCGCTTAAGGAAAAGCCCAATTGCCGCAACGACAGAATCTGCTGAAGGCGAATAATATCCTGGTCGCTATACAGCCGATGGTCGGCCTCGCTGCGGTGAGATGGCACCAGTAGCCCGACTTCGTCGTAATAGTGCAACGTCCGAATCGAGAGACCCGTTTGTTTCGCCAGTTCGCCGATCTTGAGACAGTTAGACATCGATCTCAATCGCTCCGGTTTGCCAGTGGATTGCAGTTGATGAATTGGATGGTAGACCCTGACGTTACGTGAGGTTCAAGGGGCTACGGCAAATCTCGGGCAAAAACTTGAACGTCATTTCGGGTGGCGATCGCTAAATAGTTGCCAGTCGAATCAAACTGAGCGTGATCGGCAAAGAGATCAAAATTGGTGACCGTGCCAGCCGCAACATTAATGAGCCGCGTCCCGGCGACATCGCTGCGGACAAAATAGTATTGCCCGTTGGGACTGAGGCGGCTCAGGCGATCTTGGCGATCAATGTTGGGCAGCTCGGTAATGCGCTC
>ERZ1066121.1419-NODE-1419-length-17602-cov-7.711803_pt1 | contig 17602 bp, 14 predicted proteins | sample MGYA00382768_ERZ1066121 | MGnify/ENA primary metagenome ERZ1066121 (study PRJEB33369, sample SAMEA5778351) | biofilm metagenome | biome: Industrial cooling water; feature: Water cooling tower basin; material: Biofilm | place: United Arab Emirates | collected... | reverse complement strand
ATACGCTTCGCATAACTGCGTGGCGCGAAGGGCGTCTCGAACTCGATGGCGAGACGCTGGCCGAGACAGTGGCTCATCTCAACCGCACCAACCGCCTACAGATTGTGATTGCTGACCCTGCACTCGGCAAAAAGGCGCTATTCGGCACCTTCCTTGCCAGCGATCCGCGCGGATTTGCCGAGGCGGTTGCGGTTAGCCTCGATACGCGCATCACCGAGAAAGACGGGGCTATCGTCATGGGCCCCTAGAATTTTTTCAGGCTACATACGGAAATTACACCGCTGCGCGTCGGGTGGGCGGAGACGTCCTGTCTCTGCCAATACAGGGGAAACCATGATCAATCTCGCCCGCGCGCTGTGCATCAGCGCCGCCGTTGTCGCTTGCACCGTGCCCGCAATCGCTGCAGCCCAGACCGCCGAATTTAACGTCCCGCGCGAACCGGTCTCGCGCGCGATCCGCAAGATCGGCCAGCAATCAGGTGTGCAAATCATCGTGTCAGGCGATGCCGCGCGCGGCAAGACCGGTAATGCGATCAGCGGAACCATGGGCGTGGAACAGGCGCTCGCCCGGCTGCTCGCCGGGACCGGGCTTGAGGCGCGCAAGACCGGCGATCGTACCTTCGTTCTGGTTCCGGTGGCGGTAGGTGCAGAGAATGCCAAGACACCTGAAGTCGGGGAAATCATCGTCACCGCCGAAAAAAGAGAGCAGAAGATCGAAGACGTGCCGATCGCAGTCAGCGTGATCAGTGGAAGCGAGGCGGCTGATCGCGGGGTTGCCAGCTTTTCCGATTTGGTCAACGAGATACCCGGCCTCTCGATCAATTACGCGTTCGGCGGGGTCAATTACCCTTTGCTGACGATCCGCGGCATCGGCGGCGCGGATGACTACAAGCCCAACGGCAACCCATCGGTGGCGTTGCATGTCGACGGGGTTTACCAGACCTCGAACCTCTATCTGTCCACCCCCCTGTTCGATCTGGAACGGGTCGAAGTTCTCAAGGGTCCGCAAGGCACGCTTTACGGGCGCAACACCACCGCGGGCGTCATCAACGCCATTACCCGTACCGCCGGGGACACTTTCGAGGGTGAGGTGCAGGTTGAAAGCGGCCGCTTCGATTTCTGGAGCGTGCGGGCGGCGGCCGGTGGTCCGATCACGGATCGGATCGGGCTGCGCGTCGCAGTGCTTGCTCAGGGCGGCGGCGGTTTCATGGAAGGCCAGGGTGCAGGATTGCTGAGTGGCTTCCAGCTTGCCGTGGGCGGCGTGCCGCAGTTGCAGGTTCCCCGGATTACCGATCCTGGCCGCCGTTCGGGCTGGGGCGATACCGATATCTTTGCCGGGCGCGTCACGCTCGATGCGCAGGTTACTGACAGCACGCTCTTGACGCTCCGGCTGTTCGGCAGTCGCAACCGCGGCGAAACCCAGCCCTATGACCGGATCGAACGCGCGCGCGACAACACCGTGTTCAATGCAGGCGAGGACAGCAATCCGTTTGCGTTCTTCACCAACCGCTATGTGCGCCATGCGATCGATATCTACGGGGCCTCGGGAACGCTCGAACAGTCGATCGGCGACAATGTGCTCTTGACCGTGCTGGCCAACACGCAGCGCGCCGAACAGCAATCGGGCGGCAATGGCGATGGCACGCCGTTTCCGCAGTTCCAGTTCGATTTCGACGAGCAGCTGCGGCAGTCATCGGTCGAGGCGCGTCTTTCCAATCGCAGCGGCGGGCCGATCGACTGGGTGGTGGGGGCATTCCATGTTGACGACACGATTGATTTCGACAGTCTCTGGACCAGCTTCTCAGTGCGATCCGTCTACACCTCGCCCTATCGCCAAACCCGGCAGAGCAGCGCTGCATTCGGCCAGATCGACGCCGATATCACCGATTGGCTGCGCGTGGGCGGGGGGCTGCGGTATACGCGCGACCGCGCCAGTTTCGAAGGGGCGAACATCGATCTGAACCCGTGGGGGATCAGCACATTCAACCGGACCTTCGCGACCACCAGTCCGTTTCGCTGGAGCGAACGGTTCGCGGATGACGATTTGTCGGGCCGTGGGACAATCCAGCTCAGGCCGACTGACACGATCCGGGTGTTCGCCTCGGCAGGCAACGGCTATCGCGGGGGCGGGTTTGACGGGACTTCGATCTTTACCCCTGAGGAAACCCTGCCATTCCGTTCGGAACGGGTCCGCGCGTTCGAAGCTGGCGCGCGCTACACCATTGACCGGTTGCGACTGTCATTCGACGCCTTCGATTACCGCTTCCGTGATCTTCAAGCGACCACCCGGTTGTCCAACGACACCAACGGTCGGACAAACGTGGGCCGGGCGCTGGTGCGGGGCCTTGAAGGCAGCATCGCGGCAACCCTGTTCCGCAGCGAGACTCAGACGCTCGATCTCAACGTCGGGGTGACCTATCTGGACACACAGATCCTCTCGTTCATCTCGAACAGGGTTGCGGATGTGACCTCGACCGTGGGGGATCCGCTGCCCGGCGCGCCCGAATGGACGCTCAACGCCGCGCTGGAGGCTGCAAACGACTGGGGCAATGGCTGGCGCAGCCGGGCGCGTCTCAACATCGCCTATCGCGACGAGGAATCGAACCGCCTAAATGCCCAGCCAAACAATGTCTCGCCCGCCTTTACGCTGATCAACCTCAGGGTCGACGTGACCACGCCCGCCGGTTTCGATGTCTTTGCATATGGCCGCAATCTGACCGATGCGGTCTATTTTCCCGAACTCAACGGTGCCTCGCGACTGGTCGGCGCGCCGCTGACGTGGGGCGTTGGTGCGACGGTCCGGTTCTGACGAAAAAGTTCAGTGGGGGAATTCTGATTGGGAAAAGGCACATCGCTGGAGGCAGGGCAATATCTGCGCTGTCTCCAGCAACCATCAATAGCTGATACCAGAGCTTGAAGTGGACGCGCGGCTTCCCACCCAGTTGCAGTCGTCAGCGGGTTCGGGTCTGGCTCGCAAAAGCGGCATGGCGTCTGTGGATGGCTTCCGCGTTGTAAGCATAAAGTGATGATCAGGTGATGGGTCGGGTGCAGTCGTCTGTCCGGCCTGTTGATGCAGTCGGCATGGACTGCTGGCCCTGATGGGGTCCGCGAACATGGTCCCGATCGGCTTTGCAGGCTGTAACGCCTTCGCCATTCGTTGGGTTGTCCTTGTTCCCGGTCCGACCGGTTCGTTCCATCACATCGCTTTGCTCTCACAACGTCGTGAAGCTGATCTCCTCAGCTAAGCTCTTGATCGTTCATGAAGCCCGTATCGGCGCATGACCGCGCTCGAAGACTCCGCCCCGTCCTCGACAAAGTGAAAACCATCTTCGCTAAAATGCCGATCTGTCGTTGCGCCGCCTCGCGGCGGTAGGTTCATCAGGTTAAAATCGCTGTGCTGAAGCTGTCCACTGGGTGGTCGTTGGGAACGCTGATGAACGCGGCTCCGATGACGGGCGGGTCAGCGGCTCGCATACCCCAGTCCCAGTTGCGGTTCGTAGGCGCTATCCTCAAAATCGTCGAGCTTCCTGGGGTCACGGTGGGGAAGGGCGGCTAGTTCCAATGCAGTGGTATCGATCTTCTGATCGTCGCCTCCAGCTAAGGCAGCCCTTTAATACCAAATTCTTGCCGCGGGGGGATTGTCCTCAGGTGTGAGATCGGCTTGTTGTGAAAGCCTCTACGCAGGATTTCCGCTGCGTCGGCGTTATGGATCTCTCAATGACTGTCACGCGAGAACAAGAGCTGTGGGCATTGGCCCTTTGGGTTGAACGTGAACACGCCGATGACGGCGAAAAGTTCATTGCTGAGCGTGTTCTTCTTTTCGATGCGGAGGGAAACATCGACGGCAGACAGCTGTGGATGGGTGTAGCCCGACGCTTTGCCAGATTGCGGATGGCTGCCACGAGAAACGCCAACTGACTGGAGTCGCCAGAAAGCAAGCAGGATATTGCGCAACCACCTTTTCATATGGCGTCGCGCAATGTGGTTATCTATCCTCACATGAATTATCGTCTTCAATGCAAATCAGGCAAGAACGTCATATATGATTTAATGAGTATTTGACCAGAGGTACGGCAGCAAGCGCTAAAGTGTGGACATGGACGAAACGACATTTGCAAATATTCTAGATAAAGTCGTAGAGGGCGTTGTTATTTTTGGCAGCGACCGCAAGATCACTTACTGTAATAACGCCTTTGTCACGATGACAGGTTATGATCGCTCGGAAATGGCAGAGGCCTTGTGCGGGGTTATGCAGGGCCCCGAAAGCGATCCGGCTACAATTCGCGCCATTGACCAAGCCTTGGCGGCCGCAAAACCTTTCAGCGGCGAAGTTCTGAATTATCGCAAATCAGGCGAGCCATTCTGGAACCGGCTTCAGGTCACGCCTGTCTTCGATGCCGGCGGCCAGCTCGTCCACTTTATCGGGGTGTCGCATGATGTAACACACACGAAAAACACTGAAATTCTAGCAGATAAGCTTGAGCGCAACTACCGGTTTATATTTGAGAATGTGAAATCGGCCATCACAGTTCATGGTCCTGATGCGCAAATTCGCGTTGCCAATCAGCGGGCCGTAGAACTCCTCGGTCTAGAGCTTGAAGATCTGGCAGGTCGCTCGCCAGACGATCAGCAGTTCCGCATATTCAGGGAAGATGGTTCTGACATGCCACTGGAAGAGTATCCGGTGATGCGTGCCATCGCCACGCGTGAGTCTGTGCGGGATGCGGTTCTTGGATACCATCGCAAACGAGACAACAAGTGCCTTTGGCTCGTTTGCAACGCGTCGCTTGTTCTTGCTGCCGATGGCGATGTCGCTGAGGTTCTGCTCAACTTTTCAGACATAACGCGGGTCGTCGAAAGTGAAGCGGAGGCGCGGGCACTGCGCAAACGCTTTGAGCTTGCTGCGCGTGCGTCCCAAGACGTGATTTTTGAATGGGATATTGTGACCGGGGCATTCTGGGCCAACGAGGCGCACAGATCGATTTACGGATATGACCCTCCAAGCCATGTCAACCTGGAGGTCTTCAAGAGGACGGCACTGGCTCGGGCCGATCACCGGATCGTGCGCGATGTTGTCCTCAAGGCGATCGAATCAGGTCAGGAGCGCTTCATGGTCGACTATGACATTGTGCGCGCTGACGGTACGACAGGGCATGTGGCGATCCGGGCTTACATTATGCGAGATGCCAAGGGCGCGGCACTGCGTATCATCGGAACCGGGACCGATGTGGGCAAACTGACACGCGCTTCTGAGGCTCTCGAAAAATCTGAAAATCGTTTCAGGCTTATCGCCGACAGCGCCAACGATGTCTTGTGGGATCATGATTTCGAGACACAGTTCACGTGGAGCAGTCCCGATTGGCCATCGAAGCTGGGCATTGATGTTGAGCCGGACGACGCACAGGATTTCCGGTGGCTCAAGGTCGTTGAAGAGAATGATCGCCAGAGATTACGGAGTTCACTTGACCAAGCGCTCAGGTCCGACGCTGCGTCATGGGAAATGGAGTTCAAGGCGAAGCGCTCAGACGGAACGTTGATCGACCTGGCGTTGAAAGCTTCGATCCTTCGTCATCCGAACGGCAGGGCGTATCGGATGCTTGGCAATATGCGCAACAACACCGAAGAAAAGCGCAATCAGGAGGGCTACACACGTTCTCGTGCACTGGAAGCGGTCGGCCAGTTGACCGGCGGTATTGCGCACGACTTCAACAATCTGCTCATGATCATTCTGGGCAACGCCGAGGCGTTGGACTTGAGCAACCTGTCGCAGGAGGATGCCGAAACAGTTGCCATGATCAGCCAGGCCGCCGAGAGCGCGGCGGGATTGACGCAGCGGCTTCTGACGTTTGCGCGTCAGACACGGCTGAATACGACGCTCGTGGATGTCAGGTCTTTGGTTGCCGACACGATGATGTTGCTGCGCGCGGGTCTTCCGGAGACGATCAGGCTGACGTCGGATGTCGCGCCGGACATCTGGAATGTCGAGGTTGATGCCAATGGTCTGGAGCAGGCTCTGGTGAACTTGGCCATGAACGCCAAGGACGCTTTGCTGCGGGGCGGCGAGATTGTCATTAGCTGTTCCAATCTCACAGTGGACGACCCTGCAATGGCACCAGCCAGTGATTTGTCGCCGGGACGATATGTCGTCATATCGGTCGCAGACAATGGTGAAGGGATGATTCCAGAGGTGCTGGCCCGTGCATTCGAGCCGTTTTTCACGACCAAGGAAATCGGTAAAGGGACCGGTCTTGGCTTGAGCACGGTTTACGGCTTCGCAAAGCAGTCACGTGGAGCGGCAGTGATCCAGAGCAATGAGGGACATGGTTCTACTGTGGCGCTCTATCTGCCGGCCTCGGACGGGAAGGTGGCCACGAAAAAGGGCGAAGGTGTTCTTGAGTGTGCCAGCATCGCGGGGCCTGCTCGTCGGATCCTCGTGGTCGAGGATCATCCGCAGGTCCGCACACATGTTGAAAAGACCTTGATCAGGTTTGGCTATGATGTCCACACTGCCCCGGACGGCCGAACTGCTCTTGAAAGCATCAGGAACGGCGCGAATTATGATATCATTTTCACAGATATCGTCATGCCTGGAGGGATGAACGGCCAAGAACTTGCGGCTGTTGTCGCCAATGATGCCCCGAATATCAAATTACTCTTTACGTCAGGTTATGCTGCCGGGGCGTTCGAGCATCTCGGCCTTGCTGAACAGAGCAATCTCAACATCCTGCAAAAACCCTATAAAGCTGCACAACTTCGGGACGCAATTGAGCGTGCTTTGGGCGCTAAGTGACCGTAAGCAAGGGCACGCGTTCGACGTGCGACACCCCGGGGATGCGCCGGCGATTGTAGAGACTGGAAAGGCGGGTGAGGCTGGGATCGTCAAATTTGTCGACGGCGATGAAGCTGTTTGTATCCGACTGCGGAGAAAAGGCCACGCTGGGATGTCCACGCTGCGCTGATCGAGCTGGTCGCAGCGCCATTGATCCCGGTTGCGACCGGGTTTAATCATGTTGCGTGAAGGTATTTCGATCGGCCGGCATCTGGTAAGTGTTCGCAGTCGGTGAGCTATGGCGGGGTCCGCCGGAGCATTGCCGGATATGCGGCATCGGGTCATTGTCATGCTGCCGATGTAACAGGCACGGGTGACTTTGCCGAGTGTCCTGATTCCGGCAGAATTGACTGACAAGAAACAATGTTTCTGCTGTATGTTCGGCTCATAAAGCTCTATGAGGCTTGCATTGCCGGAGTCCAGAGTGGCCGAACGGGTCTACATCATCGATGACGAAGCGATGGTCCGCCGTCTTTTGAAGAAGGCGCTTGATCATGCCGGCATGGTAACGCGAACATTCGAGAACGGAACTGCCTTGCTTCAGGCCCTGGATACACTTGAGCCGGGGGTGGTCTTGCTCGATGTCCGGATGCCTGGGCTTGACGGACTGCAGGTTCTAGAGGCGATGGGTCATCGCACCCGTGTCCATGCCGTCTTGATGCTGAGTTCTCATGGCGACGTGTCGACTGCTGTGCGCGCCATCCATTCTGGTGCACAGGATTTTATCGAAAAGCCTTTCTCCATTGCCCTGCTCACTGAGCGCATCAGGCAGCTTCATGCGCTGATCTTGAAATGGCAGGAAAGCCGGATGGCAAGCGGTAACGCGCAGTCACGTCTCAGTGTGTTGAGCGACCGTGAGAAAGAGGTCGGCAGGGAGCTTGCGGCAGGGCTCTCCAATAAGGAGATTGCTAGGAAGATGGGTCTCAGCCCGCGGACCGTTGAGGCACACCGCGCGCGCCTGATGAAAAAAGCAGGGGTGTCTTCGCTCGCCGATGTCGTCAAGCTGTTCATATAGCAGCTCTTATTGCGATTTTCTGTTCACGGTAAATGCGAAGGACAGCTCCGGTGCCATTTGCAACGTTCCGCTTTCTCGACAGCCCCGCGATCCACGCGAGGTTCGAGCGTGAGGTCGCTGGGATTCGGGACCATGCTTTGACCCTTTTGCACGCTGAGGACGTCCGTCTTCTTGTGCCAGGCGATGCCAATGGCAGAGACTTTATATGGTTTCCGAGCATTCCCGGCCCATCGCCTGAGGCTCTGGATCAGTTTTGCAGGCTGTCGCGACAGATGTTTTCTGATTTTGAGGCTGCAGGTGCCGCGTCTTCCAAGGACGGAATGGAACGTATCGGTCGGAGTCTCCACAACGCTTTCGGAGCGCTGATCGGAGAGGCCATTCTCAACATGCATGGGCATCCTGTAGGGACCGTTGTCGCAAAACGTGCCGATGCATGGAGCGACACAGATGCGCAATTCCTTCGCTTCATGGGAGAGGCTGCCTCGACTCTGATCTGGTCTTGCCGTCTTGAGTACGAGCTTCGGGAGTGTCTCGAGCGGGAAGAGCGGTCTAACCAGACGATAAGGGCTGCAGAAGAGAAGTTCTCTGCACTTGCCAAGAATGTGCCGGGCGCAATTTTTCGCTATGTGCGCGATGCGTCGGGTGGCGAGCACATCGAGCACATGTCACCAGGATGCGCAGGCATCTGGGGCTACACGTCCGAAGAGATGGAAAGGCGACCGCAGATCTGGTGGGATGCTGTCTTGCCGGAAGATCGGGAGGCCATGCGTGCCTCGCTCCAGCGTTCTCAAGACAATCTCATCGCATGGCAGCACCGGTGGCGCGTCCGTCATAAAATGGGATTTCTGCGATGGTTGCAGGCCTACGGCATACCGTCCGCGAACGATGGCGGGGATGTTGCGTGGAACACGCTCATTCTGGATGTGACCGTCGAACAAGACGCCCAGCTTGCCCTTGCCGAGAACACGAGGCTCCTGCATGAAGCGCAGAAGCTCGAAAGCATAGGCCGCCTGGCTGGCGGGGTAGCCCACGACTTCAACAATCTTCTGGCTGTGATTGTCGGCAACGCAGAGGTCATTGGCGCGCGCGGGCTAGGGCCCGACCAAGAGGATTCTCTTCGAGAAATCGTCGAAGCCTCGCAGCGGGGGGCGATGCTGGTCAAGCAGCTGCTTAGCTTTGCAAGGAAGTCTGACCTCCGCGAGACCGTAACCGACGTTCGCGAGGTGCTGGTTACCGTCGACAGCATGCTGAGGCGGGTGCTGCCGGCGAACATATCGCTCGAAGTCGTGCACCGGGCGGGGCTGTGGCCGGTTCAGATTGATCGGTCAATGTTCGAGAGCGCACTCCTGAACATTGTCATTAATGCCCGCGATGCGATACAGGGCGGCGGTGCGATCACCATCGAAACATCGAACGAGAGGGTCGACCACGATTACATCATGTCGCGAGATGAAGACATCCAGCCAGGTCGATACGTCATGGTGGCCGTCACCGACACAGGCGGCGGCATTGAGGATGCGGTCCTGCCTTTTGTATTTGAGCCCTTCTTTTCGACCCGCAGCCCGGGCGATGGTGCTGGCCTTGGCCTTGCCATGGTTCAGGGTTTCGTGAAGCAGTCACGCGGTATTGTTAGGATCTATTCGGAGCCCGGCCGCGGGACCTCGCTCAAAATGTACTTCCCGGCGGTGGACCAGGACACTGGGTCCTTATCGGCCAATGGAGAAACTTTGCCACGCCTCGGCAACGATTCGGTGACCGTCCTTCTGGTCGAGGATCAGGAAGGCGTCCGACGAGTGATCGAAAAAACAATAGCTTCAGCAGGATACAAGGTAATCGTTGCCAGTTCAGGCGATGAAGCATCTGTAATATACCAGAATTTGCACGAAAACATTGACATCATCGTTACCGATGTGGTCATGCCTGGAAAAATTCAGGGTCCGCAGCTTGTCCGGCTTGCTCGCAGAATCAACCACAATGTCCCTGCGCTTTACATGTCCGGTTATCCGCACGAGGCCAACGTGCACGGTAATGGCATTCGTGCTGGCGACATCTCACTTATGAAGCCGATCCGACGCACGGACCTTCTGACCGCTCTCGAGAAGTTGTGGCATCATCGCTAGCCCGCGCGGATGGTCGCATATGCCCGATGTCGGATCGGCGAAATTGTTCATTGGCTAAGTAGTTTTTCAGGCCTGCAGGAGACGAAAGCCGCAGTCTGATTTGGCTACCATAGTCATATGAGGGAGCGCGATCGGGTAAGGATGCTGCGTGAGCCAAGGGAGGGCTCTGCGCAAGGGAGTGGCGTCTTTGGGACGATGGCGGAGCTTGCCCGCAAGGCTATCAACGCCTTCACCGTGACAATCTCCATTCTCGATGGCGATATATCCTTCTCAATGGCCGAGGCTGGTTTGCCGCCCGCGGGCGGCGCAGACATCTTTGCCGCGCTTTGCATCCGGTCAGCAAGTGCGGTCCTGATCGTGGACGCCGAGAATGACCCCAGCTTTGGCGATAACTTCCGCTTTAGTCTTCGGTCCCCTGTTCGATCGTGCGTGGGGACGCCCCTTCGGGATAAGACGGGCACCGTCGTCGGGGCGATCTGCGCCTTTTCGCCCGACGCGGGGGCATTCGATAATTGCTCTAAGGCATCGCTCAACGAATTTGCGACGCTTATCGAACAGGCACTAGGTGCGCTCGAGGTCGCAGCCCAGCTCAGGCGCGCGAATAATGACCTTGTGGAGCTCAATCAAATGTTTCGGCTAGCGGAGGCGGCTGCTGGTATCGGCGCGTGGTCGCTCTCACTGGGTTCGGGCGACTTGCGCTGGTCTCCTCAGGTCTTTGCCATTCATGGACTCGGGCTCGACATGGAGATCAATCCTGCCCTCGCCATTTCGTTTTACGATCCATTGGATCGGCCAATGGTGCGCGATGCGCTCGCCGAAGCGCAGGCTACGGGAAAGCCTTTCAAGTTCGAAGCTGGTTTGCGTCGGGCCGATGGCGTGCCCCGACGTGTCCGTGTTCAGGGCGAGCCGATTGTTGTCGCAGGATGTGTCCAAAGTATCAGCGGTGTGATTGTTGATTGCAGCGAAGAGCATCGCGTGTCGCTAGCGTTGGATCATGCCGTTTGTCATGATCAACTGACTGGACTTCTTAATCGGTCGGGGTTCACGAGGGTTCTTGAAGACGTGTGTTCTTCAAACTCGGCCCCGCTCTTGACCGTGCTGCTCATTGATCTGGATGGTTTCAGGGCGATCAACGATACGTATGGGCATCAGGTCGCAGATCGGTTGATTGTAGAGGTTGGTCAGCTCCTCGCGGCCCGTCTCTCCGCCGACGTGATCATCGCGAGATGGGGCGAGGACGAGTTCGTTTTGCTGCTGACCGCTGATACGGCGCTGGAGGAGGCCAGGCGCTTCGCTTGTCAGCTCCTCGGCGCGCTCAAAGGAGAGATGCAGATCGGCGCTGAGGTTATTCACGTCAGTGCGACATGTGGGATCGGCCAGGTTCGAGATCCATGTGCGCCGCAGGACGTGGTGCGCAGGGCAGGCGTTGCCCTTGATCTCGGCAAGCAGATTGGCCCAGGAGAAATTCACTGCTGGTCACCCGAGCTCGATCTTGCCTCGTGTGCGCGTCAGCGAGCGGTCTTTAAGCTTGCGCATGCCTTGAGTTCGGATGAGGCATTTGCTGCCTATCAACCGATCGTAAGCCTTGAGGATCGGTCGGTGGTTGCTTTCGAGGCGCTCTTGCGCCTTGACGCCGATCCGCAAGCAAGCCTGTCGACCAGCGACATCCTTCCCGCGCTTTCCGATCCGTCCATGAGCCGCGAGGTTTTCCGGTTCATGCTTGGAAAATTGGCACGGGAAGTCCCGCGATTGATCGAGCGTTACGGCCCCGACTGCCATGTCGCCATCAACGTGTCGGAGGCCGATTTCAGACTCTCACAAGGTGAAGACAACTTCCTGAATGTTCTGACGCACACGTTCAGATCGCAAGGTGTTCGGTCGACAAATATAACCATCGAGGTCACCGAAAGCATGCTGCTCAGGGACGAAGATGGATATATTCGAGATACCCTGCGCACACTGCATCGTCTTGGTTACAGCATCGCACTCGATGACTTTGGGACCGGATATTCTTCGCTAACGCATTTGCGAGATTTTCCGATCAGGAAAGTGAAGATCGACAAGAGCTTTGTGGCGGCTATTACCTCAGACCATCAGTCGCGGATGATCGTGCAGGCAATCGTGCAGATGGCACGCAGCCTTGGTATCACTGCCATTGCGGAAGGGGTAGAGAATGCCAGTGAAGAGTTGTTCCTTCGCGCCATCGGCTGCGATCAGGCGCAAGGCTATCGATTTGGCAAAGCGAAAAGGCTCTCGCTTATGAACGGGATTAACGCCGTGTGCGAAGGGGCGGACAGAAGAACGGGATCAGCCACTAGAGTGGAGGTGGTAGGCCGACTGCCGAATTCAGGAGGTTCCTAGGATCCGTTCTGCGCATTGGCGAGGCGAAGGGGAGTCACGCAGCATTGTGGCGCAGCGGAACAGATCGTGGTTCCGGAGGGTAAAAGACAAGCGGCTGGGGAGGCCGCAGGCTGTTCAGCTTCCGACTGCTCGGCTCCAAAGAGCTGCCTATCCAGCTCGGGCGTCCGCCGTAGCTTCTGCGGATTGTGCGGCCGAAAACGAACCAATGGGCCATTCTGCACCCCAGGCCAGATCACTTTTTGAGGTGCAAACGAAGAGCGTGCGCCGTTCTTGTGTAACCGTCGACTGTCAGTGATATCATTGTACGCCGCTTGTCAGTCGGGTCGCTTGTCCGAGCAATGAGCCCCTGCTGCTCGAGTGCTTGCAGCCACCGTAAGGCGGTGGTGCCGGGGCAGGAGGCTCCAATACCAGCACTGGAAACAGAGATATTCTTGTTGCTGCAGCGAGCATCAAACAGATCCAGCATGATGTCCCAGGCCGGGCTGCGCGAAAAGCCTTCAAACTCAAAAATTTTGTCGACTTCACGTCGTAACTCGTAGATCCGCCTGGCTTCTTTGATAAGCCGCATGTCAGTCGGGTGACTAACAGCCTGGGAGCTGGTGAAATCCTCGAGATGACTCGCGAGTTCCGCAACCTTGGATTGTAGCACGGCTAGATCGTTGGAGAACTCTGAATTCCAAGGTTCCGCATGATAGTTAGCATCGGATTGCAGTCTGACGTTGAACCGACCCATTCTTCGCCCCTGTGCTCGTGTTCTTGAGAAGACCCTAACATGGTTAACTTCTGCCATATCGACTCAACGAGATAGGTGCTCAACACGTAGAAATACGCTATAGACAAGCGCTGGTCGCGCTCTCTCGCGAGCCTCCGGTCGGTCGAAGTTCGCTGAGAGGCACTTCAAGCGCCCGCGTGACCTCGACAAGCTCCTATTTGGCTTAGGCTGAGCGGTTTCGTGACTAGCTTTTGCGCTGTGACCTGAGGTTCCTTATCAAGCTGTCCCGTGCGTTTCAGGTTGGATGGGAGAGGGGCAGCGGCAGGCGCTTTGCCTTGCGCCGGCTTCTTCACGCGCAGAGTTGGTATTTTGGCTCCGCTTGCACTGGCGCATCATCGTGGCCAAGAAGACACCGTGAACGGCCGCACAAAACATAGACAGCATGACGCTGTCCGCCGCGGTTTTCATGGTCGACCGCATAGCCCTTGTAGTAGCGCTTCAGCAGGCCGGCGCTTACCAGTTCCGAGACTGCACGGCTCAGATTGGTCTTCCCTGAAGCGCGCACGCGCTTGCGTACTTCTTCACCGATCATGTGAGTGGCAGCCTCTGGATCGGGAGGAAGAAGCCTTTGCCTTGCTAACTCTGCAGCGACCTTCTGAGTAAGAGCTAACCGCCGCGGATCACGTCCACCCATTGGTGAAAGACTGTCGCAAAGGAAGTCGCGCAAGGTAAGCCGCCCTTCCTTGCGAAGGATAAAAGGACCTGCTTCGCCTTGCCGGTCGGCAACCGCGGCGATGAGGCTCAGAACCATGAAAGCGTATCGCGGACGCGAGCTAGCGCGGGCGAGACAGTCGAGCAAGCCGGACATCTCAGAGGTGACGGGAAGGGCTGTAGGCTGGAACATTTCAGGATTCAAATAAGCACAAATGCAGACTCGTGTGAATCCCTCCAATTTTCACTTTTGCCTCGCAGAGCAACATTTGTCGCTTGTGACACTTTGCCTGAGGCAAAGTGTCACACGGGCCATTTCGCAGTAATGGTTTCGTGCGGCAGAAACATTTGCAGATTGCAAGGTTGGCACAGCCGGAGCTGGTTGGCTCTGCCAATAAGAGCCACCCTGCCGAACTGCGGCCAAAGCAACAGCCTCGCGTCGGCTGCTTCGTGTTCGCCGACCTCGACTTGCTCAATGCTCTGCGATGTTTTGCCGTTTTCGGGCATGGACGAGAGCGATGTTCTCTCAAGCTCCCAGGCGACAGCCGGTGGGACGCCGTGACCGTGTGGGCCTTGCACCGGTCGACTGTCAGGCCATCTTCACTCACCTCCCGCAGACACATCCAGCTGATGCGTCCTGCATCGGCCGATCTCTTTCACGCAGCCGGCGCGACCGGCTGATACGTGCGCTCATGCCGGAGCAGTGCCCACACGATCCGCGCCATCTTGGCGGCGGTCGCCACGACGACGGCGTTAGGGTGTGATCGCGAGAGCAGGGCTCGCGGCCATCCGTCGCCGCACCACCACTTTGCCGAAATCATCCAGCCCGACAATGCTGCAGCTGTTCTTACCGAGATCGATACCCAACACTGAAACATGCATGACTTCGCTCCTTCCTAATCCGAACCCGGTCAGCTTGCGACCGAAGTTCGATTTAGGGGCGGGCCATCCATAAACGGGGGCGCTGGCGCAGACTTTCGGCCGATGCCGCGGCGGACGTACCGCCAAGGTTCAGGCGCTGACCGACGAGTGGGGCGGCCTCGCGCCCTGGTGCTGACGCCTGGCAATGCTCACGATCTGAGCGGCGCGCGCGACCTGCTGGCCATCACCGAAGCGCCCCGCCGCCTGCTAACCGACGGTGCCTATGATGCACGATCCTTGCGCGACTGGTTTGCAGAGCACGGCTGCGACACCGTCATCTCGCCCAATTCGAGGCGCGAACATACACACGCCTATGTCGCGCTGGTCTGCAGGCACCGCAACAGCATCGAACGCTTCTTCTGCCGCCTGAAAGACTTCCGAGGCATCCACGCCAACTACGACAAGCGCGCAGGCATCTTCATGTCAGCCGTACTCATCGTCGCCGCCATCATCTGGTGGATCAATTGAGTCCCGGCCCTACACCGGTGCAAAGGCTCCCCGAGGTCGGACCACGCCTGTGCCTGGTCATTACTGTCCCGATGAGATGAACCGGGAGACGCCCGCGGTCGCCGTCATCCCAGTTCAACGCGGTTGCGACCAAGCTTCTTTGCACGATATAAAGCTGCGTCGGCGCGCGAGAGAGCAGCGCGCATATCGTCATGGCCGTTGACCTCTGCGACGCCTGCAGAAAATGTGATCCGCCCGAACCCCTGCCCTGTCTCCCGGTTGATCAGGCGCCGCGACGCCTGCACTCGCCGCATTGCGTCCACACGCAATCTAGCATCGTTTTTGCTCTGTCCATAGAACAGCATCACAAATTCCTCGCCGCCATGCCTGGCCACGAAACAGCTATCATGACCGTGCTCAGCCAGGGTCGTTGCCAAAGCACACAGGACCCGGTCTCCGGCGTCATGGCCGTGCCGGTCATTGATCATCTTGAAGTGGTCAACGTCGCAAAAGGCCACACTGAGCAGTTCACCGCTAGCGCGTGCCTGTGTGGTCGCGGAGACGAGGCGTCGCTCAAATGCGCGCCGGTTAGGCAATCGGGTAAGGTGGTCGACGTCAGCCTCAAGTTTTGCCTTGGCCAGGCTTTCCCGCAATTGCTCGGTTTCCAACTGGCTGCGCGCCATAACATTCTCAATGCCCTCAATTACCGACATAATTGCTCGCGAAAGGTCAAGCACTTGGGTTCGATCAACCGAAGCCGCCGGGCCAAGTGCAAGACCAGCCATGGCGTCGATATGCATCCCGAGCGCGCCCCGGGAACTGCGGGTCTCGGACTGCGCTGTGCGCGCCGTCTGACCCAGACGGATCAATACATATTCGAGCTTGTCCATGAGGGTCTCGACCTCGGCGATGCGGGCATGGCCATCGGGATCGAAACGCACCAAGGTGTCGAGCCAGCGCTGGTCAATGGGTGCGCCTGCCATCTCTCGAGCGGCCAATTCCTGCGCCAACTCGGGATGTGCGCCAGACAAGCCCCCACAAATCGTCGCAAGGTTTTGCGCTGTCACCTCTAAATCGTGACGCTCCACAAATTCTGCGATCCGATCGATGAGAGCTCGACGCGCCTCCTTAGCGAGACTGACGACAGTGGTTGGCTGCTCTTCATCTGTAGAAATTTCGACTTCAGGAGCACGCTGTGCACGGAAAACTGTCGGGAAGCGCATGTCTTGGCTCTCTCTCTTGAGACGACGTATGTCTGATCCCTAGACAATTATACTTAATTGGGCGGAGATTGATGGATGCGTGAGGATACCTAGGTCGTGATGGAGACAAGACTTCATCGATTGGCGGGTGGTGGTGGGGTAGAGGAAGGTCTCGAAGGACACGACGGTCTCGTCGCGGGTGGCGAGACGGCGCTGTTGCTTGAGCTTGCCGAAGAAGCGCCTGACACGGTTGCTGTCCCGGTAGCGGATGGTCGAGATGCCCGGGTACCTTGCGGTTCGCTTTGGGAGGGATGATCGGCAGGATGCCCGGGAGTACCGCAGACCCGGGCCAAAAAAACTATTCGTTGCCGTCACCCAGGCGAAGAACCTGCCATGATTTAAAGGCAAACAGCGCAGTCTTTGGCGGCCTTAATTGGATTACCATCGACGCTTCCTACCAGATCGAACGGGCTGGCCAGACGTAGCCGTCATCGGCTCCCCGATCTTTGTCGCGTAGGCATGAGCGCGGATCACGTGCAGCGCGACGTGGTGGGGCTCGAATCGAGGTTCATCGATCGGTAACGCGCCTAGCTGGCCTTGATCAGCGCCAATATTTCATCAGGGTTCCGTGCACCCATCAAATATGGTCGTGGAGGTAAGCATCTTTTCTTCTCACCGGTTTCCGAAGCAGGCGCCTCGGATAGAGACGGAGTTTCGCTCCGCTTTCGTCATAGCAAAGCGCACATTATGGCCGAAGCAAAGTGACGTCTGGGAGTGAGCAGCGGGTGCGCCGGGCAAAGCAAGCGCAGCCCAGAACCCTTCTGCCGCACGGAGAATTGACACGTGCTTGCGCTTGCACCTTCAGCGAAATGGGTCGGAGCATTCTTGCAGATGAGGCAGTGACCGAAGCGACGTACGCATGTTCGAAGCTCGGGGGTTGTGGACAACGCGACCTTGCAAAAATCTCTCTTCTAAGCCAGATGATTAGTTCGCCTCAAAATAAAAGGGCAACGAGGATCAGATGAACGACACAGCAGCTGATATGAAGAGTACGCTCATCAACCTGACGAGTGACATAGTTGCAGCGCATGTAAGCAACAACGATGTGGCTGTCGCCGATCTGCCTGTCCTGATATCCAGTGTTTTCGATGCGCTCTCTGGGCTTGGTAGAGCCGTGGAGCCGGTTGAGGCGAAGCCTGAGCCAGCGGTGGCAATCCGTAACTCGGTCAAGCCTGATTACATTGTGTGTCTTGAAGACGGCAAGAAGCTCAAGATGCTCAAGCGC
>ERZ1066121.1418-NODE-1418-length-17612-cov-6.681665_pt1 | contig 17612 bp, 15 predicted proteins | sample MGYA00382768_ERZ1066121 | MGnify/ENA primary metagenome ERZ1066121 (study PRJEB33369, sample SAMEA5778351) | biofilm metagenome | biome: Industrial cooling water; feature: Water cooling tower basin; material: Biofilm | place: United Arab Emirates | collected... | reverse complement strand
TCAGGATGTTGCGGGTCTGGTCGGTGAGCGGCGTATGGAGCGTGATGAAGTGCGCGCGCGGCAGCAGCTCCTCGAGCGTGACCTTCTCCACCCCCAACTCGCGCGCGCGATCGGCGGACAGGAACGGATCATAGGCGATTACGCGCATCTTGAGCCCGATCGCGCGGTCGGCGACGATCGAACCGATATTGCCGCAGCCGATCAGGCCCAGGGTCTTGCCCGTGACCTCGACACCCATGAAGCGGTTCTTTTCCCACTTGCCCGCCTGGGTCGACCGGTCGGCCTCGGGCAGGTCGCGGGCAAGCGCGAACAGAAGCGCGATTGCGTGCTCGGCGGTGGTGATCGAGTTGCCAAAGGGCGTGTTCATGACGACCACGCCCCGCGCCGAGGCGGCAGGCACATCGACATTGTCGACGCCGATCCCCGCGCGCCCGATCACTTTCAGCTTGGTCCCGGCCGCAAGAATCGGCGGCGTGACCTTGGTCGCCGAGCGAACCGCCAAGCCGTCATAATCGCCGATAAGCGCGGCGAGCTCGTCCTTCGACAGGCCCGGGCGCTCGTCGACCTCGATGCCACGCTCGCGAAAGATAGCGGCGGCGCGAGGATCCATTTTGTCGGAAATGAGGACTTTGGGCATGGTCGGTTCCTTCTTCACCACTCTCCCGCAAGCGGGAGAGGAGCTACTCAGTTGCGGATCTCGTGCCAGGCCCAGTCGAGCCAGGGGCCGAGCGCTTCAATATCGGCGGCGTCCACCGTCGCGCCGCACCAGATGCGCAGACCCGCGGGCGCATCGCGATGGCCGGCGATGTCGTAGGCCACATCCTCCGCCTCGAGCTTGGACGCCAGCGCCTTGACGAGCGCGGCGGGATCGTCGCCCCGGGTCAGCTTCAGGCAGACGCTGGTGGTCGAGCGGATGACGGGATCGCCGACCAGATGGTCGAGCCAGTCGAGATCGGCGACCACGCGGTCGAGCGCTGCGGCGTTCGCGTCCGCGCGGGCGATCAGCGCGGACAGGCCGCCCAGCTCCTTCGCCCATTCGAGCGCGAAGATATAATCCTCGATCACCAGCATGGAGGGCGTGTTGATCGTCTCGCCCTCGAACAGCCCGGCATTCAGCTTGCCTCCGCTCGTCATGCGGAACAGCTTCGGAAGCGGCCAGGCGGGAACATGGCTCTCCAGTCGCTCGACCGCGCGCGGCCCAAGGATCAGCACGCCGTGCGCCGCTTCGCCGCCCAGCACCTTCTGGAAGGAGAAGGTGGTCACGTCGAGCTTGGCCCAGGGCAGGTCCATCGCGAAGGCCGCGCTGGTCGCGTCGCAGATCGACAGGCCGGCACGATCGGCGGCGATCCAGTCTCCGTTCGGCACGCGCGCACCCGAAGTGGTTCCGTTCCAGGTGAAGACGACGTCCGTGTTCCATCCGACTGCGAACAGGTCGGGCAGCGCGCCATAGGGCGCACGGAGGATGGTGGGATCGAGCTTCAGCTGCTTGACCGCATCCGTCACCCAGCCCTCGCCGAAGCTTTCCCAGGCGAGAAGCGTCGCGGGCCGTGCGCCGAGCAGCGACCACATTGCCATTTCCACGGCACCGGTATCGGACGCGGGCACGATCGCGATCCGGTGCGTGTCCGGCACCTGCAGCACCTCGCGCGTGAGGTCGATCGCATGCTTCAGTCGGCTCTTGCCAAGCTTGGAGCGATGCGACCGCCCGAGCGAGCCATGCGGCAGCCGCTCAAGCGCCCAGCCCGGCGGCTTGGCGCACGGTCCTGACGAGAAGAAGGGGCGCGCCGGCTTGTCGGCGGGGCGGTCGGCGCGCAGCGCGGCCGCGGGGTCGGTCATCAAGTCAGTCATAAACTCTCCTTTCAGAGAGCGCGCGCCGCGTTGGGACGGCGTGGCCCGCATCCGCCTTGCGCGATTGTGCCTAGAAACACAAGCGGGCGTGTGACGCAGGTTAAAACGCTGTTGCGTATCCGCTACGAGTCGGTGAGAGTGGAGTGGCAAAGGCTGCGGGTGGAGCAATGTCCTGAAGCGGGACGCGATGCGGCCACGTAAAGGCATTTGCCAGCTTATCAGGCAGCCGTTCGTTACGTTAGAGGCGCATTCATCAAGGCAGTGCAGAAGCACATAGGCGAAGAGCAAAGGGTGGGGCCATGCGGAAGTTGATGTTTGCAGCGGCAGTGGCTGCGGTTTGTGTGACGGGTCCGGTGTTCGCAAAGAACGACAAAAAGCCGGCACCTGCTCCCGCCCCGGCTCCGAGCCCGACCCCAACGCCTGCCGCGTCGAACGTGACGGTCGGCAAGGTCACCCTGATTGCCGCCAACTGTGCCGGCGTGGCGAGCGCGACGGGGTGCCTGTTCGATGGAAACATCGCGCCGAACACCGTGGCCGACACGCAGGCCGCGTATAATATCTTCAACGACAGAGCCCCTGTCGGCGGGGACATCCGTCTCAATTACCTGTTCAAGAGCGACGACGGGAACAAGTTCCTGGGCACGATTACCGGCAACGGCACGGCCCAGGGAACCTGGTCGACGCCTGGCCACAGGATCGACTTCATCGGCGTGAAGGCCTCGAACAGCTTCGTCCTTTACCGGTTGGTCAACTCAGCCACGAGCGGCACCTGGTCAACCGCGGACATCCCGTTCAACCGGAACCCGCACGCTGTGTCGCACGTGACCTTCTTCGGCCAGCCGGTGCCCGAGCCTGCGACCTGGGCGATGATGATCGGCGGCTTCGGCCTGATCGGCGCGGCGCTGCGCCGGCGTCAGCGGATGGGCGTGCTGCTCGCCGCCTGACTCGCGACCTGCACGGCTGGTCGCGCCTTCGATAGGCGCAGCCGGCGCGGTGCGGCATGACCGGCCGGTGGGTCGGCGCGCTCTCCTCGCCCTGTGGCTGTTGCTTGCGCTCGCCGCGTGCGGTGGGCGTGAGGAGCGGCGGCGCCCCGCGGCCGTGCCACCGCCCGAGCGGCTGACAATCGACTCGCCACGCGTCCGGGTCTGCTTGGCCAACCTGGGCCAGCTTGCGCGCTTCCAGGCGCTGCCCGACCGCGACTATGGCGGCGGCTGCCATGCCTTTGCGAGCGTCAGGCTGACGGACATCGGCGTGCCGGTATCCAACCTCGGCGCGATGAACTGCTTTCTGGCCGCCACCTTCACGGCCTGGGTGAAGAACGGCGTGCTGCCCGCCGCGCGCGTCCATCTGAACACGGAAGTTGAGCGGGTCGAGACGTTCGGGACCTATGCCTGCCGGAATGTCAACGGAGCGTACTCAGGCAGGCTGTCCGAGCATGCGGCCGCCAACGCCGTCGATGTGAGCGGCTTCCTGCTTGCCGATGGGCGGCGGATCACAATCAAGAACGACTGGAACTCGCCCGACCCACAAGTGCGTGGCTTTCTGCTCGCCGTCCGCACCTCCGCATGTCGGCGCTTCAAGACGGTACTGAGCCCCGATTACAACAAGCTGCACCACGACCATTTTCACCTGGATATGGGCCGCGGTCCGTTCTGCCGCTGATCCTGCGCGCGCAGGTTGCGTCCGTCACACTCCGCACCTAAGCCGCGCCGCCTATGACCGACACCCGAGTGCCCGCCCGCGTCTTCTCCAACGCGCAGGATGAAGCCGAGGCAGCCAAGCACCTCGTCCAGACGCCGCAGACCACCCACCCCGCCTATAAGTTGGCCTTTCAGGACACCGACTTCCTGCTGCGCCAGGACCTGCGGCCGGTGCGCTTCCAGCTCGAGCTGCTCAAGCCCGAGCTGCTGCTCGACGAAGCCCGGATCGCGTCGACCTTCGTGTTCTACGGATCGGCGCGCATTCCCGAGCCGGCCAAGGCCGAAGTGCTGCGCGAGGTGGCCGCGGACGAGGAAAGCCGCCGGATCGCCGACCGGTTGATCGAGAAAGCGCGCTATTACGAGGTCGCGCGCGAGCTGGCGCGGCTGGCGAGCCGGGCCCCGCACGACCTTGAGGGACGGCGGCATTTCGTGGTCTGCTCGGGCGGCGGGCCGTCGATCATGGAGGCCGCCAATCGCGGCGCGGCGGACGAGGGGGCGGAGTCGATCGGGCTCAACATCGTGCTGCCGCACGAACAGACGCCCAACCCTTACGTCACGCCGGGGCTGAGCTTCCAGTTCCACTATTTCGCACTGCGCAAGATGCACTTCCTGCTTCGCGCGCGCGCCATCGCGGTCTTCCCCGGCGGCTTCGGGACCTTCGACGAGACGTTTGAGCTCCTCACGCTCATCCAGACCGGCGAGGTGTCGCCGCGTCGCGTGCTGATGCATGGGCGCGAGTTCTGGGAGCGCGTGGTCAAGTTCGATGCGCTGGCTGAGGAGGGCGTCATCTCGCGCAAGGACCTGAAGCTGTTCCACTTCGTCGAAACGGCGCAGGAAGGCTGGGACTATGTCCGCAAATGGTGGCGCGACCGGCCGCTGGACGCGTGACAACTATCGCTTGAGCATGGCGGGCCGCCGGGGCATTGCGGCTGTGGAGGGGTCACGCGCGCATGACGACGAAGTACGCCACCGGCCTGCTGCCCCGCTCACTCGGGCTCGACAAGTCGCTGTCCGACCGGCTGCACGTGATGACGTTCGGCGCGATCGGCTGGCCGTGGCTGGTGCGGAGCCTGTCGGGTGGTCGGCGCTGCGACAAGCGTGCGTTGCTCGATCGGCTCGGCCTCCCGCATGACGCGCTGCCCAATCTCGGCAGCTGGAAGGCGGATACGGCGCTCCTCGCCCGGATCGTCGACACGGTCGAGCGGCAGCGGCCCGCGACGGTGGTGGAGCTCGGCGCGGGCGCGTCGACGCTGGTGACGGCCAAGGCGCTGGCGCTGAACGGCGGCGGGCGGCTGGTCAGCTTCGACCAGCATGGCGATTTCGTGGAAGCGACGCGCGACTGGCTTGCCGAACATGGTCTGACGGCAGACATGCACCAGGCTCCGCTGATCGGGGCGCCCGGCGACTGGCCGGGCCTCTGGTACGACGTGCATCACCTGCCCGAGCGGATCGACCTGCTCGTCATCGATGGGCCTCCCTGGGCCATCCACCCCTTCGTGCGCGGCGCTGCCGAAACGCTGTTCGACCGTGTGCCCGTGGGCGGCACCGTGCTGCTGGACGACGCCGCGCGCCCTGGCGAGCGGGTGGTGGCCAAGCGGTGGCGCAAACGGTGGCCGGGCTTCCGCTTCCGGCTTGACACGCGCGGCACCAAAGGCACGCTGGTGGGCGAGCGGGTCGCCTAAGCCCCTGTTCGAGTCGGCGCGGGATTCGCTCTGACCCGTAATTGTCTAACTCGGTCGGGTTACGCATCGCCTTCACCCGCATTGCGCACGGTGCAGCAGCTTGTGATCCGCGAGCACCAGCGCGACCATGGCCTCCACCACCGGCGCGCCGCGGATGCCGACACATGGATCGTGCCGGCCCTTGGTCGCGATCTCGATCGCATCGCCCGCGCGCGTGACTGTCTCGACCGGCGTCAGGATCGAGCTGGTCGGCTTGAACGCGGCGCGGAGCCGGATCGGTTGGCCCGTGGAGATGCCGCCCGCGATCCCGCCCGCATGGTTGCTGAGGAATGTCGGCCCATTCTCTCCCGGTCGCATCGCGTCGGCATTCTCCTCGCCCCGAAGCCGTGCCGCGGCAAAGCCGTCGCCTATCTCGACGCCTTTGACCGCGTTGATGGACATGAGCGCCGCCGCAAGCTCAGCATCGAGCTTGGCGTAGATCGGCGCGCCCCAACCTGCCGGCACTCCCGTCGCCTCGCAGGTCACTACGGCTCCCAAAGAGGAGCCGGCCTTGCGCGCGGAGTCGGTCGCATCGGCCCAGCGCGCGGCGGCGTCCGCGTCCGGGGCGAAGAACGGATTGCGGTCGATCTCGTGCGGGTCGAACGAGGTCGCCGCATCGCCGCCGACCTCGCTTACCCAGGCCCGGATGCTGACCTCGGGGATGACGAGGCGCGCTACTGCGCCGGCCGCGACCCGGGCAGCGGTCTCGCGTGCCGATGAGCGGCCGCCGCCGCGAGGGTCGCGGAGCCCGTACTTCGCGTCATAGGCAAAATCGGCATGGCCCGGGCGATAAGCCTGCGCGACCTCGGCATAGTCCTTCGATCGCTGGTCGATATTGTCGATCAGGAGGCTGATCGGCGTTCCCGTCGTACGGCCCTGATGCACGCCGGACAGGATGCGCACCTGGTCGGGCTCTTGCCGCTGGGTGGTGAAGCGCGATTGGCCGGGCCGCCGCTTGTCGAGCCAGGGCTGGACGTCGGCCTCGGATAGTGCAAGCCCCGGCGGACACCCGTCGACGATCGCGCCGATCGCGGGGCCGTGGCTTTCCCCCCAGGTCGTAAACCGAAAGACCCGTCCGAAGCTGTTGTAGCTCATCGCCGGCCGGTGTCGCCCGGCGGGCAGATCAGGTCAACGGGCCGGAGCCTTGGCGGTGTTCATCACGAACTGCGCTGTGGTGGAACGGCAGCTTGCCATCAGCTCGGGAAAGTCGAGGTCGCCGTTGCGGATGAGCTCGGCCTGAGCAGCCTGCTGACAGGCAGCCATAGTCTCGAAGCGGGTCGGCACGATTCGCGCTTCGGTGCACTGCGCGGTCCCGTCGCCGCAGCCCATGATCGCCATCACGTAAACGAACGGACCCATTGCCGATCTCCTCGGGCAACCAACCCCTGACTGCTGATGCAGGTTGCATTTGTTTCGCCCCGGCGCCGCACTACATCGACGGAGATGTCGAGCGATGTGACGGCGAGCACCCCCGACCGGTTGAGCTGGGGCGTGTTCCGCCGCTTCCTGCCCTATCTATGGCCTGCCGACCTGCCCGTGATCCGCCGCCGCGTGGTGTGGGCGATGGTGCTCGTGATCGTCGCCAAGGCGATCACCCTATCGATGCCGTTCGCCTACAAGGCGGTCATCGATCGCATGGCACCGGGGCTGGAAGGAGGTATGGCACTCGCTGTGGCGTTGGTGCTCGCTTATGCGGGTGCCCGGTTCGGCGGGGTGCTGTTCGACAACATCCGCAACACGGTCTTTGAGCGCGTAGGGCAGGACGCGACCCAGCGACTGGCCACTGCCGTGTTCCGCCACCTGCACGCGCTCTCGCTTCGCTTTCACCTCGAGCGGCGAACGGGCGCAGTCACCAAGGTGATCGAGCGGGGCACCAAGAGCATCGACATCATGCTCTACTTCCTGCTGTTCAACATCGCGCCGACCATCATCGAACTGGTCGCCGTGGCGGTGATCTTCTGGGTCAAGTTCGGCTTCGGCATGGTCGCCGCGACCTTCACCATGGTGGTGGCCTATGTCGCTTTCACCCGCGCCGTGACCGACTGGCGCGCGAAGCTGCGCGAGCAGATGAACGAGCTTGACACCGGCGCGGTCGCCAAAGCGGTCGATTCACTCCTGAACTACGAGACGGTTAAATATTTCAGCGCGGAGGAACGCGAGGCGGCGCGCTACGAGCGGGCGGCGCGTGCCTATGCCGATGCCGCGGTCAAGTCGGAGAACTCGCTTGCCTGGCTGAACATCGGTCAATCACTGATCACCAACGTGATGATGGCGGGCGCGATGGGCTACACGGTCTGGGGCTGGTCCACCGGCCGCTTCACGCCGGGCGACGTGGTGCTGGTCAATACACTTCTCGCCCAGCTCTTCCGGCCGCTCGACATGCTCGGCATGGTGTACCGAACGATCCGCCAGGGCCTGACCGACATGGCCGCGATGTTCGACCTGGTTGACCAGAAGGCCGAGGTGGTCGACGTGCCGAATGCCTCACCGCTCGCCGTGAGCGAAGGCCGGATCAAGTTCGACAATGTCCGCTTCGGCTACGAGCCCGACCGGCCGATCCTGAAGGGCGTGAGCTTTCTCGTGCCAGGCGGCCGCACGCTCGCGATCGTCGGTCCGTCCGGGGCGGGCAAGTCGACCATCGCGCGGCTGCTCTACCGTTTCTACGACGTGACGGGCGGCAGCATCTCGATCGATGGGCAGGATATCGGCCGCGTCCAGCAGCGCAGCCTGCGTGAAAGCATCGGGATCGTGCCGCAGGATACGGTGCTGTTCAACGACACGGTCGGCTACAACATCGCCTATGGACGCGCAGGGGCGTCGCCCGAGGCAGTGGAGTTGGCGGCGCGCGGGGCGGCGATCCACGACTTCGTCGCGGCTCAGCCCGAAGGCTATGCCACGCAAGTCGGCGAGCGCGGACTGAAGCTGTCGGGCGGCGAGAAGCAACGGGTGGCGATTGCGCGGACCCTGCTCAAGGACCCGCCGATCCTGATCCTCGACGAGGCGACAAGCGCGCTCGACAGCCGCACGGAAGCTGAGATCCAGCGCACCCTGCAGGGCATCACGGCACGCCGCACCACCATCGTCATCGCGCACCGGCTGAGCACGATCGTCGACGCCGACGAGATCATCGTGCTCGATGGCGGCCGCGTGGCGGAGCGGGGCACGCACGCGGCCCTTCTCCGCATGGGCGGGCTGTATGCCGAGATGTGGGCGCGCCAGGCGGCAGAGGCCGAACTGGAGGCGGCGGAATAATGTGCCCTAGGGGCGGAATCGGTGCTCAAGGGTGGCATGTCCGAAACCGCCGTACGTGACGCCTTCCACAACCAAGCCCTGTTCTGCGACCGGTCGGGCACCCCGCTCACGGCCGCCGTCGTCCGCGCGATTGAAGCCGCGCTCGACCGCTCGACCGAGACTGGCCGGCGCACGCTCGACTGGCCGGGTGACGCGCGCGGGGCTGCAGACTCGGTTCCCCTGCGGCTTGCGGGCGGCATGCATGCGCTCGCGCGGAGCGGTGCCGACGTGGGGCTTACCCGACTTTATGCGGGCGATCTGACGGGCGCGGAGGCCGTCGTTGCCGATGCGCTCCGCCGTTTCGACGCGGAGCTGCTGCCGTGGCTCGACAGCCCGCCCCAGACCAACGAGACCGGACGCGCCGGGCCGATCATGGCCGGTCTGCTGACCCTCGCTGCCGAGCATGGCCTGCCTTTCGAGTTGATCGAGCTCGGCGCGAGTGCGGGGCTCAACCTCAATCTCGATCGGTTCGGGTATCGGCTAGGCGATGCGGTCGCGGGCGATCCGGCATCTCCGGTCCAGCTCGCGCCCGATTGGGAAGGCGCAAGCCCGCCCGCTGCCGCCGTCCGAGTCGCCGCACGCTGTGCCGTCGATCAGGCGCCGATCCGGATCGCCGATCCGGCGCAACGCGAGCGGCTGATCGCTTATTGCTGGGCCGACCAGCCCGTCCGCATGGCCCGGCTCGAGGCGGCGCTGGCGCTGGCCGCGCGCCATCCGCCTGCGCTCGAACAGGGCGCCGCCGCCGGCTTTACCGAGGGTAGGCTGGCCGAACCGCAAGCGGAGGGCGTCTGCCGCCTGCTCTACCATACGGTGTTCTGGACTTACCTGCCGCCGGACAAGCAGGCGCGCATCCGTGCCGCGCTCGCTCGTGCGGGCCGTGCGGCGACCGCCGACCGTCCGCTCGCCTGGCTGCGCTACGAGCTGAACGGCGAGGGTGGGGTAGCTGAGCTTCATCTGCAGAGCTGGCCGGGCGGCGCGGAGCGGCACCTCGCAACGGGGCATCCGCACGGGAGCCGGGTGAAGTGGTATGGTTGACGCCCTACTCGTCTCCGTGGGTGGCAGCGCTTTTGGTTAAAGGCTTCTCAACCATCGTCGCCCGATAAGGCCTCCAAACATCCGGGGCCTGTTTATGCGCATTGCCGTTCGTCCGTCCGATCTGCCCAACTTGCTGGATCAGGTACCTGACTCTGTCCGGTGGTTGTCGCTCGACTGTTTCGACACGCTGATCTGGCGCGATACCGCGATCCCGGCGGACGTTTTCGCTGACCTCGACTTTGCGGGCGGAGCGATGGAGCCGCGGCGGCGCGCGGAAGGGGCGGCGCGGCAGGCGGCGCGGCTTTTCCGCCACAGCATCGAGGTCTCGGTGGAGGAAATCCATGCTCGCCTTCGCCCCGGCGGCGAGGTCGCGGCGTCGGTTGCGGAGGAACTGGCGGCGGAGGCGCGGCACTGCTTCGGCTTCCGCCCCGTCACCGATCTGATCGCGGCCGCCAAGGCGCGCGGTTGGCGCGTGTGCATCGTGTCGGACACGTACCTGAGCGAGGAGCAACTTCGCGACCTGATCGCGTCGGCGGCGGGCACCCAAGTGGCTGACGCGATCGACCGCATCTTCCCGTCCTCGGCCTATGGGGTGAACAAGGCGGACGGGCTGTTCGCGCATGTGCTGGAGGCGCTCGAGACAGCTCCGGACACGCTGGTTCATCTTGGCGACAACCTCGTGGCCGATCAGGTCGCGCCTGCCGCGCTCGGGATCCCGTGCGCGCATCTCGTCCAGTTCGACGAGGGCGCGAAGGAACGGCTGCGGCTCGAGGCGGCGGCGGCAGCGATCCTCGATCCGGCCGTGCGGGTGACCAAGCCCGCCTTTCAGCCGCACCGGCCCGCGGTGGCGCTGCGGGCGGAGCAGGAGACGGACCACGCGCTCGGTCATGATGTGCTCGGACCGCTGCTCTTTTCCTATGCGCGCTGGCTGCGCGACGAGCAGCAGGCGATCGCCGCGCGCACCGGTCGCCGCACGCACCTGCTGTTCCTGCTGCGCGACGGCTTCCTGCCGGCCGAGGTGTTCGACGCGCTTTGTCCGGAGAGCGACGCGGCGCGGGTCGAGATCAGCCGACATACGGCGGCACGCGCCAGCCTGACCGACGCCGACGCGGTGCGCGCGCGGCTGCTGGCCGAGGGCGGGCGCAACACGATCGGGGTGCTCGCGCAGCAGTTCCAGCTCAAGCAGGGGGAGATTGCGCGGCTGGGCAAGCTCGACCGGCCGGGCACCACGCCGGAGTTCGTCGCCGCCATGCTGGAGCCCGGCATGACCGCCGCGATCGTGCACCGGTCGGCACGCTTCGCCGACCGGCTGCTCGCGCACCTGCGCAGGGCAGGCGTGCGGGACGGCGAAGCGGTCATCCTCGCCGATCTGGGCTATCATGGCTCGGTCCAGGATAAGATCAGTGTGGTGCTCGCGGACCGCATGGGGCTGTCGGTGCATGGCCGCTACCTGCTGCTGCGCGAGGAGCAGCCGACCGCGCATGACAAGCAGGGCCTGTTCGACACGCGCCACCATGACTTCCGCACGGTCGATGCGCTGTGCGACGCGATCTCGGTGGTCGAGCAGCTCTGCACGGTCGCGCAAGGATCGGTGGTCGATTACCGCTTCGACGGCTCCCCCGTCCGCAAAGCGGCGGGGATCAAGGCGCAGCAGAGCGCGACGCGCGACCGCGTGCAGGCAGGCGCGATCGCCTTTGCGCACGCCGCTGCCGGGCTCGACCTGCCCGGCGACGCCGACGCGTGGCGCGCGGCGGCGGTGGCCGCGCTCGGCCGGCTGCTCTTCATGCCAACCCATGCCGAACTCGACGTGCTGCGCGCGTTCGACCATGACGTGAACCTCGGCACGGGCGATCTCGTCTCACTGGTGGACGAGGCAGCCGGGCAGGCAGGCCTGCGCGCGCGCGGGCTTCCCTATCTGATGCACGCGCAGCGCATGTTCGTGCCCGGCGAGATCCGCGGGGCCGGACTGTCGCTCAACTTGTCGGTGCTCGCCTGGCGGCGGTTCGGGCTGGAGATCACCACCGGCGACATGGCGGGCGCGGCGATCACCGTGCCTGCGATCCTGGTCGACGCGGACGGCGGCCAGGCGTTGTTCGACGCCGAAGCCTTCCCGACGCATGACGGCTATTACGCGATGGCGCTGCCCGTCGGGGCGGGGCGGTTCACCGTCGGCCTGCGCTGGGGCGACGGGTTCGAATGCGTCCAGATCGACGGCGCCAGCTTCTTCGTCGCCGAGAGCTTCGGCATGGTGGACGGCAGCCAGTCGGTGCCTGCGCAGATGATCCATGACGGGATGGAGCGGATGGCGGACGACCTGTTCCGCTGCGCCGGGCCGGCGTCACTGACCATGATCCCGCCACCCGGGCTGGAGCGCGATACGGACGTGCTGCTGCACATCGTGTTTCGCCCGGTGGTGCGCCGGGCCCGGGCGGTGCCGATGAAGGCCGCCGCCTAGCCGACGCGGCCGGCCGACGCGGCCTCGATCGCCGCGACCGCCACGTCCGGGCGCACCCAGTGAATCATGTGCCCGGCGTCTTCCCCGACATGCAGGCTGCTGTGCGGGAGAGCCGCATGCAGCCGCTCGGCCTGGTCGAACGCCACGATCTTGTCGCCCGTCCCCGCGGCGATCGCGATCGGCAGCGTGAGTTCGCGGTAGCGCTTCGACAGGCGGATCGCGGCGAGCTGGAGCTGAGCGGCGTCGCCCGAGGCTGCGCGGAGCTGGCCCGGACGCATCGCAAGCCGGCTCGGGAAGAGCTGCTCGAAACCTTCGGGCACCGGATCGGGCGCGAAAATCTTGCGGAACACGGCGGGCTTGGTCGCGCGTGCGACCAGCGGCGAGACGGTGTTCGCCACCACGGCACCCGCATAGGGGATGGCCGGACCGGAGAGCAGCAGCGGATCGGGCCGCGCGGTCGGGAAGTAATAGCCCGAGAGCAGCGCCAGACCCGCCACCTCGTCCGGATGGTCGAGGGCGTAGGCGAGCGCGACGAGCGTGCCCCAGCTATGGCCGACCAGCACCGGCCGCTTAACGCCGAGCGTATCGAGCGCGGCGCGGAGCAGGCCTGCCTGCTTCTCCGGGGTCCAGCCGCTGCCCGGCCGCTCGCTATAGCCATAGCCCGGCCGATCGAAGGCGAGCACGCGGTTGCCGGCGGAGAGGCGCTCGACGAGGCCCGAGCCGAGAAAGTCCTGCACGAGAGCGCCCATGCCATGGATCAGGACCAGGACCGGTCCGTCGCCCTTCTCCACATAATGAAGGCGGACCCCGTCGACTTCGACGAACTTGCCTGCAGGCGGTGTTTCCGCCTCGGCCTGCCGGGTCTGCTGGCGGTTGAAGAGCGCGGCAGCGCCGAGCGCGGCGGCGGCAAGGCCGATCTTGGCGGCGGTGGAAAGGCGGGGAGTGTCGGGCATGCGTCACGAATGCTTACAGGGCGCGCGGGTTGCAATGCAAAAGCCCCCGGTGCTCGATCGAGCACCGGGGGCCTTGTTCAAGCCAAGCTACGCGACGCGATCGGCTTAGCGGAGCAGGCTCAGCACATTCTGCTGGCTCTGGTTGGCCTGGGCGAGCATCGCGGTCGCCGCCTGCGACAGGATCTGCGACTTGGCGAGGTTGGTCGTCTCCACGCTGAAGTCGGTGTCCTGAATGCGGCTGCGCGCATCCGACAGGTTGTTGACGTTGTTGGTCAGGTTGTTGACCACCGAGTTCAGCCGGCTCTGCACCGCACCAAGCGAGGCGCGGGTGGTGTTCACCGCCTTGAGCGTCGTGTCGACGTTGCCGATCGCCGTCGTTGCATTGCCTGCCGTATCGACCGCCGTCGCCGCCGCGAGATCGCTCAGCGAGGTGAAGGTCAGGCTGATCGTGTCGGCCGAACCCGCGCCCACCTGGATCGAGACGGACCCCGCCTGCGCCGCGTAGGTCGTGCCCGACGCCGACGAGTTGAACACCCGGGTGCCGTTGAACTCGGTCGTCGCCAGGATGTTGGTGATCTGGGCCTTGAGCGCGGTCACCTCGGTGTTGAGGTTGGTGCGGTCGTCGGCCGAGTAGGTGCCCGAGGCCGACTGCACGGCCAGCTCGCGGACGCGCTGCAGCATGTTGGTCACCTCGCTCAGCGCGCCTTCGGCGGTCTGGGCGTAGGAGATGCCGTCATTGGCGTTGCGGATCGCCTGGCTCATGCCGCGGATCGACGCGGTCATGGTCGACGAGATGGCGAGGCCTGCCGCGTCGTCCTTGGCGCTGTTGATGCGCTTGCCGGTCGACAGCCGCTCCATCGCGCTCTGCAGCGACGTGTTGGCCATGCGCGAGCCGTTCTGAGCACGCAGCGCGGCGGAGTTGGTCGAGATCACAGTCATGGATAGTCTCCGTTCACAGTTCCGGCCGCCGCTCCTGCCTCCGGGATGAAAGCCGGGTCGAAGCCAGAGCCGCCGGCCCAAGGAACGGCCGTGATTTCCGGGACTTTAGGCCCCGCCCTCGTTTTCCTCTCCGCCCCGCCCCTTACGCGCGCGCGGGCGGACGCGGTCCAGGGGAGCGGGCGTTTCCCGCTGTTAACCGCGACTTTACCCTGTTCGCCGATACGGGTCCCCGACACCACGGGTGCATGAGGGGACGGGATGCAGTCGATCTTCCACAGCGCAAGCGCGGGCGCGGCCCAGCCGGTGCTGCTGTCGTGGCTGCGGGGACTGGGGTGGGACGTGCAGCCCTATGCCGGCCACAAGGTCCGCCCCGGCGATGCCTTCATCGTGGCGGAGGGCGAAGCCGCGCCCGCGCCGCGTTCGACGCTCGCGATCGGGCACGGCGCGCGCAAGCTCGCCCCGGCCGTGAATGGCGGGCCGGCGCGCCTGAGCTTCGGCCCCGAGGACATGATCTTCGGCCATGCCTTCGCCGCGGCGTTGCTGCGCGGGGACGCGCCGAGCGCCGCCGATCCCAACACGCTGGCGCTGTTCGCGCTCGCCGAACGGGTGGCGGCGAGCGACATCACCGTGCTGGTCAACGGCCCGACCGGCACCGGCAAGGAGGTGCTCGCACGCTTCATCCACGAACGCTCGCCGCGCAAGGCCGGACCGTTCGTTGCTGTCAACTGCGCCGCGCTCCCCGAGACGATGCTCGAGGCCCTGCTGTTCGGCCATACCAAGGGCGCCTTCACGGGCGCCGGGGCGGCGGCGCAGGGCTTCTTCCGCGCCGCGCACGGGGGCACGCTGCTGCTCGACGAGATCGCCGAGATGCCGATCGGGCTGCAGGCCAAGCTGCTGCGCGCGCTGCAGGAAAAGGAGGTGGTGCCGCTGGGCGCGACCACGCCCGAGTCGATCGACGTGCGCGTGATCGCCTGCGCAAACCGCGACCTGCCCGCCGAAGTCGAGGCCGGCCGCTTCCGCGCCGACCTTTACTACCGGCTGAGCGTCTTCCCGCTTTCGACCATCCCGCTGCGCGAGCGGCGGCAGGACATCGCCGCCCTGGTCGCGACCCTGATCCTGCGCCATGCGGGCGCACGCGCGGTGCCGTGGCCGACGCAAGAAGCGCTCGACGCGCTCCAGGCGCATGACTGGCCGGGCAATGTCCGTGAGCTGGAGAACGTCATCCAGCGCGCGCTCCTGCTCGCGCCGGGCGAGCGGATCGAGGCCGCGCACATCGTGTTCGACGCCGCGCGCCCCGTGCCCGTCCCGGTCGCGGCGGCCGAACCCGACCCGACGCTCGGCAACATCGTCCGGCTGCACGAGGTGCAGGCGATCCGCGACGCGCTCGCGGCGTGCGGCGGCAATCGTGTGGAGACGGCGCGGCGGCTCGGCATTTCCGAGCGCACGCTGCGCTACCGCCTCGCCCGCATCCGTGAGGCGGGCGGCAGCATCGCGCCGAGCCGGAGTGCCTGGGCATGAGCGTATCGGGCATTTCCGGGGCGGACCGAGTCATGGCGATCCGGGCGCAGATCCTCGAGCGCAATGCGGCGCTCCAGCGCGCGAACCAGGTGGGTCAAACGCCCGCGCCTGCCACGGGCGGCGCGAACCCCGGCTTCGGGGCCACCATGGAGGCCGCGCTCAGACAGGTCAACGAAAGCCAGCACGCCGCGTCGAAGGCGAGCGAAGCGTTCGAGCGCGGCGATACGGTCGATGTCGCGCAGGTGATGCTGGCGCGCCAGAAAGCCTCGGTCGCGTTCGAGGCGACGCTTCAGGCCCGCAACAAACTCCTGTCCGCCTACAAGGACATCATGAGCATGCCGGTTTAACCTAGATGGCGAGCCAAGCTCTCACGCCGCAGGCCGAGATCCTGCCCCCCGTGGCGGCCGCGCCCGTGCCGGCCTCGCCACTGTCGCGCCCGGTCGGCGCGCTTCAGCAGCTCTGGGCGCAGCCCGCGGTCAAGAAGTCGGCACCGATGATCGGGGTGGCGGGCGTGCTCGCCTCCGCCGCGCTCGCCTGGACGCTGGTCGCGACGCCGCCGCAGAAGATCCTGTTCTCCGGGCTGCCCGACGCGGACAAGGCCGCGGCCAGCGAAGCGCTCGCCCAAGCCAATATCGACAGCCGCATCGATAACCAGACCGGCACGCTGACCGTGGCCGAGGACGATTACTACAGGGCGCGCATGCTGCTGGCGCAGCAGAACCTGCCCAAGGCAGCACCGGGCGGCTATGCCATCCTCGACCAGCTGCCGATGGGCGTGAGCCGGGCGGTGGAGGGCGAGCGGCTGCGGCAGGCGCGCGAGACTGAGCTGGCGAAATCGATCGGCGAGATCGAGGGGGTGACCGATGCGCGCGTCCACCTCGCCATGCCCGAAAGCACCGTGTTCGTGCGCGACCAGGCCGCGCCGTCGGCGTCGGTGATCGTGCGGCTGGCGGCGGGGCGTTCGCTGCCCGAGGCGCAGGTGCGATCGATCGTGAACCTCGTTGCGTCCTCCGTGCCGGGTATGAAGCCCGACGCGGTCACCATCGTCGATGGGGCGGGCACGCTGCTGACCCGGCCAGGCGGCGCAGGCGCGGGGCTGGGCGCGAACGAGGAGCGCATCGACTTCCAGCGCCAGACCGAGACCAAGTACCGCGAGCAGATCACCAAGCTGCTCACCCCGCTGATCGGCGCGGGCAATTTCTCGGCCGAGGTGTCGGCAGAGGTCGACCTGTCCGAAACGCAGGCGACGCGCGAGGCGTACGGCAAGGAAGGCGCGCTCAGGACCGAACAGGGCCAGTGGACGGGCAACCAGCCGGGCCAGGCAGGGGCGGAGGGCATTCCGGGCACGCTCAGCAACACCGCGCCGGGATCGGCCGAGGTGAAGCAGCCGGGAGCGCCGGGCAGCACGGCCGTGGGGCCGGGCGCGGTCGTGCCGGACGCGATGAAGCAGTCCGATCAGTTCGCGCGCGCGTACGAGCTCGACAAGGAGATTTCCGTCACGCGCGCAGTGCCGGGCGGGCTCAAGCGGCTGTCGGTCGCGGTGGTGCTGCGCGAGCCGGAAACGGGCCGCCCGCGCAGTCCGCAGGAGATTGCGCAGCTGAGCGACCTGGTGCGCGCCGCGGTCGGCTACGACGCTGCGCGCAACGACCAGGTGACCGTGATCAGCCGGAAGTTTGCGGGCGCGAGCGAGGCGGACGCGGCGCCCTGGTACGAGGCGGGCTGGTTCCCGGTGGTCGCGCGCAACCTGACCGCGCTCGCCATCGCGCTGCTCGTCATCTTTGCGGGGCTGAAGCCGATGCTCAAGCTCTTCACGCGCCGCAAGGAGCAGGCCGAGGCGGCGGCCGCGCCGGCGGCTGAGGGCGGCGACAGCGAAGGCGGCGGCCTGCCGCTGTCGTTCAACCGCTCCTCGGCGAGCCTCGACGCCGCCGACGAGGCGGAAGGGTATGAGAACAAGGTCCGGCTGGTCCGCGACTTTACCCGCGAGAACCCGACCCGCGCGGCGCTTGCCGTGCGCGACATGATCCGCGCGGAGGCGAAGCCCGCGGCATGATGCAGGAACCCGCCCGGGCATTCACCGGGGTCGAGAAGGCGGCGCTGCTGATGATGCTGGTCGGCGACGAGGAAGCCGCCGCCATCCTGCAGAAGCTGGACC
>ERZ1066121.1411-NODE-1411-length-17655-cov-15.564545_pt1 | contig 17655 bp, 9 predicted proteins | sample MGYA00382768_ERZ1066121 | MGnify/ENA primary metagenome ERZ1066121 (study PRJEB33369, sample SAMEA5778351) | biofilm metagenome | biome: Industrial cooling water; feature: Water cooling tower basin; material: Biofilm | place: United Arab Emirates | collected... | reverse complement strand
GGCCGACGCCGTGTGGCAGGCGTACGACGCCCAGCACGCGCTCGCGCGGCACTGGGTCGCGCTCGCGTCGCAGCCGCGGTTCGGCCGCCGCTGACGCGGCCGACCGCTCGCCGGCGGCTCGGCGCGCCAGCCGCCGCGCGGGTCGGCGCATCCGGCGGCTCCCGCGCGGCTCGGGGGGATCCCGGAGCGCCGGCCGACGGCTGCGCACCGATCTTGAGAGTCGCACACGGCGCACCCGCTCGCGACGTGCCGGCCGACGCCCCCGGCCGGTGCCCGGCGCGGAGGGCCAGCGGGGCGCCGTCCGGTGACGCACCGGGCGGTCCGGACGGGGCGGCGCATGGCGGAGAGAGCGATGACCGACGACGAGCGCTGCACGCTGGACGAGGTCCTCATCACCGACGAGCTGGCGCGCCGCCCGTCGCGGCCCCCCGACCACGCGGCGGAGGCCGGAGCCCTCGGGGCGCTCGCCCAAACGCTGGCGACGCGCCCGCGCACCCTGCTGCAGCAGGTCGTCGAGGCCGCCCTGGCGCTCTGCCGCGCCGAGTCCGCGGGGGTCAGCATCCTCGTGCCCGGAGCCCCGCAGGACGGGGAGCACGGGATCTTCCGCTGGCACGCCACGGCCGGCGTGTACGCGCCGCACGCCGACGCCCTCATGCCGAGCTGGGCGAGCCCCTGCGGCGAGGTCGTGGCGCGCGACGCCGTGCTGCTCGTCGACCGCCCCGGCCGCCACTTCCGCGCCTTCGCCGGCGTCGACCCGCCGATCCGGGAGGGGCTCCTGACCCCCTGGCCCTCGGGCGGCGTCCCCGCCGGCACGCTCTGGGCGGTCCTCCACGGCCCGGAGCGACACTTCGACGGCGAGGACGCGCGGCTCCTGGCGAGTCTCGCCCGGTTCGCGGCGGCCGCGTGGCAGACCGTGCGGGCGCTCGAGGCGGCGGAGGCCGGGCGGGCCGTGGCGGGGGTGGAGCTCCGCCAGGCCGAGGCGTGGTACCGCACGCTCGTCCAGACGATCGACGAGGGGTTCTGCCTCCTCGAGCGGGTCGCCGCCCCGCCGGGTGCGCCGCCGGGAACGCTCCCCGACTTCCGCTATCTCGCGACGAACCCGGCCTTCGAGCGGCACGCGGGGCTCTCGGCCGTCGTCGGCCGGACCCTCCGCGAGGTGGTCCCCGCGGTCGAGGCCGACGTCCTCGCCTGCTACGACCGGGTGGCGACGACGGGGGAGCCAGCGCGCTTCGAGCTCCGGGTCGCCGCCCTCGACCGCTGGATCGACGCCCGCGTCACCCGCGTCGATGCTCCCGGGGAGGAGCGCCTCGCCGTCGTGTTCACCGACGTCACCGAGGGGAAGCGGGCCGAGGCGGCGCTGCGGGCGAGCGAGGAGCGCTACCGGCACATCGTCGAGGGGGCGCGCGACTACGCGATCTTCACGCTGGACCCGGGGGGGGCGATCGCGAGCTGGGCGCCGGGCGCGGAGGCGGTCTTCGGGTGGACGGCCACGGAGGCGGTGGGCCAGCCGTTCGCCATCACCTTCCCCCCCGCGGAGCGCGCCGCGGGCGCGGCCGAGGCGGAGCTGCGCGAGGCCGAGCGAGCGGGGGTCGTCGCCGACGTGCGGTGGCATCAGCGCCGGGACGGCACCCGGGTCTTCGTCGACGGCTCGCTGCGGGCGCTCCGGGATGCGGCGGGCGCGCTCCGGGGCTTTCTCAAGGTGGGGCACGACGTGACCCGGCGCTGGGAGACCGACGAGGCGCTGCGGGCGAGCGAGGCCCGCTACCGCGCCCTCGTCGAGCACGTGGCCGGCCACGCCATCTTCCTGCTCGACGCCGCGGGGGGCGTGACCGAGTGGCCCGCCAGCGCGGCGCGGGTGACGGGGTACGCGGCCGAGGAGGTCGTCGGCCGTCACCTCGCGCTGTTCTACCCACCCGAGGACGTGGCGGCCAACGTCCCGGCGCGGCACCTGGCCCAGGCGGCCGCCGAGGGGCACGGCGAGTGGGAGGGGTGGCGCGTGCGCCGCGACGGCACCCGGTTCTGGGCCAACGAGATCCTCACGGCGATCCGCGACGGCGAGGGGCGGCTCAGCGGCTTCACGAAGATCAGCCGCGACCTCACCGAGCGGCGCCTCGCCGAGCAGGCGGCCGAGCAGGCGCAGCTGGCGGCGGCGCGCGACGAGCTGCGCCGCGCCCTGGCCGTGGCGGAGGAGGAGGAGCGGCGCCGGCTCGCGCGCGAGCTGCACGACCAGCTCGGCCAGCACCTGACCGGGTTCGCCCTGGGGCTGGCGGACGCGCGGCGCCGCCTCGCGGCGGGGGAGCCCGCCGAGGCGCGGCTCGTCGAGCTCGAGGAGCTCGCCCGGCTCATGACGCGCGACGCGCGGACGCTGGCCCTTGACCTGCGTCCCCCCGAGCTGGACGACGTGGGGCTCGAGAGCGCGCTCGAGAGCTACGTGCGGGAGTGGAGCGCCCGCACCGGGGTGGCGGCCGAGGTGGCCGTGCTGGGCTCGGTGCAGCGGGCGCTGCCGCCCGAGGTGGGGACGACGCTCTACCGGATCACGCAGGAGGCGCTGACGAACGTGGCGAGGCACGCGGACGCGGCCGCGGTGAGCGTCATCCTCGAGGCAGCCGACGACGAGGTGCGCCTGATGGTCGAGGACGACGGCCGCGGCTTCGACCCGCAGCCCGTGGCCGCGCGCGTCCGCGCCGAGCGGCGGCTGGGGCTCGCCGGCGTCCGCGAGCGCGCGGCGCTCCTGGGGGGCACGCTCGCCGTCGAGTCGAGCCCGGGCGTCGGCACCACGGTGCTGGTGCGGCTCCCGATCGACCGGCCGCGCCCCGGCGGGCCCGGCGCGCCGGCCGGCCACGCGTGAGCCGCACCACGCCGCGCGACGCGCTCGCGCCGGTGCCCCACCAGGGCGTGATCCGGGTCGTGCTCGCCGACGACCACGCGATCGTGCGCGACGGGCTGCGCTCGCTCATCGAGGCGCAGCCCGGGCTCCAGGTCGTCGGCGAGGCCGCCGACGGCGAGGAGGCGTGGCGGCGCGCGTGCGAGCTCGCCCCGGACGTGCTCGTCCTGGACCTGTCGATGCCCCGGGTGACCGGGCTCGACAGCGCCGAGCGGATCGCCAAGGATTGCCCGCGGGTGCGCGTGCTCGCGCTCAGCGCGCACGAGGAGCGGGGGTACGTGACCCGCCTGCTCCGCGCGGGGGCGGCGGGGTACCTGGTCAAGCGCACGGCCGGAGCCGAGCTGGTGCGCGCGATCCGCCTCGTCGCCGCCGGCGGGACCTACGTGGACCCGTCGCTCGCCGGAGCGCTGCTCGCCGAGCCGGGGCGCGGCGCGGCGGGGGGCGCGGCGGGGGGCGCGGCGGCCGACCGGCTGACGCCGCGCGAGGCGGAGGTGCTGCGGCTCGTCGTGCGCGGGCATCTCAACAAGGGGATCGCCGCCGCGCTGGCGATCGGCGTCAAGACGGTCGAGACGCACAAGGCGAACGGGATGGCCAAGCTGGGGGTGACGAGCCGCGCCGCCCTCGTGCGCCTCGCCCTCGACCAGGGGTGGCTCGCCGACGACTGACGCGGGCGTCGCCGGCGGACGTCGCCCCCTCTTCGGGGTTTGGCCGGAGTCCGGAGACGCTTTCCGGAGGCGGTGCTCGGTCAGCTCCCGATGGTCGGTCGGCCCGCAGCGGCGGCATCCTCCGGGGGATGCCGCGCAAGTCGCCGATCCCGACCGCGTCACCGATGCCGACACCGATTCTGCCCGAGCCGCCCAGTCTCCCCCAACTGCCCGAGCCCCCCGACGCACCGACCACCGTGGCACCCACCATCCGGCGGACCCTCGCCGGACTGCGGGCCGAGAGCGAGCGGCGCACCCGCCCCGGTCGCCTGCTGGAGCTGGCCCCGCTGCTCGCGCCCGCGCTCGCTGCCCGGGACGCTGCGGCGACCAACCGCACGACCGCTCCTGCCGCGAGTGCGTCGGACCCCCTGGTCGGCCTCCTGGCGCAGATGCGCGCCGTCACCACCCAGTACGTGTGCGCATTGCGCGCCGACGGGGTGCCGGTGGAGCGGATGCTGCCGGGGGTGAAGGCGCTCGTGCGCGAGGCGATGCGCGCCGAGCGGTGGCACGACGACCACGCGGCGCAGGTGCTCACGGTGCTGGTGGTGGAGTGGAGCATCGCCGCCTACTACGACCGCTGAGCGAGCGCGGGGTCGCGCCGCGGGCGCGGTCGACGCCGGGGGCGGCGCGCACGACGGCACGCACGACGGCACGCACGACGGCACGCCCGGCGTCCAGCGCTCACGGCTGCGCGCGCGTCGCCGTCGTCGCTCGCGGCCCCGGCTGGTCCTTCAGGTGCCGGTCGAGGAAGACGAGCATGTCCCCGAGCATCCGCTGCACGTTGTCGCGCCGGCGCACGTAGTAGTTCTCGTTTGGGTACGTGCGGTACTCGAACGGCTTGTAGTGCATCTCCAGCCGGTCGGCGAAGAGGCGCGACGCCACGGACCGCGGGATCTGCCGCCCCTCCCCGTGGATCAGCAGGATCGGCGTCTGGATCTGCTCGACGGCGAAGATCGGCGAGCTGCGGCGGTAGGCCGCCTCGGCGCGCGGGAGCGGCCCGAACTCGTACTCCACGAGCTTGACGTGCCGCAGCTCCTGCTCGGCGTGGAAGTGCAGCCAGTCGCCGTAGCCCGACGCCGGGATCGCCGCCTGGAAGAGCCCCGGCGCGAAGGCGGCCGCGGCGAGACTCATGCAGCCGCCGTAGCTCGTGCCGGTGATCCCCATGCGCGTCGGGTTCACCTGCGGGAGGGTCCGGAGGAACTCGACGCCGGCGACGACGTCCTGCAGATCGCACCGCCCCCAGCACCCGTTGTTCGCGTCCTCGAACGGCTTGCCGTAGCCCGAGCTGCCGCGGATGTTGGGGAGCAGCACCGCATAGCCGCGCTGGGCGAGGAACTGCGCCTGCACCTGGTACGTGTCGTTGAACGACGCCGTCGGCCCGCCGTGGATCAGGAGGATGCCGGGTGCGCGCTCGCCGTCGCGGAGCACCGGCTCGTACAGGTAGGCGGAGATCGTCAGCCCGTCGGGTGCCGCGTAGCGCACCTTGCGCGGGCGGACGAGCGACGCCTCCACGTACGCCGCGCCGGCGGAGCTGGTGAGCTGCCGCCGCGCGCTGCCGTCCGCCGCCGACACGAACAGCTCCGCCGCACGCGCCGGCGTCTCGAGGGTGTAGAGGACGCGCGTCCCGTCCGGCGACCACTCCGCGTTCGCGACCACCCCCATCCCGTCGGGCGCGGCGAGCGTGCGCGGCGGCGCGGCGGCCGCGCCGTCCGAGGCGGTGCCCGCCACGTCGGCCACCCGAAGCGACTGCGTGCCGTCGCGCAGCTCCAGGTAGAGGATCGCGCGCCCGTCGGGGCTCCACCGCGCGCCGCTCTGGTTGGCCGGGGCGGCGGCGACCGGGCGCGGGGTCCCGCCGGCCATCGGCACGGTCCAGTAGTTGATCCACCCGCTGCGGTGCGACCGGAACAGCAGCGTCGTGCCGTCGGGCGAGAGCTGCGGATGGCCGAAGGTGCCACCCGCCTGGTAGTCGAAGAAGTCCCGATCGGCGACGATGCGGCGCTCCGCCCCACTCCCCGAGGCGTCGCGCACCAGCACCTCGTGGTCGAGCCACCGCTCGTCGAGGCGGACGAAGACGAGCTGCCGCCCGTCGGGCGTCCACGAGGGGAAGACGTCGTAGCGTGCGTCGCTCGTCACGCGGGTCACCGCACCGGTGGGGACCGCCACCGTCCACACGTCGTACTGCCCCCACCGGTCGTTCGCGAAGGCGATGGCGCGGGAGTCCGGCGCCCAGGCGTACGAGTTGATGCGCGCCCCCAGGTCGGTGAGCTGGAGCTGCCTGCCGTCGACGGTGGAGCGGAGGTGGAGCTCCGCGGGCCCGCCGTCGCCGTGGTTCTGGATCCACGAGATCCACCGCCCGTCGGGGGAGTAGCGCGGCTGGTGGCTCTGGAGGAAGGCGATCTCCCCCATGCTCACCCCGAGCGGCGCGGGGAAGCCGCCCTCCGCGGGGATGCTCCACAGGTCGGACCCGCCGAGCGGGGCGGCCAGGAGGATGCTCCGCCCGTCGCGCGCCCACTGCGGCGCCTCCCCCCCGACGAGGGAGCGGACGCCGGTGAGCTCCTCGGCGGAGAGCACGGCGCGCGGCGCGCTGGACGCCGCCGGCGCGCTCCCGGGCGGCTGCCCGCCGGCGACCGCCGTGGCGAGGGTGAGGAGGGCCGCGAGGGTGCGCGCCGTGGCGGCACGCCCCGCCCGGACGGGGAGCGCATGGTGCCGGCGCATGGGGCGCATGTCGCGCATGGGGCGCATGGTCGGGGCCCTCACGGCTCGAACGCGCCGGCGGCGCGCGGCGTCGGGGTGATGCCGGTGACGATCCCGCAGCCGGTCGGCTGCGGCGTGCGGGGCTGGCACTCCGCCACCGGGATCGGCATCGCGTCGAACAGGCGCGGGTCGGCCGCGGTCACCGGGATCTGGTCGAGGCGCCCGTAGTGGCGCATGTCGATCCAGGTGTGCCCCCCCTCCCACACGAGCGAGTACCGCTTGTTGTACAGCAGCTCCCCCAGGAGGTCGCCGGCGAAGTCGTCGGGGAGCGCGGGGAGCCCGCCGGCGTTCACGCGGACGACGTTGATGTCCCGGAGGGCCGCGGCGCGATTGCCGAGGCCGAGGTTGGCCTCGGCGCGGAGGAGGACGAGCTCCTCGTTCTTCACCCAGGGGATCGGGGCGGTGGCGGAGTTGTACATCGTGAACTGCACGTCGGAGGTGATCCCCTGGACCGTGAACGCGGGCACGGTCGTCAGCTTGGTCTGGGCGCGCAGGTCGAGCGTGCCGTCCGCCCGGCGCTGCGCCTCGGTGCGGAGGCGTCGGTGGGCGAAGAGGAGGTCGGGGCGGAAGTTCGGGTTGGTGACGTCGCCCGAGTTGGTGGTGAAGACGTGGTACGCGCCCGAGGCGAGCGGCGCCCCGGTGTCGAGGAAGCTCTCCCCGAGCGCCGCGAGCGCCGCCTGCCAGTCGTCGGTGTAGACCGCGGCGCGGGCGCGCAGCGCCCGGTTCAGCCGGACGAAGGTGGCGGGCGTGTTGAGGCCGGCGAGCCCGCTCGTGAGCGGGAAGGGGAAGCTGGTGCCGCCGGCGCGCAGGTGCGTGCGCGCCTCGTCGAGCAGCCGGGCGATGTAGGCGTAGACCTCGGCGCGCGGCGCGATCGGCGCCAGCGCCCCCGTCGGATCCGCCCCGACCTCGATCGGGGCGCCGAACCGATCGCGCGTGACGATCACCTGGAGGAAGTCGTACGCCTTGATCGTCTTCGCGAAGCCGCGCACCGCCTCCTTCTGCGCCGGCGTGTAGGTCGGGACCTTGTCGACGGCCTCGAGGAGGATGTTCGCCGAGCGGATGTTCCGGTACGGATCGGCATAGAGGACGTTGCCGGGGAAGCCGTTGCCGTTGAGCGGGTCGCGGATGCTCCCGGGGAGCGACGCTCCGGTGACCGACATCGGGTACCCCTCGCGCCCGAAGGCGCCGAGCCAGCGGACGCTCTCCGCGACGTTGGTGCGCGTGCCGCGCAGGAGCCCCGTGGCGAGGGCGGCGACGCTCGTCGCGGTGGGTGCCGCCTCGACGTCGCCGACGCTCGGGTTGTTCGGGTTGGGGACGGTGATCTCGCCGCAGGCGAGCGAGGTCGTCGCGAGCAGCAGGAGCGCGGCGCCGGCCGTGCGCGGCGCGCGGAGCAGCGGGAGGATGCGGGCGCGCATGGCTCAGAACCCCACGTCGACGGAGAACCAGAAGGCGCGGCTCGGCGGGTACGGCGACACGTCGAAGCCGCGCGAGACGGCCTGGCTGCCGAAGTTCGAGACCTCGGGGTCGAGCCCCGTGTAGTCGGTGAAGACGAACAGGTTGCGCCCGGCGAGGGTGACGCGCGCGGCGTCGGCGCGCGACCAGAGCGACTTCACCAGGCGCGACGGCACCACGTACGAGAGCGAGATCTCGCGCACCTTCACGAAGCTCGCGTCCTCGATGTAGTTGCGCGTCTGCCGCGCGAAGGTGCGGATGCGCCGGGCGCAGACGGTCTCGTTCGTCGGGTTCGGCGCCGCGGCCACCTGGTTGCAGTCGGGGCCGTTGCGCGACAGGTCCCACAGGTAGCGCGTCAGGTTGATGATCTCCCCGCCCTGCTGCCAGTCGACGAGCGACGAGACGTCGATGCGACCGAGGCGGAGGGTGTTGTTGAACCCCATGCGGAAGTCCGGGATCGCGTCGCCGACCTGCCGCACCACTCCCTGCCCGTTCGGGAGCGAGTCGTTGCCGACGATCTGCGTCAGCGATCTCCCCGCCTCCACCTGGAAGACCCCGAACGTCGTCCCGAAGCCCGGCGGCTGGAAGGGGGGCACGGTCAGCGCGAGCACGCGGCTGCGGTCGGTCGAGAAGGTCGTGTTCGAGCGCCACTCGACGCGGTCGCCCGTGACCGGCACGAGGCGCAGCCCCGCCTCGGCGCCGCGCGTGCGGACCTGCCCGCCGTTGAAGATGCGCAGCCCGAAGCCGGTCGAGTTGGCGAGCGTCCCGGTGACGAGCAGGTCGCTGATGGTCTTCTGGTACCAGCTGACCTCGAGCGCCGCGCGCCCGCCGAAGGCGGTGAGGTCGGCCCCGGACTCGAACTCGTTCTGGATCTCCGGGCGCAGGTCGCTGGCGGCCACCTGCGCGCCCGGCCCGATCTCGATCGTCGGCAGCCCGGCGATGTTCGCGCCGAGGAACTCGGTGAAGCTCTGGCCGAAGACCGGCTGGTTCCCCGAGCGGCCGACGGCGGCGCGGAGCTTCAGCTCGTCGAGCGCCCCGGGCATCGCGGGGAAGCGCCAGGACGCCGAGGCGCGCGGGAAGTAGTAGTAGCGCTGCGGATCGCTGTTGTTCGACGAGCGGTCGGCGCGGAAGCCGCCGGAGACGAAGAGCCGCTCGCCGAAGGCCAGCAGCTCCTCCTGCAGGTAGATGCCGACGTCGCGCGTCTTCGCCACGTCCTGCGCCACGCTCACCGCCGTCCCGCGCCCGACGTTGTCCAGCCCGCCGATGAGGTTCTGCGCGACGACGCGGGTGTTGTCGAGCCCGCGCTGCTCGTACTGGTGGCCGAGCGAGGTCGTCGCCTGCACCCCGCCGCCGGCGGAGCGCCAGGTGTGCACCGCGCCGACGTTGACGTTCATGTTCAGGTTCTGCGCGTTCGAGCGCACCGCCGTGCCGGGGAGCCCGTCGAGCGGCTCGAACTGCAGGTCGGGCGGGGAGTAGATGTTGCTGCGCTGGTTGAAGAAGTCCGTCCCCCCGTTGGCGACGAGCTTGAGCGTCTGCCGGGCGCTGCGGAGGGCGTCGTAGCTGACGTTCCCCGAGCCGATGAAGCGGTAGACCACCTCGTCGTTGCGCGAGAGGGCCGCCGTCTGGAGCGGGTTGCTCTGCGCCGCCGGGTTCGTCGGGAAGGTCCCGTCGGCGCGGCGGCGCAGGTCGACGAAGCTGGGGGAGCGGGCGAGCGCCTGGCCGAGGGCGACGCCGCGGTTGTCGTTGTTCGTGAAGCCGCGCCCCGTGCGGGTGGAGAGCGCGTTCGCCGTGACGCGCACCGACACGCGGTCGCCGAAGAGCTGGTCGAGCCCCGACGTGATCGACTGCTTCCGGTAGCCGGTGTTGGCGATGATCCCGCCGTCGTCCTTGAGCAGCCCGCTCAGGTTGTAGCGCGTCGTTTCGGTGCCGCCGTTCAGCCCGAGGATCGTCTCCCACGCCAGCGGCCGCTCGCCGTAGACCTCCTGCTCGTGGTCGAAGTAGGCGCCCGGCTGCCAGAGCGCGCCGACGGCGGGCCCGAAGGTCGCGACGGCGTCCTCGCGCGACTCGAAGCGGCGGAGCCCGATCGTGTTCAGCACCTGGAAGGTGCCGAGCCGCTGCACGAGGCTCACCCGCGGCGCCCCGATCTGCCCGCGCTTCGTCGTGATCAGGACGACGCCGTTGTTCGCCCGCGAGCCGTAGATCGCCGCCGCCGTCGCCCCCTTGAGGATCTCGACGCGCTCGATCGTGTTCGGGTCGAGGTCGGCGATGCGGTTGGAGGCGTTGTCCTGCCGCCCGCCGACGACCGGGTTGGCCGAGGAGCCGGTGATCGCGAAGACGCCCGGCGGGATCGCCACGTCGCTGACGATGACGCCGTCGACGACGTAGAGCGGCGTCGCGCCGCCGATGACCGTCGAGATCCCGCGCAGCCGGATCTGATTGCCCCCGCCGGGGGCGCCCGAGTTCATCTGGACGTCGGCCCCCGCCACGCGCCCGGCGAGCATGTTCTCCACGCTCGCCGCCGGCGCCCGGTTGAGGTCCTCGGCGTTCACCGAGGCGATGGCGGTCGCCGCGTTCCGCCGCTCGATCCCCGTGGCCTGCCCGGTCACCACCACCTCCGAGAGGCGCAGGAGGTCCTTCTGCAGGGGGACCGCGACGCTGGCCGCGCCCGCGGCGACACGGGCCTCGGCGCGGCGGTAGCCGATCCGGCGCACGACGAGCGTCACGGCGCCGGCGGGGACGCGCACGGTGAACGAGCCGTCGTCGCGGGTGATCCCGAGGGCGGTCGTCGTCCCGATGGAGATCTGCGCGCCCGGGATCCCCTCGCCGGTCGCGGCGTCGGTCACCCGGCCGGTGACCGCGCGGGTCCCGGCGGGGGTCGCCGGCGGCGCCTGCGCGTCGACGGCGGGGGGTGGGACCGCCGCGGCGAGCAGCGCAGCGGCGAGCAGGACGGCGGGCGGACAGGTGCGTGACTGCACGTGCTCCTCCAGGGTGAAGGAGACGGAGGGAGCGAAGCCGGGGGTGCGCCGTCCCACGTCGAGCGGTGCGCGCGCTTCGCCGGGACCGGCCCGCGGGCCGGCGGGGGACCAGGAGGTGGGGGGGAGCGGGCGGGCGGGGCGGCGCGCCCTACTCGACGCGGCGGTGCACGTACTCGCGCACCACCCCGTCGCGGTCGGGGCGCGAGCGGTACACGTACGTGGTGCGGTCCAGCCGGACGATCTCGTCGACGCTCTCCATCGTCGCCTGCGCCGGGTCGATCGACATGACGCGGCGGATGCGGAACTGCGTGCCGACGATGCGGTACTCGCCGGCGCTCGCCCAGAATCGGGGGTCGTCGCGATCGGTCCAGAGCGCCGCGGCGCGGGCGGCGCGCCGGGCGGCGGGATCGAGGCGCGCCATCCGCTCCGCCGCCTCGGGGACGCGGTCGCGATCCATCCAGGTGTACGTCCAGCGCGTCGAGTCGACCATCAGCCACACCGTGCGTCGCGCGGCGATGGAGTCGATCGCGCCGGTGCGCAGGTCGCGGACGGCCACCAGCTGCCAGAGCCCGCGCACGTGCCCCGGGTCGAACGGCTGCGCGCCGTCGAGCCAGGCGAGATCGGCCCCGGCCGGGGCGTTGCGGGCGACGTGCGCCGCCATCTCGCGCAGCAGCTCGGCGTTGGTCATCGGCTGCCAGCCGTGCCCCTTCATCGGGCGGCCGTAGCGGAAGCTGCCGGCGTAGTACGGATCGCGCGTGCGCTCGAGGAACTCCTCGAGCAGGTAGACCGACGGCGCGAGGTAGAAGTCGTCCATGTCGCCGGTGAGCAGGTGCAGCTTGCCGACGAGCGACGGGCCGATGCGCGCCCAGTTGCGCTCCAGGTAGTCGCGCAGGTCGTACCCGTTGGCCCGCATCGACTCCGCCACGCTCCGGTCGATCCGCCCGGTGCGCAGGTCCCACAGCTGCTTCGGGTAGCCGTCGGGGCCCACCGGCCCGTAGGTCGCGTTCCACACGTCGATCTGCGCCCCCGAGCGGCCGCGCGAGCCCGAGGCCAGCTCCATCTGGCTGATCGCCCGCATGCTCCCCACCGGCTGTCCCTCGGGGGTCATCTGCATCATCCGCTCGGGGGCGCCGGGCGGAGCGTTCGGCACCGTGAAGGCGCTCGAGTCGCGGTAGGCGTCGATGAGCTGGTAGCGGCGGAAGTCGACCGGGTCCGGGTAGAACGTCCACGTCCCGCCGAAGAACTCCGGGTGCTGCACCTGCAGCGCCAGCGACTCCCAGCCGCCGGTGGAGCCGCCGGTGAGGACGCGCGCGTGGGGCTGGCGGGCGACGCGGAAGCGCCGCTCGACCTCGGGGATCAGCTCCTGGAGGAGCGCGTCTCCGTAGGGGCCGTTGTTGGCCGAGTTGACCGCGTAGGAGTCGTCGAAGTAGGGGGTCGGGTGCTGGAAGGTGACGACGATCATGCGCGGGAACGAGTCGCGCACCCAGGCCCGCTGGAACTCGTAGCCCGACTCCTTCCGCCCCCCGCCTCCCCACGGCCGCCCCGACTCGACGTTGGAGCGCGGGTCCCCCGCCGCGGCGAGGACCGGCGCCGGCGGCGGGGGCGTCGGGTCCTCGGTGAAGCCGAAGGGCGCGTCGAGCGAGAAGTGCCCCTGCACGTAGACGACCGGGTAGCGCCGCTCCGGGTGCTCGTCGTAGCCGCGCGGGAGCAGCACGGTGGCCCCCAGGTACTGCGGGTGCCCCCAGAAGCGCGTCAGCATCGGGCTCTGCATCCGGAAGCGCCGCACCCACCGCGTGTCGGCCGGCACCTGAACCGGCGGGAGCGCGTGGTCGAGGTCGAGGCGCACCCGGAACCCTCGCGCCGGATCGAGGGTGACCTTCACGGGGGTGCTGACGAGGTTCCCCGGCGCGTGCGCCCAGCGCTGCCCCTCCCACTGGTCCTGGTGCGCCCAGATCACGTGCCCGTCGGCGCGGGCGTAGCGCGTGTAGAGATTCAGCACCGCCTGGGCGCGGTACTCGCCGGGCGGGAGGTCGCGGAGCGACCAGTAGGGGTAGCCGACGGCCCCCGTGTCGACCACGGCCCACTCCCCGGGCGCCAGCTGCTCGACGTCGACGGCGAAGAAGGGGACGCGCCCGACGCGGGTGCGCGCCGACTGGTAGGCCGCCACCCGCGGCTCGAGGTCGTCGCGCCAGAAGAGCGTGACGAAGAGTCGCCCCGTCACCGGCGTGGCGCGCAGCGACGCCGGGAAGCGCACCTCGAAGCGCGGGGCCTCGCCCGACCCGCGCGGCGTCGACGCCGCGCCCTGCCCCGCCGCCGGTGCGGCCAGGCCGGCGAGCGCGCCGGCGGCGAGCGCGAGGAGCAGGCGCCGCGCCCCGCGGTGGCGCCGTGGGTCGGCGTCGGCGTCGGCCTCGGCGCTCACCGCCCGTCTCCGGCGCTGGCGGTGACGGTCGTCGACGGGGCCTGCTCGAGCCGGTCCCTCAGGAACTGGTTCCAGAACGCCAGCATGTCGCCGAGCTTCTCGCGCACGTTGGCGCGCGAGTACACGTAGTACGTCTCGCCCGGGTAGGCCTTGTACCGGTAGATCTTGTACTGCGCGTCGAGCGCGCGGGCGAAGTCCAGCGATGCGGGCACCGGCTTCTGGTTGGGGCGCCACGGCGTCACCGCCCCCTCGCCGTGGACGACGAACGTCGGCGTGGTGACGTCCTTCACGGCGTAGATGGGGGAGTTGCGCCGGTAGACGGCGGCGCTGTCCGGGAACGGGCCGAACTCGAAGGCGAGCAGCTTGGCGTGCTGCAGCTCGTCGTTCCACTCGTGGAAGCGCACCCAGTCGCCGTACCCCGACTCGGGGATCGCCGCCTGGAACACCCCCGGCGCGAAGGCGATCGCGGACATCGTCATGCACCCGCCGTAGCTGACCCCGTGGATCCCCATGCGCCCGGGGTCGACGTACGCCTGCCGCTTCAGGTAGTCGACGCCGGCGAGGACGTCCTTGAGGTCGCAGCGCCCCCAGCAGCCGTTGTTGGCGTCCTCGAACGCCTTGCCGTAGCCCGAGCTGCCGCGGATGTTCGGCAGCAGCACCGCGTAGCCGCGCTGCGCGAAGTACTGCACCTGCGGCTGGTAGCTGTCGCTGAACTGCGAGGTCGGCCCGCCGTGGATCCACATGATGCCCGGCGCCCGCGCGCCCGCGGGCACCCCGCGGGGCTCGTAGAGGTAGGCGCTGATGGTCAGCCCGTCGGCGCTCGGGTAGGTGATCTTGCGCGGGCGGACGAGCTGCTCCTCGCGCACCCCCTCGGGCATCGAGAAGGTCAGCTGCGTGGTGCGCCCGCTCGCGACCTCGACGACGTGCAGGTCGGCGGGGCGGGTGGTGGTGCCGAAGGTGTAGCCGAGGCGCGTGCCGTCCGGCGACCAGCTCGGCCGCCCCACCACCCCCTCGGCGGGCGCCACGAGGCGGCGCACGGCGCCGTCGGCGACGCGGGCGACGTGCAGCTGGTGCGTGCCGTCGGTGTTGGAGACGAAGGCGATCGACCTCCCGTCGGGCGACCAGCTCGCCTCGCTCTGCTCGGCCGCCTGCGCCGCCACCTGCCGCGGCTCCCCGCCGGCCAGCGGCACCGTCCAGTAGTTCAGCCAGCCGCTGCGCTGCGAGCGGAAGAGCAGCTGCCGTCCATCGGGGGACACGAGGGCGTAGCCGAACGCCGTCCCCCCGCGGTAGTCGAAGAAGTCGCGGTCGACGACCACGAGCCGCGGCGGCGCGCTGCCGTCGGCGCGCACGGCGAGCACCTCGTGGTCGACCCAGCGGTCGTCGAGCCGATCGTAGACGATCTCGCGCCCGTCGGGCGTCCACGACGGGAAGACCTCGTAGCGCGGATCGCTGGTGAGCCGCACGACGGCGCCGGTGGCGGCGGTGACGACGTAGAGGTCCGGGCTTCCGTAGCGGTCGCCCGAGAAGGCGAGGCGGGCGCCGTCGGGGGACCAGTTCATCGCGCCGATGCGCGCGCCGAGCGCCGTGAGCGGTGCGTCGCGGCCATCCGCGGGGGTGTACAGCCAGATCTCCGGCGTGCCCCCCTTGCTCGACACGTAGGCGAGGCGGTCGCCCTTCGGCGACCAGAGTGGGCGCACCGAGGCGGTGGAGCCGACGCCGACGAGCGAGGCGTTCGCCACGAGGCGCCTCGGCCGCGCCCCGGTCCCTCCCGCGGCGCTCACCTGCCAGATGCCCCCCTCGCCGCCGAAGGCGCCGAGGAAGGCGAGGCTGCGGCCGTCGGGGTGCCACACCGGCTCGTCGCGCCCGAGGATCGCCGAGCTCACCGCGAGCAGCGCGTCGGCGTCGAGCGGCGCGGGAGCGGGCGGCGCGGGAGCGGGCGGCGCCGAAGCGGGCTGCGCGGCCGGCGCGCGCGCGAGGAGGATGCTGCCGACGAGCGCCGCGCACGCGAGCCGTGCAGAGGCGAGGAGGACCGAACGCATACGTCCCTGCCCGGGAAGCGGGGGAACCGCGTACGACCGGCGGCCGGGGCGACGGCGTCGTCGCCCGTGCGCCGTCCACTGCGACGTGCCGGCGTATCTTGCGCGGCGCCCCACCCGCCCGCTAGAGCGGCGGCGCGCGGTGCTGGCGGGCTCTGCGCACGCTCGTGGTCCGGATCGCCGGGCGATTCTGCCGTGCGTCCGATCGGGTGCGGGACCTGCGAGGCGAGTCTCGCCCCGGCCGCGCGGTCCAGCAGACACGCGCGCGGCGGACGCCCGGCTCGCCCGCGGAGCCCCACCCCACCCCGATCCACCCCCGATGCGCCTCGCCGACGCCCCGCCGCCCGCCCTCCGCGCCCGCCGGGCGAGCGCCGCGCTCGTCGCCGCCGGTGCGCTCGCCGCCGGTGCGCTCGCCGCTCTCGTGACGCTCCCGCCGCGAGCGCTCGCGGCGCAGCGCTTCCACCTCGCCGCGCCGAGCGCGCCGATCGAGGCCGTCGTGCGCGCCGGGGCCACCGTCGCCCTCGAGGTGCGCGCGCGCGGGCGCCCCGTGGTGACGGTCGAGCGGCTCGGGCTCGACGTCGCCGGCCGGCTCGATCCCGACCGGATGCCGCGCGTCACCGACAGCACGCGCCGCGCCGTCGACTCGGTGCTCGTCCCGACCATCCCGGTCAAGCGCGCCCGCATCCCCGAGCGCTATCGCGAGCTCCGCCTCGCCTTCGGCCCGCGCTACGCGCTGGTGGTGCGCGCCTACGACGACGGCGTCGCCTACCGCTTCGAGACGGCGTTCGCCGACTCGCTCGTCGTCCGCGCCGAGCGCGCGACCTTCCGCTTCGCCCCCGGCGACTCGGCGTGGGCGGCGATCGCCAGCTGCCGGCGCGACGCCGACTGCTGGCACACGAGCTGGGAGGAGAACTACCGCCACGTCCCGCTCGCCGCCCTCCCCGCCGACTCGATGAGCTTCCCGCCGCTGCTCGTCGAGACGGCCGGCGGCGCGGCGCTGCTCGCCGAGAGCGACCTGTGGGACTATCCCGGGCTCTGGCTCCGCCCCGTGCGCGGGCGGAGCGCCGTCGAGGCGGCGCACGCGCCGTATCCGCTCGCCGAGCGCATCGGGATCGGCGGCGGCGAGTTCGAGCAGCGCCTCGTCACCCGCCGGGCCCCGTACATCGCCCGCGTCGCCGGCACGCGCACCTTTCCGTGGCGCGCCGTGCTGCTCGCCGACACGCCGGCGGCGCTCGTCGAGAACGACCTCGTCTGGCGCCTGGGGCGCCCCGAGCAGCTCGCCGACGCCTCGTGGGTGCGCCCGGGGAAGAGCACCGAGGAGTGGATCACCGGGCGCGTGCAGCACGGCGTCGACTTCGTCTCGGGGTTCAACACCGCGACGTACCGCTACATCATCGACTTCGCCGCCGACTTCGGGCTCGAGTACCACATGTTCGACGCCGGCTGGTCGGACGACGTCGACCCGACGAAGCTCAATCCGCAGATCGACCTCCCCGCGCTCGTCGCCCACGCCGACCGCCGCGGCGTCGGGGTGATCCTCTGGCACAGCGCCTACGGGCTGGAGCGCAACATGGACGCGCTGCTCGACCGCTACCGCGCGTGGGGGGTGAAGGGGCTGATGGTCGACTTCATGGACCGCGACGACCAGCCGATGGTGCGCTTCTACGAGCGCGTCGCCCGCGCCGCCGCCGAGCGCCGGCTGATCGTCAACTTCCACGGCGCCTTCAAGGGGACGGGGATGGAGCGCGCCTACCCCAACCTGCTGACGCGCGAGGGGGTGCTCGGCCACGAGTACGACATGTGGAGCGACCGCGTCACCCCCGACCACGCCCTCACCATCCCCTTCGTCCGCATGCAGGCCGGGCCGATGGACTTCGAGGGTGGGACGATGGCCAACGGCACGCGGCGCAGCTTCCGCGTCGTCGAGGAGCGGCCGATGAACCAGGGGACGCGCGCCCAGCAGGCGGCGCAGTACGTGGTGTACGAGAGCCCGCTGCAGTACCTCGCCGCCAGCGCGTCGGACTACCGCGCCGAGCCGGCGTTCACGCGCGTGCTCGCGGCGATCCCCACGGTGTGGGACGAGACGCGCGTGCTCGCCGGCGCGGTGGGCGACTCGCTCGTGGTGGCGCGCCGGCGCGGCGAGGAGTGGTGGATCGGCGCGCTCACCGACTGGACGCCGCGCACGCTCGCGCTCCCCCTCGACTTCCTCGGCGGCGGGGCGTGGGAGGCGCTCGTCGTCGAGGACGGCGCCAACGCCGATCGCCACGCGGCCGACCACGTGATCCGCGAGCAGGTGGCGATCGACCCGGCGGTCGCGCTGCGCGTGCGGCTCGCCCCCGGCGGCGGCTTCGTCGCGCGGCTCCGCCGGCGCTGAGCGCGGCGGGTCGGCGGGGGGCGGGCGGGAGCGCCGCCGGGTGCGCCGCCCCTGGCG
>ERZ1066121.1410-NODE-1410-length-17661-cov-6.670908_pt1 | contig 17661 bp, 13 predicted proteins | sample MGYA00382768_ERZ1066121 | MGnify/ENA primary metagenome ERZ1066121 (study PRJEB33369, sample SAMEA5778351) | biofilm metagenome | biome: Industrial cooling water; feature: Water cooling tower basin; material: Biofilm | place: United Arab Emirates | collected... | reverse complement strand
GAGGCAGGAAGGCGCTCGGCTCCTCCCTTGAGAGCTTTCGGGATTTGACTTGGGGTGCCCGCTTGTGGTCTGAAAGCGCGCATGAGATCCCTTCCCTCCCAACGCGGCAGCGTGGTCTGCACCCTGCCTTTCCTAATCGGCTTGCTTTGCATCGCTGGAATGACGGCCTGCGGCGACGACGGCAGCGCCAAACACCAGGTCTCCTTCCGCGGCGCGGTCTACGACGTGGCCACCGGGCAGAAGCTGGCGAAGGAAGCCTTCGAGATCACCTTGCGCGCCAAAGGCGGGGAGAAGCCTTGCAAGGTCGAGGAAGACGGCAGCTATCTCTGCGGATCGATCTCCGCCTTCGACGACTACGCGGTCCGCATCCAGGCCACGGGCTACCGGCCTTTCGTCTCCTACAATGCCCAAGTCGGATTGCCCGAGGATCTGCGCGACGCCGACTCTTTTCTCAAAGAGGGCACCGATCGCCTGCTCTACTACGACGCCTATCTCTCGCCCTCCACCCTCGTGGTCCCCGAGCTCTCGATCGAGGTCGTCGCGCCGGGTTCGGCCGCGGCTACTTCGGGCAGCGCGAAGTTAAGCCCCGTGGCGCTCTCCTCGCTTTTGGACGATGCGGTCGACGTGTTGCCCAGCGTCGAGACGCAGGTCTGGGACAATGATGAAGACCTGCTCGGCGCGCGCGTCGCGCTCGAGTTCAGCGGCGGGCGGATCACCATCCCTGAAGGCCGTCTGCTCGCGGGCGTGCCTTATAAGGTCAGCATCTTCAACGTCGCGGGTTTCGCGCCCTTCGAGCAAGACTTCAGCAGCAGCGAAGGGCCTTTCACCATGCGCTTGACGCCCCAAGCGGCCCTGCCGGTCGAGCTGGTGGGCTTTGTGCCCGACGCGGCGAATACGCCCTCCGCCAACGGTGCGCTCGACATCCAATTCAACCAAGCGATCGCCCTTATCGATCCTTCGGGGGCGGCTTCGGCGATCGACGCCAACTTCACCATCTCCGGCGCCGTAAACGGTGTCGGGACGGCCTTGAGCCTCGCCGCGCCCGGCCAACGCGGCACCAGCATCAGCGTCGAGGGCACCACGCTGCGTCTGCGCTGGAGCAACCTGCCGGCGAACTATACGGGCGGCGTGGCGCCCACCTCGGGCCCGACCAGCGTGCGTTGGGGGGGCCTGAGTTCGATCGCGATCGCTCCGGCGTCGAGGCCCAACGAGTCGACGCTCCTGGGTTCCTTGGGGCTGACGGGGCGCACGGTCGTCTTGCCTTGAGGCGCGGAGCGTCGAGGGGCGCTCAATCGGAGAAGCTCTCGCCGACGAGCAGGCCGTTTCGATAGAAGCGCGCGCGGGTCTGCACGTCGGCAGGGTTGCCGCAGTAGTTCTTGAAGGCTTGGGCGCGCCCGAGGCAGGTCGCTTCGAGGGAGGCGCTCTCTTCGATCGGGTCGCGGAAGCTGCCCACGTAGCGCGCGTCGGCGTCGCAGCGGCTCTGCGTAATTTGGCAACCCGCGGCGTATCGGGTGCGCCTGGCTCTCACCTCGCCGCCGACGGAGTAGCTCGCCTCGCTGGGCGTGCCGGGGAGGTTGCCGCAGGTGGCGGCGTAGTAGTCGGCGCGCTCCAGGCAGCGCTCGGCGAGCAGGCTCGCGCTCGATTCGACGTCTTCCTCGAGGGCCCCGGCGCGCGCCGGGTTGGCGAGGCACTGGCTCTGCACGATGCGGCAGGCGCGGGGGATGAGCGTATCGAGGTGTCGGGTTTGCAGGAGGGGGCTGCGGCCGGCGCTGGTCGCGATGGCGGCGACGTTCGCCTCGCGCGCGCGGGTCAGCGCCTGGGAAAGGGCGGCCGGTTTGCTGCCGGGATGACGCTCCAGATAAAGCGCCGCGGCGCCGGCCACATGGGGCGAGGCCATCGAGGTGCCGTTGAGCGAAGTGACGGCGCTCGCGCTGCCGATGGTCGAGGAGAGGATGTCGACGCCCGGCGCGAAGAGATCGACGCATTGGCCCCGGTTCGAGAAGGTCGCGGCTTGATCGTTGCGATCGCTGGCGCCCACGGTGATCGCTTCACCGACGCGCGCCGGCGAGTAGCCGCAGGCGTCGGCGTTGCTGTTGCCGGCGGCGACGACGTAGGTGATGCCGCGGGCGATCGACTCCCGGATCGCCTCGTCCAAGAGCCCGGCGGCCGGTCCCCCGAGGCTCATATTGACCACCGCCGGCAAACGCGCATTGGCGCTGACCCAATCGATGCCCGCGATGACGCCGCCCCAGGTCCCGGAGCCGTCGCAACCGAGCACGCGCACCGGCACCAGCTTGACGCCGCGCGCCACGCCGTAGTTCATGCCGCCGATGGTGCCTGCGACATGGGTGCCATGTCGGTTGCAGTCTTGGGTCCCGTAGCCGTCGGTGATGGCGCTGAAGCCTGGCAATACGCGGCCGGCGAACTCGGAATGAGCCGCGTCGATGCCCGTGTCGAGGACGTAGACGTGCACGCCCTCGCCGCTCTCGTCGCTGCGGTATTGGCCGTCGAGGGGCAGGTTGGCTTGGTCGATGCGGTCGAGGCCCCAGGAGAAAGGCCGATGCACCGTCTCGCCTTCGGAGCTCCGCTCAGCCTGCGGATCATCGAGCTTGACGAGGCGGTCGGGCTCGAGGGCGAGCACATCGGGGTCGGCCGCTAGTCGCAGGGCGGTGGCGGTGTCGGTGCTGACGAGCGCGCCGCCGAAACTGGGAAAGGCGCTCATCACGCGGAAGTCGCTCTCATGCCGGCGGAGCAAGGCTTGGAGATCGGTGCTCTCTTGCCCGAAGCCTGCGGCGACCTGACTCTCCGCTCCCGGCGTGCGGCGCCCGCCGAGGCGCTCGGGACGGAAACGCACGATGAACTGGCCCGGCACGACATCCGCCTGCTGCAGCGCGGCGAGCAGCGCTTGCTGACGCTCTTCTCCCTCGCGCGTGAGGGCCTGATTGCCGCAGCCCAGCAGCGCTAAAAGCATGGAGAGGGGCACGAGCTGCAGAAATCCTACATGTCGGCGTCTTGGACCGGGCATCGAAGTGCTATTCCCCATGGTTTCCCCCTGCCGAACCACTGTGCACTCCTTGTGCCACTCGATCTCCTAGTGTTTTCGCGGAGCGTGGGGAGAAAAGCCTCCCTTGACCGAGAGGCTCTGTGGACTCGACACTGGGCCTTCAGGCCGCGGCGAGGGAGGCCGCGGGCCAATACTCGCAGAGCAGGGCCATGCCCTGTCCGCCGCCGATGCAGAGCGAAGTCATGCCGAGGGCGCCGGGTTGGCCGAGAGCCTCGAGGCGGTGGTGCAATGTCATCATCAGACGTAGGCCGCTCGCCCCCAGGGGATGCCCCAAGGCGAGCGCGCCGCCCCAGGCGTTGACCTTGTCCATCTCGAGGGCGAGGCTCTCGACCACGGCCAAGACTTGGACCGCGAAGGCCTCGTTGATCTCGAAGGCGGCGATGTCGCGGGGATGCAGCGCGTGGCGCTGGAAGAGCTGCGTCATCGAGCCGATGGGGCCGAGGCCCATGACTTCGGGGGCGACTTCGCTCCACGCCACGTCGAGGATGCGCAAGGCCGACAGGCCCGACTGCGCCGCCGCCGCCCTGGAGAGCACCCAGCCGCAGCTCGCGCCGTCGCTCATCGGCGAGCTGGTCGCGGCGGTCACGACGCCCGCGGGGTCGAAGGCGGGCGCCAGGCTCGCCATCTTCTCTCGCTTCACCGGCACGCGCAGCGATTCGTCCCGCGCGAGATCGAGGGGGAGGAGCTGCGAGTCGTAGTGGCCTTGGCGGTAGGCCTCGTCGGCACGCTCATGGCTGCGTGCGGCAAACTCTTCTTGTGCTGCCCGCGAAAGGTGGGGGTAGCGCCGTGCGACCTCTTCGGCGGTCTCGCCCATGGAGATGTAGGCCTGCGCGGCGCGGGAGCGGATGCCTTCGGAGGGGCTGAAGCTTGCGCCGCGACGGGGGATGCGGCTCATCGACTCGACGCCGCCGACCAGCAGCGCCCGGTTCCAGCCGCTGCGCACCCGCGCCGCGGCGCTGGCCACCGCTTCGAGCGAGGAGCCGCAGAGGCGGTTGAGGGTGAGTCCAGGGCAGTCGAGGCCGGCGCCGAGCGCGCTCATGCGGGCGATGTTGTAGCCCTGCTCGCCCTCGGGATAGGCGCAGCCGACCAGGAAGTCTTCGTAGGGGCCTTGCCAGAGCTCGGGGTTCGCGTTTCGGGCGCCGCGCAGGAGGGCCACGAGGAGGTCGTCGGGCCGGATGTCGCGGTAGGCGCCTTGGGCTTTGGCGAAAGGCAGGCGCAATCCGCCGGTGAACCACGCGTCTCTCGGCCCTGGGCTTTCGAACGCTCGCCACATCGCTCAGCCTCCCATCACGCCCGGCAATGCGACTTCGTCGAGCGCCACACCGGCGGCGAGTTCGAGCACTTCGAAGTGCGTCCCTCGCGGGCGGAATACGCCGAGTTCGGTGACCACTAGGTCGACCACCCCTTTGCCGGTGAGCGGCAGGCTGCAGCGTTCGACCAGCTTGGGGCGTCCTTGGCGGTCGAAGTGCTGCATCAGCACGATGAGTTCGCCTGCGCCGTGCACGAGGTCCATCGCGCCGCCCATGCCGGTGACTTTGCGGCCGGGGATCATCCAGTTGGCGAGGCTGCCTTCGAGGTCGACTTGCATGCCGCCGAGGACGCAGACGTCGATATGGCCGCCGCGGATCATGCCGAAGCTCAGCGCGCTGTCGAAGAAGCTGGCGCCCGCGCCGATGCGCACGCTCTCTTTGCCGGCGTTGATCAGCGTCGGCGACAGCTCCGTGGCCGAGGGGCGGCCCTGGATGCCCAGCACGCCGTTTTCGGAATGCACCATGATGCCAAGTTCAGGCGGGATGTGTTCGGCGATGCGGGTGGGCAGGCCGATGCCGAGGTTGAGCGAGCCGCCCGGCTGCAGACGCCGGACGACGCGCTCGGCCATCTCGGGAAAGCTCCAGCCTCGCGCTCCGCTGCTGGGCGCAGCCTCGCTTTCGCCTTCGAGGATGCGGAACTCGAGATCGTTGCGGTAGTCGCGCCCTTGGAAGATGCGCTGCACGAAGATCCCCGGCAGGTGCACGTCTTCGGGCGCCAAGGCGCCCAAGGGCAGGAGCTCTTCGACTTCGACGATGGTGATGTCGGCCGCCATGGCCATCAGCGGCGAGAAGTTGCGCGCGCTCTCTTTGAACCAGAGGTTGCCATAGACGTCGCCGCGCTCGGCTTTGAGGATGGCGAAGTCGGCGCGCAGGGCGGTCTCGAGCAGGCAAGGGCGGTCGAAGTCACGCACCTCTCTCCCCGCAGCGAGAATCGTATCGGCGCCGGCCGGGGTGTAGAAGGCAGGGATGCCCAAGCCGCCGGCGCGGATGCGTTCGGCGAAGGTGCCTTGGGGCACCAGCTCGACTTCGATGCGTCCGGCGAGCATCTGCGCCTCGAGGTCGGGATTGCCGCCGACGTAGCTGCACACAGCCTTGGCGATTTGTTCGCGAACCAGGAGCTTGGCCAAACCCCGCCCCGAGTTGCCGATGTTATTCGAGATGAGCTTGAGGCCGCGCAGCTCGCGACGCACCAGCTCGCCGATGCAGTTTTCGGCGATGCCGCAGAGGCCGAAGCCGCCGCTCATCAAGGTGGCGCCCTCGAAGACGTCGGCGAGGGCGTCTTTGGCGCTGTCGAAGACTTTGCTGGGCACGGCGGAGCGTTCGCTTCTGCTCTCAGCCTAAGGCATCTGCGCGCAAAGCTCTAGAGCCTTCTACGCGGCCAGCGCATCGAGGCCGCGCAGCAGCGTTGCCATCGCGGCCTCCAGGCGCGGGGCGGCGATGTTCAGGGGCGGCGCGAGGATAAGGCTTTGGCCTTTGACCAAGACGTGCACGCCCGCCTGCACCAGAAGGGGCCAGGCACGCTCCATGCCTTGGATCTCGAGGTCGAGCGCGGCGAGCATGCCAATGTGGCGGAGCGCGCGGACATAAGGGCGCGCGGCGAGGGCTTGCAGCTGGCGATCGAAACTCTGCGACGCGCTCTCCTGGGCGGCGTGGAAGGCGGGGTCGTCGAGGAGATCGAGCACCCCCGACATGGCCGCGAGGCCCAGAGGGTGAGCGTAGTTCGTCAGGCCGCAGCTCAAGGTCTGCCGCTCGTAAAACTGCGCGATGGCTTCCGAAGTCCAGAGGGCGCCGAAGGGGACATAACCGCCGCTGATCGCTTTGGCCAAACAGACCATGTCGGGGCGGAGGTCTTCGTGCTGGAAGCCGAAGGTCTTGCCGGTGCGGCCGAAGCCGCAGACGACTTCGTCGAGCACCAGGAGGATGCCGAAGTCGTCGCAGAGCGTGCGCATGGCGCGCCACCAGGAGGAAGGCGGGACGATCACGCCGTTGGCGCCCGAGACGGTTTCGACGCAGAGGGCGGCGATGCGTTCGGGTCCTGCCTCGAGGAAACGTTCGCGCGCCCCTTCGCCTTCGGGGTCGTCGTGCGGTTCCGGAATGCGCAGGGTCCAGCCCTCGGGCAGAAAGTGGCCTTCACGGCGCCAGTCGCCCGTCACCGAAAGCGCGCCGAGGCTCGCGCCGTGGTAGCTGCGTTCGCGGGCCGCGACCAAAGGTCGGGCGCGGAATTGACGCGCCATCTTGAGCGCATTTTCGATCGCTTCGGCGCCGGAGACCGTATAGAAAATGCGGCCACCCCCCAGTCCGAGGGCGGCCAGCAAGCGCTCGCTTTCGACCCGCTTCTGCGGCGAAGTCGCCTTGGCGAAGGCGACGCAGGAAGCCTCGAGTTGACGCCGCATCGGAGCGAGGATGGCCTCGGCGCTATGCCCGAAGCTCGCTTGAAAACTGGTCGAGACCAAGTCTTCGACCTCGCGACCGTCCCCGAGCACGAAATAGCTCTCGCGGGCGCCCACGACCGGCAGTGTCACGGCCTGCGCTTGTGCCGTCCACGTCAGATAATAGGGAAGGGGCACGCACTCAGTATAGCCGGCGCCGATTCGAAAAGGCAGGCTCTAAGGCGAGGGGGCGAGGCCGGCGCGGAAGTTTTGATCGACTTGCGCGGGCGAGAGGGCGCGGCCGTAGAAGGCCAGGAGGTAGAGGCTGCCGCGCCAGGGCAACTGCAGGGTGTCGAGGGCGCCGAGGCTCAAGAAGGCGCTCGCCGTCCAGGTGCTGAAGTCGCCGTTGCGGGCGCCGGAGACGACTTGCCGCCCGTCGATGTAAAGGGCTTCGGAGCCGCCAGCTTCGCGCACGTAGACGAGGTGCAGCAGGCCCTCGGCAGCGTTCACTGCCGGGCTGAGCAACACAGGGCGCCCGGTGGCGTCGGTGCCGCTGCCGGCGCGCAGGCGCATTTGGAAACGCGTCGCCGGTTGCGTGGCGCTGGGTCCGACTTGCGAGAGGGTGAAGTTTTGGTTCGTGGCCCCGGCGCCATAAGCCACGAGCACCGCTTCGTCACTTTGGAAGCTGGCGCTGGGCTTCAGCCAAAGTTCGAGGCTGAAGGTGGACGCCGGGCTGCAGCAGCTTTGCAACTTGGGCAGGGGTGCCGGGCTGCGGGCAGCTCCGTCGCCGCGCCACTCGAGGCCCTGGCCCGCGAGCCAAGCCACATTGTTCGGCTGCGTGATGGCGAGGTTGGCGGCCGGAGTGATTTGCGAGACATCGCTGAGCAAAAGGCCCTGGCCCTCGCGGAAGGTGTAGAGCAGCAAGGGATCGGCGACGCGGGGAGGGAGGTCGCCTCCGACGCCGGGGCTGCCCTGGCAGCGACCTTCGACGCAGGCGCTCGGGGCGCATAAAGGCGCGGGCGATTGCGCGCGCAAATCAAGGATGACGCCTTGGCCGCGGGCCATCGGCAGCTCGATTTCGTTGCAGGCGCTGGCGTAGATCTGGCAGCTGCGGTCGGTGGCGAAGGCCTGAAAGCCGTAACGACCCTTGTCGAGCTGGATGTCCTGAAAGCCCGTCGCCCCAAGGTCCCATTGCGTGACGATGGCCTGTTCGGCGCCGCAACGCTCTCGCAGCACCCTGGCCGCCAGCCTTCCGTCGCTCTGCTCGAGCTCGGGCGGGTCGAAACGCAGACTCCACATCAAGGGCGCCGGCTCGCTCCCGCATCCCGCGTTCGCCCAGAGCGCGACGCAGGCCAGCGCCAAGGTGAGCAAGCTAGGCTTCGTCACACATCCTCCTCCTCAGAGTAGCCAAAAAGGCTCTCGAGGCAGAGAGGGGGGAGGAAGAAAGCGCAACTCCTTCGCGATCGAGTGCCAGAAGGCGTAGTCTTCCTTACGCGAATGCGCCTTTTCGAGGCGCCTTGGAGCGTTGCGCCTCAGGATTCGCGCATCACGCGAAAGCCACTCCAGGCCTGCGCCACGGGCATCAGCTCGATGGCGTTGATGTTGACGTGCGCTGGCCTCGAGACGCACCAGAAGACCGCTTCGGCGATGTCGCTGGCGTGCAGAGGCTCCATGCCTTGGTACACGCCGGCGGCGCGCGCCTCGTCGCCTTTGAAGCGCACGGTCGAAAACTCGGTGTCGACCAAACCCGGTTCGATGTTGCTGACGCGTAGCGGCGTGCCGAGCAGATCGGCGCGGAGGTTGCGCGAGAGCTGGGCAACGAAGGCTTTGCAGGCGCCGTAGACGTTGCCGCCGGGATAGGGGTAGCTCCCCGCCACCGAACCGAGGTTGACGATATGGCCTTTGCCGACCGCGATCATCGTCGGCAAGACGGCGCGCGTCAGGTAGAGCAGGCCTTTGACGTTGATGTCGACCATCGCTTCCCAATCGTCCATCTCGGCCTCTTGGGCCGGGTCGAGGCCGATGGCGCCGCCGGCGTTGTTGATCAGCACGCTGGGCTGCGCGTGGGAGGCGGGCAGGCGCGTGAGCGCTTCGGTGAGGGCCTGGCGTTGACCAAGGTCGAGCACCAGGACCTCACAACCTTCGCCCAGCTCTCGCGCCAAGGTGCGCAGCCGCTCTTCGCGTCGTGCGATGAGCAGCGTCTTGGCGCCGGCCTGGGCGAAGCGGCGGGCGCAGGCCTCGCCGATGCCCGAAGACGCGCCGCTGATCCAAATGCATTCGCCCTTCATATCGCCCCTCCTCGATAAAAGCCGCATTGTGCGCAGGGCGACCAGAAGTCGCAATCGCTGCGTGGGCTCAGCGCCAGAGGGGCTGGCCCAAGGCTTTGCGCAGGCGCGCCTCGCGGAGGCGTAGATCGACTCCGGCTTGGATCCAAGCGGCGTAGGCGCGTTCGAGATCGCTCTGCGCTTCGATGAGTTCGAGGCTCTGGCTGAGTCCGAGTTCGTAACTCTTGCGACGAGCGCGGTAGGCGAGTTCGGCCGCCTCGGCTTCCCGCTGCGACTCTTCGAGACCGACGAAGGCGCTTTGGTAGAGCGCATGAAACCTGGCGATCTCGATGCGAATGTTCTCCTCGAGGAGGTGCGCTTGCTCTTCGATCTCCTGCACGCGGGCGCCGGCGCGCTGCTTGGCGTAGGAGGCCGCGAGCGCCTCGTCGGGGGACCAACGCAGCTGCAATCCGGCCGACCAGCTGCTCTGAAAACGCTCCTGGGGCGGGATGTAGAGGCGGTTGGGGTTGGCGTAGTCGACGCCGGCGACCGCCGAGAGGGTCGGGATCCGTGGCGCGCCGCTCGCCTGCGCCGCGGCACGTTGCGATGCCACCAAGCGCTGCAGCGCGCGAACTTCGGGGCGCTGGCGCAAGGCCAAGGCGCTGAGCGTCTCCTGCGATCCCTCGAGACGTCGCGGAGGGGCGCGGCGGAGGTCCTCGTCGAGGGTCAAGGCTTCGGGAAGACTGCGACGCAAAAGCAGGGCCAGGGCGCGATAGCTACCTAAACTCTCGGCCTGCGCCTCGCTCAAGGCCCGCTCGCTCGCGGCCAAACGTGCATCGAAGCGCGCCACGTCGGGTTCGCTGCCGCGGCCCGAAGCCAAGCGTGCCTGGGCGAAGCGGCGGTTTTCTTCCCAGCGGCGCTTCTCGCTCTGCGCCAGCAAGGTGAAGGCGCGGGCGCGGAGATGCTGCAGGAAAATTTCGAGGGCCTGGAGCGCGGTCGACTGGCGCGCCGCTTCGAGTTCGTAGCGCCTCGCTTCGGCTCCGGCACGCTGTGCGCGGAGCGACGGCAGGATCTCGATGAAGATCTGCGTGATGGGGTAGCTGAGGCGCGCGTAAAGGGCGTACTGGTCTCGCGGCACCGGGATGCGGCGGGTGGCGAGGCTCTCCTGGAGCGTAAGTTGCTGCAAGAGCAGCTCGCGCGCGGCAGGGTCTTGGACGTTTTCGGCGAGCATTCGCGCTTCGGCAGGGTCACCCGCCGGTGCGAAGAGAGGGGCGTTGCGGATGTTCGAAAGCCGCGTGTAGCTCGCCCCGCCTTCGAGATGGGGGAGAAGACGGCTGCGCAGCTCTCCCTCGCCGGCGCGCTCCTGACGCCAGCGCGCCTTGGCGCTGTTCACCGCAGGAGCGTTCGCGATGGCATAACGGGCTACCTGGGCGAGCGACCAGGATTGCCCCTCCAGCCGGATTTCCTCGCGCGTCTCTGGCGTCGCCTGGATCGCGCTCTCCTCGGCGGCGGCACGGAGCGGGAGCAAAGACACGAACGCGATCGGAAGCAGAAGACGTGGAGCGCACATGGGTACATCCTTTGAGGGTCGATGGAAAGCGTCTCGAGTCGGAGGCCGGCTTCAGGTGCAGGGCAGCGGCGGGTGCAGCTCCGCTTCGCCCAATAGGGGTGGCGGCGGCAGCGCCGCGCGACGGTTCCACCACAGGAAGGCGGGCGGCACGAAGTAGAAGGAGAGCAGTGCCGAGAGCAAAACACCGCCGGCGATGACCGCCGCGAAAGGTGGCCACAAGCCTCCGCCGGCAAAGAGCAGGGGAAGGAAACCGCCGAAGGTGGTGATGGTGGTCGAGAGGATATGCCGGGAGCAGCGCTCGACCACGAGGGTGGCGATGCGCTCGGAGTCGCCGGCGCGCGCCTGTGCATCGGCCTGCAGCTCGGAGTTGATGAGAATCGCGGCGTTGACCGCGATGCCGATGAGGCCGAGCAAGCCGATGATCGCTTGAAAGCCCATGGGGTGCGCGAGGGTCGCCAAGGAGAGCAAGCCCAGCCCAACCGCCTGCAGGGCGACCGTAAACACGGAGGCCGCGAGGCGGAAGGAGTTGAAGGTGAGGACGACGATGAGCAGCATCAAGGAAGCGAGCATCCCCAAGGAGGCGAGCAGTCCACCTAGGGCATCGGCGCGTTCTTCCGCGTCGCCGCCGAACTCGATGCGGTAGCCTGGAGGAAGTTCGATGGGATCCTCGTCGAGGACGCGCCTTAAGGCGCGGAGCGCCTGGTCGGGAAGCACCCCCGAGCGCGTGAAAGCGCGAACGGAGTTCACCCGTTCACCTTGCCAATGATGGATGCTGCTCTCGCTCGGCCGCAGCTCTAGTTTTCCGACGCTGGCGAGCGCCACCGACTGCGTCGAAGCCGCCGCGAGGGGCAACTCGAGGTCGGCGAGATCTGCAACGCTGCTCCGGGCCTGCGATGCGATGCGGACACGTAGGGGCAGCTCTTCCTGCGCCTCGATTAAGGAGCCTGCCGCCAAGCCGTCGAAATGGGCCTGCAGGAGCGCAGCCAAATCGACGCCGCCCAAACCAAAGGCGCGCAGCTCGGCTTCGTCCACGTCGAAGTAGAGGCGGGGCTGGTTCCCCGAGGCGCTCGCCGTGCTCTGCGCGATCTCGGGCACACGGCTCATACGCAGGCGCAGCGCCTCCCCGAGCGCGCGCAAGGTCTCGATGCGCCTGCCGAAGACGCGCACCTCGACGGGCGCGTCGACCGGTGGCCCCTGCATCAGTTCACGTACCAGGAACTGAGCGCTGGGCAGCGCGCGGTCGAGCTCCTCCTGCAGCTTGGGCATGAGGCGCTGGGCATCCTCGACGCTGCGCACGCGGACTTGGGCCTGCCCGTAGCTCGGCACGCCGTCTTGGTCGCGTTTGAGGTTGTAGTAAAAGGGCGGCGCGCTGCGGCCCAAGGTCCATTCGAGGGCGCGTACTTCGGGGTGCCGGCGGATCAGACGGTCGGCGCGGCGCGCCAGGGCCTCGCTCTCGCGCAGCGACGCCGAGGTGTCCAGCCTCATCTCGATATGAAACTGGTCGCGATCGGCCGGCGGGAAAAACTGCTGCGGCAGGCGCGTGCTAAGGACGAAGCCGAGGAGAGGCAGCAAAAAGGTGAGCGCGATGGCGCGTTTTGGATGCGCGAGCGACCAGAGCAGCGACGAGCGAAAGGCGGCGCGCAGTCTGGGCAAAGCGAGGCCACGCGTCCACCAGTTCGACGCTTCGCCCCTGCTGGGAAGAAAGCGACCTGCACTCGCTGCGACCAGGGTGAGCGCGAGGAGATAGGAGCTCACGAGCGCCACGACGACGCTGGTGGCGATGGTACGCACGAACTCGCCCGCCGAGCCCGGCAGCAGGAGAATGGGGCAGAAGGCCAATACGGTGGTAAGCGTCGAGCTGAGCAGGGGAAGCCATAGATGCGCGACGCTAGCGCGCAGGGCATCGAGGGCTTTTTCGCCACGCAGCAGGCGCTCGCGAATGGAGTCGACGACCACGATGGCGTTGTCGACCATCATGCCCAAGGCCACGACCAAGCCGGTGACCGACATCTGGTGAATCGGCACCTTCATCCAGCGCAAGATGGCGAGCGACATCAGCGAGGTGAGCGGCAGGGTGAGGCCGACCAAAAGCGCCGAACGCCAGCCCAGACTGAACAAAAGCACGAGCATCACCAAGGCGGCACCCACCCAGAGGTTTTGCAGGAGGCCGTCGAGGCGCGTGCGCGTGTAGTGGCTTTGGTCGAAAACGACCTCGAGCTCGACTTCCCGCGGCAGCTCGCGCCGGAAGTCCTGCACCAGACGCCTCGATGCCTCGCTCCAGCGGTCGACGCGCAGTCCCTGCCGCATCTGCGCCGCGACGAAGAGGGCGCTGCGGCCCTCGCTGAAGGCCAGCTCCGTGGGCGGTTCCTGCGTCCCTGCTTCGACGCGCGCGATATCGCCCAGACGCAACACCTTGCCCTCGGCCGGGCTGCGGAGCACCACCTCGCGCAGCCGCCTCAGGGAGTCGATTTCGCCGCTGACCTCGATGAGCAAACGATGGCCGCCCCCTTCGAGGCTTCCGGCCGCCACTTTGGCGTCGGCCCGCTGCAGCAGCGAGGCCACCTGCGCGACGCTCAGGCCCGCTGCATTCAACTCGACCGGATCGAGGTCGACCCGCACCTCTTCGCTCGGGGCGCCAAAGAGCGCCACCGAATCCGTCCCGCCGATTGCGCGGAAGCGCATCTCGAGCTCACGACCGTAACGCTTCAGCCGGGCCCTCTGCGCGGGGCTGCCCTCTCGCAAGCGCAGGGCGACGAGCATTGTGTAGGCGCCGAAGCGGTCCTCGTCGATTTGGGTCGGCGGCAGGTTGGCCGGCATCGTCGCACGCGCGTCGTCCACGGCGCGGCGGATGCGGGAGAGGGCTTCGCGGGTATCGTCGATCCCCTCGTCGATCTCCAAGGTGAGGATGGACAAGTGCTGACGCGAGGCCGAGGTGACCTTTTGGACCTCCTCCAGCGCGCGCATCTTGTCTTCGAGTTTTTCGGTGACGAGCGATTCGACGCGCGCTGCACTGGCGCCTGGGAAAGGCGTGAGCAGGACGACGATGCGATTGGTAATGCTCGGATCTTCCTGCCTTCCCATCACCAAGAGCGCGCTGCTGCCCGCCACGACGATGAAGGTCACGAAGAGCGCCAGCGTGCGTGGACTGCCGAGCCAGCGCATCACGACGCACCTCCCGCAACAGGGCGTGCCTGCGACGCACGAACGATCTGCCCGGGGACCACCTTATGTCCACCCTCGCTCACGATGCGCTCGCCCTCTCGCAGCCCTCCCCGCAGGTAGACGCGCTCCTGCTCTTGATGGAGGACTTCGACGTCTACTCGCTCGATGCGCTCCTTGCCCTGATGAGAGCGCAGCACGAAGACGCTCCATAAACCCCGTATCCCTTCCCGTAGTGCCGAGAGCGGCATCCAGAAGCCGCGTTCTTCGACGCGGCGCCGAAGCAAGAGCGAGGCATTTTCCCCGGGAGTGAGGCCTCGATCGTCCGCGAGGTCGACCAGGACTTTCGCCGTGCGGGTCGCGGCATCGAGGTCGCGTACCACCGAGGCGAGGCTGCCCCTGAGGCGCGCGCCACCGATCTCGAGATCGAGCGGCTCTCCCGGCGAAAGCCCCTGCGCGCTCGCGAGAGGCAGACCGACCTCGGCCTGGTAACGAGCGTCTTCGAGGAAGCGAAAGGCTGCGCTGCCGGCCGCAATGATCGTTCCCTCGTCCACCAAACGTTCGGCGATGGTGCCGTCGAAGGGGGCGATGAGTTGCGATTGCCGCAGCTGCACTCTCACTGCGCTGAGCGCCGCCTCCAGCTCTTGCACCCGCGCGCCCGCGGCCTGCGCGCCTAGACGGGCCTCGTCGCTCGCCTGGAGGCTCTCGAAACGCTCCGCCGCCAGACGCGAGACGCGGCCTGCGCTCAGCGAAGCGATCTGCGAACTCGCATCGGCGCCCTGACGACTGGCTTCGAGCTGCGCCTCTTGGGCCTTGAGCAGGCCGGTGTCGAGGCGCGCCAAACATTGCCCTCGGCGGACGCGGCTGCCCTCACGCACGTAAACCTTCTGCACTTTGCCGCCGCGCTCAAAACCCAGCGCTCCGCCGCGCAGGCTCTGGATTCGGCCGGGAAAGCGCCGCACCCGCTCGTAGGAGGGCTGCCAATGCAGCGTCTCGACGCCGACGCTCAGAGGGCGCGCTTCCTCCACCGCGCGTGCCTGAGCGCAGCTCTGCAGACCGGTGAGGGCGAGAGGCAAAAGAACAATGCGTGAAGACAAACGAGACGACATGGTGGATCTCCAATCTGATCACCGTTCAGATAGAATCTAATCTGATTGGCGTCAAGATTGAAGAGGGGGTATGCTGAAAAAATGACGCGTGCGGCCTACCACCACGGCAACCTGCGCCAGGCGCTGATCGACGAAGCGCTGAAGCTCTTGGCGGGCGGCGAAGATCATCGCCTCAGCCTGCGTGAACTCGCGCGTCGCTTGGGCGTGACCTACGCCGCGCCTTACCATCACTTCCCGGACAAAGAGTCCTTGCTTTCGGCTTTGGCCAGCGAGGGCTTTCGCAAAATGGCCGACGAGATGGACCGGCAGCTGGCACGCAAGAAAGCGCCTCTCGACCCTGTCGAACGCCTCAGCGCGCTCGGCTTGGGCTACGTCCATTTCGCCATCGCGCATCCCACCCACTACCGCCTGATGTTCCGCGTCGACCTCAAAGAGGACGATCCGGCGGGCGTCGACCAAGCGCGCGAGGGCTGCTTCCGTCGCTTGCTCGAGGCGGTGGCCCTGGTGCGTGGCTGCAGCCTCGAAGACGAGGAGACCTGGCGCTACGCCTTGATCTGCTGGTCCGGGGTGCACGGACTCGCCTCCTTATGGAACGAGGGCGCGATGGCGCACTCCTTCGGCGGCAAAGGCATCGAGGAGCTCGCCTCGGTGCTGACGAGCGAGCTGGGTCGTCTCACGGCTTCGGTCGACACGCGCAACGCGCTGCGAGCAAAAAAGACGCGCCCCGCTCCTTGAGCTCCGGCGATTGCCTCATGCGAGGAGGCGAGGCGGCGCGCAGTTCAGCGCTGGCAGCGCGCGCAGAAGAAGGTGCTTCGCCCCACTTGGACGAAACGTTCCACCGGCCGCGCGCAACGTGGACAGGGCTCGCCTTCGCGACCATAGACCTGCAGCTCTAAGGCGAAATAGCCCTGCTGCCCTTCGGCGTCGTGGAAGTCGCGCAAGGTCGTTCCGCCGCATTCGATGGCCTGCTGCAGCGTGTGCTGAATGCTCTCGGCGAGCTTGCGATAGCGCCGCGGCGTCAGCGAAGAAGCAGAAGAGGAGGGGTGGATTCCCGCGCGGAAAAGCGCCTCCGACGCGTAGATGTTGCCGATGCCGACCACCAGATGGGCATCCATCAGCGCCTGCTTGATGGCCTGCTTGCGCTTGCAGAGTTTCTGAAAAAACGCGCTCTCGTGCAGGGCCTCGCTCAGGGGTTCAATGCCCAGGGGCTGAAGCGAAGGATGCTGCGCCTCGAGCTCGCGCGCGAAGACATCGAGCACACCGAAGCGCCTGGGGTCGTGGAAGCGCAGCTCGATGCCGCCTTCGAGCGCCCACACCACATGGTCATGTTTGCGCCGCTCGATCGCGGGGTAGAGCAAAGCCATCGATCCGCTCATGCCCAGATGGGCCAAAAGCACCTGCTCATCGTCCAGGTCGAAGAGCAGGTATTTGGCGCGCCGCCGCAGGTTGAGGACGCGGCGACCGCGCAAGGCCGCGCAGAAGCGCTCGGGATGCAGCGGGCGCCGCAAGCGGTGCTCGAAGACCTGCACGCTCTCCATCAGGCGGCCTTGCAGATGAGGCAGCAAGCTCCTCCGCAAGGTCTCGACTTCGGGAAGCTCGGGCATGAGGCGCGAACGATGGCTCAAGCGGGGGCGTGGATCAACGCCTCGCAGCGCGCTTGCCGCCCATTTGACGCGGCCGCCGGTCTTGCTGTAGTCCCGCGCTATGCGCCACCATCCTCTTTGGCTCCGCATCGTCTGCGCCTCGTCCTCTTTGCCGCTCCTCGCCTCCGCCTCGCTCGTGCGGGCTCAAGAAGAGAGCGCCGTCGCCGGCGACGAGCCCAGCGCCGAAGCAGGCGCCTCGACGAGCGGCGATGCCGAACTGCCACCGGGCATGCAGCCCAAGGCGAGCGCGGCGGCGAGCGAAAGCGCCAAGGAGCCGCGCTACTTCCTCGGCCTCAACTACCGCCATAGCTTCACGCCGGCCTTCATGTTCAAGCCCTTTTTGGCCGAGGCGCTGAGCGCCAACAATCCTGCGGTCGGCGCCGAGTTCACCATTCGGCGGCGGGAGAACTTCGACATCGTGACCGGCCTCTGGTGGCAAGGCTTCCGCGCCTACGGCCCCTTTCGCGCCAAAAGCGATCCGCCGGAAGATACCGAGATCATCGACAGCAACCTCTCGGCCCTTTTTGCCGGCGTCACCCTGCTCTGGTCGACACCTCTGGTGGGCAAAGTCCTCGCTCTGCAGTACGGCGCCGGCTTCGGTTTCGGCGTCGCTTTGGGCAAGCTCAAGCGCACCGAAGCCTACCAAGACGCTCAGGGCGAGTGGCAACCCTGCAATGGACCCAACGATCCGGCGCCTTCCCCTTATTGCGATTCCGCAGCGGTCGGCGACGACTCGAAGGACGGCGGCCACTTCGGCGTCGTCTCCCGCCGCTGGAGCAATGGTGGCAACATCCCCAACGTCTGGTTCCGCGCCGCGCCGCAGATCGGCCTTCGCTACATGCCCATCCCCAAGGTCATGACCCGCCTCGACATGGGCTTCGACCTCTTTTCCGGCTTCTTCGTCGGCGTCGCGGCGGCCTACGGCATTCGCTAGCGTGCTCGTGGCCGCCGCCTTCGTCGCTGTGCGTCGAGGGATGAGCGAAACGACTGCAGGGAAAGGTTTCTGAGAAGCTCGACGGGACGAAGCTGTGGTTATTGCTCCGGCTTCCCTTTCTGGCAGAGGCCGAGAGCTCTTTGGCGAATAGCTTCTCGAAGTGGAAATATTCACTCATGCTCCCCTCGTCTTCGATCCAGCCAAGTTTTGCCCAAGAGGGTTAAGCGGTAGCGTTGGTG
>ERZ1066121.1408-NODE-1408-length-17706-cov-13.573565_pt1 | contig 17706 bp, 14 predicted proteins | sample MGYA00382768_ERZ1066121 | MGnify/ENA primary metagenome ERZ1066121 (study PRJEB33369, sample SAMEA5778351) | biofilm metagenome | biome: Industrial cooling water; feature: Water cooling tower basin; material: Biofilm | place: United Arab Emirates | collected... | reverse complement strand
GCGCCGAGCACGGCGCCGAGCGCGGTCGCCCCGCCGGCGACCGCCGCGCTCGAGCGAGCCAGGGCGGCGAGGAAGGCACGGCGCGTGGCGTGCCCGCCGATCTCAGACATGACGGAGGGGGGCGGAGGAGAGGAGAGGAGCCCGTCGGCGCGCGGCGCCCGTCACGGGTTGGGCTCGACGGCCACGGCGCCGGCGCGCGCCGCCGCGCCCGCGGCCGGCGACGCCGTGCGCGCGCTCACCGTGCGGTCGTGGAAGAAGGCGAGGAAGAACGCCAGCACCGCCGCCGCGAAGCCGGCCGGCAGCCACCAGAAGCTCTGCCACTGCGGGAGCGTCAGCGACGCGGCGCCGGCGAGGAAGCGGTTGTAGACGTTGCCGGCGACCTGCGCGCCGATGAGCATCCCGACGCCGTAGGTGATGAAGACGAGGAACCCCTGCGCCTGCCCGCGGATCGCCGGCGTCGACTTCTTGTCCACGTAGATCTGCCCGGTGACGAAGAAGAAGTCGTAGCAGATCCCGTGCAGCACGATGCCGAGGATGATCATCCACACCACCGCGTTCGGCGCGGCGGCGGCGAAGAGCGCGTAGCGCAGCACCCACGCCGCCATGCCGACGCCGAGCATCCACTTCACCCCGAGCCGGGCGAAGAGGAGCGGCATGGCGAGCATGAAGAGCATCTCCGACATCTGCCCGAGCGTCTGCGTCGCGGCGATGTTCGGCACGTCCGCGCCGACGAGGTAGAGCTGCGTATAGTTGTAGTACGCGGCGAGCGGGATGCAGATGAGCAGCGCGCTCGCGACGAAGACGTAAAAGGAGCGGCTCCCCAGCTGGCGGAAGGCGTCGACGCCGAGGATGCTGCGCGCCGAGACGGCCTGCCCGGCCGCCGACGGCGGGGTGTGCGGCAGGGTGAAGCTGTAGCCCCCGAGCAGCAGGCTCGCGATCCCGGCGGTGTAGAGCGGGAGCGGCGTCTGCTCCGCCGCACCCCCGGCCAGCGCCCCGAGCCCGAAGCTGATGAACAGCCCGGCGACGATCCAGCCGATCGTCCCCCACACCCGGATGCGCGGGAACTGCCGCTCCTGGTCGTCGATGTGGTGGAAGGCGAGCGAGTTGGAGAGCCCGAGCGTGGGCATGTAGCACAGGTTGTACAGCAGCAGCAACCCGATGAACAGCGTCGGCTCGCCGGTGGCCTGCGGCGCCGCCAGGAGCACCGCGCCGCCGAGCAGGTGCAGCGCGCCGAGCACCTTCTGCGTGGCGAAGTATCGGTCCGCCACGAGCCCGACGAAGAAGGGCGCGACGATCGCCGCGATCGGGTTGACCGTGTACGGCCAGTGGGTCAGCGTCTCCATCCCCTGGCTCGACATGAAGACGCCGATCGTCGTGTACCAGGCGCCCCAGATGAAGAACTGGAGGAACATCATCGCGCTCAGGCGCGCGGTGGCCACGGACCGCATCGTCGTCGGGGCAGGGCGGGGGAGGGGCGGACGGGATCGGGGAGGCGACGGCGGCCCGCCGCGCACGCCGCGCGCGGCCGCGCCGGGGCGACCCCGTCCGGCTAGCATCACCGGGGGACCGAAGCGTGTCAAGGACGGGGGCGCGGCGCGCCGCCGGGGGCGCTCTTCCCCTCCCGAGCGCCGGCGCATACTCTGCGCGGCGGCCGCGCACCCGCGGCCGTGCGCGAGCGCCCGCCCCGACGTGGCGGCGCGCCGCGCCCGCACTTCCACTTACAGCAACGGGGACGATGCCGCTCGCGCGCCGGCTCAGATACGGAATGGTCGGGGGAGGGCCGGGCGCCTTCATCGGCGCGGTGCACCGCCGCGCCGCCGAGATGGACGGGCTGGCCGAGCTGGCGGCGGGGGCGTTCTCGTCGGACGCCGAGCGGTCGCGCGCGCAGGGGGCGGCGCTCCACCTCGACCCGGCGCGCGTCTACGGCTCGTTCGCCGAGATGGCCGAGCGCGAGGCGGCGCGCCCGGCGGCGGAGCGGCTCGACTTCGTGTCGATCGTCACCCCGAACCACGTGCACCACGCGGCCGCCAGCGCCTTCGTCGAGCGGGGCTTCCACGTGGTGTGCGACAAGCCGCTGACGACGACGCTCGCCGACGCCGAGGCGCTCTGCCGCCTGGTCGCCGAGCGCGGGGTCGTCTTCGCCCTGACGCACAACTACAGCGGCTACCCGATGGTCAAGCAGGCGCGCGCCCTCGTCCAGGGCGGCGCCATCGGCCCGGTGCGCAAGGTGGTGGTCGAGTACGCGCAGGGGTGGCTCTCGTCGCGCGTCGAGGACACGGGGAACAAGCAGGCCGACTGGCGCACCGATCCGGCGCGTGCCGGCGCCGGGGCGCTCGGCGACATCGGGACGCACGCCGAGCAGCTGGCGCGCTACGTCACCGGGCTGCGGATGGAGCGGCTGCTCGCCGACGTCGCCGCGGTGGTGCCGGGGCGCCGCATCGACGACGACGCCAACCTGCTCGTGCGCTACCAGGGCGGGGCGCGCGGGATCCTCTACTGCTCCCAGGTCTCGACGGGAGAGGAGAACGCGCTCCGCCTGCGGGTGTACGGCACCACCGGCTCGGTCGACTGGCGGCAGGAGGACCCGCACGTGCTCGTCGTGCGCCGTCCCGACGCCCCCGAGCAGGTGATGCGACACGGCAACGGCTATCTCGCCCCCGCCGCGCGGCACAACCTGCGCGTCCCGGCCGGCCACCCCGAGGCCTTCCTCGAGGCGTTCGCGAACGTGTACGCCAACGCGATCCGCACCATCGGCGCGCGCCTCGCCGGCGAGACGCCCGATCCGCTCGACCTCGACTTCCCGACGGTGCAGGACGGGGCGGTCGGCGTCCACTTCATCCACGCGGCGCTCGAGAGCGGGCGGCAGGGTGCGGCGTGGGTCGACGCCGCCTACGTGGCTCCTGGCGCCGAGGGCGCGCCGTCCACAGGCGAGGGGTGACGATGACGCGCCCCGTGACGCTGTTCACCGGCCAGTGGGCCGACCTGCCCCTCGAGGTGCTCGCCGCGAAGGCCGCCGCCTGGGGCTTCGACGGGCTGGAGCTCGCCTGCTGGGGCGACCACTTCGACGTGCGTCGGGCCAACGCCGAGGCGGACTACTGCGACGGGCGCCGCGCCCTGCTGGCCCGCCACGGCCTCTCGGTCCATGCGATCAGCAACCACCTCGTGGGACAGGCGGTGTGCGACCCGATCGACGCCCGGCACCAGGCGATCGTCCCCGCCCACGTCTGGGGCGACGGCGACCCCGAGGGGGTGCGCGGCCGCGCCGCGCAGGAGATGATCGACACCGCGCACGCCGCCGCGCGGCTCGGCGTCCCGGTGGTCAACGGCTTCACCGGCTCGTCGATCTGGCACCTGCTGTACAGCTTCCCTCCGGTCCTTCCCGGGATGCTCGACGCCGGCTACGCGGACTTCGCCCGCCGGTGGCGCCCGATCCTCGACGCCTTCCAGGCGGCGGGGGTTCGCTTCGCCCTCGAGGTCCACCCGACCGAGATCGCCTTCGACGTGGCGACGGCGGAGCGGGCGCTGGCGGCGGTCGACGGGCACCCCGCGTTCGGCTTCAACTACGACCCGAGCCACCTCGCCTACCAGGGGGTCGACTACCTCGCCTTCGTCGAGCGGTTCGGCGACCGGATCTACCACGCCCACATGAAGGACGTGTGGTGGTCCGACGTGCCGGGGCGGAGCGGGATCTTCGGCGGTCACCTGGACTTCGGGCACCGCGACCGCGCGTGGGACTTCCGCTCGATCGGCCGGGGGCGGATCGACTTCGACCGGGTCGTGCGGGCGCTGAACCGGGTGGGCTACGCCGGACCGCTCTCGGTGGAGTGGGAGGACGCCGGGATGGACCGCGAGTTCGGGGCGCGCGAGTCGTGCGCGCACGTCCGCGCGGCGAACTTCCCCCCGTCCGCGCTGGCCTTCGACGCGGCGTTCCAGCGCCGCTGAGCGGCGCCCGCGGTCAGTCGCGCGCCTTCTCGAGCAGCGACTCGAACGCGGCCGAGTTGGTCGGCCCGAAGGCGCTGAGCTCCAGGTGCTGCTGCGTGGCCAGGTCGTCGAGCGTCACCCGCCCGTCGCGGAAGCGCGTCACGCGGAAGGGGACCTGCTCCTCCGCCTTGCCGTCGATGCGCCGGCCGCGGGCGAGGGCGCGCAGCGTGCTCCGGACGAACATCATCTCCCCCGGGGCGAGCACCGCGACCTGCCGCTCCCCCGCCCCGGCGGCGTCGCCGACCGGGCGCGCGTGGACGATCACCGACCCGTTGGCCGCGTCCTCGAAGCGGAAGTCGCGGGCGACGTCGACCGCGGCCACCGGGACGTCCATCTTCCCCCCCGCGGTTAGCCGGGTGCCGGCCGCGAGCGCGATCGAGAGGATCGCCAGCGCCGCGGCGGCGAGCAGGATCGGGCGCGGCGGCGACGAGCCGCCCCCGCTCCCCTCCTCGGGGATCTCGGGGGTGAGGCGCCGCGCCGCGCCGTTGAGGCGGGCGCCGCGCGGGGGTGGGGGCGCGTCGGGGGTGCCGACGCCGATCCGGGTGCTCATGACGGCCTGCTGCGTCTGGAGCGTGTTAGGCGACCGCGGCCGCCGGGGCGGCGCGGCGGGAGGGGTCGAGTGCGGTCGGCGCGCCGGCCGGGGCGACGACCGCCGCCGTGTCGGCGGGGTCGGGCGTGGAGAGCGTCGCCGCGAGGTGGGCGGCCACCGCGTCGGCGAGCAGCGCCCCCACGCGGGCGGCGTCGGGGATGCAGCGGAACGCCGGCTGCGGGTGGCGCAGCCGCCACGGGCGGGCGTGCGGCCACAGCAGCAGGTAGGCCAGCCGCGCCCCGCCGGTGAGCGTCAGCACCACGTCGCCGACGCCGTGCCGGCGCGTGCGCAGGTCCACCGCGCCGATGCGGTCGAACGGGACGTTGAGCACCGCCGGGATGGCGACGCCGATGCGGAGCACGAGGCGCCGGTCGGTGACGGCGTACACGGTGGTGCGGGCGACGAGCGTGGCGTAGACCGCGGCGAAGGCGAGCACCGTGGCCGCCATCGCCGCGAGCAGCGCCAGCGAGACGAGCGTGTCGCCGCGCGTGCTCCCCGCCGCCCCGGCCAGCACGAAGGCGACGAGCAGCCCGAAGTACGCGACGATCTTGCGCACGTGGCACACGTGGCGGGCGAGGGCGCGGCGCTCCGGCTGGCCGCTCCACAGCAGCCGCTCCCCGGCGGGGAGCGGCTCGCCGATGCCCGGCACGTAGAGGCGCGGCGCGGCCGCCGCGTCGTGCGCCGCGGCGGCCGGCGCGCCCGGCACGCGCACGGCGCTCATACGACGGGCCGCGACCGCTCGGGCGTCGCGTACAGGTAGCCGCCGGCGTAGTAGGCCATGATCTTGTCCTCCTCGAGCAGCGTCACCTGGTCCGGGGCGCGCGTGCCGGGGACCTGGGCGAAGTGGCGGGCCATGATCGACTTGGTGGTCACCATTCCCTGGCGCGCCTTCACCTTGGCGACGGGGAAGGGGACGAGCACCGTGCGCCCGGCGCTCGGCACCTCGACCTCGTAGTAGCGCACCTGCGGCTCCGAGCGGTCGACCCAGAGGTCGACGACGGTGCCGACCACCTGGCCGTCGGCGGCGACCATCGCCATGCCGCGCGGGTCGGGGTCACGCGGCTCGACGTAGAAGTTCCGGGCGACGCGCATCGGGACGATCTTCGGCTCGCCGTGGATCGTCAGGTCGGGGGCGTCGGCGCGGTCGGCGTAGGCGGCCGGCCCGAGCCCGGCGAGCATCGGGTCGGCGTGCGGGATGATCGGCGAGCCCGGGCCGCCCGGGGTGTAGCCGACGCCGGGGGTGATCGAGGTGGTCATCGCGGTCTCCAGGACGGGGAGGGGAGGGAGAGGCGTCGGCGGGATCAGGCGCTGTCGCCCGGGCGGTGCATGAACGGCTTGTTCCCCGGCGTCTCGGGGAAGCCCTTCAGTCGGTCGCCGCGCTCGTTGCGCAGCGGGTAGCCCTCGCGCTTGTCCTCGCGGCGCAGGTAGAAGACGAGGAGCGCGAAGAAGAGCCAGAAGAGCCAGATCGCGATCTGCGCCACGTCCACGTTGATGGCCGGGTTCATCGAGGTCTCCGGAGAGCGGGGTGAGAGCGGGGGCGAGCGGGAACGGACGGCAGGAGCGGGGGCGGGCGGGGCGAGGGGAAGTGGACGTGGGCGCCCCGTGCACCCCGCTACCCGGGGAGATCGGCGAGCCCGAAGCGGCGCGTCGCCTCGAGCGCGGCACCGGCACCGGCGCGCCGCTCGGCGACGAGCGGGCCGAGGGCGATGAGGGTGGCGAACAGCAGGTAGACCTCGGCGTGGTACACGAAGCTGTAGGGCACCTGCGGCGCCGCCATGCCGCCGGTGAGCGTTCCGCGGGCGATCAGCGCCGAGAGCGCGTCCTTGACGATCCCCGAGCCGGCGAGGGCGAGCCCCTCGGAGGTGGCGTAGACCGCCCCCCAGGCGCCGAGCGCGATCCCGTGCTCGCCCCGGGGGAGCGCCATCGCGAACGACAGCGTGCCGACGGCGAAGCACCCCTCGCCGAAGCCGATGCACAGCACGCCGAACTGGAAGAGCGGGAGCGTCTCGAGCGGCGAGGCGAAGATGACCGCGACGAAGCCGAGCATCCCCACCACCGCGCCGAGGGCGGCGACGCGGATCGGGTCGCGCCCCTGCTCGAGGGCCCGCGCCGCCACCCAGAAGGCGACGATCATCCCGAAGGCGGAGACCGCGGTGAGCGCCGTCGTCCCGGCCACCGAGAGGTTGAGGATCTCGCCCCCGTAGGGCTCGAGGAGCACGTCCTGCAGGTTGAAGGCGAAGATCCCCAGCCCCACCGCGGCGAGCAGCCGCACCGAACGCCCGCCGGCGACGAAGGTGCGCCACGCGTCGCGGAACACGGGGCGCGGCGCGGCGGCCACCTCGGCGCGCGTCATCGGGCGCCGCGGCTCCTGCTTCCAGAGGGCGATCCCGTTGAGGAAGAGCGCCACCACCGCCGAGCCCTGGATGACCTGGATGAGCCGCACCTGGGTGAAGTCGCGCAGCAGCGCGCCGAAGGCGAGGGCGCTGGCGAACGTCCCGAGGAGGAGCATCAGGTAGAGCAGCGCGACGACGCGCGGGCGCACGCGCGCCGGGGCCAGGTCGGTGGCGAGCGCCAGCCCGGCGGTCTGCGTCGTGTGCATCCCGCCGCCCACCAGGAGGAAGGAGAGGGCGCTGAGGATGACTGCCTCCGCCCGTCCCCCGCGCGTGTCGCCCGAGAGCAGGATGAGGGAGAAGGGGAGGATCGCGAGCCCGCCCCACGCCATCATCGTCCCGAACCACAGGTACGGCACCCGGCGCCAGCCGAGCACCGAGCGGTAGGTGTCCGACTTGTGCCCGATGAGCGCGCGGAACGGAGCGACGAACAGGGGGAGGGCGAGCATCCACCCGACCACCGACGCCGGCACCCGGAGCTCGACGATCATTACCCGGTTGAGCGTCCCGGTGAGCAGGGTGAGCATCGCCCCCACCGTCACCTGGAACAGCCCGAGGCGGAGGAGCCGCCCGATCGGCAGCTCCTCGGTGGCGGCGTCGGCGAACGGCAGCCAGCGCGTCCCGACCTTCATCCACGCCCGCGTCCAGGCCCGCCCCACCGCCGCTGCCGAGGTCAGCGCCTCGGGGCGGGGCGCGGGATCGGCGGCGGACGCGCTCGCGGGTGGGCGCGGCTCCGTCGGTGCGCCGGGCATCACCAGACCGGCTGCATCCGGACGTCGGCCGGCAGCGTGTTCTGCACCGGCTTCTGGAAGTAGCAGCGCAGGAAGGTGACGCCGCAGTCCAGGCGCAGGCGCGCCGCCCGGAGCTTGCCGCCGATCCCACCCCGCTTCTCCGCGGCCTCGATGGCGAGCGTGTTCTGGTACAGCCGCTCGAACAGCGTCCAGAGCTTCGGGTTGTCGACGTCGACGACCACCGGGAAGACCTGACGGCTGATGAGGTTCGTCAGGGCGATCACCTTGCGGTCGAAGTCGTCGACGTCCCACCCCATCGCCTCGAAGAACGGGCGGCGCACGTGGTCGCGGACGTACATCGTCGCGAAGACGGCCAGCAGGAAGAAGCGGATCCAGTACTTGTTGATCCCCTGCAGCGTCTCCGGGTTCGCGCGCATGAGGACGGCGAACGCCTCCCCGTGGCGGAACTCGTCGTTGCACCAGTTCTCGAACCACTTGAAGATCGGGTGGAAGCGCTTGTCCGGCTGCCGCTCGAAGTTGCGGTAGATGTGGATGTAGCGCGCGTAGCCGATCTTCTCGCTCAGGTACGTGGCGTAGTAGATGAACTTCGGCTTGAAGTACGTGTACTTCTTCGCCTTCGTCAGGAAGCTCAGGTCGACGGCGACGTTGAAGTCCTTGAGCGTGTTGTTGATGAACCCGGCGTGGCGCCCCTCGTCGCGGCTCATGAAGCCGAAGAGCTCGCGCACGTCGGGGTTCGTGACCCGCTTCTTCACCTCGGCGTACAGGATGCACCCCGAGAACTCGGCCGTCACCGACGAGACGAGGAACTCGATGAACTGCTCGCGCAGCTCGGGCGGCATCTGCGAGAAGTCGGCGTCGAACTCCGGGGTCCGCTTGAAGTGGTCCTTGTTCGGGTCGCGGCGGAACTCGGCGACCAGCTCGTCCCACAGCTGGCGGTGCCGGTCCACGTTGAGCCGGTCCATCTCGGCGAAGTCGGTCGTGTAGAAGCGCGGCGTGAGCGCGGCGTCCTGCCGGGCGATCTCGGTCGCCTGGTTGGGGGCGACGAGCGTCGCGTCGGCGAGCCCGTAGTTCGCGTGGAAGGCGCTCGCGGGGGTCGTGGCGGTCGGTGGCGTCATGGCGTCATCCCTCGAAGCCGACTTCGTAGAGCGAGGTGATCTCCGAGGTGCCGATCCGTCGCGTCCACCAGCGACGCAGCGACGACGCCTGAAAGACCGTGGCCCGCGAGCGGAGCGTGCGCCGCTCGCCCGGCGCGATCCGCGACGGCGCCGAGTGGACGAGCACCGAGTCGCCCTCGTTGGGCGCGACCCCTTCGAGCACGACGTGGGCGTGGAAGGTCTCCTGCGTCGCCTCGAGATCGAGCGTGCACGGCACCTCCACGCGTCGACGCGCGGCGAACCAGAGCGCCACGACGGCCAGCGCGCACAAGGCGCCGGCGATCCAGACCGCGTTCATCGGTACGACTCCTCACTGGACGATGGACGTCCGCCCGCCGCTCGGGGGCGCGGCAGGGACGGTCGCCGCGTGGTCGTCCGCCACGCGGCACAGCTCGAGCGCTTGCGAGGTGTAGAAGCCGCGCTTCACGCGGTGCGTGCGCGCCGCCCGCCAGCCGGCGAGCGCCGGGGCGGCGGCGATGCGCGCGCGCAGCCGCGACTCGGCCACCGGCTCGATCGCCGGGGCACGGTCACCGCGCGGGAAGAGACGGCCGACGGCGTGCAGGGTCGAGAGCAGCGGCGTCGCCGGCGCGAAGGTCGCGACGATCCCCTGCCGCGTGCGCCCGGCGAGCGCCGAGAGGGCGTTGACGATCTCGTCGTCCGGGTAGTGGATCAGCGAGTCCATCGCCACCACCCAGTCGAAGCGGCCGAGCGACGGGTCGAGCATGTCGCCCACGTGCCAGCTGATCCGCTTGGCGCCCGGCTGCCCGGCGGCGCGCTCGCGCGCCAGCCCGACGAGCGTCGGCGAGACGTCGACGGCCACCACGTGCGCCCCGCGCGCCGCCAGCTCCATGGCGAAGACGCCGGGGCCGCACCCCGCGTCGAGGACGCGCACCCCGTGCAGCGTCTCCGGGAGCCAGCCGGTCATCGTCCGGCGCATCGTCTCGCGCCCCTCGCGCACCGTCCGGCGGATCCCGCTCACCGGCGCGTCCGAGGTCAGCCGCGCCCACGCGGTCGCGGCGGTGCGGTCGAAGTACTCGGTGAGCCAGGCGCGGCGCTCGTGATAGGCCACGCCGACGGGCGTGGCGCTCGCGGCGCCGGGGTCGGGCCGGGTGGGCGCGCGCATCAGTCGTAGCCCAGCAGGTCGAAGATCTCGCGGTCCTTGAGCGGCGTCGGCAGCAGCGGCTCGACGCCGTCGATCAGCGACTGGGCGAGGCGCAGGTACTCGTTCTGCACCGCGACCACCTCGGGCGACGGCTCCATCTCGAAGATGGTGCACTTCTTCAGCCGCGAGCGGCGGATCGCGTCGAGGTCGGGGAAGTGCGCGGCGAGCCGGAGCCCGACGCGGTCGTTGAAGCGGTCGATCTGGTCGGTGTCCCGGGAGCGGTTGGCCACCACGCCCCCGACGCGCACCTTGTAGTTCTTCGACTTGGCCTGGATGGCGGCGATGATGCGGTTCATCGCGAAGATGCTGTCGAAGTCGTTCGCCGTGACGATCAGGCACCGGTGCGCGTGCTGCAGCGGCGCGGCGAAGCCCCCGCACACCACGTCGCCGAGCACGTCGAAGATGACGACGTCGGTGTCCTCGAGCAGGTGGTGCTCCTTGAGCAGCTTGACCGTCTGGCCGACGACGTAGCCGCCGCACCCGGTCCCGGCCGGCGGCCCGCCCGCCTCGACGCACTGCACCCCCCGGAACCCCTCGTAGACGAAGTCCTCGACGCGCAGCTCCTCCGAGTGGAACTCGACCGTCTCGAGCACGTCGATGACGGTCGGGACCATCTGCTTGGTGAGCGTGAACGTCGAGTCGTGCTTGGGGTCGCAGCCGATCTGGAGCACGCGCTTGCCGAGGGTGGCGAGCGCCGCCGAGAGGTTCGACGACGTCGTGCTCTTGCCGATGCCGCCCTTGCCGTAGACGGCGAGCACCAGCGTGCCCTCGATCTTCTGGTTCGGATCGAGGTGGACCTGCAGGCTGCCCTCGCCATCCTCGCGGGTGGGAAGGACTCGGAGCGCCGTAGTCACGGGAGTGGGGTGCGGAGAGGCGAAGCGAGAGCGTGCGGGGGCTGCGGCGTCGCAGCGTGCGGGGGTCGGGCGGCGGCGGGCGTCACACGCCGACGCCTTCGAGCCGGTCCTCGAGGTCCGCCGCCGCCTCGCGCAGCGCGGCGAGCGTCGCCTCGTCGGGGTGCCAGTAGCCGCGGTCGCTCGCCTCGAGCAGGCGGTTGGCGATGGCGCTGGCCGCGTTCGGGTTGGCGCGCGCGAGCCGGTCGCGCATCTCGGCGTCGAGCACGAAGGTGTTGCCGATCTCGCCGTAGACCCACTCGGCGACCGCCGTCGCGCCCCCGGTGGCGGACCAGCCGAAGGTCGTGACCACGTGGCCGGCGATGTTGCGCGCCCCCTCGTAGCCGACGGCGAGCTGCGCCTCGTACCACTTGGGGTTGAGCAGCCGCGTGCGGCTCTCGAGCGCGACCTGCTCGCCGAGGGTGCGGATCTTCCCGGCGGCGCCCGTGTGGTCGCCCAGGTAGACCGGGGCCTCCTCGCCCTTGACCTGCGCGATCACCCGGTTCATCCCGCCGAGCGACTCGACGTACTGGTCGATGTCGGTCGTGCCCAGCTCGACCGAGTCGATGTTCTGGAAGGAGAGCGAGGCGGTGGCGAGCGTGCGCTTCATCAGCTCGGGCATCGCCACCGGCGCCTTCCGCACGCCGTAGGCGAAGCACTTGCGCCGCACGAACTGGTCGGCCAGCTCGTCCTGCTCCTGCCACTGTCCGGTCTCGACCAGGAGGTTGACGTTCGAGCCGTAGGCGCCGTCGGCGTTCGAGAACACGCGCAGCGCCGCCGTCTCCAGGTCGCACCCCATCGCCGCCATGTGGGCGAGCGCGTGCTTGCGGACGAAGTTCATCCCCTCGGGCTCCTCGGCGCGCGCCGCCAGCAGCGCCGCCTCGGCGAGGAGCTTGACCTGCAGCGGCAGCAGGTCGCGGAAGATCCCCGAGAGCGTGACGACCACGTCGACGCGCGGGCGCCCGAGCTGCGCGAGCGGGACGAGCCGCGCCCCGGCCAGCCGCCCCACCGCGTCGAAGCGCGGCGCGGCCCCCATGAGCGCGAGCGCCTGCGCCAGCGGCGCCCCCTCGCTCTTCATGTTGTCGGTGCCCCAGAGGACGAAGGCGACCGTCTCGGGGAAGGCGTTGCCGTCGGCGACGTGCCGCTGGATCAGCTGCTCGGCGCGCGCCCGCCCCTCGAGCAGGGCGAAGGCGCTCGGCACCCGATACGGGTCGAAGCCGTACACGTTGCGCCCCGTGGGGAGCACCGCCGGCGTGCGGAGCAGGTCGCCCCCGGGCGCCGGCGCGACGTAGCGGGCGTCGAGCGCGCGCAGCAGCCCCGGCACCTCGTGGTCCTCGCGCAGCAGCGCGTCGAAGCGCGCCAGGTCGTCGAACAGCGGCGCCAGCCGCCGCGCGTCGATGCCGCCGGCCTGCACCGCCCGCGCGGCGTCGGCCGCCCGCCCGGTCGCGACGAGCGCCTCGACGGCGGCGCGCGCCAGCCGCTCGGCGTCGCCCACTCCCGCCCCCGCGCCGCACTCGGCGAGCGCCTCGACCAGCGGCGGCAGCTCGTGCTCGGGGCGCCCCGCCTGGGCGATGGCGAGCAGCGTGTCGGTGCGCTCGGCCGGCGTCATCCCCTCGCCGACGACGTGCAGCCCCACCGGGATCAGCGAGTACTCGAGCTCGAGCAGCCGCTCGCGCAGCGCGGCGATGCGCGCCTCGACCTCCTCGGGCGTCCACTGCGGCGCGCGCGCGCACAGCTCGACGGCCGCGCCCTGCTCCTGCACCATCGGCACGAGCGCGGCGCGCTCCGCCGGAGCGGTGGCCGCGCGCCACCGGTCGAGCGTCGCCTTGAGCTCGGCGAGCCCGCGATAGAGCCCGGCGTTGGCGACCGGCGGCGTCAGGTAGCTCACCAGCGTCGCGTTGCCGCGGCGCTTGGCGAGCGTCCCCTCGCTCGAGTTGTTGCTCGCGTACAGGTAGACGTTGGGGAGGTCCCCCATCAGCCGCTCGGGCCAGCAGCTCCCCGAGAGCCCCGCCTGCTTCCCCGGCATGAACTCCACGGCGCCGTGCGTCCCGAAGTGGAGCACCGCGTCGGCGGCGTAGTCCTCGCGCAGGTAGCGGTAGAAGGCGGCGAAGGCGTGCGTCGGGGCGAAGTTCCCCTCGAACAGCAGGCGCATCGGGTCGCCCTCCCACCCGAACGACGGCTGCACGGCGACGAGCACGTTGCCGAGCTGCACCCCCATGACGAACACGCCGCCGCCGTCGGCCAGCTGCTTGCCGGGCGCCGGGCCCCACACCCGCTCGATCTCGCGCAGGTGCGGGTCGCGCCGCACGAGCTCCTCGGCCGGGATCCGCGTGAGCACGGCCGCCGGCGTGCCGTAGCGCTCGCGGTTCCCGTCGCACACCATCGCCCGCAGCGCCTCGGCGCTCGGCGGCAGGTCGACGCGGTATCCCTGCTCCTTGAGCGAGGCGAGGACGCGCTGCAGCGAGGGGAAGACGGCGAGGTAGGCGGCGCTCCCGGTGTTCCCGGCGTTCGGCGGGAAGTTGAAGAGGACGATCGCGAGTCGGCGCTCCTCGCGCGGCGTGCGCCGCAGCCGGACGAGCTTCGCGATCCGGTCGGCGACCGTCTCGACGCGGTCGGGGAGCGGCACCGACTCGGCGGCCGGGCGCTCGGGGGTGCCGCTCCCCTTGCCGCCGTAGACGGCCGGGGCGATCGCGCCGTCGAGCTCGGGGATCGCCACCTGCAGCGTCGCCTGCAGCGGGTTGAGCCCGCGCGGGTCGCCCTGCCACTCCGCGACGCTCTGGAACTCGAGCGTCTGCAGCGACAGGTACGGCACGTCGAGCGCCCCGAGGATCGCCTGCGCCGCCGGGGCGTCGTTGTAGGCCGGCCCGCCGACGAGGGAGAAGCCGGTGAGGTTGACGACGGCGTCGATCGTCGGGCGCTCCAGGCGCCACGCCTCGCCGTCCCGGCGCAGTCCGAAGTAGCGCTCCATCGCCGGGCGCGCGTCGAGCGCCGAGGCGAACACCGGCAGCGCCCGCAGCCCGCGCGCCTCGATGGCCCAGACGACGGCCGCGTAGTGCTTCGTGTTCCCGGCGAGCAGGTACGACCGGCCGACGAGCACCCCGACGGTGCCGGCCGCCCGGCGCGGCGCCGGGAGCGCCGAGGCATCCTCGCCGAGTCCGCGCCCGGGCAGGTCGGGGTGCCACACGCCCACCTCGGGATGGATCTCGGGCTCGGCGACGGTCAGGGCGCCCCGATAGACGGCGCGCTCCCCGGCGGCGTAGCGGTCGACGTGGTACTTGACGAGGTTGACCAGATTCGTGTCCGTGCCGCCCAGCCAGTACTGGATGGTGAGGAAGTAGGCCCGCACGTCCTGCGCGGTGCCCGGCACGAACCGGAGCAGCTTGGGCAGACGCCGGAGCGCGGCCATCTGCCGCTCGCCGCTCGACTTGCCGTCCTCCCGGCTGCCGCGGAGCTTCTTCAGGAGCGAGAGCGGCGAGAGCGGCGACCGGTCCTCGTCGCCGAGCATCGAGAAGCGGCCGAGCTTCGTCTGCCGTGTCAGCTCGCTCGTGCAGAGCGCGCAGAAGACCGCGTCGGCCGCGTCGCGGCGCGCCCGGACCGCGTCGAGGATCGGCGCCGCCTGCTCCTCGGTGAACAGCTGCGCGCACGCGATGACGTGCGCTCGGGCGATGTCGGCGCGCGCGCGCTCGACCGCCGACGGGTCGGCGTCCCACTCCGCCTGCACGTGGAGCGAGAGCTCGAGCGACGGCAGCTCGCGCCGGAGCGCGGCGCGCGCCGTCTCGAACGCGCCCGCGAGGTGCGCGTCGAGGGTGACGATGACGAACCGGAACGGCACACCCCGCCCCACCTCCGCGCCCCCCCGGGCCGCCTTCCGGCTACCGAGCATAGTGCGCCTTCGCCTCGTAGAGCGTGTCGACCGAGATGTCCCGGACGCCGCGCTCCGCCGCGTAGCGCTCGGTGTTCCGCTTTGCCTTGCCGCGCACGAAGAAGGGGATCTTCCGGAGCTCCGCCTCGGCGTCGGGGAGCCAGCGAGGGGCGAGCACGGGGGGCGCACCGGTCGCCGCGCCGTTCGCCACGCCGGTCGCCGCGCCGGCGGCGATCGCCCCCCCGACGGCCGCGCCGACGGCGGCGTGCCCAGCCGCCGGCGTGGGCGCATCGATCGCGGAGGCCACCGCCTCGGCCTCGTCGTCGTCCATCGCCACCTCGGCGACCACCTGGTGGGCGTTCCAGCGCGGCCGGGTGACGATCTCCTGCGTCGTGTACGGGGCCGGCCGTGCGGCGGCCGGCGCCGGGGCGCGCGTCGGCGACGGGGCGGCGGCGACCACGTCGGCGACGACGGCGGCCATCGTCGCGGCGTCGGCGGTCGCGTCGCCGACCGCCTCGCTGCTCGCCTCGCTGCTCGCCTCGCTGCTGGCGTTCGCCGCTGACTCTTGGGCGCTCGCCGCGTCGCCGGCGCTCCGGGCCACCGGGCGCCCGGCGTGCACCGACGCGAGGTGGGAGGGCGCGGCCTCGTCGTGAAACTCGAAGTCCTCGCGGAACATCTGCAGCAGGTGCTCCTCCAGCCCCATCATCAGCGGGTGCACCCAGCTGTCGAAGACGACGTTCGCCCCCTCCCACCCCATCTGCGGGGAGTAGCGCGCCGGGACGTCCTGCACGTGGATCGGCGTCGAGATCGTCGCGCACGGCACGCCGAGCCGCTTGGCGATGTGGCGCTCCATCTGCGTGCCGAGCACCAGCTCGGGGGCCGCCTCGGCGATGCGCCGCTCGACGTCGAGGTAGTCGTCGCTGACGAACGTCTCGACGCCGTAGCGCGCCCCAGCCTCGCGGACCTCGCGCGCCATCTCGCGGCTGTAGGTGCCCAGGCCGACGAGGGCGAAGCCCATCTCCTCGACCGCGATGCGCGCCGCGGCGACGGCGTGCGTGCCGTCGGCGAAGACGAAGACCCGCTTGTTGGTCAGGTACGTCGAGTCCACCGAGCGCGAGTACCACGCCAGGCGCGACCCGCCCTCGGGCGCCGCCACGGCCGCCGGCTCGGCGGCGCGGAAGCGCGGCAGGTTCGGGGCGCCGCGCGCGGCGGCGTCGAGCGCCACGGTGGCGTCGAGCCCGGCCACCCGCGCGACCTCGGCGAGGAAGTCGCGCGTCGCCCCGACGCCGATCGGCACCGTCCGGACCACCGGCTGGGCGAAGGTGCGGCGCAGCCAGTCGCAGGTCGACGTGGCGATCTCGGGATAGAGGCAGACGTTGAAGTCGGCCTCGGGGAGGCGGCGCAGGTCGTCCGGGGTGGCGCCGAGCGGCGCGACGACGTGCACGTCGACGCCCACCGAGTCGAGCAGGCGGGCGACCTCGCGCACGTCGTCGCGGTTGCGGAAGCCGAGCGAGGTGGGCCCGAGCAGGTTCGCGCGTGGGCGCGCGCCCTCGGGGCGCGGCGGGCGCCGAATGCCAGGCGGCGGAGCGAGCGGGGCGCAGAGCGCGCGCACGAGCTGGTAGAGCGTCTCGCTCGCTCCCCAGTTCTCCTTCTTGCTGTAGGCCGGCAGCTCGAGCGGGACGACCGGGACGGGGAGCGACATCCCTTGGGCGAGCGACCCCGGCTGGTCCTGGATCAGCTCCGCCGTGCAGCTCTCGCCGACGAGCAGCGCCGCCGGGCGGAAGCGCTCGTAGGCGTCGCGCACCGCCTCCTTCACGAGATTGGCGGTGTCGCCGCCGAGGTCGCGCGCCTGGAACGTGGTGTAGGTGACCGGCGGCCGACGGTCGTGCCGCTCGATCATCGTGAAGAGCAGGTCGGCGTACGTGTCGCCCTGCGGCGCGTGCAGCACGTAGTGCACGTCGCGCATGGACGTGGCGATCCGCATGGCGCCGACGTGCGGCGGGCCCTCGTAGGTCCAGAGCGTCAGTTGCATGGAGAGCCGGCGGGGGCGGTCAGACGGTCAGCTGCTCGCGCCGCGCGAGGGGGCGGGCGAACAGCTCGGCCAGATCCCCGGCCTGGTCGAAGCCGTGGATCGGCGTGAACACCAGCTCGATCGACCACTTGGTCGTCATCCCCTCGTGCTCGAGCGGGTTGGCCAGCCCGAGGCCACACACCACCAGATCCGGGCGCGCCGTCCGGCAGCGGTCGAGCTGGCGGTCGACGTGCTGCCCCTCGCTGAGCGCCACCGTCGGCGGCAGGAGCGCGAGCTCGGCGCCGACAGTCGTCCGGTCCAGATACGGCGTGCCGACCTCGACGAGCTCCATCCCCAGCTCGCGGTGGAGGAAGCGGGCGAGCGGGATCTCGAGCTGCGAGTCGGGGAACATGAAGAGCCGCTTCCCGGCGAGCCGCGCCCGATGCGGGGCGAGCGCCCGCTCGGCGCGCGCCGCCGGCGCCGCGAGCACCCGGTCGCGCACCGCCGGGTCGACGCCGAACGCCGCCGCCGCGGCCCCGACCCAGGCGCGCGTCCCCTCGACGCCAAATGGGAAGGGGGCGGGGAGGAGCGTCGCGCCCCGGCGCACGAGCGCCCGCACCGTCTCGCCGACGAAGGGCTGCGCCAGCAGGATGCGGGTGTTGGGCCCGACCGGCGGCAGCTCGGCGGCGCGGCGCGACGGCAGGTGGCGCACCGGGCCGATGCCGAGCGCCGCGAACAGGCGACCGAACTGATCCTCGACCACGTCGGCCATCGTCCCGACGACGAGGAGCGACGGGGGCGCGTCGGGCGCCTCGGCGGGGAGCACGGGGACGAGCGCCTGCAGGCAGGCGTCCTCCCCTTGCGTGAACGTCGTCTCGATCCCGCTCCCCGAGTAGTTGAGGACGCGCACCCGGG
>ERZ1066121.1405-NODE-1405-length-17743-cov-5.231230_pt1 | contig 17743 bp, 17 predicted proteins | sample MGYA00382768_ERZ1066121 | MGnify/ENA primary metagenome ERZ1066121 (study PRJEB33369, sample SAMEA5778351) | biofilm metagenome | biome: Industrial cooling water; feature: Water cooling tower basin; material: Biofilm | place: United Arab Emirates | collected... | reverse complement strand
CCGTCTCCCCGACGCCGATGACCGCACGGCCTATGAGTGGCCCGTCATCCATACCCATTGGGGTCGAAGCCCCCCATCGGTTCCGGACGTGACCGCCGCGGTCTATCGAAGCTTCGTCGCGGATTCTGCCTTGAATGCTTACTACGTGCGCTGGGCTCCCTCTTTCGTCGAAGCATTTTCTGGTGAGCGCCTCGCCAGCGCCAAGCAGAGAATGAAGGCGGAATTCAGCGAGAAAGCAACGAGGGCTTTTCGAAGCTTCTGGTCGTGGATCTCTGCTCGAGACAGCAGCGTGTCGGGCTACGTCGAGAACAACGACTTTATGCTTTTCGCGCTCCCCTGGGTGCGTTCTCAGCTTTTCCGGGCCGCGGGAGCGATCGAGTTCGAGGCCTCGCTTAACGATCCCACTTCCAAGGAGTGGACGGAGATCCTGAACGCCTGGATCAAACGCTTTGTCGAAAGCGATGAATGGGACCCGCAGCTCTTGGCACCTGTCGCCTCGTGAGGCTGAGCAGTTTTCTCGCTTCGTTCAGCGCGATACACGAAGCCTTTTAGGATGTCGATGACGCTTCCGCAGAATCACACTGCCTGGCCCACGCCGGGCCAGTGCGCCCTCTTTCGTTTCGCGCGCAGAGGTTGACCTCGGACAGGATGCGACCTAGCCCCGAGGAATGAACTCTCGTCTCTACGCAAGCGCCATCCTGAGCCTAAGCTCGTTTCTGCTGGCTTGCTGCAACGCCCAACCCAGCGCCGCGGAGGCACGCCGCAAATCGAGCTCCGAGTCCCGCAAAGGGCCTGAATCGCTGCACGAGCTCAAAGCACGCCGAATCGACGGCAAGGCCGAGCCCTTGTCCAACTACCGCGGCAAGGTCCTCTTGGTCGTCAACACCGCCTCGGAGTGCGGCTATACCTACCAATACGCCGGTCTCGAGAAGCTCCATCAAAAATACAAGGACCGCGGCTTTGCCGTCTTGGCGTTTCCCTCGAATGACTTCGGCGGCCAGGAGCCCGGTTCGGCCAAAGACATCGCCAAGTTCTGCTCCTCAACCTTCAAAGTTAGCTTCCCCGTCTTCGACAAGGTGAAGACGAAGGGGCCCGGACAGTCGCCGGTCTACGCCTTCCTCACGCGTGACCACGAGGCACCGAAGTGGAACTTCTTCAAGTACCTCGTGGACAAGCGGGGCAGGGTGCTCAAGGTTTATCCCAGTGTTGTCGAACCGGAGAGCGTGGAGATTCAGCAGTCCCTGGAACGCGAACTCAAGGCGAGGAGTTCGACGAAATCCTGACGTGGTCTCGGGCGATCGGAGGGGAAGTGTCAAGTTTGACGCCTTCCGATCGCCTCGGAGTAGCTGCAGGTGACGCGTCTAGCCGGGGTTTTGAAGCGCACCGATACCGGCGAGGGTCGCATTGCGAATGGTATCTCGAGATGCCGTCCCTTCGAAGCCCGAAGCGATTCGATCGATTTCAGATTCGAAGTTGGGATTGTCGGCGATTGCGGCAGCTGGAGCCGCGGCGGATAGAGCAATGATAATCGCAGTAATCAGACCGGCGATAACCAAGGCGACGACAAGGGGCACCCCATTCGAAAGCGTCGGGTGCACTGCCTCCGCCCCCGAGCTGAGGGCGACGAGCTGATTGGCCAAGTCTTCGGGGCGGCTGTTCACGAGCGATGCAGGTACGAGAATGCTGCTGAACTTCGCCTCGCTATCCCCGGCGCTGACTGTTTCGGTCGCCCCATCCGTATTGCACTGGACTCCCGGGCGGTTTTTGTTGCGCCTGTTCTGGTCCAGGGGTGAGTCGGGCGGATACTGCATGGGATCCCGGCCCTCCATATCCACCACAGGACTTCCGTCCCTCTCATTCGGAACAAAGACCTGGGCGAAGTGCGTCGGATCGATCGCCTTGAGCTTGTTGATGACGTCTTCCTTCTGATTGAAGTTGAGAAGAGCCCACGCTAGCGGAGCCGTTGCGCCATCCAACACCACAATTTGGCTCGCTTTCGGTCCGGCTTCCTCAATGAGACGGTCGTTGGCTTCTTTAATTTTGATCAACTCGTGGTCGAGTTTGTCTTCCGTCGTGACGATCGCATTGCCAACCATCGCCAGCCGACCAGGGATGAAGACTTGTTGGTCGGAGTTGGTAATAATCGTGTTGAGTTCCCAACCGTCGAAGTCGATGCGGCGGACATGGGCGTCGCCGCATTGCAAAATGTTGCCGCACTCGCCCCAGTTGTGAACGCTAAGGGCGAAGTTTCGCGAAATCGCCACCACGCGACCGGTGCCGCTGGGGCCATTGTTTTGAAAACGCTTGTCGTTTGGATCTTCTTCACCACGATAGGCGCAAGAAGCAGAAAGGAAGGCCAGGGTTGTCACGTATGCGATCAGTTTTTTCATGGGATGCTCCTTACGACAACCTAGAGAACACGATGGAAGAGCAGATCGCCTGTCGAGGGGTTCAGGAAAGAGTGAAAGCGCTTGCCAGCGGAATTGAGAGTTCCAGTGAACTGCAACGATCCTCCTGCAGGCGGCAGTTGATTGCCTCCGCTCGATCCGTCGAGTTGCTCGAGTCGTTTCATGAAACTCTGCTCGCATTCTTGTTGCTCAAATTCGATCAAAATTTCGGAGGCTTCGGGTTCCGTCTGAGTCAGTTCTTTCAGTTTCTCCAGAGCCAGTTCCTGTGCCTTGCTTTCAGGCAACCTTAGCTGTTTGGACCTCTCGAACACTTCCTTCACCGCGTCGATGACGCGCTGCCTTCCGTTAAGGATTTCGTCTACTGCCGATGTGTTCGTGACGGGCTTGACATCGACCTGTGTTACGCTCGGGGTTTTGCCCCCTTCCAGACTCTGCGCGGCTTGTTTGGCCAGACGCGCGTTGACATGGCGCCTCCACAGCGTCTTGCCGCCCCATACCGCCGCCCCGACGACGGCAAGCCCTCCCGCACCGATGAGCAGAAAGTTGCCGATGACGTCCGGAGAGTCGCCGATGTTCTTCGTGACGTAGATGTCCATATGCGTCACCGAAGTCTCGGTCTGCGTCTGGCCCGGGCTCTGAGGATTGCCGTTTGTGGGGTCGCCCTTGGCGACCTGCGATGTGCTGTCGTTGCGACCGCCCGCGCTACAGGACGCGAGCACGAGCGCGACGGTCGTCACGATCGAGGTCGCGGCAGTCCATTTGTGGGGACGACTTGAACGGCTCTGGAGCATAGCTTCCTTCGTTTCGTTGTGAGGTGCGATGGCCACGTCAAAGCAAGGTTGACACATCGCTCCTGGGAGCAAGCAATGACTGTGCCTCGAAACGGATCTCGGGCGATCCAGATAGCGGAGAAGCGCGTGCTGTCAGCGGAAACGTTGCTCTCCGATGCGCGCCTTTATCGACCACACTCTATCTTTTGTCTTTTCTCTCAGGGGATGAGGTCACCGGGAAGAGAGACTGCGGTTCCCTGCCCTCTAGCGCTGGGGGAAGTACGTGTGGCTAGAACGTCGGCCGCGGGATGGAAAGTGAACAGGGCGAATCGTCAGAGCTGCGTTCGCGCCCTTACCAAAGCCTCCCCCGAGGGCCGGTGTCCCCAGGATCGAGGCTGCGGGTGGTATGCTTTCTAGCCGCCTAAGGGGCAGCATTCGTAAATCCCGTTAGGCTCGCCGGCGTGCCGAACGCTCCTGCGCTCTCAGAAGAGAGCAAAAAAGTCTATTTTCTCAGCTCGCTCTCGGATGCCTGAATCTCAACAGGAGCGTGTTTACATCTGGCATGAGGTATGCTTAGGCACACTCCACGTCTCAACTCATCAACCGTATCGTTTGTTTGTCTGTTTTGCTGTCCGCGGGAGGCCTCCAGCTAGGTTGTTCGGCGGGTGGCGGGGAGAAGTACATCGTAGAGCGTAAAGGAACTACGGCTGTCGAAGGACAGAGCACAGAAGATCTCGTCAAAGGACAGGTTGTCACTCAGGTTGTAGAAATCGGCGAGCTGACCGAGTCCGATGGCTGCGACCCGGTGACGATTTCCGGGGCTCGCTACATCGCGTGGGACAAAATCTACGAAGTCGTGGACCAGCAAACCGCGCAGGACTACCTCAACCGAGTCCCTTCGAGCGCACGCCCTGCAGGCTCCTGGTTCGTCGAGGTCTCGTATCAGGTGGGTCGCGCCCCTCAGGAGGGAATTGACATGCACTTCACCGGCACTCTGGATTGTGCGGCCTGGAACCGGACGAAGGTGGGTTACGACGACCAATCGGGTGGCTTGACCGGCTTCGTCGAAGGGTTTACCGGCCAGGACCTCACCGGCGGTGGCGTCGGCACCTTCCTCATCCCTTACTTCACGACGGGTGACGACGCCGACCGCGAATACTTCGGGCCGGATACGAGGGTGAGCTACTACGTGACGGCGACCATGCAGTGCAAAGACGGGACGCGCAGTCCGTTGAGCTTCTTCGAAGTCAAGGCACCCGAGACCGCTACGGCAGACGCAAGTCAGAACAACTGATCTCGCCCTTGTAGCGAGTCGACGATGTTGAGTTGCGGACCCATGCGCCTGGAGGTGAGCTCATCCCTCCAGGCGCATTTTTACGTTGTGGGCGTCGAAGAGTCTGAAACGTTTCTGCCGCTCAGCGCTCCGCCTGCGAGAGATTAGAGTTCCGGACGGTTTTTTCCAACCCTGCCTCATTTCAAACGTATTCGCCCCGAAGTCTAGAGGTGGAGATACGGTCGTCTCAAGGGGCATTTGGAATGTGAGTCGGGGCGCCGCAGGGGACGACCGCCAAAGTGCACCTAAGGACTCGCTGAGGGTTGCGTTGCGTGGAGCCTACGGACACCGTGCATGTCCGCGGCGCCGACCACTTTCATGGTCCGCGTTTGTTCTCCGGGCTACCACACGGGCATCCTCTTCCCCGGAGATGTCTACCCGGCGATCCTCCGCGCGGGTTTTGACCGTCGAGTCGCCAGGAAGCGACGCTTCTTCAGCGCCCTCGACATCCCGACCTGCTAACGAAATATGCCCACGAGCGGGTTGCTCGCGGGCATATTTCGTAGAGTTCATCTGAGCGGGACCGGTAGCCTTTGTAGTTCCGGTTTGTCAGGACGAAACCTGAGCTTTCCGACGCTCCATCACCCGCCGCAAGCGAGTTCGACCTGCCCCTCGCGCGTGAGACCGCTGTTGCGCGTCTCGGTCCACGAGGCTTGGTTGCTGCCGTCGAAGCGGAGTTCGATGCGGCGTCGCGGGGCGTCGAGGGTGGCGCTGCCCTGGGTCGGGCAGGCCCCGTCGCAGCGGCGGAGCGATTGGAGCGAGAGCGTGTGTTCGTAGTTGCCGACCTCAAGCTGCCAGCTGCCGTCGAGAGTGTAGCAGCCGCTTTGCGCCTCGCTGCGCAAGGTGTAGGTGCCGGTCCGTAGCAGCGTCCGCCCGCGCGGGCCTTGGCCCTGACCTTCGCTGCGAACCTCGAGGATGAGGCCGCCTTGGGGATCGCGGCGCAAGCTGCCGTTCGCCTGCAGGTCGATGGTCGAACGGTTCATCTGCAGAGCGGTCGCGTTTGCGCGGAAGCTCAAGCCGCTGCCGCTTTGCTCGAAGACGAAGGTGATCTGACCGCTCGTCGAGATCAGGCCGAAGGGACCGGTGCACGCCTGGAGGTCGACGACGACCTCTGCACCCTGCACCTGACTCGTCGCGCAGCCGGCCGGCTGTAGACGAGTGCCGTAGCGCTGTGCCAGGGTTTGTGCGGCCTGCTCCGGGTTCAGGTTGGCTAGGGCGGTGGGCGTTCCCTCCGTGGCTAGAGGCGCGTTGCCGGCCAAGGTATCGGCTGCGCTTAGCAGGACAGAGGCTTCGTCTTGCGTGACATCTCCGCTATCGGCGGCGATCAGGGCGTTGCCTTCCCCATCTTGTCCCTCGAGCGCGCAAGCGCTCAGGAAGCAGAACGTAGCGACGAGTGTGGGGTAGAGCCTTGTAGGGCGTAGAAACATCATGACGGTTCTCCTGGCAGTGAAGAGTTGGGAAAGAAGGCGACGAAAAGCGAACTCGGGACGAGACTCAGTTGCAACCTTCGTCCTGGTCTTAGGTTGAGCAGGAGGTGTGCCGTTGGCTAGTGTCTGAATTGAATAGGGAAATTCGATTTTTGCGGTCGCTCTGCAGAGAGAAATTCTACTCCCTGCCGAGTGCGTTTCGACTCACTCTTCCGAGAGCGATGCGAGTTCGTTTTCAGTCCCGGTCGCTCGCCGCCTCACTGCCCTGAGCTCTGAACGATGAGGCTGAGGGGGGTCAGTTGTCGGTGTTCTTCGCGCAGGACGACGGTCTTCTCCAGAAGGACCTCGTCGCTCTCGGGGTGAAGAGCGCGGAGCCGGTGAGCCCCCACATGGAGGCGATATTGGAGAGGGGCGTGACCGACGAGTCGACCATCGATCTCGACTCGAGCGCGAAAGAGTCGAGCTCCACCGACTCGCAACCAGGCGAAAGAGTCGGTAGAAACGTTCGAGGGTGAGTCCTTTGCAACCGGCGACGAAGCGGGGGCCTGAGACGCAGGGGCGGGGAGCGTAGGGGTGTCGCGAAGAGACGAAGCTTTTGGGCGCCGCCGTCGAGCCATCCCGGGTGGAGAGGAGCGGGTGGCCGCCGGAGCGTCTTCGCTGGGCTTTTCTGTCTCAGGGTGAGGCTGTGACTTCGCTTCTTCGCTGGCCGTTTCCACGGTGCGTGGCGACGAGGGTGGGGATGAAAGGGGGCGCTTAGCCAAAGGGTGCAGAGAAAAAGTCGAGAATTGATACGTGCCTAGCGCGAGCACAACGAGGGGAAGGGCAAACCACAGGCCCCGCAGTCCCGGACTTCGCCGCGGCGTCGCTGGGGACGCTACAGACTTCCTTGCATCCGGCGGTTCCCCTGGATCGGCAGGGAGTTTGGCTTCGGCGCGCGCCGTGTATTCCTTTGCGTCCAATCCGAGCGGTACCAGGCAGAGACCCAAAGCTTGGTCGAAAGGGTGAACGTCCTTTTCGGGCTGCTGCAAATCGTTCAGCCATGCTCTCAATGCGCGCCGAGGATTGTGGGGATGCAGTGCGTAGAGGAGATCGGAGAGACGATCGCTAAAGGCTTCGGCGCTGGGTCGCGCCGCCGCTTCTGCGTGCAGAGCATCGTCGATGAGGGCTCGCAGCCCGCGCTCGGCATGCTCCTCGGAGGATTGAGGAGGCGTATCGAGGGTGAGTTTGCGTAGCGCGACGCCCAAGGCATATACATCGCTGGCCGGGGTCGCCGCCTGGCCGCGGATGAGCTCTGGCGCGAGATAGGCCTCTTTGCCACCGACCAAGCTGCTGCGGGTGGCTTCGTGAACGAGCGCGGTCGACGCGAGACCGAAGTCGGCGAGTTTGACGTCGCCCTCCCAGGAGAGGAGGATGTTCGAAAGGCTGAGGTCTCGATGGATGACCGGGGACGCTCGCCCGCTCTCTGCTAGTGCATGGGCATAGGCGAGCGCTTGTCCCACTTGGCCGACGATGTGGAGCGCGACCGCGAGAGGCAGTTCTTTGCCCTGGGCATGGCTCCGTAAAAGGGCGCGAGAGGCGTCGAGTCCGTCGACGTATTCAAAGACGATGAACTCCTGTCCATCGACGACGCCGAAGTCGAGGACCTGGACAATGTTGGCGTGGTGCAAGAGGCTGGCGATCTTGGCTTCGCGCAGGAACATGCGCCGGAACTTTGCGTCGTCGGCGTGTTGCGGAAGAATGCGTTTGAGGGCGACGCGCCGCTCGAAACCTTCTTCACCGAGCAGTAGGCCTTCATAGACCTGCGCCATCCCGCCGCTGGCGATGCTGCGCAGCAGCCGGTAGCGCTTGCGTTGGGGCAGCGGTTGCGAGGAGCTCACCTCTCTTGCCCCATCTGCAGGCATTGCTGGGCCGAGATGGGCGAGAGGCGTTCGGCGAGTGCCGGCAAGGTACAAAGAAAGGTGTTCTGGCGGCAGGCGTCTCCGTTCCCCAAAGCGCAGCGCCGCTCGAGCTCGGCACAGAGTGCGTCCTTCTCGGTCTGGTTGTTCGTTAGCCCGAAGGAACCCGGCACCGAAGGGCAATAATATTCGCGGACGAGGATGGGCTCACCGCTCTCGGAAGCGGAGCCCAGGTCGCTCAGCGCGCAGACGCGGACTCCATTGCCCTCTTCGAAAGGCGAGCAGGCCTGGGGAGCATTGCATTCGGGCGCGGGTCCAGTCGCAGGGTCTGCGCGGCCGAGTTCCGCGTTCTGCAGCGTCACACGCAAACAAAGCAGTTCTTCGGCGTCGACGTCCTCAAAGCGCAAACCTGAGAGCGCTTCGAGGATGGACTCCGAAGTGTTGCGAAGGGCGGAGCAGCGGCACTGCCGTGAGAGCAAGCGGCAGCGTACGCTAGGGTCTCCCGCCGCGCACAAGCTGCAGTAGGAATTGTTCGGGGTCGGAACGGGCATGTCGCCGATCACCTCGAAGGCAAAGAGGTCGACGATGAAGGTGTCCGCGCCTTCGCTGCCCAGACACAAGCCGCCGTTGCCAATCTCGCTTAGGGAGAAGCGCAAGGGGGTCACATAGACCTTCTCGCCCCGACACGACGCCAGGCTCATGAGCACAAGGAAAGCGGAGGCGGCAGCACGCATGGCTACTGAAAAGCGAGATCGAAGCGGCGTTCGTCGGGCCGCGTCGTAAAGTATACCGTGAGTGCGGCCGCCGCGGCGCCGCCGACGACACTTACCCAAAACCAAGGGCGTTTCCATAGAGGCTTTCCTTGGATGCGGAGCCGCCATTCACGCAATGCGGCGGCCACGGCGGATTCAGCGCTCGCACCTTCGGCCTTTTCGGCGCTGCTGCGGAGCACGAATTTGGCCAGTTTGCGATCGTACATGGCGGCGTAGACGCGCTCGTCTTGACGCCAAACCAGCAGCGCCAACGCGGTCCCTTCGGCCTCGCAGAGAGCCCGCGCGAAAGGCTCCGCGTCGGGGCCGGGAAAGCGGGCAGACTCAGCCGCCAGCTGCCGCTTTAGGGTGGCTGCAGCAGCGCGGTGCAACCTGAACGAGACGGAGGTGCGCGGGCGCGCTGCGAGTTGAAGCACGCGGAACTGGTCTTCGTAGCCGAGCAGGCGCGCTTGGATGAGGTGGACTCCCGGGCGGAGTTTCAGGGTGCAGGGAATCGCGCAGAGTCCTCGACGCCCGTCGACATCGAGCAGCGCGCCCGCGGTACTCGAGGACTCGATACGAAGCTCCACGTATTGCCGCTTTTTGACCTCTTGAGCCATCTCTTCCGCTAGGCGCTGTAGTTCAGGAGTGGTTTCTCTCAACCTGCCCGGATCGAGTCCTGCGACGAAGAGGCGCTCTAGCGATTCGCGAACCAATGCAAGCTCGCCGGCGCCGAGGGCACACGCTGCATGAAGAACGAGAATCTGTGCTGCTTCTCGTTTTTGACCCCGACGCAACCACTCGTCAGCTTGCAGGTCGAAGTCGTTCAGCAGCGATAGACATCGTGCGAAGTCGGCCTCGACGTAGAGGCCATGAAGCCTCTCCAATTTGGCTTTGGCGTCGGGAAGTTCCGGCTCGCTCTCCTCCGCTTGAGCAGACTCGAGCAATTTCGCTCGCCTCCAGGCCAGCTGCGTCTCCTGCTGGGCGGCTCGCCAAGCCGCGCCCTCGTCCTGAGGGTGGACGACGAAGAGTAGAGCCTCGCGTTTGGCGGAGCTTTGTGCCCAACTCACATCAGGAGTCCACAAGGAGGCGAGGCCCAGAAGAGCGCTGAACATCCAGGAAAACGAGACCGGGGGTCGAGAACTCCGCAGCAAGGCTCCAGATATGCGAGAGTCGACCCTTCGCGGTCAAGTCCCGGGCCTGCCGAGGCGCCCCCCAAGAGTCTGGTCCGACGACTGATTAAGCTAAACTCGCTCTCATGGAACGCGAAATCAGCGCGACGCGTCTTTTGGGGGAGTCGGGCAAGGTGATGCGAAAGCAGCTCCGCTGCTTTCGACTGCAGTGGCAAAGTCCGGGAGCGGAGGCGAAAAGTCGCGTCTATCGGCAGACACGGGTCTTGCTGGGGTCGCGCAGTGAAAACGACTGCCCCATCGCGGACGATACGGTGAGCCGACTGCATTGTGAGATCCTTGCCAGCGAGAGCGGCTTTCTCCTGCGCGACCTCGGTAGCCGCAACGGTACCTGGCTCGGCGAGCGACGGGTCATTGAGCTTTTCCTCCGGCCCGGCGATCGACTGTCCCTGGGTCAAAGCGAGGTGCGCTTCGAATTGCTCGACGACGAGACGACGATCCCCCTGTCGGAAAGGGCGCACTTCGGCTCCTTGCACGGAATGAGTCCCAGCATGCGAGAGCTCTTCGCGCTCTTGCAGCGCGTGGCGGCCACGGATTCGACGGTGCTCATTCAGGGCGAGAGCGGTACGGGAAAGGAACTCGTTGCCGAATCCCTGCATCGGGAGAGTACGCGAAAAAATCGACCTTTCGTAGTCTTCGACTGCGCAGCGGTCGCTCCGCAACTCCTCGAGAGTGAGCTTTTCGGTCACGAAAAGGGGGCCTTTACCGGCGCGCTGAGTCGCCGGACCGGCTGCGCCGAAGAAGCGGAAGGAGGGACGCTCTTCTTGGACGAAATCGGCGAGATGCCGCTCGAGTTGCAGCCTAAACTTCTGCGGCTCCTCGAGGCGAGGGAGTTTCGCCGCGTCGGTTCAACCAAAACGCTTGCGGCCGATCTGCGCATCGTCGCTGCGACGCATCGTGACCTCGCGAAGGAGGTCAACCGGGGCGCTTTCCGTGAGGATTTGTATTACCGGCTTGCCGTGGTCACCTTGCATGTGCCCGCCTTACGCGAACGACGTGAGGACATCGTCCTGCTCGTGGAGCACTTCGTTCGCCAAGCGCTGCGTCATGACCAGGCTCAGAGCCGGCAAGTCCTCGCACAAATCTCCCCGGAACATTGGCGACAGCTCGAGCATCACAGCTGGCCAGGGAACGTCCGGGAGCTTCGCAACGTCGTCGAGCGGATGCTTGCCCTGGGCGCCGAAATGGCTACGCGCGCCGTCGCGAGCGGCGCGCCGGGACACGCGCCGGCGAGCGACATCGGACGGGAGGACGAGAGAACGAGCGACTTGGACAAGCTCGACTTCGAGCGCCCGCTCATGGAGCAGAAACGTGCTTTTGTCGCTCGTTTCGAGACCATCTACCTGCAGGAAATCCTTCGCCGACACAACGGCAATATTTCCCGCGCCGCGGAGGCTGCCGGGGTGGATCGGATGTACTTCAAGCGTCTGATGCGAAAGTATACGCTCTGACTTTTCCGACCGCGATGTCGGCTCCGAATCATTCCATGAGGATGTTTGGCGGTGAGTGATGGTAATCTAGCTCACTCATGGGAACGCAGGACGCTAGCTCATCCGAGGAGATTCTGGGAGACGCGAGGCAAGGTCCTCCTCTCAGCGAACAAGGCCGACTCGAAGCCATTTTGGAGGGCACGGGAGCGGGGACGTGGGAGTGGAATGTCGAGACGGGTGAAACGCGCTTCAACGCGCGCTGGGCCGAGATCATCGGCTACACGCTCGAGGAACTCGCACCCATTTCGATCCAGACCTGGATCGACCACGCCCATCCCGAAGACCTCGCGCGCTCAGGCGCTCTGCTCGAGCGTCATTTCGCCGGCGAGCTTCCGGCCTACGAGTGCGAAGCGCGTATGCGCCACCGGGACGGGCATTGGGTGTGGGTGCTCGATCGAGGACGCCTCTTCAGCCGCACCGCCGAGGGCAAACCGGAGTGGATGTTCGGCACCCATCTCGACATCACCGAGCGCGTCGAGCAGCGCCGGGCGCTGGAGCTTGCCCACGAGCGCTTGGAGCTGGCGACCGAGAGCGGAGGCGTCGGCGTGTGGGAGCTCGATTTGGACTCGGGCGAAGTACGCTGGAGTGAGTGGATGTGCCGCTTGCACGACGTCGGGGATGCCGAGGTCCCTGCGCACGTCGACGCGTGGATAGCTCGGATCCACGCGCAGGACAGGGCTGCCTTCCAGCACGCTCTGACCTCGGCAGCCGAGAGCCGCTCGCGCTTCGAGCTCGAGTACCGAACCCAGAATCGGGAAGGCGAGATGTGCTTTCTCCGTGCCCTTGCCCGTGTGCAAAAGGATGAATCGCGAAAGCTTCTCCGTCTCGTCGGCGTGTGCTGGGATATGAGCCCTCTACGTCGCGCGAGCGCGCAGTTGGCCGAACAGCACGAGCGAATGCGCACGACCTTGCGCTCGATCGGTGATGCGGTGATCACCACCGATGCCACTGGTCGAATCCATTGGTTGAACCCGGCTGCAGAGCGTCTGACCGCGTGGTCCGAAGAGGAGGCGCGCGGTCGCTTTTCGTCCGAAGTCATGCCCCTCTTGAGCGAGAGCACGCGCAAACCCCTCGAAGATCTGATCGCGCTCTGTCTGGCGAAGGGCGAAGCCATTGAGCGAAACGCCGACTCGCTGCTCGTCTCTCGCCGCGGGGGCGAATACGCGATCGAGGAGTCGGCGGCGCCGATCTGCAACGAAGAGGGTTCGGTCCTCGGGGTCGTGTTGGTGTACCACGACGTCAGCGAGCAGCGTCGCTTGAGCCGTCAGCTAAGCCATCAGGCTACGCACGATGCGCTCACGGGTTTGGTCAATCGCAGCGAGTTCGAGGCTAGGCTCGCCCGTTCGCTCGAGCGTGCGCAGCGTCAGGAAGGCGAGGGCTCACTACCCTTTATCGACCTCGACCAGTTTAAGGTAGTCAACGACGCCTGCGGGCACGTGGCGGGTGATGAGATGCTGCGACAAGCGGCGAAGCTCCTCGCGGAACGCGTGCGTTCGAGCGATACGGTGGCTCGGCTCGGTGGCGACGAATTTGGCGTTCTCCTGGAAGGCTGCCCCGCCGCCAACGCAGAGCGGGTCGCGCAGAAGATCTGCGACACCTTGAGCGAGTTTCGTTTCGTGCATGACGGCCGTCGCTTTCGCACGGGTGCAAGCATCGGCATCGTGCCCATCGATGAACGTTGGGGCGAGCTCAGCAGTCTGATGCAAGCGGCCGACGGAGCCTGCTACGAGGCCAAGCAGGCAGGCCGCAATCGCTTCCACGCCTGGGTCGAGAGCGACTTTCATACGCAGACGCGCAGCGGAGAGGCGCGCTGGGCCACCCGTCTGGAGCAAGCGCTCGACGAAAACCGTTTCGTCCTCTTTGCCCAACGCATCGAATCCTTGGCGGATGATGAGCAGGGCCTGCACCTCGAGCTGCTCATTCGGCTGCTCGGAGAGGAAGGGGAGTTGATCCCTCCAGGCGCTTTTTTGCCCGCGGCGGAGCGCTTCAACGTCGCCTCGCGCATCGATCAATGGGTGTTGGGGTCGGCTATCGATTGGCTGCGTAGGTTGCCCAATCCTGCTGCGCTCGAGAGCCTCTGCATCAACGTCTCGGGGCAGTCGCTGGTCAACCGCGCCTTTCACCGCTACGCCATCGACTCCCTTACCTCTCTCGGACGCGAACAATGCCAGCGACTCTGCTTGGAGATCACTGAGACCTCGGCGGTGACCAACTTGGTGGAGGCTTCGCATTTCATCGAAAGCGTCCGCTCGCTTGGAGTGCGCATCGCGCTCGATGATTTTGGCGCGGGAGCTTCCTCCTTCGGTTATCTCCGCCACCTCGGCGTCGACGTGCTCAAGATCGACGGCCAGTTCATTCGCGAGGTCGTCGACAACCCGTTGAGCGATGTGGCCGTGCGTTGCTTCGTCGATGTCGCTCGCGTCGTCGGCGTGAAGACCATCGCCGAGTTCGTCGACGCGCCTGCGGTGCTCCACCGCATCCGCGACTTGGGAGTGGATTACGCGCAAGGTTTCCTCTTGCACCGGCCGGAGCCTATCGAGCGCGTACTCCTTCCCTGAACCTGGCCCTCGCATAGGCGAGGGCGACTCCATCAGGCGCGGATCAGTCAGAGACATCGCGTTTTCCTACCGCGACAATGTTGTCATCTTTCTTCCGATGATTTTGAGGAAATTCTCGGAGAATATGCGCGGTATGCTCCTTGCTTTGACGGTGTCATTGCCCATGGATGAACGCCGGACTCCAAAATCAACTCGACGTCGCTCTCGCCCGCTGTGGACATTTGCGCTGCTTTTGCAAGCCTGCGCTCTGAGCGAGCCACCACGTACCGAGGCGGTGGGGCAAAGCTTTGGCGCCAACCTGGCCCTTTCGTATGCCGCCACACTGACGCAGCACGCGCTCGCAGGGGGGAGCAGCCCTTGCTATGATTTGCTCGTCCCCTGCACCGACGGAAGCTGCGCCAACCTGGTGACTCTCTCCACCAGCGACGCTTGCGGCTTTCCTTTCCCCGGCAAGGCGACAGGCAACATTTACGCGAGCGCGGCCCTGGTCGGCTCGAGAGTGCAGTTCGGGGCTCTCTGGTTCGATGAGGTGAGGGTTGAGGGCAGGCGACTACCTTTGCGCGGCGCCAAGGGCTATGTCGCGGTCGACGCCACAAAGGCCAATCCGGAGGAACTCTCTCGCATGCCCAGCGCGCAAGAGGGCTACGATGGCGCTCTGGAGAACACCCTTGTCGTGGTCTTTTTGGATGTCGATGCGAGGTGGTCGGGCGACGCGCCAGGCATCGGACTCGACCAATGGGTCACCTTCATTGACCGCAAAAATACGCCCGACGTTTTTGCCGACGACCGTTACTGGCTCGGTGGGCAGCGCATCGCGGCGAGCGCTTCGAGCGGCGAGGTCTCGCAGCAGTTCGCGCTCTTCGAGCCTACGTGCCGGCGCAATCCGCAGCTCGGGGCGGTGCAGCTCACCCGTGCGTCGACCGCCAATCTTCTGGATACCGGGATCAACTATCTTGTGTTCGGGTCGGAGTGTAAGGGAGAGGGCATCGTTGCCTTATCGTATTCGCTTCGGATCGGCTCGACCGGAAAGCGTTTCCCCCTCGACCTTCTGGGTTGGCCGAACGCCGGCGCCTTGGAGCGCATCGAATGAACCATCGCGTCCTTTGTCGCGTGTTCGCTTTGTGGATCTCTTCGCTCTGGGTCGCTTGCGGAGGGGATTCGGGCGTGGAGGTCGAGCGTTGTGCGATGCTGCAAGGAAACACGCAGGCGCTGCCGAATACGGCGACCTTGTGTCAGGCTGCCGATCTTGCCTTTGCGCAGGCACGTCAGGCGGGAGCGGGCCTGCAGCTACTTTCGATCGACGCGGTCGGAATACGTGACGATGGCACGCTTCCCCTCGATGCCGACGGCCTGCTCGGCCAAGAGTCGCTGAGCGTGGGCTGGACGTTTCGCTTTCGCTATGCCGACGGCAGCACTCAAAGCCTGCGATACCGCGGAGGTGTCTTCGCCGCACAAAATCCGGTGCGCTCGTCGCTGACATCGAACCCCGAAGAGCAGGCCTTGGCGCTGGACGCTCTGCCCAAAAGCGAGGCGCTGATGCCAGAGCTGAGGTCGAGGAAATGCGACGGAGACGGTGCGCATCGAGTGACGTTGACCTACCAGTGGTCGCCGGAAGTCGGCGCGCCGCTCGTCGAATACCTGAGCGACAAGAGCTACATCGTCGCGACCCTGAGCGAAGGGGGAGGCCTCAAGGATTTTCGACGCGCTTGTCGCTAGCGAGCTCCGCTAAGGCCCGCAGCGGCCGAAGCCCTGGCGACGCAGCATGCGTTCCACCGTCGTCACCGGACCGACGAAGTTGAGGTTTTCCAGTCGATTCTGGAGGGCTTTGTAGCCGTCGAAGACAAAACCGCAGGTCATGGTGCGACAGGCCTGCCGCATCGCCGCCCACTCGCCCGAATTGCGGGTCGACGCCTCGACCTGCGCCTCCAAAGCAACATAGGCCGCAAAAAGTTCGTTGAACACCACCGTCGGTGTTCGACTTCGATCGGTGACGGCGTTTTCTCTCAGCCGCCTCACTTCGCCCAGGCGCTGAGCGAGAGTATCCAAAGTTGCCGATGCCTCGGTGTCATTGGCCACCGCTGCGATCTGCGAGAGAGCGCTCACTGCGTTGCCTACGCGCTGCCACGCGACCTGATTGTCGACCTCCAACCAGGGAGGGCCAGCGCGCAGACGGCTCGTGAGCTCCCCAAGGGTTTCGACATCTTCTTCTTCGAGTGCGCTTCCCTGCCACTCCGATTCCAGGATGACTGCTTCCATTTCAAACTCGGCGTTGACGCCGACGAGGGCTGCTACGGGGGAAGAAGTCGACGCGCACGATGCATCGCGGACGAAATACAACCAGGGACTGACGAGCGCAATCTCTTGCGCGGCTCCGAGCCGGGCTTGAATCGCCTCCAGCTTGCGAATCGTTCACGGCCTCCGAGAGACGGGTCGAATGCGCTGCCACGCGCTCGCGTCGGCGAGCTCCGGGCGGAGCGCGCTCTTCGCAGCAAGAGGTGGAGCGGATGAGACACCGCAGCCAAGCGAGAGCAAGAGCGAGAGGAGTTGGACTCTGAGCGCAAAGCTTCTGACTGTGGTGGTCATAAGAAAAAACGTTGCCGGTCAAGGAGGGGGCGTTTGGTCACAACGTGGCAATCGGCTCTGACGCATCAACCGTTCGATCGAGGTGATCGGGCCGATCACTGCAGAGCCGGCCGCAGACATGCTGTAGGCCTGATGAAGGAAGCCGCAGCTCATACGGCGGAGCGCGGTATGAAACTCCCGGAGCGCATTCGTGCAGCTCGCCATCGGCATGGCTGGCAATGTTTTCGAGTGCTGCTCGACCTTTTCGCTCACGCTTAGAATCGAGGCGAAGAGATTGTCAAAGACCGCGGTTGGCGCCTCGTCGGGTTGGGTTACGACGAAGGTTTGACCTCGAAGGGCCTGAACGGTCTGCGCGCCGTTGCGAATGCGAAGCGGGTCGTCTCCTGTCTCCGAGGGCCGAGCCGACGAAAAGCAGGCGAGCAGCAAGGCGCTGAGTGTGCGGTTGACTTCTTGCGTCGGCGTGAACTCGTCGATGTACGTCCAGGGGGCTCTCCGGCTGACTCGCGCGTGAAGGGTCCCGATGGTCTCCACATCGGATGCGCGGGGCAATTCATCGACGCTGGGGCGCAGAGCCTGGGCGGGGAAAGGCACATTCCCGGTGCCCCTGTCGCGAATGTACGCCTCGAGGTGCTGTTCCGCTTGCTCCCGTTCGCTTTCTTCGGCGGGGCTCCCTTCGCTCGTGCTCAAAGAAGCCGCGGCAGGTGCGCTGCAGTCTGCGAGAGGCGGCAAGTCGATGCGGAAGAAGAGCATGGGGCTGACGAGCACGACCTCTCGCGTGGGCCCGAGGCGGTCCGGCGCCGCGAGGTCCTGGAGCGTAAACCTAGTCCACTTCGTCCAGTCGCGGAGTGGTTGCAGCTTTAGCCACCGCCCCGGGGCTACGGGCTCCAGGGCGGCTTTCCATTCCGGCCTTCCGGAGCTCGTGGGTCTGGTGCACGAGCATCCGCAAAGAAGGACGAGAAGCTTGAGGATAGAGCGTGGCACGAATCGTTTGCACCTATGGGGAGGTCACGAGGCCGCTCCCAGAAGTCCTGCCGAGGGATGCACAAAACATGCGAATCGGCATAGGATGGGGAGAGACTTCCTCCATGCCCACGCTCACTCGATGCTTCACCGCGCTCTTGCTCTCCCTGGCGGTGGCCTGCGCCGGCACCGAGACCGGCAACCCGAGCGCGGCCCGGCCGAGCGGCTCCTCCTCCGACCTCGATTCCTCCCCCGAAGCGGCGACGCCGGGCGCTGCAACCTTCGCCTTCGAGGGCCGCCTCGGCTACGTCCTACGCCCCTCTGCGCTCGTGGCCCTGCGTGCACCTTCGGCGACGAGCGAGTGGGTCGTCCGTCAAGCC
>ERZ1066121.1404-NODE-1404-length-17745-cov-25.237535_pt1 | contig 17745 bp, 13 predicted proteins | sample MGYA00382768_ERZ1066121 | MGnify/ENA primary metagenome ERZ1066121 (study PRJEB33369, sample SAMEA5778351) | biofilm metagenome | biome: Industrial cooling water; feature: Water cooling tower basin; material: Biofilm | place: United Arab Emirates | collected... | reverse complement strand
AGCGCCTCGGCCGCGTAGATGTTGCCGAGCCCCGCGACGACGCGCTGGTCGAGCAGCGCCTGCTTGATCGCGATGCGACGTCCCGCGAGCCGGGCGCGGAGCGCGGCGGCATCGAGCGCGGGATCGTGCGCGTCGGGGCCGGTGCGCGCGTCGCGCGCGGTCCCCGGCGCACGGTAGGCGATGCGCGCGAGGACGCGCGGATCGACGAGCCAGAGCTGGCGGTCGCCGAAGCCGAGGTGGAGCCGCGCGTGGCGCGGTGCGCGCGCGTCGTCGGCGTCGTCGTGCGGGCCGTCGGCGACGTGCCAGTCGCCGGTCATGCGGAAGTGCACGACGAGCACCGCACCGTCGTCGAAGGCGAACTCCTGCCACTTCGCGACGCGCGCGACGCCGACGACGGTGCGCCCCACGAGCGCCTGCGCCGCGTCGAGCGCGCCGTCGCGCGCGAGCGCCGGATGGAGGGCGCGGAGCGCGACGAGGCGGCGCCCGCCCACGGCGGCGTGCGCGGTGCGCGCGGCCTGCTCGACCTCGGGGAGCTCGGGCATGCGCGAACGGTAGCGACGCACCCAAGCGCGCGCGGCGCACGGCGTGGTGGCGATGCGGCGTGCGACGTGCGGGTGACGCGCGCCTGTCAATGAGGACGGGGCCTCTTGCATCGCGTGCACGCCACAGGCACCTTGCCGCGCGACACGACGAGGGCCGCGGACTTGCCGACTCAGCCGGCGCACTCGCTCCGACACGAATACGCGCTGTACGTCGAGCGCGAGGTCGAGCGCTACAAGGACTCCATCCCGCGCAACGCGCTCCTCGCCCTCGGCGACGAGGCGGTGCAGCGCATGAGCAGCGCCGAGCAGCTCGAGCTGGGCGAGATCGTGCTGCGCGAGGCGGTCGACGAGATCATCGTGCGGCGGCTGCGGCTCCCGGCGTACACGGCGTGGCGCCGGCGGCGGCTGCGGCTCCAGGAGCAGTACCGCCGCGCCGAGACGTGGGGGCTGGCCGCCGCCCCGGCGCTCGCCGCCGCGGTGCGCCCCGAGGAGCATCCGCGCGTCGTCGTCGCGGGGCCCGAGCTGCGGGCGCGCGCGCTCTGGCTGGCGGCCAACGGCGCGCACGTGACCGCGCTCGGCGAGTACGAGGACGAGCCGCTCGTGGACCAGGTGCTCGTCGCGGCGGCCGAGGTCGGGCTGGCGACGCGCGTCGAGGCGTACGCCGACGGGATCGACGCGTGGACGCCCGAGCAGCCGGTGCGCGCGGTGATCTGGCACGCCGCGGTCCTCGAGGCGCTCGGCCCCGATCGCGTCGCGCGCGTCCTGACGCTCATGCAGGACGCGACGATCGACGGCGGCGTGCACTTCATCGAGGGGATCGACGGCACGCGCCTCCTCGCGGCGACGCCGCAGGCGCTCGCGGCCCGCTACCCGGGGTGGTCGCTGTCGGCGACGCGCGACGACGGCGTCGTCCTCCTGCACAAGCCGCGCGTCGCCTGATCGCCGAGCGACACGGTCGCGTCGCGAAACGACACGACCGTCCCGCAGGAAACGTGTCGCTCCGCGACATCCGGCGGGCGTGCGCGTCGCGCCGATCGTGCCAAGTCGTTGCGGGAGCAGCAGTTGGCGTCGTGCGCGCGGGCGGCACCGGACCTGCCTTGCTGGGCGTCGCCACCGTGCCGACCTGCACGGCGGCGCGCCCGGGCGACCCCGGGGGACGCACCCAGGCAGGACGATGCGCAAGCGGATGGAGGAGCGGCCGGTCGCGACGACCGAGCCGATGGGGATCGTGATCTCGCGCGGGCCGGAGCCGGTCGAGGCGCCGGCGGCGTGGGCCTTCGTGTGGGGCGTCGCGGAGCTCGACGAGGCGACGCGCCTCGCCCTGCACGCGTAGCGCGCAGACGAAAGCACCGGCGCCTGATCGGCGCATCGCCCGGCGTGGACGGCACGCCGACGCGGTGCGCGATCGGGCAGGCGACGGGCCGGGGCGATGCGCTCCGGCCCGTCGTCGTCGGTGGGCGACGCGGCGCGGCCTCGCGCCCCGAAACGCGACACGGGGCCGGTGCCGAAGCACCGACCCCGTGTACCGCGCCCGGAGGCGCGGGGAACTCACATGGCCGGCATGGGGGCCGGCGCCGCGGCGGCCTTGCGGCTGCCGCGCTTGGCGGTCTTGCGACCGCGCTTCGCGCCCTTCTTGGCGGCGCGCTTGGTGCCCTTCTTGGCAGCGCGCTTCGTGCCCTTCTTCGCGGCGCGCTTGGTGCCCTTCTTGGCAGCGCGCTTCGTGCCCTTCTTCGCAGCGCGCTTCGTGCCCTTCTTCGCGGCGCGGCGCGTCGACTTCTTCGCGGCGCGCTTGGCGCCCTTCTTCGCGGCGCGCTTGGCGCCCGTCTTCTTGCGTGCGGCCATGGTCGTTCCTCCAGAACTGGAGTGGTCGTTCGATCCGCGCATCCCCCGGTGGATACGGGATCCGGGCCACGCCCGACCGGGCGGGTGGCCCCACACGACGTCCTTGGCCAAGGCCGTCGTGCTGTCCTGCGGCCGATCCCCGACGGAGTATCGGCCGCACCGTCGTCAAACAGCGTCGCTCAGGCTCGTGAAGTTGAAGTCGCGCGCCTTGATCGCCGGCGCCACCACGGGGAGCCCGGTGGAGCCGCTCTCGCTCGCGCTCACGCGGACGGGGCGGCCCATCGCCTCGAGGTTGTTCAGCAGGAAGACGGGCGACTCGTTGAAACGCAAATTCTTCACGGCGCGCGTCACCTTCCCCTTCTCGATGAGGAAGGTCCCGTCGCGCGTCAGGCCGGTGTAGAGGATCGTGCGGGGGTCGACCGGCCGGATGTACCAGAACCGGGTGACGAGGATGCCGCGCTCGGTGGAGGCGATCATCTCGTCGAGCGAGCTGGAGCCGCCCTGCATCTGCAGGGAGCCCGGGTTGGCGACGGGCGCGACGTTCTTCCGCGACGCCCAGTAGCGATCGTAGGCGAGGTCGCGCACGACGCCCTCGCCGATCCAGGTGACCTTGCGCGTCGCGAGCCCGTCGCCGGTGAACGGCGCACCGGGGGCGTCGGGATGCTGCGGGTCGCCGGTGAGCGTGACGCGGGGATCGACGACCTGCATGCCGATCTTGTTCCCGCCGCCCGGCTTGCTGAAGAAGCTCCGCCCTTCGTCGGCGCTGCGCGCCTGCGTGGCGAAGGCGAGGAGCTGGACGAGGTTGCCGACGGCCGTGGGCTCGAGCACGACGGTGTAGCGCCCGGGCTCGACGGCGACGGGGTTCACCGAGCGTCGCGCCTTCTCGATCGCGCGCTCGCCCATGGTGGCGGCGTCGAGCCCCGCGAGGCGCCGCGCGGCGCCGCCGGCCCAGCCGGAGCCGGCGCCGTCGGCGGTGCGCACGGTGGTCGTCATCGCCGCGTCGGTCGCGCGATGGTAGGCGAAGAGCCCGGCCGAGGTGCCGATGGCCACCGCCTGCGCCTCGACCTCGAGGTAGCCGGTGGCGACGAGCCCCTCGCGGCGGGCGCGCTCGGTCACGGCGACGACGAGCGCCGCGCGCGCGGCCGGATCGGCGGCGGCGGTCGCGTCGTCCCACGCGTCGACCGGGAGGTACTCCTGCGGCCCGAGCTCGGGGAGGAGCTCGGGATCGTCGGGCGAGAGCTTCGCGATCCGCTCGGCGGTCTGCACGACGCGGCGCAGCGCCTCGTCGTCGAGCCGGTTGGTCGTCGCGACGCCCACCTTCTTCCCCACGACGGCGCGGACCGCGACCTGGAGGTCCTCGGTGTCGCCGGCGGTGCTGACCTGGTTGACCGCGAAGCGCGTGTTGCCGCGCGAGCGGCTGCTGACGCTCACACGGCAGGCGTCGGCGGTGCTGAAGCCGAGGATGCGCTTGACGAGCCCCTCGGCGTCGGCGCGCCCGAGGACGCCGGCGGTCAGGAGGCCCCGCGGGGCGACGGCATCGGCGCGCCCGCTCATGCCTTCCGCCCCGTGTTGATCACCGGGATCGCCTTGTGGCGCGTCGGCGGGCAGCCGTGGCTCACCGCGTTGCTCTGCGACGGCTGTCCCTTGCCGTCGGAGAAGGCGCCGCCGAGGAGGTAGCTGCGCGCCCCGCCGAGCATGTCCATGGCGCCCCAGAACTCGGGGGTGCGCATCTGGTAGGCGACGTCCTTGAGCATGCCGACGACCTTGCCGCCCCGGATCTCGTAGAAGAGCTGCCCGCCGAACTGGGCGTTGTAGCGCTGCTGGTCGATGGAGAACGACCCGTCGCCGACGATCGCGATGCCGCGGTCGGTGGCGGCGATGAGGTCGTCCCAGACGAGGTCCTTGGGGCCCGGGAGGAGCGAGACGTTCGGCATGCGCTGGAACTGGACGTCGGCCCAGCTCTGCGCGTACGAGTTGCCGTGGCTCCGCACCTCGCGGCCGCGCGAGCGGTACCAGGCCTCGAGGTAGGGGGCCTGCTCGCGGGTGGTCTGGTAGTCGACGACGACGCCGTCCTTGATGATGTCGTACGGCTCGGGCTTGACGCCCTCGTCGTCCCACCCGACGGCGCCGAGCGAGCCTTCCTGGTCGCGGTCGGCGCGCACGTTCATGGTCGCCGGGCCGTAGCGGAGCTGGCCGAGGACCTTGTCGGGCGGGCTGACGAACGAGGTGCCGGCGTAGTTGGCCTCGAAGCCGAGGGCGCGATCGAGCTCGGTCGGGTGCGCGATCGACTCGTGGATGGTCAGCCAGAGGTGCGTCGGGTGGAGCACGAGGTCGTAGCGCCCCGGCTCGACCGGCTTCGCCTTGAGCTTCTGCACCGCCTCCTCGGCCCAGCGCGGGGCGTTGGCGACGAGCTTCGCGTCGAGGACGTGCTCGTAGCCGCGCCCCATCGGCTGGACGTCGGTGCTCTGCCGCGACTGGAAGTCGCCGGCGGCCATGTCGACCGCGGTGCAGGTCATCGACGGCTGCGACCGGTAGATCGTCTGGTGGGTCGTCGTCCCGTCGGAGTTGGCGTAGGTCTTCTCCTCGCGGAGGAAGAACATCGCCGAGGTGACGAAGGGGACGCCCCGGACGGCGAGCGCGGCCGCGTTGGCCTCGAGGAGGAGCGCGACCTGGTCCTCGATGGCGACGTCGAACGGGTCGATGCGCGCGGGGCTGCGCCAGCTGCCGTCCTTCGTCGGGGCGGCGGGGGCGAGGCGCACCGGGGCGACCTGGGTGCGGCGGTTCGCCTTCGCCTGCGCGACGGCCTGCCGCGCGCAGCGTGCGACCGCGTCGCCGGTGAGCTCGCGCGTGGCGGCGAAGCCCCAGGTGCCGTCGACCAGCACGCGCACGCCGCAGCCCATCGTCTCGCTGTCGGCGATCCCCTGCACGCGACGCTCGCGCGTGCTGAGGGTGCGGACGCGGTTCTGGCTGATGCGGGCGTCGGCGTAGCCGGCGCCGGCGGCGGTCGCGGCGTCGACGGCCTGCTGGACGAGCGCGCGGATGAGGGGATCGCCCGGGGTCGCGGCGCGCGCCGCCGCGCGGAGCGGCGACGGGGCGACGGCACCGACGGCGAGCGTCGATGCGAGATCCGCTGCGAGACCGGCGGCAGCGGCGGCGGCGGAGGTCCTGAGGAAGTCGCGACGTGAAGTCGTCACGCAGTACCCTCGGCGCAGAGCGCCACTTGACAAGTTGGCGCGAATATAGAAGTCGCGAAAAACGGAACGCAAGCGCTCCGACGAAATTCGTCGACGATCGGGGACGCGTCTCCTGCGCGACGCGCGCGTGCGCACCGTGCGACGCGACACCCGCGCGCGCATCCCGACGTCGTCGCGCGGTGCGATCGACGGTCGGCGCGCGCACCGCGCACGCCGCGCGCACCGGCTGCCGCGCCCGGCGTGCGCACCCGTCGCCGCAACGCACGCGACCTTTCGCCCCCCGCCCCGCACCGGCAGCTTTCGGCCGTGCCGCGCACCCGTGCGTGCGCGCCGCACCCCTGCCCGATCACCAACTGCCACCGGAGCGAAGCGCGTGCGTGCGCTCGTGAAGACCCAGGCGGGCCCCGGATTCGAACTCCGCGAGGTCCCGCAGCCCGATATCCGCGACGACGACGTCCTGATCCGCGTGCGCCGCGCGGGGGTCTGCGGCACCGACGTCCACATCTACACGTGGGACGCGTGGGCACAGGGGCGCTGCCGTCCCCCCTTCGTCGTGGGACACGAGTTCGCGGGCGACGTCGTCGCCGTGGGCGCGAACGTCACCCACGTCCGCCCCGGCGACCGCGTCACCGCCGAGGGGCACATCGTCGACGAGCGCTCCCTCCTCAGCCGCACCGGCAACGCCCACGTCGACCTCCAGACCCGCATCATCGGCGTCGACCGCGACGGCTGCTTCGCCGACTTCATCGCGATGCCCGCGTCGAACATCTGGCCCCTCGACCCCGAGCTCTCCTACGAGGTCGGCGGGATCATGGACCCGATGGGGAACGCCTTCCACACCGCCCTCACCGCCGACATCCCGGGGAGCGTCGTCCTCGTCACCGGCTGCGGGCCGATCGGCCTCTTCGCCGTCGGCATCTGCCGCGCCGCCGGCGCCGCGCGCGTCGTCGCCTCCGACGTCAACCCGCGCCGCCTCGCGCTCGCCGAGCGCATGGGCGCGCACGCCGCCGTCACCCCCGACCGCGCGAAGGACGAGGTGATGCGCTGGACGAACGGCCTCGGCGCCGACGTCGTCCTCGAGATGTCGGGCGTCCCCGCGGCGATTCACCAGGCCTTCGACTGCGCCCGCCCCGCGGGACGCGTCCAGATGCTCGGCATCCCCACCCGCCCCGTCGACGTCGACTTCGCGAGCGAGGTGATCTTCAAGGGGCTGACGATCTACGGCGTCGTCGGGCGCCGCATGTACGACACCTGGCACCAGATGACGCGCTTCCTCCGCTCGGGGGCCTTCGACCCGACGCCGGTCATCACCCATCGCGTCCCGCTCGAGCGGTACGAGGAGGCGATGCAGGCGATCACCTCGGGCGACGCGGGGAAGGTCGTCTTCGAGATCGCCGACTGAGGAGCGCGCCATGACCGCGACCGCCACGCCCCCCGCGCTTCCCACCTTCGCCGACGTCGAGGCGGCGCGCGCACGCCTCGCCGGCGTCGCGCACCGCACCCCCGTCGTCCGCTCCCGCACCCTCGACGCGCAGGTCGGCGCCGAGGTGTTCCTCAAGGCCGAGAACCTCCAGCGCGTCGGCGCCTTCAAGTTCCGCGGCGGCTACAACGCCCTCGCCCGCATCCCCGAGGCGGAGCGCCACCGCGGCGTCGTCGCCTTCTCGAGCGGCAACCACGCGCAGGCGGTCGCGCTCGCCGCGCGGCTCCTCGGCATCCCGGCGACGATCGTCATGCCGCGCACCGCGCCGGTGAGCAAGCGCGAGGCGACCGCGGGCTACGGCGCGAACGTGGTGCTGTTCGACCCGAGCGAGGACGCGCGCGAGGCCGTCGCGCAGCGGATCGTCGCCGAGACGGGGGCGATGCTCGTCCCGCCGTTCGACCACCCCGACGTCATCGCCGGGCAGGGGACGGCGGCGGCCGAGCTGCTCGAGGAGACGGGGCCGCTCGACGCGCTCCTCGTCTGCGTCGGCGGGGGCGGGCTCCTCTCGGGGTGCGCGCTCGCCGCCCGCGCGATGAGCCCCGGCTGCCGCGTGATCGGCGTCGAGCCCGAACTGGGCGACGACGTCACGCGGAGCTTCCGCACGGGGACGATCCAGCGCCTCGCCGAGGTCCCGGCGACGATCGCCGACGGCGCGCGCACGCTCGCCCCCGGCGCGCTCACCTTCCCCCTCATCCGCGCCCACGTCGACGAGATGGTCACCGTCCCCGACGCGGCGCTGGTCGAGGCGGTACGCTTCCTCCTGCTGCGCGCGAAGCTGCTCTGCGAGCCGAGCGGCGTCCTCGCGCTCGCCGCGCTCCGCTCGGGGGCGGTGCGGGCGACGGGGCGCGTGGGCGTGATCCTCTCCGGCGGCAACGTCGACCCCGACCTCCTGCGCTGGATCCTCCTCGACGACGACGCGCGCCCGGCGACGCCGCCCGCGCCCTGACCCCGATCCCGATGTCGCTCAACACCCGCTTCACCGGCGAGCTCGCCGCGCAGCTCGACCGGCTCAAGGCCGACCGCGTCCACAAGGTCCTCAACCACATCGAGAGCCCGCAGTCGGCGCGCGTCCGCATGGAGGGACGCGGCGAGGTGCTCGTCCTCTCCAGCAACAACTACCTCGGCCTCTGCGACCACCCGGCGGTGGTCGAGGCGGGGATCGACGGGCTCCGGCGCTACGGCGCCGGCACGGGGAGCGTCCGCTTCATCTGCGGCACCTTCACGGTGCACCGCGAGCTCGAGGCGGCGCTGGCGCGCTTCGTCGGGACGGAGGCGGCGCTCAGCTACGTCTCGGCGTGGAACGCCAACGAGGGGCTGACGCACATGATCGTCCAGGAGGGCGACTTCGTCGTCTCGGACGCCCTCAACCACGCGAGCATCATCGACTCGATCCGGCTCGCCAAGGCGATCACGAAGTGCACGACGGCGGTCTACCGCCACGGCGACCTCGACGACCTGCGCGAGAAGCTGGCCGCCCACCGCTCGGCGCGGCGCCGGGTGATCTGGACCGACGGCGTCTTCAGCATGGAGGGGTCGATCGCCCGGCTCCCCGAGCTGCTGCAGCTCGCGCGCGACACCGACAGCATCCTCGTGATGGACGACAGCCACGCGACCGGCGTCCTCGGGGCGACGGGGCGCGGGACGGCCGAGCACTTCGGCGTCGTGGGCGAGGTCGACGTGATCACGAGCACGCTCGGCAAGGCGCTCGGCGGCGCGGCCGGGGGCTTCGTGGCGGGGAGCGCGGCGCTCTGCGACTGGCTGACGCAGGGGAGCCGCCCGCAGCTCTTCAGCAACGCGCTGCCGCCGACGGTCGCCTGCAGCGCGCTCGAGGCGGTGCGGGTGATCGAGCGAGAGCCGGAGCGGGTGACGCGGCTGCACGAGAACGCGCGCTGGTTCCGGCAGGCGATCACCGAGGCGGGGTTCTCGCCGCTCGCGGGGGAGACGCCGATCATCCCGATCATCGTCGGCGAGACGGCGACGGCGATGGCGTTCTCGCAGGCGCTGCTCGACGCGGGGATCTTCGTCACGGGGTTCGGGCATCCGGTGGTGCCGCACGGGCAGGCGCGCATCCGCTGCCAGATCTCGGCGGCGCACACGCGCGACGACCTCGAGTTCGCGGTGCGGACGTTCGTCGCGGTCGGCGAGCGGCTCGGGATCCGGGGGCAGGCGCTCGCGCACTGAGGCCGTCGAGGTGCTGCGTGCGCGCGCCGGCGCACGTCGGTGTGCTGCCGCTGGCGTTCGTGGGGCGCGCGGGATCGCGAACCGCCGGGTGGGGCAGGTGGACGGCAGGAACGGCAGGGGGACGGCAGGAGGGCGTGGGCTTCCGTGCTCCGAGTCGGCCGCCGTGCGGAGTCGAGACACGGGTCGTCTTCTCGATTCCGAACGGGCGCGAGGCTCCGCGCACGACGCCGACGCCGTCCTGCCGTTCTTCTGCGGTACCTGCCGTGCACCTGCTCCACCCGGCGGTCCTGGCGATGCGCGCGGCGTCGACGCGTGCGGAGGCGACGAGCGCGGCAGGAACGACACGCGCCGCCGGCCCATGCGGTGGCCGACGGCGCGTGTGGCGCGGGGACGCGGTGGTGGCGCGTCGCCCGCGCCGGGGTGCGTCAGGCGATCAGGCCTTCGGGGTGCGGCGACGGCGCGCGATCGCGGCGAGGCCGGCGAGGCCGGTGGCCATGAGCGCGTAGGTGCTCGGCTCGGGCACGACCGCGCCGGGGGCGACGAGGTTGAGCCACGCCTGGTTCGAGGCGAGCGTCACGTTGACATGCCCGTAAAGCGCTCCCCAGGCACCGAAGGCGCCCGGGTTGAGCGAACCGCCGGTACCCCACGACGCCACGCCTGCGATCAGCCCGTTGAAGAGTGCGGGGCCGCCCGAGTCACCACGACCGACCCCGACCTCGTCGAGGATGTCCCCGGTGACCCCGCGATTGCACACGAGCGGGTTCGTGGTCGGCTGGTAGAGCACGCACATCGTGTCGGTGAGCGGGCTGCCGTTGTCGAAGTCCGAGAGGAAGATCCCGCGGTTGCCGTTGGGCGTGGCGTCGAAGCCGCAGTCGTTCGACGCGGGAGTCGCGCCGATGGCCGAGCAGGTCGACTCGAGCCGATTGAAGCCGAAGCGACGACGGAACGCGAAGCCGCCTTGGCCGTCACCCGTGGTGCCGGTGCCGGTCGACCCGTAGCCGACGAAGGTGATCTGCTGGCCGAGGACGGCCGACGCCGGACCGTTGAAGATGCCGACGCCCCGCGCGAAGGTCGGGGCCTCGGTGGGAAGATCGAGCACGGCGAGATCGTTGTCGGCGACGACGAGCCCCGTGTACCCGGGATGGATACGCATGCCGCTCGCCGGCACGGTGATCGTGCGCTCGAACGTGTTCGACGGCCCCTGGAAGCGGACGTCGACGGACGTCGCGAAGAGGGCCGGGTTACCGACTTCATTGGTAAGGCAGTGTGCGGCGGTGAGGATCTGGCGACGATTGTTCAGCAGCGTGCCGGTGCACCCGAAGTTCCCGACCGGCGTGCGGATCAACAACGACACGACGCCGTCGACGCCGGCGAACCGCCCGAACGTCGCGTTGTAGCGGGCATCGTCGGGATTGCCGGGGGCCGACGGGCCGCCCGGCCCTCCTTGCGTCACGATGGTGTTCTGCGGCACCAGCGCGGGATTCGTCCCGAGCAGCGTGCGTCCCTGGGCGGACAGGGCGGGCAGCGCGACCGAGACCGCGGTCGCGAGGGCGATGAACTTCGGCATGCGTGATGTGCCTCCGCCGCCAGCGTGTGACGGCACGGGTGGGAGCCGGCCCGGACGGACGATGGACGCGTCCTCGTCGTCGAGGCACGCTGTCCGGTCGGGTCGCGGCCGAGGTCGCACGGGCGATGCCAAGCGGCTTCTACCGTCAGCAGCCGAACGCATCCATTGCATCGCAAGCAGTTACAACTGCCGAGTTCGGCATAGGTGCCGAACTCAACGATTGTATCCGTGCGACAGCTGTGGCCGCCGCGTGACGGATGACGTCGCCGGTCGTGACCGCGCGCCGGCGTCGTGAACGACGACGCGCGCGACGGCCGGGCCGTCGCGCGCGTGCCGAGTCGTCAGGTCGTGCGGGGGACCCCCGCGCGCATGCCGCGCTAGTGGATGCCGCCGTCCGAATCGACGACGCAGCGCACGAGCTTCACCTCGGTCCCTCGCACCTCGACCGCCGCGCGGATGTCGGCGCGGGCCGCCTGCCCGCCGGCGCCGGCGCGGAGGACGGCGCCCATGCGGAAGTTCTGGCGCGGCCCGTCGACGGTCTCCGGCGCCTGCGCGGGGTTGATCTGCTGCACCAGCTCGAGCGAGCCGTCGCGCGCGAAGCGGAGGATCTGTCCGCTGCTCCCGCCGAAGAGCTGCTCGATCGTCGCGACGTCGGGCCCCTTGAGCGCACGCAGGCAGCCCATCGCGACCTCGCGAGGCGACTTCACGGCCGCGGCGGCGGCCGCGGCGGCGGCCTTGAGGCTGTCGTCGCGCGCCTTCTTCGCGAGGCGGATGGAATCCTGCTTCGCCGCCTTGACGCTGTCGGCCACCAGCTTCGCGCGCGCCGCGCTGTCGGGCACCGCCGTGCCGGCGGCCGGCACGGTGTCGGCGGGCGGGGGCGCGACGGGCGGGGTGACCGCCGCCGGTGCCGTCGGCGCGGGCGCCGCGGGGAGCGTCGCGACGGCCGCGCTGTCGGGCGTCACCGCCGCCGCCTCGATTCCCGTCTTCCCCGGCTTCTCGCTCCCGCGCCCGAGCGCCAGCGCCGCGACGCCCGCGATCGCGACGACGGCGACCCCCGCGAGCACGAGCCCGCCCTTCCCCTTCGGCGCCGGCGCCGCCGCGGCGCCGACCACCGCCTTCGTCGACGGCGGGGTGTGCGTCCCGAACCCCTCGCCCGAGAGCGCCCCCACGGGCTCGGTGACCACCGGCGTCGCCACGGGGATGGGCGCCGCCGCCATCGTCGCCCCGACCGGCACCGGCGACAACGGGCGGCTCGGCGTCGGCATGCCGGGGAGCGGCGTGGCGTCGGCGGGGGTGAGCACCGCGGCCGGCGCGGCGAACGGCGGGACCGCGGGCGCGCTCGCCCCCGGGTCGCTGGTCGCCGGCGGCACGGTGCGGGTGCCGAGCGGGGTGCTCGACGCCCCGCGGTCGAGCGTCGACATCGGGACGATCGGCGTCACCGCGTTGCGCCAGACGCCCTGCTCGCGCTCGAGCGCCTCGAGCGCGTCGCGCATCGCCCCGGCGCTCTCCCAGCGGTCGCCGGGCTCCTTCGCGAGCGCCTTGAGGACGATGGAGTCGAGCGCCGCGGGGAGCGTCGCCACGTGCGAGCTGGGCGGCGGTGGCTCCTGCTGGAGCTGCGCGATCATGCGCATGTAGTCGCCGGGCAGCTCGAACGGCACGTGCCCCGTCGCCAGCTCGAAGAGGAGCGTGCCGACCGCGTAGACGTCGCTCCGCCCGTCGATCTCCTGGCCGAGGAGCTGCTCGGGCGACATGTAGCTCGGCGTGCCGACCGCCGCGCCGGTGCTCGTCAGCCGCTGCCCGCCCACGAGGCGCGCGATGCCGAAGTCCATGACCTTCACGCGGCCCGCGCGCGTGAGCATGACGTTCGCCGGCTTGATGTCGCGATGGATCACGCCGCGCTCGTGCGCGTGCTCCAGCCCGTCGAGGACGTTGCGCACGATGCGCGACGCGTCGCTCCACGCGAACGGGCCGTGGCGGTCGAGCCAGCGGTCGAGCGGGCTCCCGTCGACGAACTCCATCACCATCACCACCTCCTCGCCCCGGCGCTCGACGCCGTAGAGGGCGGCGATGTTCGGGTGCTGGAGGCGGGCGAGGACGATCGCCTCGGCGCGGAAGCGGTCGGCGAGCCCCGGGCGCGCGAGCAGCTCGGGGCGCACGACCTTGAGCGCCACGTCGCGATCGAGGAACTCGTCGGAGGCGCGCCAGACGGTGCCCATCCCCCCGACGCCGACCATCTCGACCACGCGATACGGGCCGACGCTCTCGCCGATCATGCCATGATCCTCGCGGTCGGGGACGCGGCGGCCATCAGGGGGCCGCCGCCTTCGCGGGGGCGAACGGGCCGAACCACGCCTCGCCCGCGCCGTCGATGCGCAGGACGACGGTGGCGCGCTCGGGGAGCGCCTTGACCTCGCGGAAGAGGACGACGACGCGCACCGCGTCGAGCTCGCGCACGTCGACGGCGGCCTTGGCGCGCCACCCCTTCGTCTTCAGGAGCTGCCCCTCGTGCTCGATCCCCTCGGCCTCGACGAGCCGCCGGCGGCGCGTCGTGTCGGCGAGGTCGCCCCCCTCGACCACGACGCGCGTGGCGGCGGCGTTGTTGGCGATGCGCACGGGGCAGGCGAGCTCCTGCTTCGCCTCGTTGGCGGTGCAGCCGAAGAGCGAGACGACGAGCGTGCCGACGGTGTCGCTCGCGATCGGCTGGGCGACGACGGGCGCGGGCTCGGGGCGGGGCGTGGGGCCGGTGGCCGCGGCATCGGCGACGGGGCCGGTGAGCGGCGCGATCGCACCGTCGCGCGACGGGAGCGTGAAGCGCCCCCCCGGCTTGCCGATCGTGCGGCGGACCGTGGCGGCATCGAGCACGACGTCGCGATCGTCGCGCCCGGGGAGGGCACCGATCGCGATGCCGAGGACGCCGTTGGTCGCGTCGAGGACGGGGGCGCCGACGGCGTCGGCGGCGATCGCGCTGCCGACGCGGATCACGACGCTCTGCTCGGCCCCCGCCTCGAGCGCCTGGACCTTCCCCTCGGCGGTGGCGCGCGTGACGCCCTTGGGGCCGAGGAAGAGGGTGACCTTGTCGCCGAGGGCGGCGCCCTTGCGGGCGAAGGCGAGGGTGGCGCCGGGCTTCGCGAGGCGCGGCAGCGCGACGATCCCGAGGCGGGCGTCGCCGGCGTCGAGCGAGGTGGCGGTGCCGATCAGGTCCCCGTCGGTCGTGTAGACCTCGAGCTTCGTCGCGCCGGCGAGGGGGCGGAGCGCGGTGACGACGCGGCCGTCGGTGACGACGAAGCCGCTGGCGGTCGTGACCGGGTCGCGCGGCCCGCGATAGGCGAGCACGGTGACGACGGCGTCGCCCGGGCGCGTCACGGGCTTCGCGGCGGCCGCGGGGCGGCGCTGCGCACCGGCCACGCCGGCGAGCACGCAGGCGAGAGCGGCGGCGAAGAGGGCGGCGAAGGGCCGGCGAGGCATTCCGATCGAGCGACTGGAGGAGGGACCACCACGCCACCGCGCGGCGGTGTCGGGCGGGCCCCGGCAAGGTAGGGGCGGGACCGCCCTTCGGGGAGCCACCCGCCACGACGATGGCGGGGGCGGGCCGGTGTCAGCCGCGCGCGAGCTCGATCTCGACGCGCGACCAGCTCGCGGTCCCGGGCGCGCCGACGTGGGTGACGCGCGCCCGGCACCGGCCGCCGGCGAGCATGTACGGGGCGAGCCACGCGGCCACCTGCACGGGAACGTGGCCGAGGACGTCGCCCCCCTGCACGTGCACCCAGACGGCGGGCGCCTCGTCGTCGTCGCCCGGCGGATCGGGGACGAGGAGGAGCGGATCGTCGGCGCGGAGCCGGTCGACGACGGCGCCGCGCGCGGCGAAGACGGTCCCGTGGACGTGGGTGCGCGTCACCGCCTCGAGCGGCGGCTGCGGGACCGGGCGGGGCGTGTCGTGCCCCTCAACGGACGGCATGGCGTGCTCCGTACTCGGCGGTACACTGCAGCGGCGACCGCCCCGAGTCGCGGTCGCGCCGCCCTCCTCCTGCCGATCCACATGCGTCCCTTCCCCACCGGCCGCCTGCGTCCCGGTCCGCTCGTCGCCCTCGCCCTCGCGGGCGTCGCCTCGCTTCCCGTCCCCGCCCTGCGCGCGCAGGCGCGGGCGCAGGCCGCCGCCCGCGTGCCGACTCCCGCGCAGGCGCTCGGCATCGACGTCGGCGCCGACCGCGTGCTCGCCGACTGGCCGCAGGTCACCCGCTACTTCGCCACGCTCGCGCGCGTCTCGCCCGCCGTCAAGCTCGACACGATCGGGCGCACCGCGCTCGGCGCACCGATGATCGTCGCGACGATCTCGACGCCGGCGAACATCCGCCGCCTGCCGGCGATCCTCGCGACGCAGGCCCGGCTCGCCGATCCGCGCGCCCTCACGCCGGCGCAGGCCGCCGAGCTGGCGCGCACGCAGCCGGTGATCGTCTGGATCAACTGCAACCTGCACTCCACCGAGATCGCGAGCAGCCAGTTCAGCATGGAGCTCGCACACGCGCTGGCGACCGACCCGGCGCTGCAGGCGTCGCTGCGCGACGTCGTCGTCGCCCTCGTGCCGAGCGCGAACCCGGACGGGATGCAGATGGTGGTCGAGTGGTACCGGCAGGGCGTCGGGACGCCGTTCGAGGGCGGGCCGATGCCGTGGCTCTACCACAAGTACGTCGGGCACGACAACAACCGCGACTGGTACATGGTGACGCAGCAGGAGACGCGCGTCGTCACCGACGCCCTCTACCGCCGGTGGCGCCCGAACGTCTTCTGGGACGTGCACCAGCAGGGCTCGACCGGGATGCGCCTCACCGTGCCGCCGCACGTCGACCCGATCAACCCGAACGTCGACTCGCGCTTGGTGCGCGGCATCAACCTGATCGGCCACACGATGGCCTTCGCGCTCGAGCAGGCCGGCAAGACGGGGGTCGGCGACGGCGTGACGTACGATCTCTGGTGGCACGGCGGGGCGCGGAGCACGCCGACGCGGCACAACATGATCGGGATCCTCACCGAGGCGGCGAGCGCGCGCATCGCGACGCCGATCGAGCTGAGGCCCGAGCAGCTCACGGGGCACGGGCGCGGGCTCCCGCGCTACCAGCGGCAGGTGAACTTCCCGTCGCCGTGGCCGGGCGGGACGTGGCGGCTGCGCGACATCATGGACTACGAGCTGGTCGCCGCGACGGCGCTCGTGCGCATGGCGGCGGCGCAGCGCGAGGCGCTCGTGACGACGACGCACGCGGTGGCGCGCGACATGGTCGCGCGCGGCGCGGGGCGGCGCTTCGTGATCCCGCGCGCGCAGCGCGACCCGGGGGCGGCGGCCGAGCTGGCGGCGGTGCTGCGCCGCGGCGGCGTCGAGGTCGACTCCGGCGACGTGGCGTGGACGGTGCGGCTCGACCAGCCGTACGCGGCGCACGCGCGCGACCTGCTCGAGGTGCAGCGCTGGCCGGCGAGCGCGGGCGACCGCCCGTACGACGTCGCCGGGTGGACGCTCCCGTTCCAGATGGGCGTCGACGTGGCGCTCGACACCACGGGGACGTGGCGCGCCCCGGCCGCCCCGCCGGCGAGCGCCGGCGGGCTCCGCGTGCGGTGCGAGGGGGGCGCGGCGCGCTCGCTCGACGACTCGCGCAGCTGGCAGTGGCTCTTCGACGAGCTCAGGGCGAAGCGCGCCGTGCGCGTGCGCCGCTTCACGAGCGCTCCCTCGGCCGCCGCGGCGATCGTCGAGCCGGCGGCGGGGACGCCGGCCCCCTGCGCCGCGAGCTTCGCCGACGGGCGCGGCGCCGCGGTGCGCGAGGGCGAGGCGCAGGTGCTGACCGCGCTGCCGCGCATCGGGCTCTACAAGCCGTGGACGGCGAGCATGGACGAGGGGTGGACGCGCTGGCTCCTCGACGAGCGCGGCGTCGCGTTCGTGTCGGTGACCGACTCGCTCGTCCGCTCGGGGAACCTCGGCAGCGAGGTCGACGTGCTGGTGATCGCCGACATGTCGCTGCGCGAGGCGAAGGACGGACTCGACGCGCGGAGCGCGCCGGCGCGCTATGCCGGCGGGCTCGGTGACCAGGGGCTCGCGAACCTGAAGGCGTTCGTGAACGGCGGCGGGCGCGTGGTGACGTTCGACAAGGGGAGCGAGGTCGCGCTCGCGGCCTTCGGCGGCGGCCCGGTGCGCCGGCTCGCCCCCGCCCCGCGCCGGCAGGCCGACGGCCGCGCGCGCGACGACACGACCGGCGCGCGCGCGACGGCCGAGGTGGTCGCCCCGGGGTCGATCCTGCGCGCCCTCACGACGCCGACGCACGGGCTCGTGGCGGGGATGGCCGACACGGTCGGCGTCTACTTCACCAACTCCAGCGCCTTCGACGTCGCCGCCGACGCGCCGGTGAGCGTGGTGATGCGCTACCACCCCGACGCCACGCAGCTCCTGATGTCCGGCTACCTCGCCGGCGGCGAGGCGATCGCCGGCCGCGCGGCGGTCGTCGACTGGACGGTTGGCAACGGCCGCGCGACGCTGATCGGCTTCCGGCCGCAGTACCGCGGGCAGAGCTGGGGGACGTTCAAGCTCGTCTACGCCGCACTGCTCGGCCTGCGCTGATCCGGCCCCGACTCCGCGGTCCTGCCTCCGCGCGCCGGAGAACGTCGCCGCGGAGAACGGCGCGGTGGGCGCGGGGGACGGCGCGGTGGGCGCGGGGAACGGCGATGGTCGACGCGGAGGCCGCGGCGGAACGGCCGACGGTCGGCACCGGGGGACGCGGGTCGGCCCTGCCGCGGTGTGAACGACGAACGGTGCGGGGGCCCGGTCGAGCACCCGCACCGTTCGTGCGTTGCCGGCATGGTGAGCCGTATCCTGCGCCGCTCTTCGGCCTGGCCTGCGGGTTGTTCTTGTTGTTCTTGTTGTTCTTGTTGTTCTTGTTGTTCTTGTTGTTCTTGTTGTTCTTG
>ERZ1066121.1401-NODE-1401-length-17790-cov-11.813927_pt1 | contig 17790 bp, 17 predicted proteins | sample MGYA00382768_ERZ1066121 | MGnify/ENA primary metagenome ERZ1066121 (study PRJEB33369, sample SAMEA5778351) | biofilm metagenome | biome: Industrial cooling water; feature: Water cooling tower basin; material: Biofilm | place: United Arab Emirates | collected... | reverse complement strand
CGCGCACGCAGCGCTGGCTGGACACCGCGCGGGTGTAGCTGCGCTTCTCGGCGCCGAGGAACACGTCCTTGAACTGGACCATGCCGGCATTGGTGAACAGCAGCGTGGGGTCGTTGCCGGGCACCAGCGGGCTGGACGCCACGACGGTATGGCCCTTGGAACGGAAGAAGTCGAGAAAGTCCTGGCGGATCTGGGCAGTGGTCTTCATGGAATGGCGGTAGGGGGCAGGAGTGTCGCGGGGAAGGAAAGGGGCAGCCCGGCGTCGCGGCACCGGGCGTGACGTGGCAGAACGACCGGTCAGCTGGAGGTGGCGCGGACGCTGCGCCCAGCGCGGCGTGCGGGTGCCGGCGCGGCGGGGGGCCGCGCCTGCTCGCGCGCGGCGGCATCCAGCAGGTTGGCGAGCAGGCCGGGGAAGCGGGCTTCGACATCCTCCACGCGCAGCACGTTCTGATACTGCACGCCGTCGCGCTCGGTACGCACCAGTCCGGCTTCGCGCAGCTGGTCGAAGTGACGGGAGAGCGTGGCCCGCGGGAGGGCGTCGTCGCCACAACTCTGCGAACAGTTGAGCGTGCCCTGCTCGAACAACCTGCGCACGATGCCCAGGCGGACGGGGTCGGCCAGGGCGTAAAGCACGCCCTGGAGCGTGATGTCTTCGGAGGCGGGATGTCTCAGCGGGCGCATGGTTGACAGTCTAACGGAGGCAGGCGCATGCTTTTATTGTTCCGAATTTCGGAACAACAGAACATTCATGCTTTTCCCGCTCATTCCGGGCCTCCCACGCCGGGACCCGCTGCCTACGACAGGACCCTCCAGATGACGCACTCCCCCATTTCACTCCCCCTCCAGGGCAAGACTGCCCTGGTCACCGGCGCCGGCCGCGGCATCGGCCGTGCCATCGCCGAACGGCTGGCGCGCGACGGCGCCACCGTGGCCGTGAACTACGCCCGCGATGCCGCCTCGGCCGAGGCCACGGTCGCCGCGATCACCGCCGCGGGCGGGCGCGCGGTCGCGGTGCAGGGCGAACTGCACGACGCCGCGAGCGTTCGCGCTTTCGTCGACACCCTCGACGCCGCATTGCCCGACACCGCACGGCCCGGCGGGCTGGACGTGCTGGTCAACAACGCCGGCGTGTTCCTGGCCGGGCCGTTCGCGGACTTCGGTGAGGCGGAGTTCGACCGCCAGCTGGCCATCAACCTGAAGGTGCCGTTCTTCCTCGCCCAGACGCTGCTGCCGCGCATCGCCGACGGCGGGCGGATCGTCAACATCTCGTCGATCGTCGCGCGAACGGCGGTGATGCCCGAGCACGTCCATGCCTATGCCGCGAGCAAGGCGGGGCTGGACGGATTCACCCTGTATCTGGCCGGCATCGCCGCCACGCGCGGGATCACGGTGAACAGCGTGCGTCCTGGCGTGATCGAAACCGACATGGCCGCCGGCATGGTGGCGGACGAGGCATCGCGCGACAACGTGAAGGCGATGCAGTTGCTGCAGCGGATCGCCCAGCCGGAGGACATCGCCGGCATCGTGGCCTTCCTGGCCGGCCCGGACGGCGGCTGGACCACGGGCCAGTTCATCGACGGCAGCGGCGGCAGCAGGCTCTGAGGGGTGCCGGACCGGGCGCCATGCCTGCGCGAAACGCGACGGCGGGCCGAGGCCCGCCCTACACGTCGCGCGCGACCACGCGTCCGCGGCCCTGCTGTTTGGCCATCTGCAGGCGCCGGTCGGCGGTGCGCAGCAGCGACGAGGTGTCGAGGCCATCGGTCGGGAACGCCGAGAGCCCGCCGCTGAAGCTCAGCGGCATCGGTTCGGCATCGCGGTCCGGCTGGAATGGCCGCTCCTCGAGCAGACGGCGCAGGCGGTCCAGGCGCTCCCAGGCGTTCCCCACCGGGCAGCGCAGCAGCAGCACGAATTCCTGGCCGCCGATGCGGATGGCGCGCTCATGCGGCTGGAGGATTTCGCGCAGGGCCGAAGCGACGTGACGGATCGCACGGTCGCCGGCCAGATGGCCGGCCTTGTCGTTCACCCGCTTGAAGCCGTCCAGATCGAGCAGCGCCAGGGTGAGCGACAGACCGTCCTCGCGCGCATCCTCCAGGATGCGCGGCATGCGCTGGGTCATCCAGGCGCGGTTGGGCAGGCCGGTGAGGCCGTCGCTGCCGGAGGATTCGATCAGGCGCTGGGTGCGGTAGACGATGGTCGCGGTGAGCACGGTCATCAGCAGCATCAGCAGCACGCGCTCGACCTGGGTGCCGATCTCGACCGTGCCGTAGTCGAGCGACACAAGCGCATCCGGCGACTCGGCGGAGAGATACAGCACGGTCGCCATCAGCGCGTACTGCGCGCATGCCAGCGCGCCGGCGTAGAGCGTGAGCCGGCCGTCGTTGCGCAGCGCGGTCATCGCGATCGAGAGCAGATAGAAGCACCAGATCACCACGCTGTTGAACGGCGCCACCGGGTCTGCGAACTGCAGCACGATCAGCACCGCGGTGGTGGTGGTCACGTCGTAGGTGGTGGTGGCGAACGGCAGCCACCCGTGGCGCCTGCGCTGGCGCGCGAGCGCCAGCCAGACCTGCGCGCAGATGTTGATGAAGACCGCGGCGCCCAGGCCGATCATCACCTCCATGATGTCGCCGCCCATGCCCGCCGCCAACGGCAGCAGCAGGGCCAGGGCGGAGAGCCCGGCGCGCACCTGGGCCACCAGCAGCTCGCCGCTGGCGCCGACATCGAGCATGGCCTCGTCGGGCCGCGCGAACAGGGTCTGCAGCCAGGCGCGCCAGCCTTCGGTGTCCACATTCATCGGCGGAGAGGGCTCGGGTGGGAAGTGGGGGAACGATGCGGCGACGGGTCGGGCCGTCGGCCACGCCGTCGAGGCGCTACAGCATACCCGCAGCCGGTGTGCGCCCCCGCACGCCCGCCCGTATGCCGCGGACGAGGCCGCTAGGCGCGCGACATCGCGGTCGGGCGAGTGGCCGGCGACGCGACGTCGATCCGCTCGACGCGCGACGACGCGACGCGCGCCTGCTCCATGCGCGTGGGCGCATCCGCGCGGGCCGGAATCGTGGCATGGTCGCCCAGCCCGCGCACCGCGACCCACAGTGCCAGCGCCAGGAACAGCAGCGCCGCGGCCATCCGCGCGGCCTTGAGCGGCAGGCGCTTCGCCAGACGGCTGCCGAGCAGCACCACCGGCACGTTGGCCAGCAGCATGCCCAGCGTGGTGCCGAGCACCACCGGCCACAGCTCCGGCGCGCGCGCAGCCAGCACCACCGTCGCGATCTGGGTCTTGTCGCCGATCTCCGCGATGAAAAAGGCGATGCACGTGGCGACGAAGGCGCCGCGCGCGGGCAGCCGGGTGTCGTCTTCGTCGAGCTTGTCGGGGATCAGCGTCCACAGGCCGATCGCGGCGAAGCTGGCGACCACCGTCCAGCGCAGCGCCTCGGGCGTGAGCCAGGCGGCGATCACGGTGCCCAGCCAGCCTGCGAGCGCGTGGTTGAGCAGGGTCGCCACCAGGATGCCGGCGATGATCGGCCAGGGCCGGCGGAAGCGCGCGGCCAGCAGCAGGGCGAGCAGTTGGGTCTTGTCGCCGATTTCGGCGATGGCCACCGCGAAGGTGGAGGCAAGGAAATGTTCCATGGATCAAGCTCCGGCGCCGGCATTCCGACGATTGCGGGCCGGGCACGACGGACACGAAGACGCCGCCGCGTGCCCGGCCGGGACACGGCGTCGCCTTCGGTCTTGCCCGACCCGCGCCGTGAGCGCTGGCCAGTCGCGCCATGGCCGTGGAGGCGTGTGCGGCCGCCGTCGGGCGGATGCGGGCACGCAGGGCCAAGTGTGTTGACGCGGCTTCCGGTCGCGATGCGCGATGCGTCGCGGCCGGCAGGCTACTCCCCGGAGGAAGACCGGCGAGTCTACCGGCAAACCCGGTGGGGCGCATTCTCCGGCCCGCGCGATGCGATGCCGCTGCGACCGCCGTCACGCCTTGGGCCACCGCCCCGGCCGGTGCGATGCAGGATGCACGCAGCATGCCCGCGCGGCTGAACGGCCACGCCGCGACTGCCTGAACGACCGGGCATGCCTCGGTGACCCGGGGCCGACCGGTTCAACCCGCACCGCGGGTCATGCATGCACCGAAATGTGATTGCTTCTACACTTCGAGCTCCTCCGCTGCCCGGCCCGTTCCATCGGCCCGCCCCACGCATGCAATACCGACGTCTCGGCAACACCGGGCTGCAGGTCTCCGCCCTGTCCTTCGGCGCCTGGCTGACCTTCGGTCAGCAGATCGGGCGCACCGTCGCGCGCGAGCTGATCGGCGCGGCCTGGGATCTGGGCATCAACTTCTTCGACAACGCCGAGGTCTACGCCCACGGCGACGCCGAGCGGGTGATGGGCGACGCGATCGCGGACCTGCGCCTGCCGCGCGACGGCTACGCGGTGTCCAGCAAGGTGATGTTCGGCACCGTGGACATGCCGCGGCCGATGCAGCGCGGGCTCTCGCGCAAGCACGTGCGCGACGCCTGCGACGCGGCCCTGCGCCGGCTGCGGGTGGACTACCTGGACCTGTACCTGTGCCACCGCCCCGACCCGGACACGCCGATCGAGGAAACCGTGCGTGCGATGGATCTGCTGGTGCGTCAGGGCAAGGTGCTCTACTGGGGCACGTCGGAGTGGTCCGCCGCGCAGATCCGCGAGGCGGCGAAGCTCGCGCAGAAGCACGACCTGTACGGCCCCAGCGTGGAGCAGCCGCAGTACAACCTGCTGCATCGGCAGCGGGTGGAGCTGGAATACGCCCCGCTGTACGCCGAACTGGGCCTGGGCACCACGACCTTTTCGCCGCTGGCCTCCGGCCTGCTTAGCGGCAAGTACAACGACCGCATCCCGGCCGATTCGCGCCTGGGCAAGGAAAGCGCCTGGCTGCAGAACATCGTGGTCGGCGAGGCGCGTGAGCGCCGGCTGGAGCGCGTGCGCGCGTTCTGCACCATCGCCGAGGAGATCGGCGAATCCCCCGCCGTACTCGCCATCGCGTGGTGCCTGCGCAACCCGCACGTGTCGACCGTGATCCTGGGCGCGACGCGGGTGGAACAGCTCGACCAGAACATCGACGCGCTCGATCTGGTGCATCGCATCGACGAGGCCACCTGGGCGAGGATCGAGGCGGCCACGGCGGGCTGAGGCGGCCGCACCCCACATCGGAGTTCCCAGCACCGCGGCGGCCCGTCGGGGTCGGCCTTGACACGCAAATGGTAATGATTATCATTTGCCTTGTGTCGCGGCGACCCCGTTCGCCCGGCCGATCACCTCCCGGTCCGGATGCTTCGATGACTGCCCTCTTCCCGCCATCCCCCAGCGGTCTGCCGATGTCCCTCGACGCTTCGAAGGCCGAGCGCAACGGCCTGCAGCCGCCCTCGACGCAGCCCCCCGCGATCGACAGTGCCACCCTGCTGGGAGATGGCCGGGAAGTGCTGATCCGGCACGGCAGCGAGCACTACCGCCTGCGCCATACCCGCAACGGCAAGCTGATCCTCACCAAATAGCCGACCGGAGCGACCCCAGACACCTCCAGCGCGCCCGAACCTGCGCGCCCCGCTTCACCCGCCCACCGCCGCCACTGCCAGGTCAGCCAGCCCGCCCCGCGGACGCCAGCCGCCTCGTCTCCACTCCGATACGAGTCCGTCCATGCGTCCGAATCTGCTGTCCTCCGCACTCTCCCTGTGCCTGCTCGCCCCCTCCGCTCCAGCGCTCGCCGACGCTTCCGACGAGGCATCGGCCGCCGAAGCGGACGCCCACCTGCTCGACACAGTGGTGGTGGTCGCCACCCGCAGCGCACGCAGCGCGGACGAGGTGCCCAACACCGTCGACCGGATCGATCGCGAGGCGATGGATCGCCAGCTGGCGCACGATCTGCCCGACCTGTTCCGCTATACGCCGGGCGTGAGCGTGGGGCGCAACAGCGGACGCTTCGGCATCGGCGACATCCGGATCCGCGGGCTTGGAGGCAACCGCGTCACGCTGCGCACCGATGGCGTGCCGGTCGGCGATGCCTTCGCCATCGGCAGCTTCGCCGATGCCAACCGCGACTTCGTCGACCCGGACATGCTGAAGGCCGTCGAAGTGCTGCGCGGGCCGGGCAGTGCGCTGTACGGCTCGGACGCGCTGGGCGGCGTGATCGCCTTCGCGACCCGCGACCCGGAGGACTTCCTCGATGCGGAGCGGCGTCGGCACGTCGGCCTGCGTCTGGGCTACGACAGCGCGTGGAACGGGCTGTCCGCCCACACCACCTGGGCTGCGGGCGGCGAGCGCTGGTCCGGCCTGGTCGCGATCGGACGGCGGCAGGGCCAGGCGCAGGAGAACCAGGGCACCGACCGCAGCGACGGCGCGCTGCGCACCGCGCCCAATCCCGAAGAACGCGAAGGCGGCAGCCTGCTCGCCAAGCTGGTCTACGCACCGGATGGCCGCCGGCGCCTGCGGCTGACGGTGGATGCGGGCGGCGACCGCAGCCGCACCGATGCGCGAAGCGCGCGTGGTTTCCAGTCGCTGACCCGCGCGACCGTGACCGACCTGCAGGGCGACGACCGTCGCCGGCGCACCCGCGCATCCGTGCAGTACGAGATGGACGCGCTCGACGGGGTGCTGGCCGACCGTCTGTCGGTGCAGGCCTATCGCCAGGACAGCAGGACCGAGCAGCGCACCGACGAGCACCGCATCGCATCCGGCGGCGTCGCGCAGCGGCGTGAACGCAGGTTCCTGTTCGAGCAGTCGGCGACCGGTCTGGAAGCGAATCTGGAGCGCGACATCGACACCGCGCACGGCCTGCACAGGCTCGCCTGGGGCGTGGAGCTGCGTCGCACCGAGACCCGCCAGCGCCGCGATGGCCTCGCCACCACGCTCGCCACCGGCGCGCAGACGCCCTTCATCCCGCCGGACGCATTCCCGGTGCGTGATTTCCCCAACAGCCGCACCACCACCGCGGCGCTCTATCTTCAGGACGATCTGGTGCTGGCCGAGGGCGCATTGCGCCTGGTGCCGGCGGTCCGCATCGACCACTACCGCCTCCGGCCGCAGCCGGACGCGATCTTCCTCGGGGACAACCCCGGGATCGAGGTGGCCGACCTCACCCTCACCCGCGCCACGCCCAAATTCGGCGCGGTCTGGCGCGTGGGCGGCGGCTGGTCGCTGTGGGGCGGCTACGCCCGCGGGTTCCGCGCACCGCCCTACAACGACGTCAACATCGGCTTCACCAACCTGAGTTTCGGCTACACCGCCCTGCCCAACCCCGCGCTGCGGCCGGAAACCAGCGACGGCATCGAGCTGGGCCTGCGCTACGGCGGCCCCGCGCTGTCGCTGGCGCTGAGCGGCTACCGCAACCGCTATCGCGATTTCATCGAATCCCTGCGCTTCATCGGTGTGAATGAGCAGGGGCTGTCGGTCTTCCAGTCGCAAAACGTCGACCGCGCGCGGATCGAGGGCGTGGAGCTGAAGGCCGACCTGGACGGCGGGGCCCTGCGTCCCGGGCTTCGCGGGTGGCGCCTGCGCGGTGCGGCCGCGGTGTCGCGCGGCGAAGACCTCGGCAGCGGCGCGCCGCTGGAGACGGTGGACCCGGCGCGCGCCACCCTGGGTGTGGGTTACACGGCCGAAGATGCGCACTGGGGCGTCGATCTGACCGGCCGCTTCACACGGCAGCAGCGGCGCATGGCCGACCCTGGGCGTTACCGCCCTGCCGGATACGGGGTGTTCGATCTCGCCGTGCATTGGCGCTTCGCGCCGGGTGCGCGCGTGCATGCGGGCATCGACAACCTCTTCGACCGCCGCTACACCGACTGGGCCGACGTGCCCGGAGTGTCCGCCACCAGTCTGGTCCTGGATCGCTACACGCGCGCAGGACGCACGCTGGCCGTGGACCTTGCCCTGTCCTGGTGACGGCGATGTGCGGCGACGACGCAAGGACCGGCACCGCCACGAACGCCGCCTCCCGGGCTGGCCCATCCAGGCCGGGCGCATCCAGGCCCGGCACCGCCGGAGCATGCGCAGGCTGCGGCGCGGCCGGTGCCGGGCACCCGCCGGGCCCATGCGAACGCAACCGCGCCGTTCGCCGCGGCCGGGCCGACGACCACGGAACCATGCCGCCCCGGCCGCTGCCCGACGCGATGCAGCTGGCCGCGCTGGGCAGCGTGCTGTGCCTGTATCGCGACGACGACGCGACGACGGTGCACGGAGGGTGGGCGGCGGCCCATGCCGACGTGCACGCCTGCGTGGATGCGAGCGGCGCGCGCGAGTGGGTGAGCGTGCACGGCGCGCCTGCGAATGGCCTCCCTTCGTCGCCGGCCGCGCGCCACGACCGCATGCGTCTCTACCTGTTGCCGGATACCGACTTCCTGGCGTGGGAGCGGATGACCGCCACGCTCGCGCCGGCGACCGAGCGCGACCACAGCGCCGCTCCGCTGCATGCGCGCCTGTTCACCCGGCTCGCGGCCAGCGTGCGTCGCATGCGCTGGCGTGCGCTGCCTCTTCGCCTGCTGGCACAGCCGCATGCGGACCGCTGGCGGTTGACCGCACTGCCGGCCGCGCTGTCGCCGCTCGGCCATCGCGTCGCGACGCACATCGCACGCTGCGAGGGTGCCGACTTCCTGTCCTGCCCCGACCCGGAGCGCTCGCCTGCCGTGCTGCTCGACGCGTTCGAGACTCCGGCCCCCTTCCCTGTCCACACCTGAGGATCTTCCATGCGCCGTCCCGGCTCACCGACCCACCGCATCCGCGACACCCTGCCATGCAGCGGCATGCTCAACAGCAGCACGCTCTCCAGCAGCAGGCGCTCCAGCCGCATGCTCTCCCGAAGCCTGCTTTCCGCCATTCTTCTTCTGGCCGGCATCGCACCGGCCTTCGCCTCCGGACCCGCGCAGAGCGACACCGGCACCCACGGGCGCAGCGCGGCGGATGTCGCCCGCGACCGCGCCGCGATCCTCGCGATGCAGGGCGAATACCGGGTGCAGTTCGACTTCCGCGAAACCGTCGAACTCGCGCCGGGCTACGCCCGCAGGCCACCCAAGCGCAGCGGCGGCAACGAAGTGGTGATCGTGGTCGAGGACACGCCCTACAGGATCGTGCTGCAGCACCTCCTGGTCTCCGACGATGGCAGCCACGTCATCAAGCACTGGCGCCAGGATTGGACGTACGAGGCGCCGACCCGCTTCGAATTCAGCGCCGACCAGACCTGGACGGTGCGCGCGATCGACCCGGCGGCCACGCGCGGCGCCTGGACGCAATGCGTCTACGAGGTCAGCGATGCCCCGCGCTACTGCGGCACCGGCCGCTGGAACCACCGCTACGGCGCCGCCACCTGGACCTCCGACCGCACCTGGCGGCCGCTGCCGCGTCGCGAATACACCACGCGCAGCGACTACAACGCGATCAACGCCGAGAACCGCCATACCATCGTGCCGGGCGGCTGGACCCACGAGCAGGACAACACCAAGACGGTGCGCGACGCGACCGACGGCACCACGCTGCGCACGCTGGCGCGCGAGTCGGGGTTCAACGACTACCGCAGGACGACCGAAGTCGACTTCGGCCCGGCCTACCGCTATTGGGAAAAGACGCGCGACTACTGGGCCGGCGTGCGCTCACGCTGGGATGCCGCGCTGCAGGACGGCGGACTGCGTCTGAAGACGCAGGTCGACGGGATGGCCATGATCGTTCCGCTGTTCGGCCACGCCGCGCGGGTCGAGGCCGGCGAGAACGTCCCGGGCGATGCCGTCGACGCCGAATTCGCACGCTGGGTGGCACCGCTGGCGCCACCGATGACGGCGAGGTCCGCTGCCGGCGATTGACCCGGCGCTGCGCGCACCCGCGATGCCTCCATCGGCGTCGCCGGCGCGCGCAGCCATCATCCGGACCGTACGGGCCGTCCATACAGGGCAGACGCGTCCCGGATCATCGCGGCGCCCCCCGTCGGGGCCCGCCGCGGCCGATACGGGCGGAATCGATCCACCGGCGAGACCCATCCCGCTGGCGCGGCGGCGGCGCGTCTATACTGCGCCGATCCAGTCGCTTGAGGTGGCCGAACATGTTCGAGACATTCGCCGGTGCCGTGCTCCTGCTCACGGCCGTCATCATCTTCTTCAAGGCCGTGCGCATGGTGCCGCAGGGCTACGAGTGGACCGTGGAACGCTTCGGCAAGTACACCCGCACCCTCAGCCCGGGCCTGCACTTCCTGATTCCGCTGTTCTACGGCGTGGGCCGCAAGATCAACATGATGGAACAGGTGATGGACGTGCCCAGCCAGGACGTGATCACCAAGGACAATGCGGTGGTCAAGGTCGACGGCGTGGTCTATTTCCAGGTGCTGGACGCGGCCAAGGCGGCGTACGAAGTGGCGCAGCTGGAGATCGCCATCCTCAATCTGGTGATGACCAACATCCGCACCGCCATCGGTTCGATGGACCTGGACGAGTCGCTGTCCAAGCGCGACGAGATCAACGCCAAGGTGCTGGCCGCGGTCGACCAGGCCACCCATCCCTGGGGCGTGAAGGTCAACCGCATCGAGCTGAAGGACATCAACCCGCCGCGCGACCTGGTGGTGTCGATGCAGCAGCAGAAGATGGCCGAACAGAACAAGCGCGCCGCGATCCTCGAAGCCGAGGGCGTGCGCCAGTCCGCGGTGCTGCGCGCCGAGGGCGAGAAGCAGGCCGCCATCCTAGAAGCGGACGGCAAGCGCGAAGCCGCGTTCCGCGAGGCCGAGGCCCGCGAGCGCCTGGCCGAAGCCGAAGCCAAGGCCACCCAGCTGGTGTCCGACGCCATCGCCGCCGGCAACGTCAACGCCATCAATTACTTCATCGCGCAGAAATACATCGAGGCCTTCAAGTCGCTGGCCGAGGCGCCGAACCAGAAATTCGTCATGCTGCCGATGGAGTCCACCGGCGTGCTCGGTTCGCTCGGCGGCATCGCGGAGCTCGCCAAGGAAGCCCTGGCCCAGCGCCCGGCCGCCGCTCCGCCCACCCTGCCGCGCCGGGACTGAACCATGTTCGATTCGGACTGGGGCGCCTGGGTCTGGGCCATCGTCACCCTGCTGCTGCTCGCCGGCGAAGTGCTGGCGCCCGGCGCCTTCATGCTGTGGCTGGCCTTCGCCGCCGCGGCGATGTTCGTGGTCACCTGGCTGTTCCCCGACCTGCCCTTCCTGGCGCAGGCCGTGCTGTTCACGGTGCTGGGGTTCACCTCGATCCTCACCTACCGCAAGTACTTCCGCAACCGCGAACCGCAGAGCGACCAGCCCGCGCTCAACCGGCGTACGCAGCAGTTGATCGGCAGGATCGTGCCGCTGGAGCGCGCGATCGAACGCGGCACCGGCCGCGTGCAGATCGCCGACGCCTACTGGACGGTCGCCGGCCCCGACCTGCCGGCCGGCACCAGCGTGCGTATCATCGCCGCCGACGGCCTCACGCTCATCGTCGAGGCGATGGACTGACGCCGACGCCCGTCCGCACCCGCAACCCTTCGCATCCAGACCCGCCTTCCCCGACGCCATCGATCACAGGAACCGTCCGATGATGCAGCGCCCCCCCCGTTTCCCGTCCGTCGCGCCGTTCGCCGTCGCTCTTCTGCTATCCCTGCTGCTCGGCGCCTGCGCCGACGGCGAACGCACCGCGGACACCGCACCTGCAGCCGGCACGGCGGCGCCCTCCGATGCGGACGGCGCGCAGAGCGCCCCTGGCGACATTGCGGCACCCGCCGCCACCGGCACCGTGGCCAACGCCGCCGCGCTGGTGGGCGTACGCGTGCCGCCCTATCCGGGCGGGCTGATCGACATCGTCGGCAGTTGCATCCCCGGCGGCGAGGGCCTGGAGCATGTCTGCGACTACGGCATCAGCGTGCTGGGCCAAGGCGACCGCGACGCGGGCACCGCGCAGGGCGTGTACCTCGTCGGCACGCGCAACACCGATCCCGCCGCCGACATGCCGGTCTGGGAAATCACCGACGCGCTCGACATGCCCGCCGCGGACGGCTATGTGCTGCAGATCGCCGATTGCAGGGTCGACGGCCAGCCTTCGCGCAGCGTGGCCGCGCTGGTCCGCCACGGCGGCGAGGAATTCAGCACCGACATCGCCTGGTCGCGCCTGTACGACACCGCCACCGGCAAGTTCGTCGAAGCCGGCAGCGCGAAGATCGATTGCATCGACCCGGGCGCTGGCGTCTGAGCGCTGGCGTCTGCGCGCGCGCCTCCGAGCGCAGGCGCGTCCGGCGCGGCGCGCCCGACGCCCGTCACCACCACGACGCCCGGCCCACGCCGGGCGTCGTGCTTCACGGCATCGGATGTCCCGGCGCCGCACATCGTCGATCGCCATCCCCCGCACACCTGAAGAACCCGTGCGTCGCCGCGCGCACCCTACGCCGGCGTGCAGTGTCGTCGGCGTCGGCGCTCTGGGATAATCCGGCCTTTCCGCACAGGCCGCCACCATGACCCGCAAGACCATCCTCAACGACAGCCATCGCGCGCTCGGCGCCAGGATGGTCGACTTCGGCGGCTGGGACATGCCGCTGAACTACGGCTCGCAGATCGAGGAACATCACGCCGTGCGTCGCGACGCCGGCATGTTCGACGTCTCGCACATGACCGTGGTCGATCTGCGCGGCGACCAGGTGCGTCCCTTCCTGCGCCGGCTGGTCGCCAACTCCGTCGACAAACTCAAGAAGCCTGGCAAGGCGCTGTACACCTGCATGTTGAACGAGACCGGCGGGGTGATCGACGACCTCATCGTGTACTTCATGGCTGAAGATTTCTTCCGCCTGGTCGTCAACGCCGCCACCCGCGACAAGGACCTGGCCTGGATCGGCGCGCAGGCCGCGCCGTTCGCAGTGGAAGTGCGCGAGCGCCCGGAGCTGGCGATGATCGCGGTGCAGGGCCCCCATGCGCGCGAGAAGGCGCTGTCGCTGCTGGACGAGGCCTCCGCGGCGAAGGTCGCCAAGCTGACCCGCTTCGCCGCCGCCGAGGCCTCCCTGCGCGACGGCGGTGCGCCGCTGTTCGTCGCACGCACCGGCTACACCGGCGAGGACGGTTTCGAGATCGTCGTGCCGGAGGAACACGCTGTCGCACTGTGGGATGCGCTGCTGGCCGCGGGCGTCGCGCCCGCCGGCCTGGGTGCGCGCGACACCCTGCGCCTGGAAGCGGGCATGAACCTCTACGGCCAGGACATGGACGAGACCGTCACCCCGGACGAAGCCGGGCTGTCGTGGACGCTCGCTTTCGACGCCGACGCCGACGGCGCGCCGCGCGCGTTCATCGGCCGCGCCGCGCTCGAAGCGCAGCGCGCAACCGGCGTGCCGCGGCGCATGATCGGCCTGGTGATGGACGAGAAGGGCGTGCTGCGTCACGGCCAGCGCGTGCTGACCGACGGCGGCGACGGCGAGATCCTCTCCGGCACGTTCTCGCCCACCCTCGGCCGCGCCATCGCGTTCGCGCGGGTGCCCGCGGGCAGCGCGAACACGGGGGTCAGGGTGGACATCCGCGGCCGCGAAGTGCCGGTGCGCGCGGTCGACCCGCCGTTCGTGCGCGAAGGCCAGGTGCTGGTCCCAGACGCATGACCGGCATCGCCGGCATTGATCCACCCGCAGCGGCGCTCCTACACTATCGCCGCCACCCGTCCCCACCCGACCCGATCCGGAGCCAACGATGAGCGAGATCCCCGGCGACCTGAAATTCATGAAGTCCCACGAATGGGCCCGCGTCGAAGGAGACGGCAAGGTCACGGTGGGCATCTCCGACCATGCGCAGGGCCTGCTCGGCGACCTGGTCTACGTCGATCTGCCCGACGTCGGCGACAGCGTGCAGGCCGGCAATGCCTGCGCCGTGGTCGAGTCGGTCAAGGCCGCCTCCGACGTCTACGCGCCGGTCAGCGGCACCATCGTCGCCATCAACGAGGCGCTCAACGACAAGCCCGAGACCATCAACGAAGACGCCTACGGCGAAGGCTGGCTGTTCGTGATCGAAGTCGAGGACGCCGAGGACGAACTGGCCGAACTGCTCGAGCCCGACGATTACGCCGAGCTGCTCGAAGACGACGAGTCCTGACCGACGCGGGCGGCCCGCCGCCCAGCCCGGTTCACCCGCGTGTCTGCAGAACACCGCGCCTTGGCGCGGTGTTCTTGCGTTTGGGGACGGGGCGCGTCTGCGCCATCGCCACGCTGCCTTCCGGAATCGGCGGCGCCTGCAGGAAGGTGATGGCGGCCTCAGGTCCTGCACGCAGCCATGGGCCTCCGCGACGCAACGCGCAGCATGCCCCGCACGCACACGCGGCGTGCGATCCCGAACACCTGTGCGGCATGCACGGATGCGGCGCCATCGCCGCACACGCCACGGCCGGCACGACAGCCACGCACCGCGACGGCACCCGCATCGTGCACGGCATCGAACAACGCACGGCGTCCATCGTCATGCCGACGGCACAGGCATGAAGGACGCACCGCCATCACGCGCCATCGTGCTCGACGCCCGACCTGCCGACCGCACCACCAGGCCAGCGATACCAGGCAGCACGACCAGCTTCGAGATACCTGTCGCGATCGTCGCCGCCCGCAGGCGGACGCAACTGAGCATGCATCCCTCGACGACGCCACGCAGGTCCGGCCGACGCCGCCGCGCATCCCGCCGCGCGCGTCGAAGGCGCGCGGTGCATCACGACGCGTGTGCGGCACGCGAAAAAGTTCGCGCACTTTCGCGCAATCGGGCTTGTGCGCCGCCAAAAACGCGAAGCGTGCACGCACTTCGCGCTGAACGTCGCGGCACGTGCGCGGACATGCCCGCCGGCTTGCGCATGCGCGACGCGCGGGCCCGCATGCCGCACCGACGCCGCCATGCGCGATGAAGGAAGACGCATAAATCAAGGCATTTTTTTTACACGGCCGACGACACGCATGCGCGGCACACCGGGCGCGCCCTGGTGCGCATGCCGGTCGAGCCGCGGTGCGTTGCGCGGCTGCCGCGCAGGGCAGCGCAAAATTTTTCGCACAGGGTGTTGACAGTCGGAAAAACCGTGATTAGGTTTCGCCCAACACACGTCCCAGCAGAAGCGAGTGCGTCGGCACCAGACGAAAACGCGAAGCACAATCCAGAGTTCCTTCCGGGCGGTCCCGCCGGCGGACACAGTCTTCGTTCTCTTCGCGACATCCGACACCACACGCCACACTGACGACATCGCCGCCCGCACGCGTCACGCTCGCGCTCCCGCCCCCGGTCTCTTGAACCCGGAGCGATCGAATTCCGAGAACGCCACCGCAGGCCGCACTGAAGGCGATCCGGCACCGCGCATGCCGTCGCCATGCATCCGTACCGGCCCAATGCATGTGCCGGCGGTGGATAGCGGGTCCGACTCCCGCGATCCGGTCGAACGACGGGCCGCCCTCCGGCGACGCCCCGCGTGCGACATCCGATGAAACTGGTCCACTGACGAGGAGAGCCATCCCATGGCTGTGAAGAAAGCTACAAAGAAGGCCGCCAAAAAGGCGACCAAGAAAGCCCCTGCCAAGAAAGCGGCCAAGAAGACCGTGAAGAAGGCCGCGAAGAAGGCCCCGGCGAAGAAGGCCGCAAAGAAGGCCGCCAAGAAGACCACCGCGAAGAAGGCTGCCAAGAAGACCACCGCGAAGAAGGCCGCCAAGAAGACCGCGAAGAAGGCTGCCAAGAAGGTCACGGCGAAAAAAGCCGCCAAGAAGACCACGAAGAAGGCTGCCAAGAAGGTCGCCAAGAAGGCGACTGCGAAAAAGGCTGCCAAGAAGGCTACGAAGAAGGCTGCCAAGAAGCCGGCGAAGAAGGCCGCCAAGCGTGCGCGCAAGAAGGCCGCTCCGGCGCCGATGCCCGCCGCTCCGGCACCGATGATGTAAGCGACACCCCGATTGCCGGATGTGCTCCCCCCGTTCCGCGCACGCACGCGGACGGGGGGTTTTCTTTTGGGGCATCAGGAACCGTGTGCCCCTGCCCCACAGGGCGCCTGCCGCAGGACACGATGGGCGCGCGGCGCACTTCACGCCGACATCCCGGCTCGAACCGTCGGTCGGCCCTGCGCGCAGCCGATGACGCGGGGCGACGTTCGCGCATCGATGCCAGTCCCCACACACGACGACGCCGCGCGATGCGCGGCGTCGTGATGCAGTGACCGGAAGGCGCCGCGGAAAGAACCGCGAATCCGACAGGCTTCAGTACGGCTTGGCGTTCGACACCGAACCCGCGGCCCCGACCGGGGTCTCGTCGGTCTCGCCCACCGGCAGAGGCGGCAGTCCGCGCTCGGCGAACAGGGAGGGCGCTTCATCGTCCACTTCGATCCACTGCCGGTCGTGCAGGCCGATGGCGCGGTCGAGGATGGTCGGCATCAACCCGGTGGGCGCGGCGGTGGCACCGTTCCACAGCAGTACGACGCCGAGGTCGCGCTCGGGCAGCAGGGCCATCGCACCGCGATAGCCCTGGACCACGCCGCCATGGAACACCATGCGGTGCCCGGCGTAGTCGTAGATCCGCCAGCCCAGACCATAGCCGGCGGCATTGAGCCGTTCACGCCGCCACCCCGATCCATGCAGCTCGCCAGGGGTATCGATCAGTGGCGCATGCAGCGTGGCCAGCAGGGCGCCCGGCAGCACGTCGGGACGGTAGCCGGACTGCGCCAGCAGCCACTTGCTCATGTCGGTGATGCTGGCGTTCACGCCCGCCGCGGGCGCCACGCGGTAATACGTGGGCTTGGGATACAGCGAGGTCCATCCGCCGCGCCCGTACACATGCGGACGGGCCCAGCTCCGGCTGGCGGCGATGCCGTCCAGCCCGTAGCTGGCATCGGACATGCCAAGCCTGCGGAACACGCGGTGCGCGACGTATTGCTCGAACGACTTGCCCGACGCGCCGGCGATGGCGTCGCCGATCAGGCTGTAGGCCACATTCTGATAGGCATAGCATTCGCCCGGGCCGCAGCGCATCGGCGCATTGGCCATCTTGTGCACGAGCGAGACGTAGTCGGCGTTGCGCTCGATGTCGCGGTCGTAGGCGTTGCGGACCAGGCCGACGCGATGGCTCAACACCTCGGCCACGGTCAGGCGCGAGGCCGCGGAGGGGTCCGAGAACTGCAGCGTGGGCACGTAGTCCACCACACGCGAGTCCCAGCGCAGGTCACCGTCGTGCACCGCCAGCGCAGCGGCGGTGGACGCGAAGGACTTGGACAGCGAGGCCAGCCGGAACACGGTGTGCTCGTCGACACGCTCGCCGCTGTTCACGTCGGTCACGCCATAGCCGCGCGCGCTCAGCACGCGGCCGCCCTGGACGATGGCCATCGCCATGCCCGGCACCTTGCGCTCGTCGATCAGCGACTGGGCGATGCGCTCGAATTCGGCGACGTCGAACCCCTCGGCCAGCGGCATCACCTTCAGCCCGGCACCCGGATACACCCGGGTCATCGTGGCGTGGGGGGAGTAGACGGCGTTCAGGCCCTGCACCGCGGGCGTCTGCCCGTCCCAGCGCAGGGGCGTCTGCGCCGACAACCCGGCCGCCATCGGCAGCAGCAGCGCGATCAGCCCGGTCTGCAGGGACAGCACGCGCATGCCCAGCCCCCGGCGCGGGGCCGCAGCGGCGGCGGGGCCGGCGGCGTCGGCCGCGGAGTGCGCTCCCCATCCGGCGCGCACGGAGGGCTGCGGAGGGAGGTGGCGACCGGCGACGGCGGTTCCACGCGTGTCTTTCATGGGACAGACCCCCTGCGTATGCTGTGACGTGCGGCGACAGGGCCGATCATAGCGCCTGTGTCGAGTCTTGCATGAACAAGCGGCCGCAAGCGGCCGGAA
>ERZ1066121.1399-NODE-1399-length-17803-cov-14.478533_pt1 | contig 17803 bp, 11 predicted proteins | sample MGYA00382768_ERZ1066121 | MGnify/ENA primary metagenome ERZ1066121 (study PRJEB33369, sample SAMEA5778351) | biofilm metagenome | biome: Industrial cooling water; feature: Water cooling tower basin; material: Biofilm | place: United Arab Emirates | collected... | reverse complement strand
CCGCGGTGGTACATCCGCAGCGTGATCGTGCGCTGCCCCGGGGCGGTCGCGGTGAGCGTGCCGGTGAGCGTGCCGTTCGACGTGAACGCCAGCCCGCTCGGGAGCGGCACCTCCGTCTCGCCCTGCAGGCCGCCGACGAGGCGGAGCTCGAAGTCGGACTCGAGCGCCAACGTCTGGTTGTTCTCGTCGAGCGCGGCCGCGCTCACGGTGTTCGCGCCCGAGCGCAGCACGACCACGGCCGGCGTAGCCCCGCTGGTGCGCACGATGTAGCTCGTGGCCGTCCCGCCCGGCGGGGTGACGGTCAGGCGCACGCTCTCGATCTCGGGCTCCTCGTCCTCGTCCTCGTCGTTGCAGGCGGCGACGCCGAGGGCGAGCGTCGCGAGGACCAGCCCGGCGCGGACGGCGCGGCGTCGGGCGGCCCAGCTCGGGCGCGCGAGGGTGCCCGGGGTCGGGCGGACGGTGGGGCGATGCGACATGGTTCGGTCTCCGGTTGATGCGACACGGGGCGCCGGGAGGGCGCCCGGGAGGGGTGGCCGCGCGTGCGGGGGCGCGACGACCCGCGAGGGGCGGTGCGACGGGGTCAGAAGCCGACCCGGTAGAGCAGCGTCACGTTCCGCCCGGCTTCGGGCATGATCGCCTTCGTGCGCGAGAGGTGCTCGCGGTACTCCTGGTCCAGCAGGTTGTCGACGCGCAGCGTCACGGTGTGCAGCCGCGAGCCGACGAGCAGCCGGACGCCGGCGTTAACGTCGCCGATCAGCCAGCCGGCGGTGGGCTCCTCGAAGTCGCCGAGGCGTTCCTGCCGGGCGGCGCCGCGGGCCCCCACCCCGGCGAAGAGGCGCGGGCGGTCGTAGCGCACGCCGACGCGCCCGTTCAGCGGCGGGACGAAGGGGAGGTGGCGCGACCCGATCCGGGCCGGCAGGCCGTCGAGGGCGGGGAGCGAGTCGGGGGTGCCGCGGATCGCGCCGCGCACGTACGAGAGCGCGCCGTCGACGACGACGCGCGGGAGCACCGTCCACTCGACCTCCGCCTCGCCGCCGGCGAGGCGCGCGTCGACGCCGGTGTACTGGAACTTGGGGCGCCCCCCCTGGCGGCCGATCTCGCCGGTGTTGCGCGGATAGATGTAGCCGCTCAGCCGGTTGGCGAAGCCCGCCACCTCGGCGCGCAGCCGCGGGCGCGTCCAGCGGACGAAAACGTCGGTGCCGACGCCGGTCTCGTCGCCGAGGCGCGGGTTGCCGACGTCGTACGAGTACGCCGCGAGGTGCGGCCCGTCGGAGTAGAGCTCGTTGATGTCCGGGGTGCGGTAGGCGCGCGCGACGCTGCCGCCGACGCGCAGCGCCTCGCTCGGCGCCCAGAGCACGCCGAGCGAGCCGGAGAACGACCCGAACGTCCGGGGGAGCGTCGGGATGCGCTCCTCGCGGACGACGACGAACTCGCGCTCGCGGGGAGCGAAGCGCGCCCAGTCGTAGCGGAACCCGCCCTGCAGCCGGAGCGGGCCGGCGCCGAGCTCCTCGACGACGAAGCCGGCGAGCGAGACGTCCTGCGTGGAGGGGGTGCGCAGCGACCCGCCGGTGACGACGTCGCGGAACTGCACGCGCGTGCCGACGGCCCCCTGGGCCAGCCTGCCGAGCCCCTCGTGCCGGGCGACCACCTCGCCTTGGGCGAGCACCTGCCCGAAGCGCGTGCCGATCCTGCCGGAGGCCTCGCGCTCGGCATGGTCGTAGTCGGTCACCGCGGCGACGGCCCGCACGTCGGCGAACGGGCCGACGTGGTGGTGCAGGTCCCCCTCGGCGCGCACGGTGTGCCGGCGCATCTCGACGTCGACGCCGTTGGGGTGAGCGCCGACGAAGCCGCCCGGGATCCCGTAGCGGTTCTCGAAGAAGCGGTACGAGCCCCCGGCGTAGCCGTCGCGGCCGACGTAGGAGGCGCCGAGCGCCCCGTTGTAGCTGCGCAGGGCGGTGTTGCGCAGGGCGCCCACGGGGGTCCGCAGGTCGCCCGCCGTGCGGGCGCTCCCCTCGGCGCGCACGGCCAGCGGGCCGAGCGGGGCGGTGACCGCGGCCCCCACGGTCGCGCTCCGGTTGACCGAGGCGCCCTGTGCGGTCGCCCAGCCGTGGAGGTGCTCCGAGCGGGCGGACGGGACCTCGTCGCGCACCACGTTGACGACGCCGCCGAGGGCGCTGGACCCGTAGAGCAGCGACATCGGGCCGCGGACCACCTCGATCGAGCGGGCGGTGAGCGGGTCGACGGCGACGCCGTGGTCGGCCGAGGTGGCGGAGAGGTCGCCGGGGCGCTGCCCGTCCTCGAGGACGAGGATGCGGTCCCCCGAAAGCCCGCGGATCACCGGGCGCGCCGTGGCCGGGCCGAGCGAGCCGACCGCGACGCCGGGCTGCCCCTGCAGCGTGGCGGCGACCGTGCCCTCGAGCCGGCGATCGAGCGCGGCGTCGGCGAGGACGGAGGTGGGGCTCAGCACGTCCTCGCGGGCGCGCTCGACGATGGTCCCGGTGACGACGGAGGCGGAGAGCTGCAGGGGGGAGGCGACGAGCACGAGGTCGAGCGTGCCGGCGGCGCCGGCGCGGACGTCTACCGGGCGGGTCAGCGTCAGGTAGCCGAGCCGTCGGACGGCCACGGTGTAGCGGCCGGCCGGCAGGTCGCCGAAGGCGAAGCGGCCGTCGTCGTGCGTGAGGTAGTCGCGGTGGAGTTCGAGGATGCGCACGTGCGCGGCGGCCAGCGGGGTGCCGGCGCTGTCGCGCACCACGCCGGCGAGGTCCCCCTCGGCGTGCGCGTGCGGTGTGGCGGAGGCGGGGCGGGGCGGGCTCGGCGCGCTCTGGGCGGGCACGGGGCGCGCGGGTCCGGCCGCGAGGACGCCGAGCAGCCCGAGCAGGGGCCACCCGGCGCCGCGACGACGTTCGATCATCGGGGCTCCGATAGCGGACGCAGGGCGCGGCGACGTGGCCGACCCGGCACGCGGGTGGCCGGGGCGCTCTGCGAGGACGGGCGCCGGCCGCACGCGCAGGCGTGCAGCGGCGCGGCTCGTCAGCCCAGGGGCGGCGCCCGAGCGCCCGGCGCTCCGCGCTCGACCGTCGGCACCGCGGCGACGGCCGGGGCGCTGACGCGGGACGGCACGGCGGCCACCGCGACCGCGAACGGCGGCGGCGGCAGCTCGCCGGCGCCGGCGACGATCACGCGGCAGAGGGCGCAGGCCAGGTGGTCGTGCGCCGCCGGGCACCCGTCGGCGTCGCGCGACTCGACGTGCGCCTGCACGCCCCGCGCGGCGCGCTCGGCGAACGCGTCGGCGAGCGGCACCGCCCCCGCGCCCAGGAACTGCAGGAGCGCGGTGAGCAGGGCGAGCAGGCGCACGCGGCGGGGAGCGGTCATCGGGCGGGTGGGGCGCGTCGGGGCGGGCGCGGGGTGGGCGGGCGGACGGAGGGCGGACCGCACCGGGCACGCCAGGGCCGCCGCCTGGGGTCACGCCCCGGAACGTCCGCGGAAACGTGGGCGTTCCGCGCGGCCCGGTCAACGCCGCGGTCGCCGGGGACGCTACACGACCGGAGGCGGCGGGTTCCGGCGGCGCCGCCGCGGACCAGCCGCCCTGGCCCCCCGGCACCCGCGCCGCGGGTGAGGGCGGCGGCCGGCGGGCGGGCGCACCGGCTATCTTGCGGCGATGAAGCGCGAAGACGCCCTGGAGTACCACAGCCGCGGTCGCCCCGGGAAGATCGCGGTGGTCCCCACGAAGCCCCTCGCGAACCAGCGCGATCTGGCGCTCGCCTACTCCCCGGGCGTCGCCGAGCCCTGCCTGGAGATCCAGCGGGATCCCACGCACGCCTATCGCTACACGGCGAAGGGGAATCTGATCGCCGTCGTCAGCAACGGGACGGCCGTGCTCGGGCTCGGCAACATCGGGGCGCTGGCAGGGAAGCCGGTGATGGAGGGGAAGGCCAACCTGTTCAAGCAGTTCGCCGACCTCGACTGCTTCGACCTGGAGGTGGGCTCCGAGGACCCCGAGGACGTGATCCGCTTCTGCCAGCTGCTGGAGCCGACTGTCGGGGGAATAAACCTGGAGGATATCCGGGCCCCCGACTGCTTTTTGGTGGAGGAGACGCTGCGGCGGACGATGCAGGTGCCGGTCTTCCACGACGACCAGCACGGCACGGCGATCATCAGCGGGGCGGCGCTGCTCAACGCGCTGGAGCTCGTCGGCAAGAGCATCGACGCGGTGCGGGTGGTGTTCTCGGGGGCCGGAGCGGCGGCGCTGGCGACGGCGATGCACTACGTCCGGCTGGGGGTGCGGCGCGAGCACATCACGATGTGCGACCTGGCCGGGGTGATCTACGAGGGGCGCGTCGAGGACATGGATCCGTACAAGGCGCGCTTCGCCGTCGACACGCCGCACCGCACGATCGCCGAGGCGCTCGACGGAGCCGACGTCTTCGTCGGGCTCTCGGTGGCCGGGGCGGTGCGCAAGGAGTGGATCGCCCGCATGGCGCCGCGCCCGGTGGTGTTCGCCCTGGCCAACCCCGTCCCCGAGATCCTCCCCGACGAGGTGCGGCAGGTGCGCGACGACGCGATCGTCGCCACGGGGCGGAGCGACTACCCCAACCAGGTCAACAACGTCCTCGGCTTCCCGTTCATCTTCCGCGGGGCGCTCGACGCCCGGGCGACGACGGTGAACGAGGAGATGAAGATGGCGGCGACGCGGGCGCTGGCGCTGCTGGCGCGCGAGGAGGTGCCGGAGAGCGTCGCCCGGCTCTACGGGCTGCAGACGGTCCGGTTCGGGCGCGACTACCTCATCCCCTTCCCCTTCGACCCGCGCGTGCTGCTGTGGGTGGCGCCGGCGGTGGCATGGGCGGCGGTGGCGACCGGGGTAGCGCGCGAGTTCGTCGACGTCGACTCCTACCGCGTGCAGCTCGAGGAGCGGCTGGGGCGGGCCCGGGGGATCATGCGCGGGATCCTGACGCGCGCCGCGAGCGACCCGAAGCGCGTCGTCTTCCCCGAGGGGGAGGACCCGAAGGTCATCCGCGCCGCGCAGCAGTGCGTGGACGAGGGGATCGCCGAGCCGATCCTGCTGGGGCGGCGCGCCGAGGTCGCGGCGCAGGCGGCGGCGCACGGGATCGCCCTCGACGAGATCGCGGTGGTGGACCTCGCCACCTCGGAGCGCCGCGAGGCGTACGCCCGCTACCTGTGGGAGCGGCGGCAGCGCAAGGGGCTCTCGCTCGGCGAGGCCCGCCGCCGGATCGACAACCCGAACTACTTCGGCAGCTGCATGGTGGCGCTCGGCGACGCCGACGCCCTCCTCTCGGGGGTGAACGCCACGTATCCGGAGACGATCCGCCCGGCGCTCGAGGCGATCGGGGCGCACCCGAAGGCGGGGGTGCTCTCGGGGATGTACATGCTGGTGTTCGAGAAGCGCGTGGTCTTCTGCGGCGACACGACGGTGAACATCGACCCGAGCGCCGAGCAGCTGGCGGACATCGCCTACGCGGCCGCGCGCATCGTGCAGAACTTCGGCGAGACGCCGCGGGTGGCGATGCTCTCGTTCTCGAACTTCGGCTCGGTGCGCCACCCCGACGCGGAGAAGGCGGCGCGCGCCGTGGCGCTGGTGCGGGCGCGGGCGCCCTGGCTGATGATCGACGGCGAGATGCAGGCGGACACCGCGCTGGACGAGCGAACGCAGCGCGAGCGGTATCCGTTCAGCATGTTGGGGGGCGAGGCGAACGTCCTGATCTTCCCCAACTTGAGCGCGGGCAACATCGCCTACAAGTTGTTGCATCACCTCGGGGGGGCGACGGCCATCGGGCCGATCCTCGTGGGGATGCGGCGCCCCGTGCACGTGCTGGAGCAGGGCGCAGACGTGCAGCAGATCGTGAACATGGCGGCCGTGGCGGTCATGGACGCGCAGGTGCGCGGCCGTCACGCCGAGGCGGCCCGGGTCCCCGAGTACCCGCGGGGTCGCGAGGCCGGCATCCTCTAACCGAACATCGGACGATGGCCACAACGACCGAACCGCTGGCGAGCGCGCCGGCGGCCGCCCGGCCCGCGAGCGACGCCTCCGGGGGAGCGGCGCACGCCCTCGCCGCCCTCGGCATCACCCCGGCCGGCGAGGTGCGCTGGAACCTCGTGGCGCCCGAGCTGGTCCAGCACGCGGTGCGCCGCGGCGAGGGGACGCTGGCCGACATGGGGCCGTTCGTGGCCGTTACCTCGCCGCACACGGGGCGCTCGCCCAACGACAAGTTCGTCGTGCGCGAGCCGTCGAGCGAGGCGGACGTCGACTGGGGGAAGGTCAACCAGCCGATGGCCGAGGCGCACTTCGAGGCGCTGCTGGCCGACGTGCAGCGGTACCTGGGCGGGCTCCCCGAGCTGTTCGTGCAGGACCTGTACTGCGGCGCCGACGCGGCCCACCGGCTCAAGGTGCGCTACGTGCTGCCCAACGCGTGGCACGCGCTGTTCGTCCGCAACATGTTCATCCGCCCCGAGGCCGCCGACCTCGCCGACTTCGCGCCGAACTTCACCGTGCTGCACGCGCCGGAGTTCCAGGCGACGCCGGAGCGGCACGGCACGCGCACCGGCACCTTCATCGTCGTCCACGTGGCGCGGCGCACGATCCTCATCGGCGGCACGCGCTACGCCGGTGAGCTCAAGAAGTCGATGTTCACGATCATGAACTACCTGATGCCGAAGCAGGGGGTGCTCTCGATGCACTGCTCGGCGAACGTCGGCGCCGACGGCGACACGGCGCTCTTCTTCGGCCTCTCGGGCACCGGGAAGACGACGCTCTCGGCCGATCCCGAGCGCGCCCTCGTCGGCGACGACGAGCACGGGTGGAGCGACGCCGGGGTGTTCAACTACGAGGGCGGCTGCTACGCGAAGGTGATCAACCTCTCCCCCGAGGGGGAGCCGGACATCTTCGCGACGACGCAGATGTTCGGCACCGTGCTCGAGAACGTGGTGCTCGACGAGCGGCGCCGCGTGCGCTTCGACGACCAGTCGATCACCGAGAACACGCGCGCGAGCTACCCGATCCACTACATCCGCAACCACGTGCCGAGCGGGCGCGGCGGGCACCCGAAGCACGTGGTCTTCCTCACCGCCGACGCCTTCGGCGTGCTCCCGCCGATCGCCCGGCTCACCCCCGAGCAGGCGATGTTCTACTTCCTCTCGGGGTACACGGCCAAGGTGGCCGGCACCGAGCGCGGCGTCACCGAGCCGCAGGCGACGTTCAGCGCCTGCTTCGGCGCGGTGTTCCTCGTCTGGCACCCGACGAAGTACGCCGAGATGCTCGGCGAGAAGCTGCGCGAGCACGGCTCGCACGTGTGGCTCCTGAACACCGGGTGGAGCGGCGGGCCGTACGGCGTCGGCGCCCGGATGAAGCTCGCGCACACGCGGGCGATGGTGCGCGCCGCGCTCTCGGGCCGGCTCGACGGCGTGGCGACGCGGCCCGATCCGGTGTTCGGGCTCGCGGTCCCCACCGCGGTGCCCGGCGTGCCCGACGCGGTGCTCGACGCGCGCGGCACCTGGAGCGACCCGGCCGCCTACGACGCCCAGGCGGCGCGGCTGGCCGAGATGTTCCGGCAGAACATCCGCAAGTTCGGCGACGGGGTGAGCGCGGCGATCCAGGGCGCCGGCCCGAAGCGCTGAGCCAGGGCGCCGCGCCGCCCGCTCGGCGGCGGCGCGGCGCCCCGGGCGGCCGCCGTCAGCCGGCGCCCAGGCGGGCGAGCGCCCCGGCGAGGAACTCGCGCCGCCAGCCGTCGAGGGCGGGAACGGCGACGCCGGCCTCGGCGGCGACCCGGTCGATGGACTCGCCGCGCAGGAGCCGCAGCACGAGCTCGGCCTGCTCCGCGGGGGGCGGGGTGCGCGGCGGCAGCGCCGGCGCCGGGGAGCGCCGCGCCGTCATCGCGTGCGCCGCCGCCTGCCCGAGCTGGCGCAGGTAGACGAGCGTCGTCGCGTCGAGCGCGGCGGCGGGGCCGCGCCGGTCGACGAAGAGCGCCCCGATCGCCGACCCGTCGAGGATCAGCGGCAGGAAGGCGGCGCTCGACGAGCCGACCATGCGCAGCAGCTGCGCGTCGTGCAACGAGAGCCGCGTCCCGTGCGCCAGGTAGACCTCCTCGCCGCGCAGGAGCGCCGGGCCCGGTCCGGCGACGCCGGGGCCGTAGGAAACGCGCAGCCGCTCGACGAGCAGCTCGCTCCCGGCGCCGAGGCCGAAGCGCGCCCGGAACTCGCCGGCGCGAACGTCCGCCGGGCAGAAGCAGGCGCGGTCGAAGGGGCCGCCGCGCAGGGCGCCCTCGAGGGCGAGCAGGAGGACCCGCTCGACGTCGTAGCCGGCGACGTCGTCGGCGGCGCCGGCGAGCTCGGCGCCCAGCCGGTCGCGCAGCGCCGCGAGCGCCGCCCCGGCGCGCGGCGCCGCCGACAGCCGGTCGTCGCCACCCGCCGGGCCGCGCTCGGCGGACGCGTCGCCCGCCGGCGGTGGGGCGTCGGGCGACCCCTCGTTCTCGTCCACCGGCGCCTCCTCCGGGTCCTCGAGGGCGGCGACGATGGCGACCGGCGGGGCGAGCGCGGCGGTGATCTGCCGCGCCAGCCGCAGGTCGTCGAGCGCGACGCGGGCCGCGGCGAACGTCTCGCGCGTCTCGACGACCGCCTCGTCGGCGATCGCCGCGAGGGCGTCGCGCGAGAGGGCGAGGCGCCGGCCGTGGGTGGCGAGCACGCGCGTCACCCCGTCGCGCGCCGCCCCCGGCTCCTCGCGATAGATGACGGTGGCGAGGTCGTGGGCGAAGGCGGTGCACGAGGCGGCACGCTCCTCCCCGGCGGCGCCGACGGCGCGCATCCCGGCGCGCACGGCGTCGGGCATCCCCCAGTGCCGGGCGATCGCCACGCCGATGTCCTCGAACGAGCACCCGAGCACGGCGATCGCGGCGTGGGCGCGGGCCACGGCCACCTCGCGCCCCCGCAGCGCCGCGCCGCGCTCGCGCGTCTCGCGCAGCAGGCGGGCGTACTCGTCGGGGAGGTGGGCGGCGACGAGGACCTCGCCGAGGTTGCGGAACATCCCGCACAGCTGCGCCGTCTCGGGATCGACGCCGCCGCTCCGCTCGGCCGCCGAGCGCGCATGGCTGGCGGTCAGGAGCGAGAGGAGCATGAGCTCCTTGAGCCCGGGGGAGCGCCGGCGGTAGTGCTCGAAGAGCAGCAGCGTGCTCGCCAGGTCGCGCACCGTGCTCGCCCCGAGGAGCATGAGGGCGTGGGTGGCGCTCTGCACCGGGCGGCCGGAGCGGTTGTAGTGCACCGTGTTCGCGGTGCGGATCACCTTGACGGTGAGCGCGTAGTCGCGGAGCACGAGGTTGGCGAGCCGCTGCGCCGACGCCTTCTCGTCGTGGAGCGACGTCATCAGCTCGCTCATGACCCGGGAGAACGCCGGGAAGTCGTCCGCCTGGAGGATGCGGCGGACGACCACGTGGGCGCGCTCCTCCGGCGCGCCCGCCTCGGCGGCGGACGGCGGGGGAGCGGATCCGGGAGAGAGCATCGACGGGCGGGGGGCGCGATCGAGAGGAGGGGGCGGCGGACGGATACGGTGCGTACGCGGGAGTCTCGGCAGCAGGGCGCGATCGCTGCACTCGATCGCTGCACTGCCGGCGGGCGGGGGCGCCGCCCCTCCCCTCCCCTCCCCTCCCCGCCCAGGGCGCGCGCTGACTGGCGGGTGCCGGAGTCGCCGGTTACCGTCAGCCACCGTGCCGACCCCGCCGCGCGCCCCGACCGTGGAGATCATCCGCGACCCGCTCTGGAACAACATCCGGGTCGACACCGTGGCGCTCCGCCTGGTGGACACGCCGGCGTTCCAGCGCCTGCGCTACGTCCGGCAGCTGGGGCTCGCGTACCTGGTCTACCCCGGCGCCACGCACACCCGCTTCGAGCACGCCCTCGGGGCGTACCACCTGGCCCGGACGACGCTCGCCCTGCTGGAGGAGCGGGGGGCGCTCGACGGGGTGGCGACCGAGGAGCCGGCGCTCGTGCGCGCCGCGGCGCTGGTCCACGACGTCGGGCACTACCCCTTCTCGCACGCCCTCGAGGAGCTGGGGGTGCCGCACCACGAGGAGGTGGCGCGCCCGCTGATCACCGGCGGCGAGGTGGCGGCGATCCTGCGCGCCGAGCTGGGCGCGGACGCCCCCGAGCGGGTGCACGCGCTCGTGTGCGGGCGGAGCGCCAGCCCGCTGCAGGGGCTGATCTCGGGCTCGCTCGACCTCGACAAGATCGAGTACCTGAAGCGCGACGCGCTGATGTGCGGGGTGCCCTACGGCGAGATCGACGTCGACCGCCTGCTCAACAACCTCGTAGTCGTCGCCGACCCGTCGACGGGGCAACCGGCGGTGGGGCTGCGCGAGAAGGGGCTCTCGGCGCTCGAGTCGCTCCTGTTCGCCCGCTACCAGATGTACCGCAACGTCTACTGGCACCACGCGGTCCGCTCGGCGACGGCGATGTACAAGCGGCTGGTGGAAGGGGCGCTCGCCGCCGGGGTGCTCGAGCCGGCGCCGCTCGCCGGCTACACCGACGAGGGGATCCTGCACGCGCTCGACGTGCACCCGGGGCGCGCCGGCGCGCCGCGCGACGGCGGCGGCGGGGTGATCGCGGAGGTCTCGCGGCTGCGGGCGGCGCTGCAGGGGCGGCGGCTGCACAAGCGGGCGCTCGAGTGCCCGGCGGCCGAGTTCGACGAGGAGTTCGGCGGGTGGATCGCCGACGACCGCGCGCTGACGCGCCGCGTCGAGGACCAGCTGGCCGGGGAGCTCGGGCTGGCGACCGGGGAGCTGCTGCTCGACTATCCGCGCAAGACGCAGATGCTCGGGCTCGACCTGCCGGTGCTGCGCCGGAGCGGGCGGGTGGAGCGGGTGACGGCGGCCGGGTGGGAGGGGGCGATCAACCTGCCGACGCTCGCCGAGCAGCTGTACCGCTCGGCGCGCTGGCTGCGCGTGCTGGTGGCGCGTCCGGTGGCGATCCCGCGTGACCGCCTGCTGGCGGCGCTCCACCGCCCGGCGGTGGAGCTCGGGCGGATGCTGGAGCGTGGGGCGACGCTGCTCGGCTGACGAGAGGGCCGGGGGGGCGCGCGAGGGCGGCGGCGCTCAGCCCGGCGCGGGCCCGGCGCCGCGGTCGGCGGCCGCCTTCTCGCGCCCGCGCGCCTCGGCCAGCTTGCGGGCGATCCCGCGATAGAACCCGGCATCCTCGCGACGCCCCTGCGCCTCGAGCCCCATCGCCGCCAGCTCGAGGGCGTAGAGGATGTTGCCGAGGTAGACGTTCGCCACCTCGGCGACCGTCTCGTCGCCGCCGGGCGGGGGGAGGTCGATCACGCCGCCGACGGCTAGTCGCGCGGGGCGTGCGGGGCGCCCGTCGCGTTGACCCGGTGCGGCCCGGTGGGCTGCTCGACCGCGTGGACCTGCACGAGGATGGCGGTGATGTTGTCCAGCCCGCCCCGCCCGTTCGCCTCGGCGATGAGGGCGTCGACGACGCGGGCCGGTTGGGCGCGCGAGCCCATGAGCTGGAGCAGGCGCCGGTCGTCGACCATCCCGGTGAGGCCGTCGCTGGCGACGAGGAAGACGTCGCCCGCCGAGACGGGGCCGGCGTACACGTCGGGCTCGACCGCCTCGCTCGCTCCGACGCACCGCGTGATGACGTTGCTGTACGGATGGTAGCGCGCCTGCTCGGGCGTCAGGTAGCCGGCGTCGATCTGCTCCTGGACGTACGAGTGGTCCTTCGTCAGCTGCTGCAGCTGCCCGCCGCGCAGCAGGTAGATGCGCGAGTCGCCGACCTGGCCGATCAGGTAGCCGGTGTCGGCGAGCAGGAGGACCGACGCCGTGGTCCCCATCCCCTGCTTCTCCGACTCGCGCACCGTGCGCTCGTAGATGGCGCGGTTGGCGGTGAGCAGCGCCTGCGCGACGCGCTCGGCGGCGTCGGGCGCGTCCAGGGTGCCGAGGGGCTGCAGCTCGCGGGCGATGATCTGCACGGCCATCGAGCTCGCGACCTCGCCGGCGGCGTGTCCCCCCATGCCATCGGCGACGATGAAGAGCCCCCGGCTCTGCGTGGCGTCGGCGTACAGACTGTCTTCGTTGCCCGCGCGGATGCGACCGACGTCGGTACGGGCGGCCACGGAGAGCTGCACTAGCGGGTGAGCACGGGGGGAATCGGAGTGGGGCGCGGAGCACGCGCCGGGCGGGGGCGACGCCGTGGACGCCGCGCGCCTCGCGCACGCCTCGTCGTGGCCTCGTGCCACGCCCGTGCCGGGCCGGACTAGGTCGGTCGAAACTACCCGGGGTCACCACGGGTGGCAAGCGCGTGGGACGGGGGGCGCGGGGGCGCCGTGAGGCCGCGTCAGGCGGCCGGATGGGCGCGCTCCACGCCCCGGTGCTCCGTCCCGCCTTCGTCGTGCACCGCCGCGGCGGCGGCGACCTGCAGCCGGTAGAGCCGGGCGTACAGCCCGCCGCGCGCGAGCAGCTCGGCGTGACGGCCGCGCTCGACGACCTGCCCGTGGTGCAGCACGAGGATCCGGTCGGCGCCGACGATCGTCGAGATGCGGTGGGCGATGGCGATGGTGGTGCGCCCGCGCATCAGCGAGGCGAGCCCCGCCTGGATGCGCGCCTCGGCCTCGCTGTCGACGGCGCTGGTCGCCTCGTCGAGCACCAGGAGGGCGGGATCGGCGGCGATGGCGCGGGCGAAGGAGAGGAGCTGCCGCTCGCCGACGCTGAGCGTCGCGCCGTGCTCGCCGAGGGCGTGGCTCCACCCGCCCGGCAGCCGCTCGACGACGCGGTCGGCGCCGACGCGGGCGGCGGCCGCGGCGACCTGCGCGTCGTCGAGCGGCGCGGCGAGACGGACGTTGGCGGCGACGTCGCCGGCGAAGAGGAAGATGTCCTGCTGCACGTAGCCGATGCGGGCGCGCACGGCGTCGACGGAGAGCGCGCGCACGTCGACGCCGTCGAGCAGGATCCGCCCGCGCTGCGGCTCGTAGAAGCGCAGCAGCAGCGCGACGATGGTCGACTTCCCCGCCCCGGTGTGGCCGACGAGGGCGAGCGTCTCCCCGGGCGCGACGCGGAAGCTCACCCCGCGGAGCACCCACTGCGGGGCCGCCGGGGCGTCGCCGTCGCCCTCCACCGGTGCGGGCACGGGCGCGGGGGCGGGGGCGACGTCGTAGGCGAACCAGACGTCCTCGAACTCGAGCGTCACCCCCCCGGCCGCGGCCGGGGGGGCAGCGGCGGCGCCGGGGCGCGGCTCCATCGCCGGGGTGTCGAGCAGGGCGAAGATGCGCTCCGAGGCGGCCATGGCGCCCTGGAGGATGTTGAACTTCTCCGAGAGGTCCTGCAGCGGCTGGAAGAAGCGGCGCACCAGCTGGAGGAAGGCGGCGACGGTGCCGACGGTGAGCGTGCCGACGCCGACGCGCCCGGCCGAGGCGACGAGGAGCGAGGCGAGGGCGGCGGTGGTGAGCAGCTCGATGACGGGGAAGTAGAGGGCGTACGCGGTGATCGAGCGCAGCTGCACGTCGAGGTGCGCGTCGTTGAGCCGGGCGAAGCGGGCGCGCTCGTCGCGCTCGCGGCCGAAGAGCTGCACGACGCGCAGCCCCGTGAGGCGCTCCTGCACGAAGGCGTTGATGCGCGCCAGCCGCACGCGAATCTCGCGGTACTGCACGCGCACCTGCGCCTGGAAGCGGCGGGAGACGAGGACGACGAGCGGGATGACGGCGAAGGCGGCGAGCGCGAGGCGCCAGTCGACGGCGACCATCATCACGCCGATGGCGGCGAGGGTGAACAGGTCACCGAGCCCGGCGACGACGCCGGCGGTGAACAGCTCGTTCAGCGCCTCGACGTCGCTCGTCACGCGCGTTACGAGGCGCCCCACCGGCGTGCGATCGAAGAAGGCGACGGGGAGCCGCTGCAGGTGGGCGAACAGCTCGGTGCGCAGGTCGCGCATGACGCGCTGCCCGAGGAGCCCGGTGAGCACCGTCTCGCCGAACCCGGCGGCGAACTGCAGCGCCAGCGCCAGCGCGTAGAGCAGCGCCGCGGTGCGGATCATCCCCGCGTCGCCGGCGGGGAGGGCCACGTCGATGACCTGCCGCGTGAGCGCCGGGCCGACGAGCTGCAGCCCTCCTTCCACGCAGAGGAGCGCCACCGCGGCGGCGACGAGCGGGGCGGAGGGGCGGACGTAGGCGAGGAGGCGGCGGGCGAGCCGGGCGTCGTACACCCGACCCACCAGCTCGTCGTCGTGGGCGGGGCGGCTCATGCGCGAAAAATAGGGTGCGCGCGGCGCCAGGCGGGGCGGGCGCGGCGCGCTCGACGGCCGCCGCTCGCGCCGCCGCCCCCGGGCGTGGCACGCGCGTTGCCCTTCCTCCCGTCGCAGCCCTCAGACGTCTCTACCCCTCGGAGGTTGGAAATGGGTATCCTCGCTTGGATCGTTCTCGGACTCATCGCTGGTGCCATCGCGAAGGCGATCATGCCTGGCCGCGACCCGGGTGGGTTCATCGTCACCGCGCTCATCGGCATCGTCGGCGCCGTCATCGGCGGCTTCCTCGGCAACATGATCTTCGGGATCGGCGGCGTGTCGGGGATCGACATCCGCAGCATCCTCATCTCGGTGGTCGGCTCGCTGGTGCTCCTCTGGGTGTACCGCATGGCCACGCGCCGCTCGACGGTCTGACGACCGGCGCGGCCACGTCGACGCCGCGCCCGCTCGGGCGGCGTCGGCTCACGCGGGCGCCCTCCCACGCGGGAGCGCGCCCGCCACGATGCGGGGTCCGGGGGGCGCTCCTCGGACCCCGCATCGTCGTTCCGGGCACGGCGGGCGCCGGCGGCGCCCGCTCGTCGTTCGGGGTTCCTTCGGCTATCTTCCGGGCGTGAAAGATCGCATCCTCGTCCGCGGCGCGCGCCAGCACAACCTCAAGGGGTTCGACCTCGAGATCCCGCGCCGGAGTCTGACCGTCATCACCGGCCCGTCGGGGTCGGGGAAGTCGTCGCTCGCCTTCGACACGATCTACGCCGAGGGGCAGCGGCGGTACGTGGAGTCGCTCTCGGCGTACGCGCGGCAGTTCCTCGAGCGGATGGAGAAGCCGCTCGTCGACGCGATCGAGGGGCTCTCCCCGGCGGTCGCCATCGAGCAGAAGAACCCGACGAAGACCTCGCGCTCGACCGTCGGCACGGCGACCGAGATCTACGACTACCTGCGGCTGCTCTGGGCGCGCGTGGGGCGCAGCCACTGCCCGGTGTGCGGGCGCGAGCTGCGCCCCGACTCGGTGGAGTCGGCGCGCGACCTCGTGCTGGGGCTCGCCGAGGGAACGCGCTTCGCCGTCGCCTTCCCGCTGCGGCTCTCCGCGCAGGTGACGCACGACGTCGTCGTCGAGAACCTGCGCGCCCAGGGCTTCGTGCGCGTCGCCGTCGACGGCGAGACGCTGCACCTGGACGACGTCGCGGCGCGTGCCCTCGACCTGACGCGCGCCGCGGAGCTGCTCGTCGTCGTCGACCGGCTGGCGGTGGGCGCGGGGAGCGCCGCGCGGCTCACCGACGCGCTGGGCACCGCCTTCCGCGAGGGAGACGGCGACGCGGCGGTGCTGTTCGCCACGCCGGTGGAGGACGCGACCGGGGCGCTCGCGGCGCTCGGCGTGCCGCCGGGCGGGGCGCGGCGCATCCGCTTCACCGAGCGCTTCGAGTGCCCCAACGACGGCACGCGGCTGCCGACGCCGTCGCCGCAGCTGTTCTCGTTCAACAACCCGCGCGGCGCCTGCGAGACGTGCAACGGCTTCGGCGCGGTGCTCGAGTACGACGAGCGGCTGATCGTGCCCAACGCCGAGCGCTCGCTGCGCGACGGGGCGATCGACCCGTGGTGCAAGCCGCGCTACGAAGCGGAGCGGCGCAAGGTCGTCGAGTTCGCGCGCCGCGAGGGGATCGACCCGGACGCGCCGTGGCGGGCGCTGTCGCGGCCGCAGCAGGAGCGCATCCTGCACGGGAGCGCCCGCGGCTTCGTCGGCGCCTTCCCCTTCCTCCGCAGCAAGGAGGAGAAGCGCTACAAGCAGTACATCCGCGTCTTCCTCCGGCAGTACCAGACGGCGCAGGAGTGCGCGAGCTGCCGCGGCACGAAGCTCAAGCCCGAGGCGCTCAACGTGCGCGTCGGCGGGCTGACGATCGCCGAGGCGGCGGAGCTCCCGGTCGAGCGGCTGACGACGTGGCTCGACGCGCTGGCGCTGCGCCCCTTCGAGCGGCAGGTGGCGGAGCACGTGCTCCTCGAGGCGCAGGGGCGCGTGCGCTTCCTCTGCGACGTGGGGCTCGGCTACCTCACCCTCCACCGGGTGACGCGCACGCTCTCCGGCGGGGAGGCGCAGCGGATCGGGCTCGCCAACTCGCTCGGAGCCCACCTGGTCGACACCACGTACGTGCTCGACGAGCCGTCGATCGGGCTGCACTCGCGCGACATGGCGCGGCTGCTGACGCTCCTGCACCGGCTGCGCGACGCGGGGAACACGGTGCTCGTCGTCGAGCACGATCCCGAGGCAATCGAGGTGGCCGACTACATGGTGGAGCTGGGGCCCGAGAGCGGCGAGAAGGGGGGGCACGTGGTCTTCGCCGGGCCGATGAGCCGCGTCGCCGAGAGCCCGCTGACGGGCGCCTACCTCACCGGCCGGCGGACGATCCCCCTCCCCGCCGAGCGGCGGCGGCTGGGCCCGCGGTGGCTGACGCTGACCGGCGCGCGCGAGCACAACCTCAAGGGGGTCGACGTCCGCATCCCGCTCGGGGCGATGACGGTCGTCACCGGCGTCTCCGGGTCGGGGAAGAGCACCCTCGTGCACGACGTGCTCTATCGGGCGCTGGAGCAGGTGCTCACCGGGCAGCACTCGGCCAAGCAGCACCTCGGGGAGCGCGTCGGCGCGTACGACGCCCTCACCGGGCACGAGGCGCTCGACGACGTCGTGCTCGTCGACCAGAGCCCGATCGGCCGCTCGCCGCGCTCCAACCCGGTGACGTACGTGAAGGCGTACGACGAGATCCGTCGCCTCTTCGCCGGGCAGCCGCTGGCGCGGCAGCGCGGCTACACGGCGGGGACGTTCAGCTTCAACTCCGCCGGCGGCCGCTGCGAGACGTGCGAGGGGGCGGGGCTGATCGAGGTCGAGATGGTGTTCATGGCCGACGTGTTCGTGCCGTGCGACCAGTGCGGCGGGCGGCGCTTCAAGCCCGAGGTGCTCGAGGTCACCGTGCACGGGCGCACGGTGCACGACGTGCTGCAGCTGACCGTGGACGAGGCGATCCGCGCCTTCCCGCGCGAGGAGAAGCTCGGGCAGGCGCTCTGGCAGCTGCAGCAGGTGGGGCTCGGCTACCTCCGGCTCGGGCAGCCGGCGACGACGCTCTCCGGCGGCGAGGCGCAGCGCATCAAGGTCGCGCGCGAGCTCGCCCTCTCGGCCAAGACGAAGGGGCGCAAGCTCTACGTCATGGACGAGCCGACCACCGGGCTGCACCTGGAGGACGTGCGCAAGCTGGCGCAGGTGCTCGACCGGCTCGTCGACGCCGGGCACACGCTCGTGCTCATCGAGCACAACCTCGACGTCGTCAAGCTCGCCGACTGGGTCATCGACCTGGGACCCGACGCCGGCGCGGCCGGAGGCGAAGTCGTCGCCGTCGGGCGCCCGGAGGAGATCGTCGCCGAGCCGCGGTCGCACACCGGGCGCTTCCTCCGCCGCGTGCTCCCCGCCGGCCCCGCGCCCGCGGGCGCCGCCGCACCACCCCCCGCCCCGGCCGCCGCGCCCGACGAGCCGCCGCCCAAGGGGCGCAAGCGGGCGACGCCCCGCGCCCGCGCGTCGTGAGCCCGCCGT
>ERZ1066121.1397-NODE-1397-length-17824-cov-5.965727_pt1 | contig 17824 bp, 12 predicted proteins | sample MGYA00382768_ERZ1066121 | MGnify/ENA primary metagenome ERZ1066121 (study PRJEB33369, sample SAMEA5778351) | biofilm metagenome | biome: Industrial cooling water; feature: Water cooling tower basin; material: Biofilm | place: United Arab Emirates | collected... | reverse complement strand
TTCTTCGAGGGGTCGGCGGTTGCGACGGGGGAGGGCGCGATAGAGCTTGCGACCTTGCTCGTCGAGATAATCCTCGCTGGTCAAGCCGCGACCGAAACGCGGCTCGACGTTGCGCACCGCCGAGGCCAGCAGCACCTCGAGCTCACGCGGGGTCAGCTTATCGAAGGCGGGCATGCGCTGCGCCAGGTTGGCCAGAGGCCTCGCCAACAAGAAGGTGAGGTGCGCTTCGGGCAAGTCGGTGAGCGTCGCCGGCACCAGGATCGAGGGCGGATCGCCGAGTTCGACCGAGAGGCCGCGACCGCGCACGCGGTGAATGTAGAGATCGAAGGCCTCGATACCGAAGATCCCCGCGATGCGGTCGGCGAGCTGCCGCAGCGGATGGCCCGAACGGGCGCCGATCTTGTCGCGCGGCGTCAGGCCAAAGGCCTCGAGGTCGGGCGGGAAGAGGCGGGAAACGCAGACGTCCAGCACCTCGAGGAGCTCGGCTGCTGCCTTTTCTCCCGGGTTGAAGCTGACCAGCTGGCGAATGATGCTGCCGGGCACCGAGTCGTTGCGCGCGCTCGCAGGCCGGATGCGCGCGCGTTCGAGGTAGCCGAGCTCAGCCTGATTCGCCGCGCCCAAGACGATCAGCGGTTCGATGGCGAGGCGCACCTCAGCCTGGCGGCTCATCTCGCCGAAGGTATGCGCCAGCTCACGCCAGCTCTGGATGCGAGTGGGCTCGTTCTCGAGCAGGCGCTGCAGATGCGTGACCGCCTGCGCATGTTGACCGGCGAGCCGGAGCCGGAAGGCGAGCTCGACCCGCAAGGAGGGATCGTAATCACACACTTCGAGCCCGGCTTCCAGGGTGCGGATGGCCAGGCCTACTTCTTTGAGGCGGTCGAACTGCACGCGCGCGATCTCGAGATAGGAGGCGGTCCGCTGCGCCAGATCCCGCGGCGTTTGACGCAGGTAGCGATGCAGGGCATCCACATAGCCCTCCCAGCCGGTGCGCGAATGCAGAACCGCTTTGCATTCGGTCGCGGCGCTCCCTTTGGGTCCCTCGAGCGCCACGGCGCGTAGCAAGGCCTGCATGGCTTCGAGCTCGTTGCCCGTGCGCTGCTGAATGCGCGCGACGCGTACCAGGGCCTGCACTTGCACCTCGGCCTCGCTGCTGCTCTGAAGCAGGCGCCCCGCGGTCTCGATCGCTTGCGCCAGCTTGCCGTCGCGTTCCTGGATATCGCCGATACGGCTCAAGGCCTGCGCGTTGTTCGGGTCGAGGGCCAACACGGCCTGCAGGCTCACCATGGCGCGCGTGCTTTCGCCGAGCTTCTCGTCCCAGAGCGCTGCGAGCTGCAAATGGGCATCGCGCAGCAGCGGCCGCGAAGGCGCCAGCTGCACCACGCGCCCCAAGAGCTGAATGGCTTCGTTCCACTGCGCATCGCGCTCGTAGTAGTTGGCCAACTCTTGCAGAGCGGAGATATGGCGCGGGTTGAGGCGGAGCACGCGGTTGAGCGCGCCGATGGCGCCCGGCAGGTTCTGCAGGCGGTCGGCCATCAGGTGCGCCACGTCGATCCAGAGCGCCGCAGCGCGATCGGGATTGAGGGCCGAAGCGGCCGCTCGGCCTAGCAGGTCGGCGAGGCGCGCCAGATCGTTTTTGCCTTCGAGCAGTCGCTTGAGCTTTTCGGCGGCTTCTTCGTGATCGGGCCAAACTTCGAGCGCTCGCTCTAGATCCGCGACGGCCGCGCTGCGGTCTCCGAGACGTTCGATGCGTACTTCGGCGCTCCGTACCAAAAGCCGCGCCGAAACCTCGCCATCGCCCGCGACATTGGCTTCGCGCCGCGCCGCTTCGGCCAAGGCGGACGGATCGTCCATGCGCTCGGCCAAACGTGAGAAGCCGCGCGTCGCTCCCAAGCTCTCCGGGTCGTAATCGAGGGCGGCGCGATAAGCGTCGAGAGCCGCTGGGCTGCCGCAGGCTTCGAGGCTCTCGCCCAGCCTCGCTTGGTAGGCGGCCGCGATCAGCGGGTCGTCGGCCTGCGTCGCCAGGCGGATGTCGACCTCCGCGAGCATTTGCCGTGTGCCGCCCTCGAGGGCCATGCGTTCGAGGGCATCGAGGGCGCTCGGATCGTCGGGCACCAAGCTGAGGATCGCTTCGTAAGTAGCGCGTCGCTCCTCGAAGCTGCCGACGCCGTGGTTTTCCTGAACCCGCGCCAGTTCGCGCAACGCCGCGACGCGCGCCGGCACGCATTCGAAGACGCGGGCCTGTGTGCCGTAGACTGCCGCCAGCTCTTCCCAGCCCCCGACGCGGCGGTAGAGCGCCTCGAGCGCCAGCAAAGCGCCCGAATGCTGCGGGTCGCGCTGCAGCACGCGCTGGTAACACTGAATCGCCCGACGCGGCTCGCCGAGTTGCTCGGCCCAAATCTCGCCTTCGTGCAACAAGGCCGCGATGGCCAGCAAGGTGTCGGGGGTCGAGGTGGCGTCGCGTTCCAGATCGTCGACCAGCGGGCCCCAGGTGCGTTGCTCGGCGCGCAGCCGCGTCAGCGCATCGATGGCGGGGCGGTAGTCGGGCAAGCATTTGAGGGCGAGCTCGTAGGCGGCGATCGCTTTGTCGGCCTGCCGCAGCCGCTCTTCGTAGACCTCACCCAATTGATAGGCGGTGCGCACCCGCGCCTGAATCTCGTTCTGGCCGCTGAGCTCGAGCTCCAGAACCGCGGCGAGCTCCGCCCACTCCCCCCGCTCGCGCATCTTGCGCGCCAGCGCAGCGAGCGCGGGGCCGTAAGTCGGGTCGATCTGCAGCGCGCGGCGATAATACGCGATCGCTTGTTGGTCGCGGCCGATGCGCTCTTCGCAGAGCTCGGCCATCTTCTGCAAAAGCGCGACCGCCTCCGCTCCCTGAGGCGTGAGATCGAGCTCGCGCTTGTACATATCGAGCAAGTCTTCCCAGCGCCCGGCACGATAATAGAGCCGCCCCAAGCTGGTGATCGCTGGCACGTACTTGGAGTCGATGGCCAGCACGTTGCGGTAGCGCGCCAATGCACCTTCGCGATCCCCAATCTTCTCTTCCAGCACCTCGGCGGCGCGCTGCAGCAGATCGACGACTTGCGCCGGTTCTCCGATTTTCTCCGCCTCGAGCTCCAGCGCCTCGACCAGCTCCTGATACCGCCCCGCTCGCTCGGTGACCCGCTGCAAGGCATGGATCGCCCCGAGGTGATTGGGGTCGAGATCGAGGATGCGTCGGTAGGTATGTGCGGCCTGCACGAACTCCTGCAGGTAGTCCTCGTAGATGCTGCCGATCTTGAAAAAGAAGTGAATGGTCTGCTGCGTATTGGGGCTTTGGTCGATGGCGCGCTGGTAGAGCTCGACCAGCGGACGCCATTTGCCCGCTTCGGCGAGCAGGCGCACCAGCGCCTTGAAGGAGGCGGCATAACGAGGTTGCACGCTCAAGGCTTTGGCGTGGTACTCCGCGGCTTCGCTCGGGCGTTCGAGCTGGTACTCGTAAATCTCGGCCACCCGCGCATAAGCCGCGGCGCGCCGCGCGGCATCTTCGCTATGTTCGGCCTCGCCGATGATCATGCGGATCAGCACATCCCACTGCTTCTGGCTGCTGAGCAGCTTGCTCAGCGCCTGCAGCGCCGGCACATAGGCGGGGCGCAGGTGCAGCGCCGACTGATACCACTGCTGCGCGCGCTCGACCTGGGCGAGCTTTTCCTCGAGCAGGCTACCAATGCGGTGCATCAGCGCGACGCGGGCGTCTGTATCTTGTGTGGTCTCCGCTAAGCGTTGCAGCACGGCAACCAACGAGGCGTGCTCCTCGTCGAGATCGTAGAGCCGCGCCAGTTCGCCCAGCACCAAAGTGTCGTGGGGCGAGTCCTCGAGGGCACGCTCCAGCGCCGCGATGGCTTCTTTGTTGTTGCCCAGGCGCTCGCAATGCAGTCGCCCGATGCGGTAGCGCGCCATCGTACGCACGCGCGGATCTTCCGACTGCTCGGCCTCGAGCTCGAAGACCCGGATCAAATCGCGCCAACGTTGCTGCGCGTGATGCAAGCGCTTGAGCGCCGCGATGGCGCCGTTGGCGCTGCGGTCGAGGCGCAGCGCGGTCTCGTAGAGCTCGATCGCCACCTCTACCGACGAGGCATGGGTCTCGAGCAGCTGCGCCCGTTTGATGATGAGCGCGGCGCGGTGGCGAGGATCGCTCGACACCGCGTTGGCCGATTTCTCGTAAGTGCGCTCGAGCACATCCCAGCTCTTGGCTTCGACGTCGCTCTGCTCGATGGCCTTGAGGATGCTCGTATCGCTTTTGTCGAGCTCCAGCGCGCTGTTGTAGGCCTGACGCGCCTCGGCCCGCAGTCCGAGGACGTCCTCGAGCAAGCGGCCTTTGGCGAAGATGATCGCCGCCTTGCGCCGCGGATCGGAGGTCATGCGCGCTTCGGCATCGAAGAGGGGCAGCGCCGCCTGGAAGTTCTTGCGCGCGATGTAGGTGCGGCGCGCACCGCGGATCGCCGGAGGCGACTCGGGCGCGTATTGCAAAGCCTCTTGGTAATGTGCCGAGGCCCGCCGCAAATCGCGCAAGGGGTTCTCGCTCAGCCTCGCGATCTCATAATGCAGGCGCGCGGCGCGGCGCGCTTCGGGATGCCCGAGCAAGGCCGCCTCGCAGGCCTTGATCAGGCTCAAGGCATCTTGCATCAGCGGGTCGGCACCCGCCTCCACGGCTGGGCTCTCTTTGCTCGCCGCAAGCGCGGCGAGGCCCAAGTTCGGCAGGGGCGGTGCAGCGGCCGAAGGGCGACTACGAGGCGCCGTCGGACTCGGCAACGCAACCCCAGCAGGGGAGGGCGGCGAACTCGAGGCCTGCAGCAAGGGCGAAGTCGGCAGTTCACCCACGGCCTGCGCCGCCACCTTCGCGACCGGTGGCGTAGAAGCCGGTGTCGTCGAGGGCGGGCGCGAGGGCAAACGAGGCGGCAGCGAGGAGCTGCGAAGACGCGGCGGCTGTGAGGAGGGCCGGGGCAGCGAGGGCCGGGGCAGCGAGGGTCGCGAGCTCTCGACCGCTTTCTTCTCCGCCTTCGGCGCGGGAGGTGCGGAAGAGTCGAGCCCGGGCCATTGCCGCAGCTCGCGCACGAATTCATCGAGGAGGTCGTCGACCGCTTCGCCGGGGACTTGCGCGCTGATGGGCGTATCGTGATCGTCGCTCTCGGCGAAAGCGACTCCACCTGCGGCATCTTTGGGCATCTCGCGACCCGCCTGCGGGGCCGGCGTCACGGCGACCTCGGGGCTCCTCTCGGAGGGGGTTTTCGCAGCATAACCCTGCGTATCCCGACCCAAGACATCCCCCGGTTGCTTGATCGCCATATTCGGGTTGCCGCCGTCCTCGCCAAAGCGTCGAGCCCCCGCAGGGGGGACTCGACGGGCCAATCTCGATTATCGAGAAGGCCTTAGGCTACTGCAAGAACGATCTGCGAATAGGCCTGGAGTTGTTCGCGCAATTTGTCTTTGGCGCGGCTCTCCAGCTGTCGGACGCGTTCGCGGCTCAAGCCGAGGCGCCGCCCGATGGTCGCCAGCGAGGATTCATCGTCGTGCATGATGCGCTGCTCGATGATGAAGCGCTCACGCTGGTCGAGGCTATCCATGGCTTTGGCGACCACATCGCCGAGGGCGGCCTGCCGCTCTTCCTGATCGTAGGCCACATCTTGGCTGAGCTCCCCCGAGGGGAGGTGGTCGACCATCGATCCCTCGCCATTGGCCGACAAAGGCGCGTCGAGGTAGACGTCGCGGCTGTCGAGGCGGTGGAGGAAGTGCTCCATCTTGTCGACGTCGAAACCGAAGCGCTCCGCCAGCTTCTCGAGGCGTTCGCGGGGATCGGTCACCGAAGCTTGCAGACGCGCCCGCTCGCGGCGAAGGCGGAAGAACCATTTGGTCCGCAGCGGTCCGGAACCGGCGCCGACCATCGTCGTCGAGCGGACGACGAAATCGAGGAGGTATGCGCGGATCCAGTAGCTCGCGTAGGTGGCGAGGCGGGTGCCGCGCCCCGGATCGAACTTATGCACGGCGGTCATCAAGCCGAGGTTGCCCTCTGAAATCAGGTCGGAGAGGCGGATGCCGTAGCGGCGAAAGCGCAAAGAGAGTGCCACGACCGCGCGCAGGTTGGACTCCACCAACCTCGCCATGGCCTTGGCATCGCCTTTTTGCGCCTCGTAAACGAGCGCCGTTTCCTCGTCACGCTCCAGCACCTTCGCGGCACGGGCGCGTGCGATGAACTCCGACACTCCCTCATTGTCTTGGCGATTCATCGTTTGAGTTCCCATTACGTTACGTAACGTAAGTTCGGGACTCAGACAAAGCAAGACCCTTCCTCCCGCGACACTGCGCTTTTTTGATCGGAGCGCTTGAGCGGAAAAATGGAAAGTCTGGAGAGTTTTCGAGGTCTCTAGGCGGAGAAGCTGGATCCGCAGCCGCAGGAGCCTTTGGCGTTGGGATTGCCGAACTTGAAGCCGGCGCCGTGGAGCCCCTCGACGTAGTCGATCTCCGTCCCTTCGAGATATTGGTAGCTCATCATGTCGCAGAACACGCGGATGCCCTCGTTTTCGAAGACCTGGTCCATATCGCTGGTCTCTTCTTCGAAGTAGAGGTCGTAGCTGAAACCGGAGCAGCCCCCGCCGACGACGCGTACGCGTAGACCCTGTTCACCCAAGCCTTCGGCTTCACGAATCTCTTTGACTTTGCTTACGGCTTTCGGTGTCAACGTGATCATAACTACCCTTCTCCTTGGGACGCTTATCCCCTATATAGCGCTGCCGGCTCGAGCGACCAGAGGGGAGGGGGCGTGAACGAACTCAAAGGCAAAGTGGCGTTGGTTACAGGTGCCGGACGCCGAGTTGGAGCGGCCATCGCCCGCGCCCTCGCCGCCAAAGGCATGCGGCTTGCGCTCCATTATCATAGCTCGTCGGCCGGGGCGGAGGAAATCCGCGACGAGCTGCACGCTGCCGGGGGGGAGGCCGCGCTTTTCCGGGCCGACCTCAACGATTTCGATGCCGCGCGGCGCCTGGTCGACGAAGTGCTGAAGTTTTTCGGCCGCCTCGATGTCCTGGTGCCCAGCGCCGCCAACTTCCCGCGCATCGCCCTCGAGGCCGTGGACGAAGCGGCCTGGGCCGAACCGATGCGCCTGAACCTCGAGAGCCCTTTTTTCTTAGTGCAACGCGCCATCCCCGCGCTGCGGGAGTCGCGCGGCGCCGTCGTCTTCATCACCTGCTCGACCACGGCCACGCCCTACGTGGGCTATCTCCCCTACGTCATTTCTAAGGCGGGTCTGCGTCAGCTCATGCGGGTGCTCACCCTCGAACTGGCGCCCCATATTCGGGTCAACGCCGTCGCCCCCGGGACCGTGCTGCCGCCGGAAGACATGCCGCAGGCCGAGGTCGATGCCTTTGTGCGCGATATCCCCCTGGCGCGCTTGGGTTCCGCCGAAGCCGTCGCGGAGGCCGTGGTCTATTTGGCCGAAGCCGATTTCGTCAACGGCCAGGAGCTGATCGTCGATGGCGGGCGTTCTGTGGCGGCCTTGCCGGCGGCCGCTTCACGCGGGGTCTAGGGCTTCGACGCTGCGCACCTCGCGCCCCGCCAGCGTCAGCGCTTGGCCGGGTTGCCACTTCTTCAACTCGAGGCGTGCCAGAGCGACGCAGCGCTCCCTTTGCTGAGGGTGACGGGCGCTCGAGGTGATTTCACCGACCGGCTGCGCCTCCGCATTGCAGAGCAGCTCGCCTGCAGGCGGCGGGCTCTCCCCCTCGATCTCCAAACGCATCAGCGTGCGTGGGAGTTTGCCGCGATGTTCGAGCATCACGATCGCTTCTTGGCCCAAATAGCAGCCTTTGGTGAAGGATACGCCGCGGCTTTTGAGGCCGGCCTCTTGGGGGAAATGGCGGCTGTCGAAGTCGATGCCGAACTGCGGCACTCCCCGCGCGATGCGTAGGCTCTCCCATGCCTCGTGGCCGAGGCCGCTGGCCCGTGAACTCAGCCAGGTCTCTAGCTCGTCGAGCCGCTTTTGCGGCAACCAGAGATCCCAACCCTCCTCGCTCAGCCGGGGCAGGGGAAGTGCCAGACCCTCACCCAAAGTAACCACCGCTTCCTGCGCGTAATCAGCGGAGCCTTCGCCCCAGAGGTGGACCAGGCCGAAGTCTGGCCGCGGCTGCAACTCAACGTCCTCCATGACGATGAAGGACTCGAAATGGGCGCTCACGCCTTCGTAGGCGAGCTTGGGCAACGCGAGATGGACGCTGCTTTCGCTGCGGCTCACCCAAAGCTCGCTGAGGATCTTGCCTTTGGTGTTCGTCACCAGGGCGTAGACGCTCTCGCCTCGCTCAAGGACTTTCAGCGAGTTGGTGATCTGCCCATGCAACCAAGAGAGCGCATCGTCTCCGTCGAGGTCGACCAAACACCAGGCCTCGAGCGGGCGGTACAATGGGGGACGCGGAGAAGTGGAAGGAGAAGCCGGATGCGCATCCATGATGCCTAGCTCTAGGACGCCTCAGCCCACGCGTCGAGGGCTGCCCGAGACGCAGGTGCGCGTCCCTTCCACCGTCGCCAAACGCAGAGCGCCGCTGGGATCGAAGCCGAGGAGCTGGCCTCGCAGCCCTGAGCATTCGACTTCCTCGCCCCGCCAGAGCAGACGCGGCTCCAGGCGCGAGAGCAACAAGGAGGACTGGCCGCTTTCGATTTGCGCCAGCGAGCGCTCGAGCGCCTCGAGGAGCTCGGCGAGGACGATGCCGCGATCGAAGGATTGCGAACGGCCCGTGGCCTCGAGCAGGGAGGTCGCGTTTTCCCGCAGCTCGGCCGGCCAGTGTCTCCGGTTGACGTTCAGGCCAATGCCGAGGATGGCGAAGTCGCAGCGGCTGCCGCTGCTGCGCGACTCGACCAAAATGCCAGCGCATTTCCGCGCACCGATGTAGAGGTCGTTGGGCCACTTCACCTGCGCCCGCGTTTCGCCGCGGAGACGGTGGTCGGCGACTTCGACCAGCGCCGTGGCCGCGGCCATGGTGAGCAAAGGAAGCTCGGCGGCGCCGTAGTGCGGGCGCAAAACGAGCGAAAGATAGAGGTCGCTCCCCGGAGGCGACTCCCACGCGCGGCCTTGCGATCCCCGGCCGGCGCTCTGCGCGTCGGCGAGGACCAGAAAACCTTCGCCCACGCCCACCTCGGCCAAAACGCGTGCGCGCTCGTTGGTCGAGTCGATGCTCTCCCAAACCTCATGCCGCACGCCCAGACGCCGACCTTGCAACAAGGTCACCAGACGCTGCGGACCGATATCCTCAGGGAGCACTGGCGCTCCAATCCAGGCCGATATCGACTGCCGGAGCCGAATGGGTGAGCGCGCCGACGCTGATGACGTCGACCCCCGTCGCTGCGATCGAGGCCACCCGAGCGAGCTGCACCCCGCCCGATGCCTCGAGCAGCGCGCGGCCGGCATTGATGCGCACGGCCTCCGCGAGCTGCGCATCGTCGAAATTGTCGAGCAGGACGATGTCGACGCCGCAGGCCAGCGCTTCCTCGAGCTGGTCGAGGTGATCGACCTCACATTCGATTTTCATCGTATGCGAGGCGAAGCGGCGCGCTCCTTCGACGGCCGCCTTCAGGCCCCCTGCCGCGGCGATGTGGTTGTCTTTGATCAGCACCGCCGAGGAGAGATCGTAACGGTGGTTGATGCCGCCACCGCAACGCACGGCATAACGCTCGAAGGCGCGCAGCCCCGGCGTCGTCTTGCGCGTGTCGGTGATCTTGGCCCGGCCGCCGCTGCGCGCGGCGTCGACGAAACGTCGCGTCAGGGTGGCGACGCCGCTGAGGCGCTGCAGGAAGTTCAGCGCCACCCGCTCACCCATCAAAATCGAGCGCGCCGCTCCGGAGACGCTGGCGATTTTGGTGTTCGCTTCGCAGCGCTCGCCCTCGTAGGCAAAGACCTCGAAGCGCAGCTCGGGGTCGACCTGGAGGAAAACTTCTTTGGCGAGGGGCAAGCCGCAGAGCACCAAGGCCTCGCGGCTCATGAAATCGGCGCTGCCGCGGATTTCGGCGGCGATGCACGCGGTCGAGGTGATGTCGCCGCGACCGAGGTCTTCGTCGAGAGCGCCTGCGACCAGCTCCCTCAAACTTGCAGCGGAAAAGAAGGCGGAGGTTCCCATGCGCGCGTTGCCCTTTTTAGTTATGGATCCCAGCGTTCAATCGGCCAGCCTTTTCGTCTTGCGATGCGGCGCAAGCGCGGGTCGGGATGGACCGCGTGAGGATAGCCCACGCGCTGCAAGAGCGGCAGGTCGCTGATGCTATCCGAATAAAAGGCGCAGTCCTCGAGAGGGAGGCCCTGCGCTCGGCACCAGAGCTCCGCGAGCTTTACCTTGCCTTCCCCGTAACAGAGGGGCTCGATGGGGCGGCCGGTCAGCTTGCCCGCCTGCACCTCCAGACGGGTGCCGATGCAATGCGAGAGGCCGAGGTCACGGGCGAGAGGCAAGAGGCTGTATTCGGTCGCCGCGCTGATCAGCACGCAGGGCACCTCCTGCTGGCGATACGCCTCGAGGAGACGCCGTGCCCGAGGCCGGATATGCGGCCGCAGCCGTTGTGTGTACCAGGCCTCGTTCTCTTGCTTCAGCGCTTCATGCTCACGGCCTTCGAAGCGGCGCAGGGCCTGCGTTGCGACCCGCGGGGCATCGAGCGCTCCCCAGAAATAGAGGCAAAGCCAGTAAGCGTGGCGCAGGGCATCGGCGCCGCTCATCTCGCCGCGCATCAGGGCATCGTAGAGATGCAGATGGGCCGAGTTCACGGCCAGCAGGGTGCGATCGACGTCGAAAAAGGCGGCGCGGGGCAGGGGATTCATCCGAACCAGCCGCGCACCAGGGTTTCGGCGTAGAAGTTGCTCAGCGCGTGCACGACGATGGCAGCGCCGATGCCGCCGCGCCAAGCGCGCAACCAGCCGAAGAGCAGGCCTGGAAAAAACACGACCAGGCGGGCCGGGTTGAGGTCGACCAGCGCATGCAGCAGGCCGAAGCCGAAGGCTTGCATCAGCCAGGCATACAGGGGGGTCGAAACGCCCAAGACCCGCACTTGCCGCGGCCAGACATCGCTCAAACGCGTCTGAAAATAGCCGCGGAAGAGGCTTTCTTCAGGCAGGGCGACGAGCAGCAGATGCGAGGCCAGCAAGGACCAAGGCGCCTCCGGAAAGCGCAGATGGAAGGCGTGTTGGGGAGGATGCCAGTAGGGAAAAAAGAGCGCAAAAGGCGGGAAAATTACGGTGACGACTAGCAAAGCGATGCCGCTCTCCTTTAGGCCCGAACCCAAGCTCGCCCTCAGGCTATGCCAGAGGCCGGAAGCGCCGCTGTCCTGGGCGGGAGGCTCCAGCCAGCCGCCCAAACTCAGCCCAAAATGCGCGACTCCGCGCCGGTCTGCTTGCGCGAGGCGCAGAGACCCCCAAAAGAAAAGGGCTGCGATGGCCAAGCTGGCCCACTCCGCGCTCGGGCGGCCTCGGCTCGCCCAAACCAGCGCACACGTCACGATGCTGGTGGCGCCGTAAACGAGACCAGCTTGCCTCAGGGCGTGCCGTGAACTCATTGGGCTGCATACATAGCGACAATCGCCAGACGCGGAAAGCTTCCGGCCGCCTTTGGGTCGTACTTCGCGCTGGCCTAGGCCAGCGCGGCTTGGAGGAGGCGCCCTCCCGGTGATCGCCGAGGACAAAGTCGCCGAACTTCGGCAGCGCAGCGACCTCGTCGAGATCGTCGGCGAGTTCGTGCGCTTGCGGCGCGTGGGCAGCAGTTTGCGCGGTCTTTGCCCTTTTCATTCCGAAAAGACGCCCTCCTTTTACGTCCATCCAGACCGGCAGTTTTTCCACTGCTTCGGATGCAGCGCCTCGGGCGACGTCTTCACCTTTTTGATGCGCCTCGAGGGGCAGAGCTTCCCCGAGGTCTTGCAGCGCCTGGCAGAACGCGCCGGCATCCCCTTGGAGCAGGCGAGCGCGCCTGCGGGGGCGGGTTCGGAGCGGCGGCGGCAACGCGACCGGCAGTTCGCGCTCCTCGAGCTGGCGGCCTCCTTCTTCTGCGAGGCCTTGAAGCACCATCCGCGCAGCCAGGCGGCGCGCGACATGCTCGCGCAGCGGCAGGTATCCATCGAAAACGCCGAGGCATTTCGCCTGGGCTACGCACCGCCCGATTGGGATGCGCTCCTGCTCTTTCTGCGCAAAGAAGGCTTTTCGCTCGAGGAGGCGGCCGAGCTCGGGCTCCTGGTGCCCAAGCGGAGTCATGACGGTTTTTATGACCGTTTCCGCCATCGTCTTATCTTCCCGATCCGTGACGCTCAAGGACGAGTTTTGGCCTTCAGCGCGCGGCGTCTCGCTGATGAGGGAGAGGCCGCGTCCGAGCCCAAATACATCAACAGCCCCGAACACGCGCTCTTCCGCAAAGGAGAGTGCCTCTTCGGCATCTTCGAAGCGCGCGTGGCCTTGCGTCGCAGCGCCCGCGCCGTGCTCTGCGAAGGCAACTTCGACGTGGTGAGCCTGCACGCCGCCGGTGTGAGCGAGGCCTTGGCGCCGCTCGGCACCGCCTTCACCGAGGCGCAAGCGACCTTGCTCCGCCGTTACTGCAGCGAAGTCTATCTCCTCTTCGACGGCGATGCTGCGGGCAAAAAAGCCGTCGTCCAGGCCGGCCAGACTTTGCTCGACAAAGGTTTCGACTGCCGCGTCGTCTCCATGCCCCAAGGCGCCGATCCCGACAGCTTCGTGCGCGAGCGTGGTCCCGAAGCGCTGCAGCGGCGTTTGGAAGAAGCGCCGCCTCTGCTGGCTTACCTCATCGAAGAGGGCGCGCGCTGGGCCAAAGGCGACCCGCGGCGCAGCGCCGAGAGCATCAGCCGCTTGGCCCCTATGCTCAAAGCCTCCGCCAATCCCGTCGAAATCCAGCTCTGGATCGAGCGCATTGGACGCAGCTTCGGCATCCAGAACCTCGACATCGTCCGGCGCCAGCTGCGGCAGGGATTGCGCGGCGAAAAAGCGAGCGCCGTTCCCGCCAAAAAGGCGCAAGCGGCCCCCGCGCCCAAACACGAGGCGCTGCGCGACGAGGCGCGTTTGCTACGTGAAGGTCCTTTGCGCCTGGAGTACGAGCTTGTAGGCGCGATCCTGGATAATCCGGAACTCCTGGCGAGCGAAGAAGGAAAAGAGCTGGAAGAGCTTTTGACGAGCTACGATCTTCAGTCCATCTTTTACGCTGCGGCGCGTATGATGACTTCCTCCAGCATGATCGACGCTTCCACGCTTGTGCAAGAGCTACGAGCGGCATCCAATGCCGAAGACGCGACGCGTGACGCCAGCCTGTCCCCCTCCGCCGAAGAGACGGGGCCGCAAAATGCGCTCCCTTCGGCGAACAAGGCCTTATCGCCGGCGAGCTTGAACTGGCTCGCCGGACGTTTGACACTTTCGCGCTACGACCGCGATACGGCACGACAGGCATTGCGCGATGGCCTGCCGCGTTTGAGACAGAGGCGTCTCGAAGCCCAGCTCCGCGAACTGCAGGCGCAGATCGTCGAAGCGAGGCAGCAGGGCGACGAAACGCGCGCCGCAGAGCTTACGCGTCAACACACGGCGCTCTTTCGCAGCATGGTCGGTTCGGAATCGCATCGTAGTCCGGCGTAAAAATCAGCAGCATCAAGGGGAGAAGATGGCGACGAAACAGGGCGGACGCACGGCAACTCGAGTCAAGGGCGGTAAGAGCACGAAGGCACGCGCCTCTGAAGCGACCAGCGAGTCGGGAGTCTTCGAAACAGGACTCATCGACGAAGAAGTGGGCGGGGGTGACTACGAGTTCGACGAGAGCCAAGACGAGGGCGCCCTCGCTTCGTCGGATATGGCATCGAGCACGCGCCGCGAGGTGCAGCAGCTCCTCGAGAAGGGGCGCAGCAAAGGTTTCGTCACCTACGACGAGGTCAACGAGGCCTTGCCGGAAGAGATGGTCAGCTCCGATCAGCTCGACGATTTGATGATCGTCCTCGGCGGTGAAGACATCGAAGTGCTCGACGCGCCCGCGCAATACCGCGGCCAGGGGGCGCGCCGTGAAGAGGCCGGCCTGACGCGTTTCGAGGCGCCCTCCTCGCGCCCGCCGCGTATGGAAGAAGACGAGCCGAGTTCGGTGCCGCCGACCGTCGAAGACAGCCTCTACGCCAAATCCAACGACCCCGTGCGGATGTACCTGCGCGAGATGGGCTCGGTGGCGCTGCTGACCCGCGAGGGTGAGGTCGAGATCGCCAAGCGCATCGAAGACGGCGAAAACCGTATCTTCGACGTCATCTTGAACTCCAAGGTGGGCATCGCCGAGATGATCGAGATCGGCGAGCGCATCAAAAAAGGCAAGGTGCGCATCAAAGACGTCGTCAAAGACGGCGACGGCGAAGAAGGCGAGTTCGACGAAGAAGAGGCGAAGAACCGCTTCCTGCGCCTGATCGACAAGGTGAAGCGCTATGAATCGGCCAACGCCAAGATCCGCGGCGAGCTCGAGTCGGGCAAGCGCCTGTCGGAGAAAACCCGCGCCGCACAGATCGCGCAGCTCGAAAAGAACCGCCGCGAGCGCCTCGAGTTGATGCGCGAAGCGCGCCTGAACAAAAAGCAGATCGACCGCATCATCGCGCGGATGAAAGGCTACGTTCGCCGCATCGAAGAGGCCGAAAACACCTTGGCCGAAGCGCGTCAGCGTATCGGCGGCAAGAGCCTCGAAGACCTGCGCAAGGGCCTGCGCGAGATGAACAGCAATCGCGCCAACGAGAAGAAGGTGGCGAAGAAGTTCGGTCTCGCTCCGGAAGCGCTGCAGATGCTGGATGAAGCGGTCAAAGAGGCCGAAAAGGCCATCCAGCTGGTCGAAGAGGAGATGGGCCAGCCCATCGAGATGCTGCGCCGCACCTACCAAGACCTGCACGAGGGCGAGCGTCAGGCCGAAAAGGCCAAGGCCGAGCTGGTCGAGGCCAACCTCCGCCTCGTCGTTTCGATTGCCAAAAAATACACCAACCGCGGCCTGCAGTTCCTCGACCTGATCCAGGAGGGCAACATCGGCCTGATGAAGGCGGTCGATAAGTTCGAATACCGGCGCGGTTATAAGTTCTCGACTTATGCCACTTGGTGGATCCGCCAGGCGATCACCCGCGCCATCGCCGACCAGGCGAGGACGATCCGCATCCCCGTGCATATGATCGAGACTATCAACAAGCTCATCCGCACCTCGCGCTACTTGGTGCAGGAGCTCGGGCGTGAGCCTTTGCCCGAAGAGATCGCCGAGCGCATGGAGATGCCTCTCGACAAGGTGCGCAAGGTCCTCAAAATCGCCAAAGAGCCGATCTCGCTCGAGACCCCGATCGGCGAGGAAGAAGACAGCCATCTCGGCGACTTCATCGAGGATAAGTCGACGGCTTCCCCGGTCGAGGCGGTCATCAGCGGCAACCTCGAAGACCAGACCCGTCGCGTCCTCAAGACCTTGACGCCGCGCGAGGAAAAGGTCCTGCGCATGCGTTTCGGCATCGGCGAAAAGAGCGACCACACCCTCGAAGAGGTGGGTCAGGACTTCGACGTCACCCGCGAGCGCATTCGTCAGATCGAAGCCAAAGCCTTGCGTAAGCTGCGTCATCCCAGCCGCGCCAAGCAACTGCGGAGCTTCATCGACAACTGAAGAGTTCGAGGGCCTATAGCTCAATAGGTTAGAGTCCCCGGCTCATAACCGGGTCGTTCCTGGTTCGAGTCCAGGTGGGCCCACTTGGACGTCTTCAGTGCTCGAGGTATAAGCGTCCCTGGCTTTCGAAGGAGGACAGGTTCGTGCGCGAACAACTACGCATTCTGGCGCGTGTCGCAGAGATCGATGAAGAAGCGTCGACTCTCGACACCCAGCTCGAGGAAATCCCCAAAAAGCTGAGCAGCTTTCGCAGCGACCTCGAGCGTTTGAACATGCTACTCGAAGGCGAGCGCAAGGAGCTCCTCGACGCCGAGGCTTTGCTGCGCTCGCAGGAATCCGAGCTCGCAGCCACCCAAGATGCGCTCGGCAAGGCGAAAGCCAAGGCGGTCAAGGCGCGCTCGGGCAAAGAGGCCGAGGCGGGGGAGCGCGAGATCGAGGGCTTCCGCCGTTCGGTGCGCGAGCGCGAAGACGAGCTTTTGAAGCTGCAGGAGGCCATCGAGCAAGTCCGCGGCAAGGTCGAGCAGCACAGCCGTGAGCTCGAAGAGGCTGCGGCGCTCTTCGCCGAAGACGAAAAAGAGGATCAGGCGCGTCTCGAGAGCATCCAGAGCGAACGCGCGATCATTGGGCAAAAGCGCGAGGCTGCTGCCGCTGAGCTGCCGCGCGATATCCTCTCCCGCTATGAGCGAATCCGCGCCCGTCGCGGCAGCGGAACGGCCTGGGTCGAAGAGGGCAGCTGCCAGGCCTGCCGCATTTCGCTCTCGGCCAAGCTCTTCATGGAGCTGCAGCGGGGCGAAGAGTTGCATCAATGCCCGAACTGCAATCGCGTGTTGATCTACCGCCCCCTCGTCCTCTAGAGAAGTCTTCGTCCTCCAGACGAGCAGCGGAGCGGGAAGCGTTTTCCAGCTTTCCGCTCCGCAATCGGGCTTCCCCGGTGGCAAGCGGCTCTTCGGCCGCTGCCTTCGTTAGATTTTGGCCAACCAGCCGCGCAAGTCTTCTTCTTCGCCGCGAACGATGCGGAAGAAGCGCTCTTGCACACGCTGGGTGAGCGCGCCGCGCGAGCCGATGCCGATTTGGCGATGATCGAGCTCACGCACGGGCGTCACCTCGGCCGCCGTACCGCAGAGGAAGACCTCGTCGGCGATGTAGAGCTCGTCGCGTGCGATGGGCCGCTCTTCGACCTCGATGCCCATATCGCGCATCACGGTGATCAGGCTGTCGCGGGTGATGCCGCCGAGGATCGAGCTGCCGAGCGGTGGCGTCACGACACGGCCTTGGCGCACCATGAAGATGTTTTCGCCCGAAGCTTCGCAGACGTAGCCCTGCGCATCGAGCAAGAGCGCCTCGTCGTAGCCGCCCATCAAGGCCTCACGTTTGGCGAGGATCGAGTTGACGTAGTGGCCAACGATTTTGCCCTTGGCCATCAGGGCGTTGATGCCCGGACGGTTGAAGGAGCTGATCTTGGCGCGGATGCCTTTGGCGAGGCCTTCTTCGCCGAGGTACGCGCCCCAGCGCCAGGCGACGATGGCGACCCGGGTCGGGTTGTTCAGCGCGCCCAAACCCATCGCGCCGTCGCCGATGAAGGCGATGGGGCGGAGGTAACAGGAGTCGAGGCCGTTGACGCGTACCGTCTCCAAGCAGGCCTCGGCGATCTGCGCCTGCGTATAGGGCATGGGCAGGGTGGCGATATGGGCCGATTGGAAGAGACGTTCGATATGCTCTTCGAGGCGGAAAATCGCGCTTCCACCCTGCTGCAGCGCGTAGCAGCGAATCCCCTCGAAGACCCCGAGACCGTAGTGAAGGCTATGCGTCAGGACGTGGACCTTGGCTTCGTCCCAAGGTACCAGCTCTCCGTCCATCCAAATCCGTTCGGTTTTCTCCACCATGATCTACCTTCTCGCGCAGAGGTCCCATCCTCGTCCCGCCCAGGTCGCCCAAGGTGCGGTGGGGATGGGGCGTTGGGCACATAGCTTACCAAGACTGGACTGAGGAGGCGAGTCGCCGAAGGGTACAGTCGCGTGCAAAGGCGGGAGGCGGGGAGGAAAGAGCGGGCCGAAGGGCTCCCTTGGCGGGTGTAGAACGCTCATTCCGACCAAGGCGCCTTGCGCTCCATGGGGCCCAGATAAGCCTCGAAGATGCGGCGAACGCCTCGGGCATGCCTTTGCCATTGGTCGATGAAGACTTCGCCCGCTTCACGC
>ERZ1066121.1396-NODE-1396-length-17824-cov-13.278913_pt1 | contig 17824 bp, 17 predicted proteins | sample MGYA00382768_ERZ1066121 | MGnify/ENA primary metagenome ERZ1066121 (study PRJEB33369, sample SAMEA5778351) | biofilm metagenome | biome: Industrial cooling water; feature: Water cooling tower basin; material: Biofilm | place: United Arab Emirates | collected... | reverse complement strand
CACTGAAGTTAATGTAATGTAAGCACTGAAGTTAATGTAATGTAAGCACTGAAGTGCTTATTACAGTACGCGCAGGTTGCTGGGGATGCTGTCTATTGCCTCGAATGTGCGTATTTCTTCTAGCGCTTGTTTGAAGTTTCCTTCTTTCACGTCGTGGGTTACGACTACTATTTCGGCTAGTTTATCTTGAAATCCTGTTTGTACTATGGATTCTAAGCTGACTCCGTGTTTTCCGAAGCTGGTTCCGAGTTTGCCTATTACCCCTGGTTGGTCTTTAGTTAAAAATCTTGTATAAAATCTTGCTGTTAGTTCGCTTTGAGAGGCGATTGTACAGTAATCTTGATGCGAACAACCTAAAAGTGGGTCTAATGGCGCCGAAATTTGTCCAGTTTGTAACCGCGCGACTAAATTTAGAATATCTGATGATACTGCGCTAGCTGTGGCGCCTGCACCTGCACCGGGACCAAAAAACATTACTTGTCCTAAAGGTTCTCCTTCTACAAGAATTGCGTTATATACACCGTTGATATTAGCGAGCGGGTGAGTTTTGGGGACAAGTGTGGGGTGAACGCGAACAGATAACGTACAATCTGTGGGAGAAACTTTTTTAGCGATAGCAAGTAATTTAATTACAAAGCCTAAATTGTTGGCGTAAGTAATATCTGTTTTACTAATTTGTCGAATACCTTCACAGGTTACTTCTTCGCGGTTGATGCGTCCACCGAAAGCTAATGATGCCAATATTGAGATTTTATCAGCAGCATCCCATCCATCAACGTCGGCAGTAGGGTCTGCTTCGGCATAACCTAATTTTTGGGCATCTGCTAAAACTGCGTCAAAGCTGCTGCCTTCGGTTTGCATCCGCGTCAATATATAGTTAGTGGTACCGTTGACAATACCTGTAACTGTATGAATTCGGTTAACACTTAAAGATTGTTTCAACGGTTGTATAACTGGAATACCACCACCAACCGCAGCTTCGAGCATGACGTATACACCTTGACGGTTTGCCAAAGTAAATATTTCGGCGCCGAATCTTGATATTACAGCTTTGTTTGCTGTGACTACGTGCTTACCGTTTTGAATTGCTTTTAATATTAACTCGCGTGCCGGCTCTAATCCACCAATTAATTCAACGACAATATCTACTTCTGGGTCATTGACAATTGACTCCAAATCTGTAGTTACTACTGATTGAGGTAACGTGACATCACGAGGTTTATCGAGGGACTTTACACCAACTCGATGAATTTCAACTAACTGTAACAGCGAATGGCGCCCGACATTATCTTGAAGTAGTTGTACAGTTCCAGTTCCAACTGTACCTAATCCTAATATTCCTAATTTTATACCCACAAATAAAACACCCCAGAATAAAGTGATGAGTAATTAGTGCTGAGTAATGAGTGCTGAGTGCTGAGTAATGAGTGCTGAATTTTTGATAAAGTCAACAATCAGAAGTCAGAAAAAGAACTCGAAAATTTTTATCAACAATAAAAAATATTATAGGGTGGCACACGACCACCATACCAGTAGAGACGCGATTAATCGCGTCTCTACACAATTAATCACGTCTCTACGAGCGCACTCAGCACTCAGCACTCAGCACTTTTTACTTATTAATAGGTTTCAACGTGCCAACGACCAGCTTTTTTGAGGTCTTTTTGGTAGTCACTCCAGGTGATACCTTCTTTAGCAGCAGCAGCAGTTAAAGCTGCGTCGATACCGTCTTCCATACCGCGTAAACCACAAATGTAGGTGTGGGTTTTTGGCTCTTTAATTAGTTTCCACAACTCGTCTGCATGTTCTGCTACACGGTCTTGGATGTACATTCTACCGCCACTTGGGTTCTTTTGCTCACGGCTAATAGCGGCAGTAAGACGGAAGTTATTTGGATAACGCTGTTGCATTTCTTCCAATTCTTCTTTGTAAAGAAGGTTTGGAGTTGTAGGAACACCAAAAATTAACCAAGCAAAACCGTTGAACTGATATTCAGGGTTAGCTGCTCTTTCTGCGTCTTTAAACATCCGCCACAAGTACGCACGCATTGGCGCAATACCTGTACCAGTTGCCATCATAATAACTTTAGCGTCGGTGTCTTCGGGTAAGAGCATTTCTTTACCGACTGGCCCTGTGATTTTAACTTCGTCACCAGGTTTGAGGTTACATAAGAAAGTTGAACATACACCGAACACTTTCTCTTTAGTTTCTGGATGTTCGTACTCTAACTGACGAACACAAAGCGAAACAGTTTTATCATTTACATCATCACCATGACGAGTCGAGGCAATGGAGTAAAGTCTTAATTTTTCGGGCTTACCGTTTTTATCTAGTCCTGGTGGAATTATACCGATACTTTGACCTTCGATATAACGTAGGTCGCCTCCTGTGAGGTCGAACTTGAGATGTTGTACTAAACCAATACCACCTTCTTTAACCAACGCTTCGTTCGATATACATTTACCAATAAAAGGAGCATTCGGACGGTAAATGTTTACGGGAACGTCAGCGTGTTTGGCTTTCGCTTGAGTCATGCTGTTGCCTTGTTTACTCTTCTTGGGCTGTTGGTCAGATGTGGCTTTTCCATTCCCTTCAATAGTAGCAACCGCAGTTTGATTTGAACCGTTACCATTTGGTTGTTCTAATATACCAGCTGGTTGGATACTAACTATTTTGCCGCCTAGACGAGTTATCCGCCGCATTTCTTGATTCATGCGACTGTAAGGCACTTTGATGAATTCGCTGCCGCTTTTACGAATTGGGTAGCTTGTTTGGTCGGTGTCGTCACTTTGGCGCAGACCCACTACTTCATATATAAATAAACGACTACCATCAGATGTAATGGCAGCACCCTCAACGGCACCTGTATTGTTCATTTCGTTTTACCACTCCGATTTTTACTTAACATGCGTTTCAAACCCTCTCTACGGTCAATGTGGATAACTAACCAGCACTACCGTTGTAAAATCGGCATCTCCGTAACAATGCCTTGCGCTTTCGGAACACTCGCCATAGACATGCAGGTACTGAAAAAACACACCTGTTCACCTTCTAAAGTAAAGGATAAGTCTATTGGAGAATGTTAATAATGAGTCAATTTAATCTTTTCTTCCTTAAATACTACCTTTATCAGATAGAGATAGTCCAAGCGAAAAACAGAAGATCTCCGAGGCGCCGCAACGCATGTGGTGCCAGTAAAGCGCGTCTAACCTGTCCCCCTTAAAAAACAGGCATTACTATTGGTACATTCATGGGCGCCCGAAACTGTTTGTTAAACTACAATGTTACGGACTATCCCAGTAATAATTCCAATTACTCACATCCTTACTTTCCCACATGCTCCCGCAATAACTTACAATATTAAGTTTTACTTGATGTGAAAAATCTGTCAACCGTTATCAGTTGACTGTTTTAGGGTTTTAATTTCAATACGCCATACACAATTGTTCAAATGAAGAGCAAAAATATTAAAAAATTATAATTATACCTTATTCGGGGCTTTTATCGTGAGTGTGCCTCAAATTAAATTAATTATTTTACCATCTAACAAACACTAATAGCTTCATAGCTTCTGCTCATATTGCAATAACCCGTAAGTAAGATGTGGACTTAAGATAATTCTTACAAAAATTAAGCCTTGTATAGATTCACCTCCTTCTGTTAAAATCCCTAATAGCACTAGGATTAAATACTTACCAGCAACAAATCTCACAATTAGCAACTCCAGGTAAAACAAATATTTGTTATTACCTGTGGTTTGTGATATGGCTTTGCGCTGGGTGGCAGAAACGCTTTTAAGCATGCCAGTGGGGTAACTCCAAACCTCACTCCGAAAGGTCTGTTGTGTGAAAAATCATTGTAATTCATTGTTTTAGTATAAGTAAGGAGATTTATGACAAGTAAGCCGGAACGTGTGGTGCTGATTGGAGTTGCTGGAGACTCTGGGTGTGGTAAGTCTACGTTTTTGCGTCGCCTGACAGATTTGTTCGGTGAAGAATTAATGACTGTTATTTGTTTGGATGACTATCATTGTCTCGACCGTAAACAACGCAAAGAAACAGGAATAACAGCACTTGACCCACGAGCAAATAATTTTGACCTGATGTATGAGCAAATCAAAACGCTCAAAGATGGTCAGGAAATTATGAAGCCTATCTACAACCACGAAACCGGCATGATTGACCCGCCGGAAAAAATCGTACCAAATCACATTATTGTGGTTGAAGGTTTACATCCTTTATATGACGAGCGGGTACGCGGACTAATTGACTTCAGTGTTTATTTTGATATAAGCGATGAAGTTAAAATTGCTTGGAAAGTTCAGCGCGATATGGCTGAACGTGGTCATAGCTACGAAGATGTTTTACAAGCCATCAACTCGCGTAGACCAGATTTCCAAAAATATATCGAACCTCAACGCGAATTCGCGGATGTAGTTCTTCAAGTATTGCCCACCAACTTAATTAAAAACGACGAAGAGCGTAAAGTTCTGCGTGTGCGAATGCTACAACGCGAAGGCAAGGAAGGATTTGAGCCAGTGTATCTATTCGATGAAGGCTCAACTATTACCTGGACTCCTTGTGGACGCAAGTTGACTTGTTCTTACCCAGGTATGCAATTGTACTATGGTTCGGATGTATACTACGGTCGCTATGTCTCTGTTTTAGAGGTTGATGGTCAGTTCGATAATCTCGACGAAGTGATTTATATTGAAACTCACCTCAGTAAGACTTCAACCAAGTATGAGGGTGAAATGACCCACTTATTGGTTCAGCACCGTGAATATCCTGGCTCCAACAATGGCACTGGCTTGTTCCAAGTTCTGACTGGCTTGAAAATGCGTGCCGCTTACGAACGCTTGACTGCAAAAGAAGCAAAATTAGCCGTTAATGTGTAGTTAAATACATTACAAATCTATACAAAATCAAGGGCGCCAACGGGTGCCCTTTTTTACGTAAAATCACTATCTAATTAAATTTGTATCTACCAAAAGTCATACATTGATTAAATTTATTCCGTGAAAACACTTGATTTTGATGAAGATAACAAAACTCGCTCGTTGTCAAAGTAGAAATGTTGTTATGATTGCTGATTAAAGCGGCTAAATCAAATTTGTGTATACAGACTGAATATGGCAGCTTAGTATAAACCTATGAAAGGAGGAATGTTCATTTGTCACGTAGAAATTTATTCACCTCTGAGTCTGTAACCGAAGGGCATCCAGATAAGGTTTGCGACCAAATCTCAGATACTATTTTGGATGCACTGCTTGCACAAGACCCGCAAAGCCGTGTAGCTGCTGAGGTTGTCGTCAATACTGGCATGGTAGTGATTACTGGTGAAATCACAACTAAAGCTAACGTCAACTACGTTAAATTAGTGCGTCAAAAAATCGCTGAAATTGGCTACAACGATGCTGATAATGGCTTTTCTGCTACAAGTTGCTCGGTTTTAGTCGCGTTAGATGAACAGTCACCTGACATTGCTCAAGGTGTAAACACTGCTCAAGAAACTCGCGAACAAACCAGCGATGAACTTTTTGATAAGGTTGGCGCCGGCGACCAAGGTATTATGTTCGGTTTCGCATGTAACGAAACTCCAGAATTCATGCCTTTGCCAATCTCACTTTCTCACCGTATCGCGCGTCGTTTAGCTGTTGTTCGTAAAACAAAACTACTTCCTTACCTTCGTCCAGATGGTAAAACCCAAGTTACTGTTATTTACGAAAACGGGCGCCCAGTTGGCATTGACACTATTTTAATTTCAACTCAGCACGATGCCGTAATTGGTGATATCACCGACGAACTAGCTGTTCAAGCCAAAATTAAAGAAGACTTGTGGGGCGCCGTCGTTGAACCTGTGTTTGGCGATTTAGAAATTAAGCCAGACTCAGAAACACGCTTTTTAGTCAACCCCACTGGTAAATTTGTTGTTGGTGGACCACAAGGTGATGCTGGTTTGACCGGACGCAAAATTATCGTTGACACCTACGGTGGTTACTCTCGACATGGTGGTGGCGCCTTCTCAGGAAAAGACCCCACAAAAGTAGACCGCAGTGCAGCATATGCTTGTCGCTATGTCGCTAAAAATATTGTCGCTGCTGGTTTGGCAGAAAAATGCGAAGTACAGTTAAGCTATGCTATCGGTGTAGCAAGACCAACAAGTATTTTTGTTGAAACCTTCGGTACAGGTAAAGTTAGCGATGATATCTTGCTAGAAATAATCAAAGAAAACTTTGAATTGCGTCCAGCAGGAATTATTCACACCCTAAATCTCAAAAACTTGCCAAACGAACGAGGCGGACGTTTTTATCAGGACGTCGCGGCTTACGGTCACTTTGGTCGAGACGATTTAGATTTACCTTGGGAAAAAACCGACAAAGCCGAAGTACTCAAAGCCGCAGCTACCAACTTGCAATTAACAGCAGTTGTGTAAAGCTTTGATGTTGCCCGCGAGAACGCTTGCTGTAATTTGATGGCAACAAAAGGGTATGCAGCAACTCCTGCATACCCTTTGATGTATCAGAAACCAGGTTTCTTTCAGAAAACTAAATTCTTTTGATATCATAATATTTGCTTTGTTGATTTAAGAATCATGGATGAAGCTCAGGTGCATTTGTGTTGAAAGTATGTAATTAGTCATTAATACTTATTTTTGACCAAAAATAAGAAATTTTGGCGTAAGAGTGCTTTCTAATTTAACTTAATTAAGTATCAATATAAGAAATCCACACAAAGCAGCAAATTTACGCTTATATATAAATGTCCAATGCGGGAGGGCAAGGGAGGATTGAGGGATGCGAACGAAGCTTCAGCCGACCGCTTTCAATAAACGTTCCGAAACTAAAACAGTGCTACCAAATCAGCCCTCAACCGATGAACTGCCGACGATTGAATTTCCCACACGCGGGAAACTCAAAGCTAGCTCATGGCGGATTCACCAAAAAATCGGCTACGGTTATTTTCTGGCAATTGGCATTGGATTTTTGGGTTCTTTAACTGGATTTATTACAGCTAACTATTACCGAGGACACGAAATTAGACAATTAGACCAAGCTAGTAACCAATCTAAACTTTTAGCTAGTTATAAAGATGCGGCAATGCGGACACTGCTTATTAGCTATAAGCTACCTGCTGTCGTACAAGATAAGCAGCAATTACTCGAAGCGCAAAATGCCTTTCGGGATAATTTTATTAGAGCGCAAAAATCTGAGCAAAAATTAGCCTCTTTTCTTGATAATTCGCGCTCAAGTTCGCGCCCAAAAGCGTTACGTACTTTTTTAAGTGAGTACGCTGATAACTTAAAATCTTACGTTGGGCAAGTTGAGTCAATTTTACAAGATGTAGAAGCAAAACAACCACTCCAAGGAGAATCTGCTGCGACGCTTACCAACGAGTTGCTTTCGGTGATGCGCCAAGAAACTGCTATACAGTTAGACCAGCTATCGCAAAGGTTGCTTGAAACTGCTGAAGCTGCTCAAATTGAAAGCGAGAAACGTTATAAAGATGTTGAAAATGCCAAAACTTATGAACGTTTGATTACTATCTTGAGTATGTTAGCTTCGGTTGCCGTTGCTGCTATCGTAGCTTGGAGAACTTCACGTGATATCGCCGAGCCTGTTATTATTGTTACCCAGGTCGCTGAACAGGTCGCAAGAAAATCCAACTTTGATTTAAGGGCGCCAGTAACAACCGAAGATGAAATAGGGTTACTAGCAAAATCCCTTAATAGATTGATAGAACGAGTATCAGAAAGAACAAAAGAACTACAGCAGGCAAAAGAAGAAGCCGAAGCAGCAAGCAAAACAAAAAGTCAATTTCTTGCCAACGTTAGTCACGAGTTGCGTACCCCACTCAATGCTGTTATTGGTTTGAGTCAGTTGCTACAAGACGACGCTTGTGACATGGGGTTAGAAGGAGATTTTGCTACTGACCTAGAAACTATTAATTCCGCAGGTAGACACTTACTCGAACTTATTAACGACATTCTCGACTTATCGAAGATTGAAGCGGGTAAAATGACTCTTTATCCGGAAACGTTTGAAATTGCAACGTTAATAAATAATGTTGTTCTAACAGTCAAACCATCAATCGAAAAAAATGGTAATCTTTTTGAGATAGACTGCGACCCGCAACTTGGAACAATGTATGCTGACCAAACGCGCGTCCGTCAGGTATTATTGAATTTGCTCAGTAATGCTGCTAAATTTACAACGAATGGCAAAGTATGTTTGAGAGTACGCACGGAAAAAGAAGATAGAGGTGGCGAATACCCACAGGAAAAAATAATCTTTACCGTTAGCGATACTGGTATTGGCATGACGTACCATCAGCAGCAGCAATTATTTAAGCCATTTACCCAAGGTGATGCTTCGACTACTAAAAAGTACGGTGGTACTGGTTTAGGGTTAGCTATTAGCCGTCATTTTTGCCAAATGATGGGTGGTGAAATTCTGCTTAAAAGTGAACCTGGTAACGGCTCCACTTTTACAGTCAGTTTACCACTTATGGCAGAAGGCTAAGTTTATTTACTTCAAATTATTTACTTCAACAAAAAGACTGAAAACTATGAACATTGGAACAATAAACGCAGAAATTAGACTGCTCGATATTGTCGCTTTAGTCGAAGATTTGCCTGAGTATGGAATATATCGCGGTCAAGTAGGTACTGTTACTGATATAGTGGCGCCTAATGTGTTTGAAGTCGATTTTAGCGACACATCCGGACAAACTTTTGCCGAACTTAACCTAACGTCTCAACAATTAATGCTTCTACTTCACGAACCTATTTCATACCTAAGTCAATTCGTACTTAATTAATTTAATTTGTCATTCTGAATGTATAGAAGAATCTCTAATTAGCAAGGTTTGCACAGGCAGGATGCCTGTGCCACAATTTGCCACAATTTGCCACAATTTGCCACAATTTGCCACAATTTGCCACAATTTGCAATAATTTGCCACAATTTGCCACAATTTGCTAGGTTGTTATTTTAAATAATCTTGAGGGTTTAGGGCTTTCCAACCTAAATCGGAACTAGTACGGACTTCAAAGTGTAAATGAGGTTGGGGTGATGTTGGTTTTCCTGTGGTACCGACGGTTCCGAGGATGTTACCTTGTTGAACTTTTTGACCTGCTGTGACTTTAATAGTTTCTAATTGAGCGTAACGAGTTTGTATTCCTTTTCCGTGGTTGATTATTACTAAGTTTCCATAGCTACCTTGTGTACCCGCAAATGCTACGGTTCCGTCTCCTGTTGCTTGTACTCCGGTTCCTAATGGCGCCAGTAGGTCTATTCCACTGTGAAAAAAGACTTCGCCGTTTTTAGGATTATTTTGCCATCCGTAGGGTAAAGCTATTGTTGCTAATGCAGCAAGCGGATAAACAGCGAAGCGTATGGAAGTAGAAGTATTTGTACTGGCTGTTGATATTTCGTCAGATTGCTCAGAAGGGCGCCTTGATGGAATGAATACTAGTCGGGGTATGGATTGGCAACCATTAATTTCATATAGTACATCGGCACGAATTTTATATTGCTTTGCGATATCACGCCAGGTCATTCCGCGCGGGACTTCAACGATGATACCGTTATAGGGAGGTATCAAGATTTGATTACCTGCAATAATCGCACGGTTTTGCAGCCCCGGATTCATGGTAAGAATTGATTTAGGCGTGAGATTATACTTTTGGGCTATTGTTTCAAGGGTTTCACCACTCGATACCGTATGTCGCAAAAACCGCGATAATGCAGCTCTTGGACAACTGCTACTACTTTGAGCTAGCGTATTTGATGAAAGTGCTAGTAATACGGCAAATATGTTAAATACGTAACAAATTATCGGTAAGTAGATGGGAGATTTCATGCATGAATCCAAGTGCAGCAGTCTTATTAATTTTAGGTTTTATTTTAGCTTTTAGATGGCGATTTTATAGTAATCGTTCAGGGGGCGCCTTCATATAATACGGTTATTGCCATAGAACCAATGAATACATGGCTATGACTACCTGGCAACAAGCTTTTTGCTTGATTAAACTTATAAATTAGTACTTGCTCGCAGCTTTGTTCTTAAAATTATTGTCTCTTACGTGTTATTACTATGAAATTATCCTTAAAGCAATTAATTGTTTATTTTTCTCTTGTGACAGTTGGCGGAATGTTCGGTGGTAGTATGGCAATGTTTGCTAATTCTTTTCTTGCTCCACAAGCAAGGCGCCAGTTTCAAGAGTTAAGAAATGTTACAGTTACCTCAACCCCAGATACAATTGTGGCGCCTTCTGTAGGAGGTGTAATTGGCGCAGTTGGAGAGCAAGATGTCAATTTTATTTCTGCTGCGGTTCAACGTACAGGTCCATCAGTTGTACGAATTAATGCCACTCGCAAAGTCGCAAATCCAATTTCGGACGCATTCAAAAATCCAATATTAAAACGGTTTTTTGGTGAAAATGAGCAACCAGTACCCCAAGAAAGAATTGAACGAGGTACTGGTTCTGGTTTTATTTTGAGTCAAGATGGTCAATTACTTACAAATGCTCATGTCGTCGCTGATACCGACACAGTGCAGGTGACACTCAAAGATGGTCGGACTTTTGAGGGAAAAGTTGTAGGAGTTGATTCGGTTACGGATGTTGCTGCCGTCAAAATTGAAGGTTCTAAGCTACCAACGGTAAAACTAGGTAACTCACAAAATTTAATTCCTGGACAATGGGCAATTGCAATCGGTAATCCACTCGGTTTAGATAATACCGTGACTATTGGCATTATTAGCGCAACTGACCGTACAAGCGCCCAAGTTGGGGTGCCAGAAAAACGAGTCAGTTTTATTCAAACTGATGCTGCTATCAACCCTGGTAACTCAGGTGGCCCACTTCTCAATTCTACTGGTGAGGTAATTGGTGTAAATACTGCCATTCGCGCTGATGCACAAGGTTTGGGGTTTGCTATACCCATCGAAACTGCTGCGCGTATAGCTGGCGAACTATTCACGAAAGGGCGCGTCGAGCATCCCTTTCTGGGAATTGAAATGGTAGATTTAAGTCCAAACAAAAAACAGCAAATTAATCAAGAAAATAACCTAAGCATCAAGCAAGATACGGGGATATTGATTAAAGGAATTACCGAAAAATCTCCAGCGCAGAAAGGCGGACTTCAAGTAGGCGATTTAATTGTCAAGGTTAATCGCAAACCCGTAAGAACGGCCGCTCAAGTTCAAAAGCTAGTAGAATCAAGCTCGGTCGGCGACACTCTAGAAATAGAAGTCAACCGTAATGATAAAATTCAGGCTTTCAAAATCCAGTCGGGAACTTACCCGCTCCGTTAATTGCGCTTATGGCAGTTTTAAGTGCCGTTAGATAAGCCATTAATTAATTAATTTGAATTAATGGCTGCTATTTAAATTATCCAAATGCATTCGCTGTTCCATCTGGCGAAGAAAATATCCCGTCATCATCGCCGATGCCAACAGTCCGGCTAAATTGTCGCGGTCGGTTGTAATTTGTACGTTGAAGTTGTCGGGAGGCAGCATCCCTACTAAGCCTTGGACGTTTTGCGATATGATTTGCTTAATTTCAGGACTGACTGACTGGGCGACGCGCGCTAGAACTTCCGGCGATTGGTGTTGGAGATAATTGAGTAACGGATTTGGATGTTCCTCAAAGCTCTCATTCATGAGTTCCGAAGTGCGGCCATCGAAGTTGTCATTTAAAAAGTTAGGGTCAAATACCATTGGCTATTTTTTTTAGCTGAGTTGCTAATTCTACTCTAAACCATAGCATTAAGAGTGAGCCACATTCTAAGGTGTGAAGGGCACTATTTAAAGTGTCCCTACAACTGCGCGTGCAGTTATTAACTTGCTTCTGCTTGTGGTAAGAGTTCTAATTCTAACTGACGCTCTTCTTGTCGTGCTACAAAAGGCTGTGGAAGTTGGTCGATTTGGAAGTACTGGTTAAATTTTGCAGTTGTTTGTAGCGAGTACGAGCGAGAATCGCTATCACGACGTTTACGAATAAAGCCTTGCTCAACTAATTCTTGAACATGTTGATACGCTCCAGAACCACGCACGTTGATTAAATCGCTTTGCTTAATTGGACTATGAAGTGCAATCGCTGCTAGAGTCCTTAAGGCGCCTACACCCAACTCTACAGGAATCAGCGTTTGCACTAAATCTTGATAATCTGAACGTACTTGCAGACAGTAACCACCTGAAGTTTCAACTACTTCTAAAGCAGTATCTCGATGGGCATATTCATCAATTAGCTCGATAACTCCCTCTTGTGCCGTCATTCGGTCACATGCTGCATATTCGGCTATTTCGCCAATAGACAAGGGTCTACCCTTTAAATAGAGAATTGCTTCGATTTTTGCCGCTGCTATACTCATTGGCTTTCAAGACAAATAACAAGTGAGTGGCACGGATTTTACCATTATATACTGGTAGCGTCAAGGGTATTTATCCAAGATTAATTTTTCTTTGGTTTAGTATAAATTGGGCGATGGCTAGGTCTTGGGGTGTAGTAACTTTCAAATTGGTTTCCTCCCCAGCTACAACTTTGACTTTGTAACCGCATTTCTCGAATAAAGCCGCATCATCGGTAACTTCCCAGCCGTTTTCAACTCCTAACTGATGACACTCAACAAGTAATTTAACATCAAACCCTTGTGGAGTTTGCGCCGCCCATAAATTTTTACGGTCGGGTGTGCTAGTAATTATCCCACTAGAATCAACAACTTTAATCGTATCTTTTACGGGTATTGCTGCGATTAAACCAGCACATTCACGTACTGAGCAAGCACATCTGTCAAATAAACCTGGAGTAGCAAGACATCTGGCGCCATCATGGATTAGTACTTGTTGTGCTTCTGGTGGCAAAGCCTTTAAGCCATTGTATACAGATTCTTGACGAGTGGCGCCGCCAGTAATCAATTGTACTGGTTTGCTCAAATTTAATGATTCTAAAATTGTATTTATTGCTTCGTAGTCTGTAAGCTGCGATATAATGCCAATCCAGCTAATTTCCACAGATGAAGAAGCCGCTAATAACGTCCAAGCAAGAATAGGGCGCTCGTTCAGCGATAGTAAAAGTTTATTACGGTCGCTTCCCATCCGCTTACCCATACCCGCAGCAGGAATTAATAGATACATAGTTAATAAAATTCAAATAAAACAAGAATACTCAATATAATGCCTAATCACTGCTGAAGTTACCATTAGCAGCAAACAACTAATAGAATGATTAGCGAGTAGCCCTAAGAGCCTAAAAAATAATTATGCGAGTAGTAGCCCTTGTCTCAGGTGGAATAGGCGACCAAATTCTCTTTTTCCCGACAATTGATACAATTAGGCGCCATTATCCAGACGCGCAAATTGATGTCGTTGCATCAAGCCGTTCAAAGGCTGCTTACCGGGTAAGTAAGTCAGTGTCAGAAGTGTTAACGTTTGATTTTGAAGACCGTAATAGTTTAGCTGACTGGGGTAACTTAGTTGGTACAATTCGTGACCGTGAGTACGATGTTGCAATTACCCTTGAACAAAGCTGGGCTGTTGGTTTAATGCTATGGTTAACCGGAATTCCTACCCGCGTTGGCTTTCTTAGTTTTGGTTCTGGGTTTTTAACTTATAAAATACCTATGAACTCCCAACAGTACCTTGCTACTACATATCATGAACTTGTTCAAGGCTTGGGTATTAAATCACCTTGCCCAGAATTAGCACTCTCAGTCCCAAAGCCAGATATTGAATGGGCAACGAATGAACAAAAACGCCTTGGTATCAAAGATACTGGGTACGTAATGTTATACGGTACCTCCGAGTCTTCGTCTGAAACTGGATTGAATAATATTTACCCAACGAAAAATTGGTTGCAAATCATTCAAAATTGGCAACTCAAACAACCTGATATGCCATTAATTGCTGTTGCAACTTCAGAAAGCGAAGAGTTGATACGTACTCTAAAAGAGTCGGCGCCAAATTTCAAAGTTACTGTCCCTGACAATATTGGTAAACTAGCTGCTATGATTGCAGGCGCCAACTTAATGGTATGTGACTCTAGCTACCCAATGCACTTAAGCGTCGCAGTTCAAACCTTCACTGTTGCCTTATTTGGCGCCGATAACAGCATCAAGCTGTTACCAAAAAATGATAAATTCCTCGCCATTCAATCACCCACTGGTAATATAGCGGATATTTCAAGTCAAACCGTTTTAGAAAAAATCTGGGGTGGTTAATTAGTTCTATAGGCAGGCAAACTAGTCTGCCTTGATACAAATTACATTATTTAGTATTTTTGTTTACAACCTCTAGTCATTTAAAATATTTATCTCTTTAAAAACCAGATAACTGGCTTGTTGTAGTTAAGCAAACAGTTTAATATTTTCTTTTGAGTTAATATTTGATTTAATTTTATGAAGAGAAATAAAGCTAACTACAACTGCTTGAGGAAAGATAAGTCTATACCTAAAGACTGATATTTGGTTATGTGGGATAAAAAGTATATTGCCACTACTTGAATTTTCTTTAATCAAGTTACAAACTAAGTTAACAGTAAATTTTTAAATTCGGTTAATTAAAGCTAAGTTGGCGAGAGTTGATTGAATATCGAATTGTATTTGATGCTGGTACCTCAAATACCTTCTTAGGGTGATTTCGACCAATTAAAGAAACTTTCAGGAATTGAAGCTGTATGTTTGTATTTATATTTTGGCAGACTTTTATATAGGTATTAAATATTCTTCGATTGCGAGTCAAGTAACTTTTATGTATTGTAGTTGACTGAGCATAAGATATTCTAATGCTCATAATCAAGTGCGTTGCGTAACATTACAGTAGCAAGTCGAAAGTTTGTGATGATTGTAATTTATAATACCTAAAAATTAAAATGAGTGGTCTTACCCCTCTGTACAAGTCAGAGTAGAGCTAAGTAATATATTAATCTTTCAACGAAGGTTTTGGTTCTGAGGTTAGTGCATCAAGTTGTTATCAGCTTCATAGGTTTCTTTCGTGTTAGAGAGTTCATGTATATCAACTCTTTGTAGCATCAAGGCGCCTGTTAGCTTACTTACATAAGTAGTAATTGTAAAACATGGCACTAACATTGAGTTTAAAAAGCTTATGCCGTAAGGGTTTCAGCTGCATCATCCCAAAAAATAGAAATTTTTTTAATTAATCTGTTAGTTTCGGCAACTGTTTGGGAACACTATATAGGACTGAAATTAGAGGCGAATACAAAGTCAGTCTCTACACATTGTTATCTGAATTAACATTGTGTTTCTATTTTCAACCCTAGTTTGTCAAGTATACCATTTAACAATTGACAGATTATCCAGATTGAATCCACACGACATCTATCTAAAGATAGATAATTAGATAAACTGGAATATTCCTAAAAGGAGATGTATGGGTTGAATAGCTGATTAACCAAATTAAAAGTGATTGGCGTGCGTCTACTGATAGATTTAATATTCTCAAGGGGACAATATAATGGCGATTAAATTACATAACTTTGTTATTACCGGAAAACGATACATCCAAGTTGACAGCCAACCACTTCATATCACTGGCATATTCAAAAAAATCACGGAGTGGATTAAATTACGTAGATGTAGCCTTAATGATATTCATAACGCTTATTATTATTGTGAAGAAGATGGTACAGTTACCTTCTATCAAGCAGATAAAGCGCAAGTAGAGCATCCTGGAATATGGACTTACATGTTATATGAATGTCCAGAAGGTCAAGAAAATGTATTCCCGGACTCTGCAATTGACACAAGTCTAAAACCGCTCTATCGACTTTTAGCAGGTGATAAACTCGCTCAAGAAGCAATCAACATCAATCAGTACCTTGAGTATCGCTATCAAGAAGGTAAGTATCTTGATGTTCAATTGCCATTAGGCTGGAATAATACTGAAGGTAGAAAAATTTCTAATTTATTATATAAAGAGTATCAAGTACTTCATACCTCATCAATTTTCGCCGAAACCGCAGGTGAAAAATATATGCAAGCGGTTATGAAAAAATTTATTCAAGCTGCTACATCTATTCTAGAAGCGGGTGGTAACTCTCTTGAATTTGAGTACATGCAGCACGAAATTCTCAGACAAGTTAAAATTGATGATATGGCTAATCTAATCTTAGATTTAAATGATTATCGTATTTGGCAAGCTTTATTACCAAGCGAATCAAAAGCTGTTGAATATGCTTTTAATAGTGCCTTAAGTCGCATCGCATAAATTAAATAACGTAGAGACGCGATTTATCGCGTCTCTACAACGATTAAAACATTGAAAACAGACCATCTTCTAGGTCATATCCTAATAACTGCGCCATTGCTTTAAGTCTAGATTGGTGGGGTATTTCTTGTTTTTTAAGCCAGTCGGTTAAAATGAAAATCTTGCTCATCAAGAATATTTCTAGTGCTTCTGGGTTGTATTGTATTCCTTCTTTTGTGAATTGGTGCGGTACTAACATTGCCGCATAGCGAGTAAATTCTTTTTCTTGCCAATTTAAAAAAAATGGTAGCCACGGGTAACGTGTATCTAAACGAACAAACCATAAACGAATTTCGGGTATTTCTGAAAGTTCGCGTGGGTCTCCGTCTTCCCTTGGATAGTCAATATTGAAAATTAGCTGCTGCTCGTTTGACAGAATTGCGTTTTTTGAACTAATTTGTTCTATTACCTCAACAGCGGCTGAAATGTCTAGAGTATTAATTTGGTCAATATTTACTGTAATTGTAGTTGACATTTACTTTCTCGCGCTTTTCATAACAAATTACCAGCTATCATGCCTGCAAGCAAAATAAATCCTATCCAAACATTTTGCTTAAACATTTCAGCATATGCTATACTAGTGAGACTGTCATCTTTTAGACGCATTAATTGCCAAGCCCAGCCTAGTGCAGCAAGTGCAAGACTTAACCAGAAAGCAATATGAAGGTGAATAGTAAAACCTAACCAGCCAAGCAGAGCAACAGTACCAATGTAAAAAAGACCAATTGCAATGGGGGCATAGGCGCCGAAAAATAAAGCGCTGGAATTAACTCCAATACGTTTATCGTCTTCTCTATCGCTCATCGCGTATACAGTATCGAACCCTAAAGTCCATAGTACAGTGGCGCCCCATAATAACCAAGTCGGCTGCATTATATTTTTTGTAACAGCGCTCCAACTAATTAAAACGGCAAAACCCCAAGCAATGGATAGTACCAATTGTGGAACGGGAAATACTCTTTTGGCGCCTGGGTAAAGAACAATAACTGGAACGGCAGCAACACACAACCAAAATGAGAGTGGGTTAAGATAAAAAGCCAGACCTGCCGCACAAACAAAAGAAATAATAGCAACAGCGATACCAACTTTTACAGAAAGCGCGCGTGAAGCTAGAGGACGGTTTTTAGTGCGCTCAACTTCTGGGTCAATGTTTCTATCCCATAAATCATTAATTACACAACCAGCAGCACTAGTAGCAAGGGTGCCAAGCACAATGACGCCAACTAAAGGTAGTGGAGGTTTTCCCGCTGCTGCTAGGAATACAGCCCACAAGGCAGGAATCATTAAGATTAATCTTCCTTCGGGTTTGTGCCACCTCAAAAGCTGAATTACGGCAACAGCCGTGTTTTGGTGGTTTTCGAGTGACTTTAGCATGAACAGGAAAAATGAATTGCAAACAATATTTAATACATCTTCACATTTACAGGATAACTTTTTTTGCTATTGATTAAGATGATTCATCAACAATAACCTTTTAAATACATTAAATTTGTTGTGTTGATGGTAAGCAGCTAAGTGAATGTCATATTTTGTTGGTTTAAAGCTTGCGGTTCGTTCAT
>ERZ1066121.1392-NODE-1392-length-17865-cov-12.520213_pt1 | contig 17865 bp, 15 predicted proteins | sample MGYA00382768_ERZ1066121 | MGnify/ENA primary metagenome ERZ1066121 (study PRJEB33369, sample SAMEA5778351) | biofilm metagenome | biome: Industrial cooling water; feature: Water cooling tower basin; material: Biofilm | place: United Arab Emirates | collected... | reverse complement strand
CCGGGCTTCGGCGACCGCCGCAAGGCGATGCTGCAGGACATCGCGACGCTGACCGCCGGCCAGGTGGTCTCCGAGGAGGTCGGCTTCAAGCTCGAGAACGCCGTCCTCTCCGACCTCGGGCGCGCCAAGCGCATCGTCGTCGACAAGGACAACACGACGCTGATCGACGGCAGCGGCACCCAGGACGCGATCCAGGGGCGCATCAAGGAGATCCGCTCGGCGATCGACAAGAGCACCTCCGACTACGACAAGGAGAAGCTCCAGGAGCGCCTGGCGAAGCTCGCCGGCGGCGTGGCGGTGATCAACGTCGGCGCCGCGACCGAGGCCGAGATGAAGGAGAAGAAGGCCCGCGTCGAGGACGCGCTGCACGCGACCCGCGCGGCCGTCGAGGAGGGGATCGTCCCCGGCGGCGGCGTCGCCCTCGTGCGCGCCCAGCGCGCCCTCGACGGGCTGCGCTTCGAGGAGCACGACGAGCAGATCGGCGTCTCGATCATCCGTCGCGCCGTCGAGGAGCCGCTGCGCATGATCGTCCAGAACGCCGGGGGCGAGGGCTCGATCGTGCTGGAGAAGGTCCGCACGGCCGACAGCGCCACCTACGGCTACAACGCGCTGACCGACACGTACGAGGACCTCGTGCAGGCCGGCGTCATCGACCCGACCAAGGTCACCCGCACGGCGCTGCAGAACGCCGCGTCGATCGCCGGGCTCCTGCTGACCACCGAGGCGCTCGTCGTCGAGAAGAAGGAGGAGAAGCCGGCGGCGCCTGCGGGCGGCGCGGGCGGCATGGGCGGGATGTACTGAGCCCCGCGCGGGATGCCCGGGGGATCCCCGCGGCATCCGCGCGAGACGTACGACGGACGGGGGCGGCCCATCGCGGGCCGCCCCCGTCTGCACGTCCACCCGGCGGGCGGGCCGCCCTTCGGTGACGCGGCTCCGGCGTCGCTCGGCGCCAGGCCGCCCGTCGCGCGCGCGCTCGCGCGTCGTCGCGCGCGACGACGCGCGCGACGACGCGTGCGACGACACGCGCGACTACTTGCGCGACTACTTGCGCGAGCCGTTTCCGCCCCGCCCCTCGATGCGGGCGAGCACGCGCGCCGCGATCGCGTCGGCCAGCGCGTCGGCGCCGCCGTCCTCGCTCCCGCCCAACGCATCGCGCGCGTACGACGACGGCGGCGGTCCGGCCGGCACGCCCGAGCGGCGCAGCTGGGCGATCTGGTCGGCGGCCTCCTGCGAGTCGACCCCGACGACGAGCTCGCGCAGGAACCCCTCGCGGATGTCGTACACCAGCCCGTGCAGGAGCGGACGCCGCCCCTTCGCCCACGCGTTCTGGACCACCGGCGTCTCGGAGAGGTGATAGATCTGCTCGAGCACGTTGAGCTCGACCGCGCGGTCGAAGCGCCGCTGCGGATCCTCGATCGCCTCGAGCTCGCGCTTGTTCCAGCGCACCACGTTGCGGATGTGCCCCAGCCAGTGGTCGACGAGCCCGTACGAGTCGGTCCCCATCGCCGCCTTGACGCCGCCGCAGCCGTAGTGCCCGGTGACGATGACGTGCTTGACGTCGAGCACCTCGACCGCGTACTGCAGCACCGACATCGCGTTGAGGTCGGAGGGGAGCACGAGGTTGGCGATGTTCCGATGGACGAACAGCTCGCCGGGCTCGGTGCCGGTCACGACGTTCGCCGGCACCCGGCTGTCGGCGCAGCCGATGTAGAGGAAGTGCGGGGTCTGCCCGTCGGCCCGGCGGGAGAAGAACTCCGGGTCGTTGTCCTTCATCGCGGCAGCCCACGCCCGGTTGTTCTGGATGATGCGGCGGAAGTTCTCCATGGCCTCGCTGCGCCTCTCAGTGCGCCGGGGTCGTCGCCATCTCGGGGACGCCCACCAGTCGGTAGTCGATCTCGCGCGACCGCGCCGTCTCCCGGAAGTCCAGCAGCGTCTCGAGCACGTCGTAGTCGATCGCCTTCGTCTTCCTCCCGTCGATCTCCACGCGGCAGCCGTGCGGGAGCCGGTCCAGGAAGGCGGCGATGCTCGCCTTGTTGAGGAAGGTCACCTGGTCGGGGAGGACGTAGCGCCGCAGCACCGCCCCCGGCGGGCTGACCTCGCTGAGCACCGGCTTGCGCAGGTTCTCGAGCAGGATGAAGAAGACGCCGACCACCATCCCGATCCCGATGCCGACGAGCAGGTCGGTGAGGAGGATCGCGACGATCGTCACGGTGAACGGAATCACGTGCGCCAGCCCCACCCTCCAGGCGGTGCGGAAGAGCTTGGGGTGGGCCAGCTTGAACCCGGTGTAGAGCAGGATCGCCGCGAGGGCGGCGAGCGGGATCCGGTTGAGCGCGAACGGAATGGCGAGCACCGCCACCGCCAGCAGCACGGCGTGCAGTACCGCCGAGAGCCGCGTGCGCGCGCCGGCATCGATGTTCGCCGAGCTGCGAACGATCACCCCCGTCACCGGGAGCCCCCCGGCGAGCCCGGAGACCATGTTGCCGAGCCCCTGGGCCATCAGCTCGCGGTTGGCTGGCGCGTCGCGCTTGAGCGGGTCGAGCTTGTTCGTGGCCTCGAGGCTGAGCAGCGACTCGAGGCTCGCGACCAGCCCGATCGTGGCGGCCACGGTCCAGACGGCCGGGTCGCCGATCGCCGACCAGTCGGGGAGGACCACCTGCCCGAGCAGCGCCGCTGGGTTCTCCGGCAGCTGCACCAGGTGGGTGTCGCGGATGGCGAGCGCCGGGGCCACCAGTCGGAGGAGCTCGTTGATCCCGATGCCGAGGGCGACGACGATGAGGGGGGCGGGGAGCAGGCGGATCCGCGCCAGCGGGGTGCGCGGCCAGAGCGCCAGCACCGCGAGGCCGAGCGCGGCGATGACGACCGCACCGGGCTGGATCTGCTGCAGCGCGGTGCCGAGCGCCGAGAAGGTGGTCTCGCCGGTCGGCTCGCGGAAGGCGAAGTCGCCTTCGTAGTCGGCGTCGTATCCGACCGCGTGCGGGATCTGCTTGAGGATCAGGATGAGCCCGATCGCCGCGAGCATCCCCTTGATCACCGAGGACGGGAAGTAGTAGCCGATGATCCCCGCCCGCACGGCGCCGAGGACGAGCTGGAGCATCCCCCCGAGCACGACCGCGGGGAGGAAGCGCGGGAAGCCGCCGAGCTGCTGGATGGCGGCGAGCACGATCGCGGTGAGCCCCGCCGCCGGCCCGCTGACCATCAGGTGCGACCCGGACGCGAACCCGACCACGATCCCGCCGACCACCCCGGCGATGATCCCGCTCAGGAGCGGCGCCCCCGAGGCCAGCGCGATCCCCAGGCAGAGGGGGAGGGCGACGAGGAAGACGACGAGCGACGCCGGGAGGTCGGCGCGCCAGGCCGCGAGCAGGCCGGCGCCCGGCGGGCTCGAGGGCGCAGGGGCGACGGCGCCGCCAGCCCCCCGGCCGGGTGGGGTCACCGGCTGCTGGTTGGGCAGCGCCGTCGTCGCGCGGCTGCCGTTCGTGGAGGAGGGCGTCTGTTGCATGAGTTGGATAAGTAAGCGCTCCCGCCCTGGGCGCCAGCACCGTGCCACTTCCGGCACCGCATGCTGTGGTCCGCGCGCCCCGGGAAGCCCCGCCGGCGTGGTCCCGATCCGCCCGGGCCGGGGGAGCCGCGCCGCCGGGCGGAAGCTGCGCCGCGGCTACAGCGCCAGCGTGAGCTGCTGCGCGGCAGGCGCCGCGCGTCGGCCGCTCGCCGCGACGAACGGGCCGGCGACGACGTCCTGCCCGGCGGCCGCGACGGCACCGCGAAAGCGCGTCGCGCGCAGCGCCGCGGAGACGGCGGCCGTCGCCACCGGCGCATCGTTGCACGACTCGCTCAGGTGGGCGAGCACCACGTGCCGGAGCGTGCCCGACGCGACGTCGCGCGCCAGCCCCGCGGCCGCCCCGTTGCTCAGGTGACCGTGGCTCCCAGCGATCCGGCTGCAGACCGACGGCGGGTACGGACCGGCGCGGAGCATCCCCTCGTCGTGGTTGGCCTCGAGCACCAGCAGGTCGAGGTCCCCCATCGTCTGCCGCACGGCGTCGGTGGCGTGCCCCAGATCGTAGCACACGCCGGCGCGCGCGCCGCTCGCCGTGGCCGTCGCCACCACCGCGACGCTCTCGACGGCGTCGTGCGGCGTGCGCACCGTCTGCAGCGCCAGGCCGCCGACGCGCACCGTGTCGCCGGCGCGGAAGGCGATCGCCCCGGCCGCCCCGAGCGGGGGGTGCGCCCGGACCGTCCCCTCGCTCGCGTGCAGCCCCCACCCCCAGCGCGCCGTCGCCTGCACGGCGCCGCGGACGTGGTCGACGTGCTCGTGCGTCACGACGCAGGCGACGATCGACTCTGGCGGGATGCGGGCGGCGGCGAGGCGGGCCGCGAGCGTGCGGACGCCGAACCCCGCGTCGACGAGCACGCGCGCCTCTCCCGTGCCGTCGTCGAGCACCACGGCGTTCCCGCGGCTGCCGCTGCCGAGCACCCAGAGTCGCATCGCCGCTACCCGACCATCCGGTCCGCGGCGCCGGCCCCGCTGCCGTAGCGGTGCCCGGCGCGCGCGTGCGCGGCGCGCAGCTGGGCCGCGGCGCCCGCCGCGAGCGTCACCTGTCGGCGCGCCATCGCCCGCGCCGCCACGGCGACGAACTTCTCGACGTCGTAGCGGCCGTACGGCGCCTCCGCCCCCCAGGCGAAGGCGGGGACGAGCTTCGGCGGCATGCGGTCGTACACGTTGGCGCCGGCGCCGACGACGCAGCCGGTCGTCAGCCGAAGGCCGATCCCGGTGCGCGCGTGGTCGCCGAACAGGGTCCCGAGGAACTGCTCGGCCGTGTCGCGTACCCCCTCCGGCGTCCAGAGCGCGACCGTGCCGTACGTGTTCTTGAGATTGCTCGTCGTCGTGCCGGCGCCCAGGTTCACCCACCGCCCCAGGTACGAGTGGCCGACGAAGCCGTCGTGCGCCTTGTTGGCGTGGCCGAGCACGACGCTGGCGCTGATCTCCCCGTGCACGCGGCACACGTCGCCGATCGAGCAGCCGCTGATCCGGTCGGCCACGACGACGGAGTGCTCGCCGACCGCGCACGGCCCCACCACGCGCGTGAACGCCTGCACGGTGGCGCCCCGCCGCAGGAGCACCGGGCCGGCGGTGGTGTCGAAGACGACGTGGGGCTCCACCGTCGCCCCGCGCTCCACGTACACCTGGTGTGCGCCGAGCACGGTGCCCGGGTGCGCCGCCGTGACGAGCGTCGGCCCGAGCACGGCGATGTCGTCGGCGAGCATCGCCCCCAGCCGCCCGACGAGCGCCCACACGGCGTCGAGCCACCAGCCGCGGAGCGCGCGGGTCGGCGCGTGCTCGGGTGCCAGCGCCTCGAGCGGAAGCGCGCCGTCGGCGAGCCGCTCGAGCGCAAGGGGCGCCCGCAGGCGCACCGCCGCCACCCGTCCGTCGCACGTCCACCGCTCGGTCCCCTCGGCCGCACCGATCGCGTGGGCGTCGAGCGCCACGGCGCAGCGGGCGTTGGCGAGGATCGCCCCGGCGGGGAGCTCGCCCGCGACCGCCGGCGGCGCGTCGAACTCCGCGAAGTCGGCCAGGTGCGGCGCGGCGACGAAGCCGTGCGCCGCCGCCCCGGTGGCGCGCTCCCAGCGACGGCGCAGCAGCTCGACGCCGGCCCGCAGCTCGCCGACCGGGCGCGTCAGCGCGAACGGCTCGAAGCCGCGTGCGACCTCGTCGTCGTACAGGTAGAGCGCGGTCACGAGGCGCGGGGTCGGGCGGGAGGGCGCGGCCGCGCGCCGAGGCGCGCCCGGTGGGGTGCGCGGGCCCGGGCGCTCACGCGCCGCCGGGGCGACGGAGCGCCGGCGGGAGCGCGTCGACGAGCGTCTTCAGGTCGCTGGAGCGGTCGACCGTGGTCACGAGCGTCAGTCCGTCCCCGGTCACCACGACGAGGTCGTCTACCCCGTACAGGACGACGGCGTTCCCGGCCGCGTGGACCACGTTGCGTCGCGCGTCCAGCAGGTGCACCGGGCCGCTCGCCGCGTTCCCGCCGGCGTCGCGGGCGCGCACGCGGCCGAGCGCCCCCCAGGTCCCCACGTCGTCCCAGCCGAAGTCGCCGGGAAGGACGAGCACCCTGCGGCTGCGCTCCATGACCCCCACGTCCACCGCCACCGGCGTCACGTCGGCGAAGAAGCGCTCGATGCTCCCGTCGGCCGAGCGCAGCGCCGGCGCCACCTCGGGGCAGAGCGCGTCCACCTCGGCGAGGAAGTCGCCGGCCCGCCAGACGAAGATCCCCGAGTTCCAGAGGAACCCCTCCTGGCGCATCCGACGGGCCCGCTCCCGATCGGGCTTCTCGACGAAGCGGGCGACGCGGAACACCCCGGGCGCGACCTCGGCGTCGGGCTGGATGTAGCCGAAGCCCGGATCGTCGCGCGTCGGCACCACGCCGACCGTCACGAGACTCGCGTGCGTCCGCGCCGCGGCGGCGGCCCGCGCGAGCGCCAGGCGGAACCCCGCGGGATTGGCGATCGCCCAGTCGGCGTGGACGCAGAGCATCACCGCCTCGGGGCCGGCGCGGCGCGCCACCTCGTGCGCCGCCCAGGCGAGCGCCGCCGCCGTGCCGGCCGGCTTGGGCTCGGCGATCAGGTTCTCCGGCGGGAGCTCCGGCAGCAGCGCCCCGATGGGCTCGACCAGCGAGGCGTTCGTCAGCACCAGCGTGCGCGCGGCGGGGACCAGCGGCGCGAGCCGCGCGAGCGTGTTGGCGAGCAGCGGCTCGCCGTCGACGAGCGGGAGCAGCTGCTTCGGGCGCTCCGGAGTGCTCATCGGCCAGAAGCGCGAGCCGACCCCACCGGCGAGCACCACGGTCCACGCCTGTTCTCCCACCTCCGGCGCCCCCGTCACGCCCCCTCCGCCGCGTCCACCACCCCGGCCAGCTCGGCGGTGCGGGCGTAGAGCTTCTTCGGGCTGAACGGCTTGGTCATGAAGTCCGTCGCGCCCAGCGCCATCGCCTGCCGGTACTGATCCTCCTGCCCGGCCGCGGTGAGGATGATGCACGGCAGGTCGCGGAAGCGCGCATCGGCGCGCAGCCGCGCGAGCACGTCCAGCCCGCTCACGTAGGGCATCATCAGGTCGAGGAGCACGAGGTCGACGTCCCCCGCCCGATCGAGGACGTCGAGCGCCTCGCGCCCGTCGTAGGCGAGGGTGACGCGGAAGGGGCCCTGCTCCAGCTTCATCTTGATGATCCGCCCGATGTGCGGCTCGTCGTCGGCGACGAGGACGTGCCGCACCGGGGCGTCGGTGTGATCGATCATGCGCGGGTCGGGGCCGGCGGGACGGTCAGACGAGCGCGGCGAGCTGCGTCCGGGCGCGACGCAGCTCGGCGACGAGCGGCGCCGGCTCGGCCGCGTCGGCGAGCGCGACGACGAGGAGCACGTCGTGCGTCAGCCGCGTCACCGCGAGCAGGGCGCGCTCGCTCTCCAGGAGGGCGCTCGCGAGCGGGCCGCCGGCACTCCCCTCGCCCAGCTGGTCGGCGGCGCTCACCACGCCGGGAAGGAGCGCCGCCAGCCGCTCGGCCTCCTCCGCGGCGAAGCCGGCGGAGTCGACCAGCAGCCCGTCGCGCCCGGTCACCAGGGCGCCGACGACGTCGGGGCGGTGGGCGAGGGTCTGGACGAGGTCGCGGAGAGTGGGTGGCATGGCGGCGCGAGCGGGGACGGCCGCGGCGCGCCGCGGATCGGCGAACGGTAAGGACCCGGCCGAACGGGCGTCAAGCAAGCGATCGCGGCCGCACCGTGCCGCGCCCGCCCGACCGCGGCCGCGCCGCTCGGTTGAATCGGCCTCGTGCGGTGGGTATCCTACGCCGCCCCCGTTCGTTCCCTCCGTCCCGCAGCGATGCCGCACCCCGTTCGCCGTCCGCTCGCTCCGCGCCCGCGCGCCGGCGCCGCTCGCCGCGCCGCGATCCCCGGGCGGAAGGGTGGCCCGGCCGCGACTGAAGCGCGTGCGACCGCGGCGCTCGCGCTCGCCGCGCTGCTCGGCGCCTGCAACTCCGGTGACGATCCGTTCCGCCCGCGCGCCTCGAACGTGACGACGCTCGACACGCTCGTCGTCCATCCGTTCGGGGGGGCGCAGCCGCTGCTCCCGTCGGCGCTCGACCTGCTCGGCCGCCGGGCGGTGCGACCGGGGGTGGTCGCCGGCTCGGTGAACTTCGACCTCGCGCTCGACCGGGATCGGGCGGGCAACGTCGTCCTCCTCCCCGCCCGCACGCTCGCCATCCCGCCGAGTCTCGACGCCTCCACCGGCTCGCCGCGCACCGGCTTCCAGGTCGTCCCCACCGGCTTCGACGTCCTCGAGAGCGCCCCGCGCAACGGCTACGTCCCCGACTCGGTGCTCACCGTGCGCGTGGGGCAGACGATCGCCGTCGAGGGGCAGGGGATCACCGCCGGGCAGCTGACCTGCCCGACCAACCGCGCGCTCTACGCCAAGCTCGTCGTCGACAGCGTCGCTGCGGCCACGGGGGCGCTGCACCTCCGGGTGCGCACGAACCCGAACTGCGGCTTCCGGTCGCTCCGGCCGGGGCTCCCGACCGACTGACCTCCGCCTCTCCCCGGACGGCATGCACGACCTGAAGCTGGTGCGCGAGCAGCCCGCGCTGCTCCGCGACGCCATGCGTCGGCGCCAGGCGCTCGACGCGCTCGCCCCCCAGCTCGACCGCCTGGAGGCGCTCGAGCGCGAGCGGCGCGCCCTGATCCAGGAGGTGGAGGAGCGCAAGGCGGCGCGCAACGCCGGGAGCCAGGAGGTGGCGCGCCGTCGCAAGGCGGGCGAGTCGGCCGACGCGCTGATCGCCGAGGGGCGGCGGCTGGGCGAGACGATCGCGGAGCTCGACGTCCGGCGCGCCGCGGTGGAGTCGGAGCTGGATGCCGTGCTGCTCCACCTGCCCAACGTGCCGCTCCCCGACGTGCCGGACGGCGGGGAGGACGACAGCCCGATCGTGCGGGCGTGGGGCACGCCGCGCGACGGCGCCGAGCTCCTCCCCCACTGGGAGCTGGGCGCCCGCCTCGCGCTCCTCGACCTCGAGCGCGGCGTCAAGGTCAGCGGGTCGGGCTTCGTCGTCTATCGCGGCGCCGGGGCGCGCCTCGTCCGCGCCCTGATGAACTGGTGCCTCGACGTGCACACCGCCGAGCACGGGTACGAGGAGGTGTGGGCGCCGGCGCTCGTCACGCGGGCGGCGATGACCGGCACCGGGCAGCTGCCGAAGTTCGAGGACGACGCGTACGCGATCGCCGGCGACGACGGGCTCTTCCTGATCCCGACCGCCGAGGTCCCGGTGACCAACCTGTACCGCGACGAGATCCTCGACGCCGCGCGGCTCCCGATGGCGCTCTGCGCCTACACGCCGTGCTTCCGGCGCGAGGCCGGGTCGGCGGGGAAGGACACGCGCGGGCTGCAGCGGCTCCACCAGTTCGACAAGGTCGAGCTGGTGCGCTACAGCACCCCCGAGGATTCCGCCGCCCAGCTCGAGCTGCTCACCGGGCACGCCGAGCTGCTGCTGCAGCGCCTCGAGCTGCCGTACCGCGTCAAGCTGCTCGCCGCCGGCGACACCGGCTTCTCGAGCGCCAAGACGTACGACCTCGAGGTGTGGGCGCCGGGGCTGGGGCGGTGGCTCGAGGTGTCGAGCTGCAGCGTCTTCACCGATTTCCAGGCGCGGCGCGCCAACATCCGCTTCCGGCCGGCGAGCGGCGAGAAGCCGCGCTTCGTGCACACGCTCAACGGCTCGGGGCTCGCCTTCCCGCGCGTGATCGCCGCGCTGCTCGAGCACCACCAGCAGCCCGACGGCAGCGTCCGCCTTCCCGAGCCGCTGCGTCCGTACGTCGGCGTCGACGCGCTGGGCCCGGTGGCCGCCCGCTAGGGCGCCCGCCGCGCCCGTCCGCCTCGCCCATGCGTCGCCGCGCGCCCGTCGTCCTCGTCGCGCTCGGCATCGCCCTCCTCCTCGGGTGGTACGTCGCCTACACGCAGCGCGTCGTGCGCGACCTGCGCGTCGAGGCCGGACGGCAGAGCCGCACCCTGGCGCGCGTCTTCCGCGCCTTCGTCGACACGAGCCAGGGCGCCGCGGCGGCGGCGCTGCAGGACGTCGTCATCCAGGCGCGCGCGTCGGGCGTGCCGATGATCGCCACCGACCCGGCCGGCAACCCGACCGCGGCGGTGAACCTCCCCTTCGAGGAGGATCCGCCGGGTGCGCGCACCCGCGCCCACATCGCCGTGCTCGACCGGCGCAACCCGCCGATCGTCGAGCCCGGCTTCGGCACCGTGCACTACGGCGACAGCCCGCTCGTCCAGGGGCTCGCCGTCGTCCCGTTGCTGCAGGCCGTCGCGCTCCTCGCCCTGCTCGGCGCCGGGGTCTATGTCCTGCTGCTGCGCGGGCGGGCCGAGCGCGAGCACGTGTGGGCCGGGATGGCCCGCGAGAGCGCTCACCAGCTCGGCACGCCGCTCACCTCGCTCAGCGGGTGGATCGCCCTGCTCGAGGACGAGGTGAGCGCCCAGGGGCACCGGGCCAACCCGCTGCTGCGCTCCGCGGTGGGCAACATGCAGTCCGACCTCGAGCGGCTCGAGCGCGTCGCCCACCGCTTCGAGCGCATCGGCCGCCCGCCGCGGCGCGACCCGGTGGACGTCGCGGCGCTGGTGGACCGGATCGTCGGCTACTTCCGCGCCCGCGTGCCGACGCGCGCCCACGCGGTGACGATCTCCGCCCGGCACCCCGAGGGGCCGCTCGAGGTGCAGGGCGACGCGGTGCTGCTCGAGTGGGTGCTCGAGGCGCTGACGAAGAACGCCGTCGACGCGCTCGCCGGGCGCGGCGGGCGGATCGACGTCTCGGCCGAGCGCCTGGGCGACGGGAGCGTGCGGCTGCGGGTGATCGACGACGGGCCGGGGATCCCGCGCGAGCTGCGCCGCCGCATCTTCGACGCGGGCTTCAGCACGAAGGAGCGCGGCTGGGGGATCGGGCTGTCGCTCGCACGCCGGATCGTCGAGGAGAATCACGGCGGGCGCCTGACCCTGGCGCCCAGCGACCGGGGGGCGGCGTTCGAAGTTATCTTGTCGTGATGCAGACCCCAGCCGCTCCCGGCCGCGCCGCCGCCCCACCTCCGCGTGACCCGCTCGCCGGCCTCAACCCGTCGCAGCGCGAGGCCGTGCTCCACCACGAGGGGCCCGCGCTGGTGCTCGCCGGCGCCGGCTCCGGCAAGACGCGCGTGCTGACGACCCGCATCGCCCGCCTCGTCGAGCACCACGGCGTGGATCCGTCGCAGATCCTCGCGGTGACGTTCACGAACAAGGCGGCCGCCGAGATGCGCACGCGCATCGGCCGGCTCCTCGGCTACGAGCCGCGCGGGATGTGGGTCGGGACCTTCCACGCCATCGGCGCCCGCCTCCTGCGCGCCCACGCCCACCTCGTCGGGCGCACGCCGGCGTTCACGATCTACGACGAGGACGACTCCCTCGGAGTGATGAAGCGGCTGTTCGAGCGGCACAGGATCAGCCCCAAGGAGGTCGCCCCGAAGAGCGTGCTCTCGGCCATCTCCGACGCGAAGAACGCGCTCGTCTCGCCGGGCGAGTACGCGACGCTCGCGATGGACCCGTTCGCGAAGACGGTCGCCCGGCTCTATCCCGACGTCGAGCCGGCGATGCGGCTGGCCAACGCGGCGAGCTTCGACGACCTGCTGGTGCTCCCCGTCGAGATCCTCCGCGCCAACGCGCACGTGCTCGCCGGCTACCGGCACCGCTTCCGCTACCTCCTGGTCGACGAGTACCAGGACACCAACCACGCGCAGTTCGAGTTCGTGCGCCTCCTCGGCGGCGAGCACGGCAACGTCATGGTGGTCGGCGACGACGACCAGTCGATCTACGGCTGGCGCGGCGCCGACATCCGCAACATCCTCGAGTTCGAGAAGACCTTCCCCGCCGCGAAGGTCGTGCGCCTCGAGGAGAACTACCGCTCGACGCCGAACGTCCTCGAGCTCGCCAACGTCGTCATCGCGGCCAATGCCGGGCGGCGCGGCAAGACGCTCCGCGCCACGCGCCCCTCGGGCGAGCGCGTCGCCCTGGTCGGCGCCCTCGACGACCGCGACGAGGCCGACTTCGTGATCGAGGAGATCGGCGCGCGCCGTGCCGGCGAGGGGCGCGTGCTGCGCGACTTCGCCATCCTCTACCGCACGAACGCCCAGAGCCGCTCGCTCGAGGAGGCGCTGCTCCGCCGCGGCTATCCGTACCGGCTCGTCGGCGCCGTGCGCTTCTACGACCGGCGCGAGATCCGCGACCTGATGGCGTACCTCAAGCTGATCGCCAACCCGGCCGACAACGAGGGGTTCCGCCGCGTCGTCAACGTGCCGAAGCGCGGCATCGGCGACACCTCGGTCGACCAGCTCGCCGCCGCCGCCGATCGCGACGGCGTGACGCTCCTCGACGCGGCGCGGCGGGCGGCGGAGATCGAGGCGCTGCGCCCGGCGGCACGCACCGCGCTCGCCGAGTTCGTCGCGCTCGTCGATCGGCTGCGGGCGATGGCGCCGGAGTCGGGGGTCGACGAGCTGCTGCGCACGCTGGTCGACGCGGTGCGCTACGGCGATCACCTCAAGGCCGAGGGGCCCGACTGGGAGGATCGCATGCGCAACGTCCAGGCGCTCGTCGACGACGCCGCGCAGACGGTCGTCGACGAGGGCGGGGAGGTGGGGCTCACCCCGCTCGACCACTTCCTGCAGAAGGCGACGCTCGTCGCGGGCGTCGACGCCCTCGCCGCCGACGCCGACGCCGTGACGCTGATGACGATGCACAACGCCAAGGGGCTCGAGTTCCCCGTGGTGTTCATCACCGGGCTCGAGGACGGGCTCTTCCCCCTCGCGCGCGCCTACGACGACCCGGCACAGCTCGAGGAGGAGCGGCGGCTCTTCTACGTGGGGATCACGCGCGCCGAGGAGAAGCTCTACTTGACGCACGCCGAGCAGCGCATGCGCAACGGCGAGCGGATGCAGTCGCGGCCCTCGGGCTTCCTCGACGGGCTGCCGCCGGCGCTGTTCGACAAGAAGCTGACCATCCGCGCCCGCAGCTCGGGGCGGGCGTTCGTCGCCGGGCTCAACGCCGGGCGCGGCGCCGAGCGGGGCGACCGCGGGTGGGGGAAGAGCTCGTGGTCCTCGCGCGGCGAGGGGAACGAGCGCTCCGCCGGGCGCGATGCCACCGGCCGCGGTCGGGGCGCGGAGCAGGGCGGGGAGGACTTCGGCTGGATCGACACGCCGGCCACGCGCCGCACCGGGACCCCGGTCCCCGCCCCGTCGGGCGTCCGGCGCCGGCCGGGTGGGGTCGCCCCGGCGGCGGAGGTCGACGAGGGGGTGGTGATCCGCGCCGGGCTTCGCGTGCGGCACGACAAGTTCGGCGTCGGCACCATCGCCGAGGTGGCCGGCAGCGGGCCCGACGCCAAGGTGCGCATCGACTTCGACGACGAGGCGATCGGGCGCAAGACGCTCGTCCTCGGCAAGGCCCGACTCCAGCCCGAGGTCGAATGAGGAAGCAGGTCACGGAAGCCGACGTGCGCCACGTGGCGGCACTCGCGCGGCTCGGGCTCGACGCCGCGCGCATCCCGGCGCTGGCGCGCGAGCTCGACGCGATCCTCGACCATATGACCGTGCTCTCGCGCGTCAAGACCGAGGACGTGCAGCCGGTGACCGGCGTCGGCGCCGGGGGGACGCCGTTGCGCGCCGACGACGGGGAGCAGTACCCGCTCGCCGGTGACCGCGCGGCGTTCGCGCCGGCGATGCGCGACGGCTTCTTCCTCGTCCCCCGCCTGGCCAGCCACGGCGGCAGCGCCGGCGCCGGCGGCCCGGCGACCGGCGCCGCTCCGGCGGACGAGCCGCGCGCTCCGGGCGGCGGCACGTCGTGAGCCCCACGCCGCTCCTCGGGCGCACCGCCGCCGCCCTCGCCGAGGCGGTCGCGGCGGGCGTGCTGCCGGCGGGCGACGTCGTGCGCGCCAGTCTCGACCGGGCGCGCGCGGTCGGGGCCGGCCCGGAGTGGCTCAACGCGGTCCTGTGGACCGACGCGGACGCGGCGCTCGAGGAGGCGGCACGCCTCGACGCCGCGCCGGGCGCGGACCTCCCCCGACCGCTCGCCGGCGTGCCGGTGGTGGTCAAGGACAACATCGCCACGCACCGCCTGCCGACCACCTGCGGCTCGCGGATGCTCGAGGGATACGTGAGCCCCTACGAGGCGACCGCCGTCGCCCGGCTGCGCGCCGCCGGCGCGGTGCTCGTCGGCAAGGGGAACATGGACGAGTTCGCGATGGGCTCGTCCACGGAGCACAGCGCCTACGGCGCGACGCGCAACCCGATCGACCCGGCGCGCGTCCCCGGCGGCTCGTCGGGGGGCTCGGCCGCCGCCGTCGCCGCCGGGGTGGTGCCGATCGCCCTCGGCTCCGAGACGGGAGGGTCGGTGCGGCAGCCGGCGGCGTTCTGCGGCGTCGTCGGCATCAAGCCCACCTACGGGCGGGTGAGCCGGCACGGACTCGTCGCCTACGCCTCGTCGCTCGACCAGATCGGGGTGCTCGCCGCCACGGTCGACGACGCCGCGCTCGCCCTCGAGGTGATCGCCGGGCGCGATCCGCTCGACGCGACGAGCGCCGACCACCCCGTGCCGCGCCTGCGGCCGGTCGACGCCCCCGACGGCGACGCCGCGCGCCCGCTCGCCGCGCTCTCCGTCGGGGTGCCGCGCGAGTACTTCCCGCCGTCGCTCGAGCCGCGCATGCGCGCGCGCCTCGACAGGGCGGTCGACCACCTCCGCGAGCTCGGCGCGACCGTGCGCGACGTTTCGCTGCCGCACACCGCGCTCGCCGTGCCCACGTACTACGTGCTCGCGCCGGCGGAGGCGTCGAGCAACCTGGCCCGCTTCGACGGCGTACGCTACGGCCGCCGGATCGCCGGCGACGGCGTGCAGGCCACGTACGAGCGCACGCGCAGCCAGGGGTTCGGCCCCGAGGTCACCCGCCGCATCCTCCTCGGCACCTACGTGCTGTCGGCCGGCTACCACGAGGCGTACTACCGCAAGGCCCAGGAGGTGCGCGCCCTCATCGCCCTGGACTTCGCGAACGTCTTCGCCGACGTCGACGTGCTCTTCACGCCGACGACGCCGACGCTGGCCTTCCCGCTCGGCGCGGTGAGCGATCCGTACGAGATGTACCTGAGCGACGTGTTCACGGCCACGGCCAACCTGGCCGGGGTGCCGGCGATGAGCGTTCCCGTCGGGCGTGTCGACGGGCTCCCGGTGGGGGGGCAGCTCATCGCCCCGTACTTTGGCGAGCCGGTCATGCTGCGCGTCGCCGCGGCGCTCGAGCGGGCGCTCGGCGAGGAGGCGCACCGGTGAGCGCCCCCGCCGCGCCCGCGTCGCGCGCCTGGGCCGACCGCTACGAGATGGTGGTCGGGCTCGAGGTCCACGTGCAGCTCGCCACCGCGACGAAGCTCTTCTGCAACTGCCCCACCACCTTCGCCGCGCCGCCCAACGCGAACACCTGCCCGGTGTGCCTCGCCCTGCCGGGGACGCTGCCGACGCTCAACGCGCACGCCGTGGAGCTCGCGGTGCGCGCCGCGCTCGCGCTGGGGTGCACGGTGCACCCGCTCTCGGTGTTCGCGCGCAAGAACTACTTCTACCCCGACCTGCCGAAGGGCTACCAGATCTCGCAGTTCGACCGCCCGCTCGCGACCGGCGGGCAGGTCGCGATCGGCGAGTCGCCCGAGGGGGCGCCGCTCGTCGCCGCGGTCACGCGCGTGCACCTGGAGGAGGACGCCGGACGATCCATCCACGACCGCTTCGACGATGCCACGGCAGTCGACCTCAACCGCGCCGGCGTCCCGCTCATCGAGATCGTCGGCGAGCCGGACCTGCGCTCGAGCGCCGAGGCGGGGGCCTACCTCCGCGTCGTCCGGCAGGTCGTGCAGTACGTGGGCGCGAGCGCGGCGAACATGGAGGAGGGGTCGCTGCGCGTCGACGCGAACGTCAGCACGCGCCGGCGCGGCGACACGGGGCTCGGCACGAAGGTCGAGATCAAGAACATGAACTCCTTCTCCGCCGTCGAGCGCGCCCTGGAGGTGGAGTTCGCCCGGCAGTGCGCGCTGCGCGAGGCGCGCCGCCCCATCGCCCAGCAGACGATGCTCTGGGACGCCACGAGCGAGACGGTGCGCCCGGCGCGGTCGAAGGAGGATAGCCACGACTACCGCTACTTCGCCGACCCCGACCTCCCGCCGCTCGTGCTGACGTCCGAGTGGATCGAGGCCCGGCGCGCCGCGCTCCCCGAGCTCCCCGCCGCGCGCCGGGCGCGGCTCCGCGAGCAGTTCGCGCTGGGTGGGCGCGAGACCGAGGTGCTCACGGGCGACCCGCGGCTCGCCGACTACTTCGAGAGCGTCGCCCGCGTGCACGGCGACGCGCGGGCTGCCGCCAACTGGGTGCTGCGCGACGTGCTCGCGGCGATGAACGACGCGGGGCTCTCGCTCGCCGAGTTCGAGCTGCGCGTCCGCCCGGCCGACCTCGCGGCCCTGCTCGACCTCGTGCGCGACGGCAGCCTCAGTCACACCGCCGGCGCCCGCGTCTTCGCGGCGATGGTGCGGACGGGGGAGCCGCCGTCGCGCATCGTCGAACGCGAGGGGCTGCGTCAGGTCACCGACGACGCGCAGCTCGGCGCCTGGGTCGACGCGGTGCTCGCCGCGCACGCCGACGAGGTGCGCCGCTTCGCCGCCGGGGAGCGCAAGCTGCAGGGCTTCCTCGTCGGGCAGGTGATGAAGCGCTCCGGCGGCACCGCCGATCCGCGGCGCGTGACCGCGCTGCTGCTGGAGCGCGTCGACGGGCGCTGATCCGGCAGCGCGGCGGCACGTCGGTCAGGGCACGCGGACGCGCCGGGTCGTATCGGGCCGCCAGACCGTCAGTTCGGCCTGCATCCCGACGTAGAGATAGCCCAGGCGCCGGCGCTGCGCTCCCCGCGCCACCGGTTCGGTCGGCCGCGACGGATCCGGCCGGAACTCGGCGCGGTATGCCTCCTGCCCGATCGCTGCCGTCGCATGGATCGTGACGGTCGCAACCCCGCGGCCCTGGCGAAGGACGTAGCCCACGGTCGGTGACCAGTACTGCGTCCCGCCGCGCAGCGACAGAGGGCCCGACTCCCACTCGGTGGGGTCGAAGAGCCACGGCTGGCTCGCGATGCGCCCGCTGCTGACGCGCGCGAGTGCGGCGAACCACTCGCGCCCGCGCCGCTCCCCGGCGCGCTCGCGACCCACCTGCAGGTAGGGTGCGACCTCGTCGCTGCCGATCGCCACGCCGCCGCCCAGCAGCCACCCGTCGCGGCGCACCGGCGCCTGCCCGTAGAGGTCGACCGCGCCCTGGCCGAAGAGCGGGGCGAGCGGGCCGAGTGGGCTGAGGGCGGTGTAGAGGGTGGCCTGCACCCCCGGCCCCGCCTGGCCGCGTGGCGTGTACCCGTAGCGCAGGTAGGCGCCGAGCGGTGGGTGGACGGTGTCCTCGCGATGCCGACACGTCGAGTCGCACAGCGCCGCCGCGATCTCCGGGCCCATGCCGATCGCGCCGCCGGCGGCGAGCCCCGGGGTCACGCGCGTGGCGTGCGGGATGACCGTCGCGCATCCGGACGCGGCCGCTGCGGCGGCGACCGTCAGCGCGCCGGCGGCTGCGCGGCGGGGCTCCACGCGGCGCACGGCGCTAATCCGCCGTCGCCGCCGGGCGCGTGTCGACCGTGAACAGCGGCTCGGCGAGCGCCCGCGCGTAGCCCAGCGGCGACGGCGGCAGCCCGAAACGGCGGTCCGCCTCCTCGCGGGCGCCCTCCTCGCCGCCCGTGCGCAGCGCCTCGCGCCGCACCTGCTTGGCCAGCCGCA
>ERZ1066121.1390-NODE-1390-length-17890-cov-6.546790_pt1 | contig 17890 bp, 18 predicted proteins | sample MGYA00382768_ERZ1066121 | MGnify/ENA primary metagenome ERZ1066121 (study PRJEB33369, sample SAMEA5778351) | biofilm metagenome | biome: Industrial cooling water; feature: Water cooling tower basin; material: Biofilm | place: United Arab Emirates | collected... | reverse complement strand
CCAGGGTTTGGCCTCAGCGTTTTGGTTCATCCCGCTGCTGACCGCCTTCGCGCTCGCCTTTTCTCTGGTCAGTCTGCGTTCCGCGCATGACGCGTCTTCAACGAGGGAAGAAGGCGCCCAAGAAAAGGGTGGACGAGGGTGACTTCTCGAAGTCCGTATGCATTGACCTGAGGTCTCGAAGGCTAAAGCGACAGCTCCACGTCGCGCGTTGAGGAGGTCTCCGGACTCGGTAAACGCCTGAAAGAGCAAAGTATACCTGGTTGCGACAGAGGGCGCGTCCGAATCGCCACTGGAATTATAGTGTGTCCGCGCATTCGTCTGAACAGACGTAAAACAATCATGTTTCTGCTGATTTTCTTGAACTTTGGCGTGGCACCTATCGCGCGGCACTACTTGATCTTAGGCCTCTTTCAGATTTTCAGTGTGATTCTTCGCCCTCGATATCCGCCAAACGAGACCTCGCCTGCCGATCAAGAATTGCCCATCCTTCTTCTTCTGTAGGTCCCCATCCGATCAGACGTTTGGCCGGACGATTTAAGACAGCCTCGTAAAAAGCTCTGCCCTTGTCGCGGAACACCGAAGCAACGCGCTCCTCGTCGACAATGCTTTCGTTTCGTTGATCCGGTGCATCACGATAGAATGCCCCGGTCAACATGGCCCAAACACGCTCTCGAGACTCTTCGCTAAATTTGGACGGATCAAGAGCGTCGAGAATACGTTGGTGAAAGCGGCTCCAGTTCTCTTCTTGATCGAGAAGGCGTAGAGCTTCTTCATCTGACAGGTTAGTCTTTGAAAAAGCACTCATTGCAGTCGCGAGATGCTCGTGAATCCACCTAAGCTGATAACGCCACCCATCCTCTTCTGTGGAAGAGCGAGCGACAACATCAGGAGAGACTCGAGCTAGAGCGCGTACGCTAAAACGAAATAGGCGCTCCAAAAGCGTTTGATCCCGAAAGCAGTGGAAAAGCGATGAGTGTTGCCCCCGACGATGTTCGTAGTAGCTCAAGAAATGCATCAAGGGCTCGACCGCATCAAAGCGGCTCCTGAGGATACGGCGGAGCGCAGTAGAGAAACGACAAGCCATCTTCTTCTGGCGCTCGTCATCGGCATGCTGCAGAGCAAGCACACGATGAACTCGATAGGCCAATTGTCGGAGCTGCCCAGGAAGCACCAAGAGCTGTTTACAAAACTCGTCAAAAAGATCGAGTTGCATCGGTAGACTGAGTAGTGAAGAGAAACGAAGTGAGAGATCGGCACCGTCGCGCGTTCGTAGAAGTTCGAGGTAGCCTCGAGCGTCTCGAGCTACCGCCAAACTTTGGAGGGAACGAAGCCAGGGTTGGTCGCGTAGCTCGTCGGCTTCAATTACACCCGAACGCAAACGCTTCCAACGCGCTTTAGGAGACACTGCAGAGTCTTGATATCTCGCCATCCAACGATAATTTTTTGTTTCGCGATCTTGAAGCCATTTTAGAGCTTCAAAAGCGAAAGCTTGCGACCTGACAATAGACTCTCGCACATACGGAAATTCTGGAGCGCTTTCGAATAGCCATTTCAGCAGTTTTTCTGCGGCGCTTGCAAGACGCGCATCGTGACCGCCTTGTCGTAATGAATCTCTAAAGCTCTGAAGAAGACTTGCTAGGCTCTCTGTCGACGTCGTAGATTTAGAGCCACAAAACAGCTCGAGAAGACGCTCGAAATGTTCGTCAACGAAAGCTGTGCTCTCGGGAACCACGGCGTCCATTAAGGCCACGACAAGTAGCTCCTCAGGTTCAACCTCACCACGGAGCGTCTTCCAGCGCCGCTGCGTATTGCGCAGTCCCCATTTTAGGCTCCGAATACTTCCCGCACACACGAGTTCAACTAGCCCAGGCGGCAAGAATGTCTTCGCATTTTCTTCCTTGTTAAGTGCCTGACGAGGCAGAACGACGGCGGAAGAAATCATGCTTTCTGGAATGGGCTCGTCCATGCAGAAAGCCTGCTCTCCAAACAACCGCCTCATAAATTCTTCGATAATCAGAATGGTGTCGTGCTCTGTTGGGGATGGCATAAAAAACTCTTGGTGAACCACCTTCTTTAGGTCACTCAAGAGTTGCGATCTGTTGGTAGCGAGAACCACTGCGATATTCGACTGATTCGAGAGCGTTACTAGAAAAGCACTGACCTCATGAGACAGGCCATCGGTGCCTCCGTCAGCGAAACGTTCAAGATCATCGAGCCAGAACACTAAATAGAGATTTTGACGTACGAGCGCTTCGTTAATACGCCGAACAGTGTCCTCTGGCGACGCACTCATTCTCAAAAAAGCGTAAAGGAAACCACCTAAGGGGTGTGTATTAGTCATCGTTAGTAGATAATGCGTAGACGCGCTTCGAAGCGTCGGGCTGCCGTCCAATTTTTGAAGTGGCGCCGTGAGCGCTCGAAGACAACCTCGCACCAAAGCAGCGCTGTCTTGGTAAATCCACGTGCTGGTTTGAACGAAGAGGACGCGAGTCGGATTGAGCATATCCCTGAGGAATTGGCCTGTAGTGGTTTTTCCGCTCCCAAGCGGACCCAGTAGGCAGATGCTCGGAGGTTCGAACGCAGGGTCGATTTGCTTTTTACGAAAGAGAGCTCTTCCGATCTCTGACGCCAGTTTGGAGTGTCCGAATCGATCGGATTGCAAAGTTCCGGGTGGCTGATCGTCCTGTAGCCAGAGCTGCAGAGCTTTTCGGGTCGTCGCGGCTTTTTCTACGGGAGCGCTCTTTCTGAACGAGGCTTGCCGGAGAACTTCAGGACGAAAGAATGATGCTCCGAGCTTCTTACAACATCGTCGCACGCAAAAGCACAACCAGTCGACTCCGGAACACGTTGTGACGAGCCCTAGAAAAATAGGAAGCTCTAGCTCCAGTTTCTGCATCAACAGGGCTCGGTGCTGAACTTGGAGACCGTTGAGCAAGTCCAAGCGAGTCGGTATGCACAGCAAAAGCTCGTAAACCCCGAACCCTAGCCACAAGATTTGAATCGCACTCGGGGCGAACCAGCTAGAGCGTCGAGCACCAAGGACTGCACCCATACGTGCCCATGATGCGCCGGGGGCGAGCAAGTAGAGGAGCGTCACTAGGAGAAGAAGGACCCAGAGCCAGCGAATAAACCAGGGAAGCGGGCAAGTTCTCCGATGGTGCCACCGAGTTTCGGAGCCTCGTAGCTCTCATTGCAGCGCAGCAACCATTCGAGCAGATACCAGCACGTCCCCACCGCAAGGGCGAGATGCAGCGCCCGGCACCATCGTGCACCTCTGGCCATCCACGGAGTCAACGGCTGGCGGGAGTCGCTATTTTGGCTCATCCGTTACATATAACAGCTAATTTCGCTATTGCTGTTACACAGCTCAGGCGGTTCGGAGAACATGCGGTTCGTCATCACACGCGCATTACCGCGTGCACGAACGCGATGAACGACTCGTCCAGACGCTCATAGAACTCCCCCTCAGCGCGAACTCAGTCAAAAATGTATTGCCACGCGATCGACATCCCAAGCGAATCCTTGAACCGGCGCCTATGGGCCCCGACCGGTGCATCCTGCTTGTTCCTCGTGTATTCTATGTAGCTATGAAGCGGGGGAGTGATCTGCAGTGGTCCGGAGGTCGAGTGGCGAGCCACGAGGCACTGGACGACGAAGATGAGGACTTCTGGCATCGAGCAGGTCCCGCGGCTCGCTTCCTCGCCTCGATCGAACTCTCGATGACCGCTTGGAACTTGAAGCATCCCGATGACGCTCCCCCCCGACTTGATCGACATGCTTTCGGCGTTCGCCGGCGCAGACCTTCGCTACCTAGTGGTCGGCGGTCACGCAGTGTCGCTGCACGCTCGGCCTCGGACGACGAAGGATCTTGACGTCTGGCTCGAACCCGAGCGCGACAACATCGAAAATGCCTGTGCTGCGCTGACTCACTTCGGAGTTCCGGGCCACCTCGTTCAGACCCTCCGAGACGCTCATGCGAGTGAAATCGTTTGGATCGGGCGAGCGCCGACTCGCGTCGACTTCCTACAGACACTTCCAGGCCTCTCCTTCCCTGAGGCTTGGGAGCGGCGCGTCACGGTCGATATTCAGGGTACGCCGATATACTTCTTGGGTTGCGAAGATCTCCTCATCAACAAACGAAAAGTGGGGCGAGCACAAGACTTGCGCGACGTTAAGGCAATCGAAAAAGCCATGGCGCGTGCGAAAGGGCGGAAGAGAAGTTAGCCCTTCGGCGACGACAAGAGTCCGAAATGCGACCTTCAGCACCTTAGATTTTCCGTCTCGAGCAACTCGTCGCGAGGGATGAATCCGAGATCGTGCATGTGGCGAAGGTGGAACGCGAGTATCGCTGGTCGAGAGATCTTCCGCAGGCTGCGGCATTGCCCCATAAGCCGGGTCACGAAGAACGCTAGGCCGAGGGGATGGGAGGGGGCGCCCTGGGTGATGAGCATCGGCTGCGACTCTTGCGTATCCTCGGAAACTCACATCGCTGCCGAAGTGTCTTGCTCCAACTCGAAGCGCGTGGCGTTTGCGCGTGCCTCGGCATCTCTCCGGGAGAATGCCTCGTCCCATTATCCCTCAGTCTCCCTCGTGTGACGTCGGCCCACTCCAGGCCGCGTTTATCGATGTGTCATACCCCCCATCGAGTGGCCCGAGAGTCGCTCTAAGTGTATGATTGTACTTTGATTTTCCTCCCGCGCGGGCTCCGTGTGGCCCCGTGTGCATTGGTTTCTCCTGCCGTGGGCGGCGCCCCGTGTGCACTTCGTGTGCATTTTTCGGCCTGCAGTGGCCGCCCCTGGCCCCGATGCGTCTGGCGTCGATGTGGCTGCTCGGCGCTGGCCTCGCCATCCTCACCGCCCCCTTCCTGCTGGGCACAACCGCCCACCGCCAGGGTTTGGCCTCAGCGTTTTGGTTCATCCCGCTGCTGACCGCCTTCGCGCTCACCTTTTCTCTGGTCAGTCTGCGTTCCGCGAATGACGCGTCTTCCACGAGGGAAAGAGGCGCTCGCTCGCATTGAGGGCAGCGCGTTTGGAGGACGTCTCAGAGGACAATGCCTCGTGCTTTCTTTAGAGCCTCGATATGAGAGCGCGACCCAGGGACGCGACAAGGCCTCCCCTCCCCTCCTTTGCAAGCGCGTACAAGAAAGTGCGCGAGGTTGGCTTATGAGAGAATCTTGTCATCCTCGAAGCTCCGTCCCAGACTACCGACCGGATCTGCGAATTAAGTCCCGCTGTAAATTCGGCAGAGATACGAAGGTTGCCGGCGCTCACCTCGCCATCTCAGGAGCAGTTTCAGAAGAACGATTGGTCACGGTTTCGACCGTTGCTCACCGCAAAATGCTCTGCTAATGGGTGCGTCCCCTTGAGGAACGACACTCTGAGTGAGCTGCGGGACGCTATCGAACCCGCGTACAGCGTTTGCATGCCATTGATAAGTAAGAAGGAGCGATGTAATGAAGTTTAGACTCTTCGAGATATCGATTGCTGGCACGTTGGGGCTGGTTTCCGCTCTCGCTTCATGCAGCGCTCAAAGCGGTAGCGTTGAGGGCGAGAGCGTGGAGAGCGTTAAGAACGAGACTTCTCCTAGTGTGGAGGAATGCGAGGCCGTTCTTGCAGGCTCAGAGGGAAGGGTAGAGACGGATTCCTCGCTGGTAGAGGAATGCAAGGAGCAGCAGCTTCACGCAAATAGGTCGACCAACCGCAACGAAGTCACGGACGTAGTCTTAGCGCCCACGCCCGAGTCTCACTTCTAGAATCTTCCTGCGCGAGGTTTATGGCGCTCGCCGCCCTAGCGTAGCGTGGCGAGCGCTTGCCTTAGGAAAGCGGGTCGGCTACCGATCTTGCCACAAGAAAAGCACTTCCACGTGCTCGACGGAGTCTTGTGAAGTCTGCTCTTGATATCGGCGCTTGTGGGCTTGCCCTCGCGGCAGCCTGCCTCGTTCATTTGGCGACCCTGCTGAGCAACTTGCCCGCCTCGCCTCTCGTTAACGCACTCCTCGTGGCTCCGGTGCTTGAGACCGCAAATGGTTTTGGCTTCCGTCACAGCTGGTCCATGTTTGCGCCGATTCCTGAGTCGAGCTCTCTCGATATCGACTTCCGTTGTGCCGAACATCGACTTGGATGGCGCTCCGCTACTGAACCCCATCGAGAGAAGAAGAACCATGGAAACCCGCTCGGTGATGCTTTTGCGGGTTGGGGATGGATGGATATCGCCAGGGACTTGGCCGTGCACTTCGAGCGCGGCGTCACAAAGGATTGCTCTCCGCTGCCTGCAAGCGAACGAGACGCGTGCAAACAACGAGTGGCAAAGCAGATCGAGCGCAGGCCAACCTATGCACTGGCGCTCCTCGATGCGCAGAGACGGTGTGCGGAGGTTCACAGTCGCGTCGCTCAGATTCGATTGACCCGCACGCACCCGCTGCCTTACGCGAAACGTCACCTCATAGGAAAGCGGAGCGGCTTGCGTGCGCACCTGACCTTTGGGCAGGTTTCTGAAGAAGCACTCGAGCGGCTTCTGCAATCACCCTCGATAGAGTAGGCGTGTTTCTATGCAGGAGCGGAAAGCCACTTCGACGGTCAACAAACTACGGTTGAAGTCAGCTCAGTATCTGGACCAACATGAGGGAGCCGTCGGCCTAGGCCTCATAGGCTACCATCTGTGGCTCATGCTCGCGGCGTTGGCTTTCTTATGGAACCGAAGCTTCCTTTTCGGGCACTTTGCGCGACTTGCCTCTCTTGCGGACGGGGTGAGATTCCCCTGGCCTCTGCGTGGATTCGAAGCGTCCGATTCAAGCTATCGGATGGTCATCGATCTCGCGCTCGGTTCAACCCTCATTTTCTCTGCGCTCGCCATCGCGTTTCGGAAGGCAGGCTACTGGATTCAGTTCGTTCTTAAGTTCATTCCCTGGCTCGCATTCTTCTTCGTAGCCACCCCGCAGCTCTCCTTCGGATTGGACGGTGGATTCCACGTCGCGAAAGTCCTGGGTGTGTTCGTGATGCTCGCTAGCCCAAATCCAGGAAACGAGCATCGTCGCCTGCTTGCGGCTTTCGCGCTTTTGTCGATTCAAGTGCAAGTATGTTTTCTGTATCTATCAGCGTTTTTCCATAAGGTGACCGGCGTACAGTGGCAAAACGGTACCGCGCTTTACTATGTCTTTCAGAACCTTGACCTGGTCGATGCCTGGCTTGGGAATCTCCTCGCAAGAGCCGGCGTATGGATTGTAGTCTGCAGCTATCTCGCTCTTTCATTTCAGCTCCTCTTCCCCTTTTTTATTTGGAATGAAGGTCTGAGAAGAACCTTGCTTTGGGCTGGTGTGGCCTTCCACTCCTCCACGGCGTTGATGATGAAGATCTGGTTTTTCTCCAGCATTCTGCTCGTAAGTTATCTTTTCTTTCTTCGAAAACCGGAAATCGAAGCTCTGAGAGTTCGTTGGCGCGAGCTCCGGCAGACCTTGTCGAAGTAGCCTTGCTGGCGAATGGTTTCGAGTGTGGTGGACCTGCGCTGGTCCGCTGAAGAGCTGAGGCGGTCTCAGTCTAAACTTGAGAGCAGCTCGAATGGGACCAGACGCGGCGAAGCGTTTCGGTGAGAAGTGATGCGGCAGCCTGAGCTTCGAGGTGGCGTTCGGCGGCAGGGTCTCCGCGGCATGGCCGTATCGATAGGTCACGAGAGACGCTGAGTAGAAGGGGGCCTATTGGGGCGCCCTGGGGACGGGCATTGACCGCGACTTTCGGATGTCTTCGACTGTCTAGGTAGCTCCCGACGCTTTTTCCGAACCCGAAACGCGTGGCGTTTGCACTCGCCTCGGCGGCTCTCCCGGAGAACGCCTCGTCATTATACGAGTCCGTCTCTCTCGTGTGACGTCGGCCAACTCCAGGCCGCTTCTTTCCAGACGTCGAGCTTTTTCTCGTCGAGTGGCCCATAACGGGCTCCAAGTGGTCGGCTATATTTAGGTTTTTGACGTCTGGGGCGGCACCAGACGTATATTTAGGTTTTTGACGTCTGGGGCGGCACCAGACGTGCGAGGCGACGTGCGCTTATCCTCGAGGTCGGGACCTCACGTGCTGTGCGCTTGCCTTTTCCCGGGTCGGTCTGCGTTCCGCGCGTGACATGCCGGGCCGAGGCCGATAGTCTTTTTGTGGGAGGCCGCGGCAGATGCGAAGAGGTAGTGTCTTTCCTTGGGTGCTTTTGATCATTTCGGCGGGCGGTGCGATCGCGGCGGTGGCGCATCTCGACGCTCAGCTTAAACACCAACAGAGCGCGCTCAAAAAAGAGAAAAAGCGCAGTCGCCAGGCGCAGGAGCGGGCCGAAGAATACGCGCAGCGCCTGCGTGAGGCCGGTCTGGCGCTGCAACAGGAGCGCGAGGTCATCGCCCAGACCGCGGAAGAGCTGGCGCGCGCCAAGAGCAAGGCCAGCGAAGCCGACGAGCTCGCCCGCAAGCTGCACGAGGCCATGGGCTCGGAGGAGGGCGACATCCTGCGGGACAAAGACAAGCTGACGCTGCAGCTCGTCGACAAGGTGCTTTTCCGCACCGCCGAGGCCGACCTCACCGAGAGGGGCGAAAAGGTCATCGGCAGGGTGGGCGAGGTGCTCAAGGAGTTCCGGGATAAACAGGTGTGGATCCAGGGGCATACCGACCGCGTGCCCATCCGCAGCGAACGTTTTCCCTCCAACTGGGAGCTCTCGACGGCGCGCGCGGTGAACGTCGTGCATTATCTGCAGGACAAAGCGGGCATCGACCCCAAGCGCCTCGCCGCCGTCGGTTTTGGCGAATATCGGCCCGCGAGCCGCAAGAAAAAGGCGCAGAATCGGCGCATCGAGATCGTGCTTTTCCCCGAGGACGTGGAGATGACGCGATCGCGCAAGGCCGCCGAGGAAAAACGCAGCGCTACGGAATGAGAGTCCGTTTCCCGCCGACGCGGGAGGCGAAAAGAAGGCGGCTATCCTCCACTCAGGCCTTGACCTAAGCGTGAGGCGGACCAAAAGTCGGCGCCTTGACAGCGCATCCCCCTCGTGCTCACTTCGAGGGCCCAGACTACGGTCGGAGGAAAAGTCGTGAAGCGTACCTATCAACCTCATCGGACTCGTCGGCTTCGTACCCACGGGTTCCGCATCCGCATGAAGACCAAAAACGGTCGTAAAGTTCTCGCTGCGCGTCGCCAGAAGGGGCGTCACCAACTGGCGGTGACCGTCTACAGCAAGTAGCGGCTTCCGCGCTCGACCGTGTCCGTCGTCCAGGCTTTTCTTCGATGCCTTCAAGCCCCCTCGAGCACGCCCCAAGGGCCGAAGAGGGGCGCTCGGGGTGCTTTTCGCGCCTCGACCGGATTCATCGTCGCGGCGACTTCCAGATCATTCGCAAGGAAGGGTTCCGCTTTCACAGCAAACACTTCGTTTGGTTCTTTCGCTTACGCGGCGAAGCCGAAGCGGAAGCGAGCGCTCGCCGGCTCGGACTGGCCATCTCCAGGCGCTCGGGAGCTGCGGTCCGCCGCAACCGCATCAAGCGTCTCCTCCGCGAAACCTTCCGTCTCCAGCGCGAGCGCTTACCTCTTCTCTGCGATGTGCTGGTGAGCGGGAAATCCGGTCTCCCTTCCCTGAGCCTCGCAGAAGTCCTTGCTGAGTTTCTCAAGGTCCAAGCCCAACTACGCGCGGCCTTGTCTTCTTCTTCCTCCTCCTCTCGGCAAGCCAAGGCGGCCTCGACCGCCCCGCTCCGGCGCTAGCTCCCCTCCATCGATTTATGCGTGTACTCGCTCTCGCTCTACTCCGTATCTACCGCGTGCTCCTCTCGCCGCTGCTCGGGCCGGCGTGCCGCTTCGAGCCCTCCTGTTCGCATTATGCGAGCGGCTGCATCGAGCGTTTCGGCCTGATGCGCGGCACTTGGTTGGCCCTGCGCCGGCTGGGCCGCTGCCATCCCTGGCATGCAGGCGGATACGACCCGGTTCCCACCCTTTCCGCTCCGCAGCGAGGAGAGCCTAGCCATGGATGAAACGCGAAAACCCTTCGGCTCGGTGATGCTGCTTCCTCTGCTGATGTTGGGAGGCTTGCTTCTCTATCAGAACTTTTCGGGAGGCGAGAACCCCTTTTCACCCTCGGCTCCGGCCAAAAAAGGCGTGAAAGCCGAGCGCAATCCGCCGCCCCTCGCCGCGGCCAAGGCCCCTGCGCAGCCCAAGCCCAGCGAGCAACTCTACCGTCTGGAGACGCCGGAGTTCCGTGCGCTGATCTCCAGCTACAACACCGGTCTGCGCAGCTACAGGTTGCAGAACGAGCAGTTCCGCGAGCTCAAGGGCGGTGGCAAAGAGCTCGTGACCACCGAACGCGAGCGCTACTTGCCCCTGCGTGTCGAGGTCGACGGAGTGGCCCTACCGGAAGCGGCCGAGTGGAAGATCGATCCCAGCGCGGCCTCCTCGGCACAAGCCGGCGATGCGCGTTCGCTCCGCTTCGTTTGGGAGGGGGACGGGGTCCGGATCCAGAGAACGCTACAAGTCGGCAAAGGGCCTTACCAGCTCTGGTCGACTTTGCATATCACCAACCTCGGCAAGTCGAAGCGCACCCTGCGCGTCCGCATGGGCACCTACCATTACGTGCCGCGCAAAAGCGAAGAGGGCGGCTTTTTTGCTTCACGTTCGCCTGCGATCAGCCAGGGCCTCTGCCGTCACGGCGAAGATACCGTGCGCAAAGAGCGCAAAGATTTGATGGCCAAACATGGCTACGGCCCGAAGGTGCAATTCGTCGGCATCGAAAACGCCTACTTCGCCAACCTCGTCGCGGCCACCGACAAGCCCGCGGCGCGCTGCCAGCTGCAAAGCTCCGAGCGAGGCGGCACGGCCAAAGAGCCCGACGGCAGTCTCTTCGAGAGCGTGCTCCTCTATCCTTATGTGACGCTCGAGCCCGGCAGCGCGCAGACCTTCCGCTCGCTCGCCTACGTCGGCCCCAAAGATCTCGATGCGCTCAAGGCGGCGGGGCACCATCTGCCCAAAGCCGTCGACCTGGGCTTCTTCTCGTGGATCGCCGAATACCTCGTGCGTCTGCTGCGCTTGATCCAGTCGCTGGTGGGCAACTGGGGCCTGGCCATCATCCTCCTTACGGTGCTGGTGAAGCTCGTCCTTTACCCGCTGACCGAAAAGAGCTTCCAGTCGATGGCGCGCATGCGAGCGCTCAAGCCGGAGATGGATCGGCTCAACGAGCTCTACAAAGACGACCGCGAGAAAAAGGGCGCGGCGATGATGGAGCTCTACCGCAAGCATAAGATCAATCCCCTTGGCGGTTGTTTGCCCAGCTTGCTGCAGCTGCCGGTTTGGTTTGCGCTTTACGCTTCGCTCTCCACCAACGTGGAGCTCTACCATGCGCCCTTTACGCTTTGGTGGGGGGACCTCTCCTCGCCCGATCCTTATTTCGTCCTGCCCCTCTTCCTCGGGGTGCTGATGTTCTTCCAGCAGAAGATGACCCCGACCACCATGGATCCGGCGCAGGCCAAGGTGATGCTCTACCTCATGCCGGTGATGATCACGGCATTCATGCTTTTCTTACCCGCTGGCTTGTGTCTTTATATGGTTACCAACTCAGCCTTGAGCATGGCTCAACAGAAATTCATCCACTATCGGGTCGAGCGTTTGGGGGCAGTGGCTTCCCCTGAGGCGTCGTCGTCTGCGGGAGACTCTTCCGCGACGGGCGGCAGCTCGCGCGAAAGCGCAAAGCTCGCGTCGCGTCCCAAAGTTGGACAACACCGGAGGCATCGTCGTGGTCGAGCGTAGAGACAAGCGCCCCATGGAAGGGGCTCTGTTCATCCCAAACGAAGAAGTCGAGCGAGACGACGAGGAGTTTGATTCCGAAGCTTCGGCGGGGAGCCAGGGGCAGGAAGGTCCCGACGACAAAGCCGAACATGCAGCCGACGTGCTGCAAGACATTTTGGATTGCATGGACTTCGAAGCCGAGGTCGAGATCCGCGAAGACGGGGAGCGCATCGTCCTCGACATCGACGGCGCCGACGCCGGACGCGCCATCGGCAAAAAGGGCCAGACCCTCGACGCTCTGCAGTTCCTGGTCAACAAGGTCGTCAACCGCTTCCCCGACGGCCGCCGCCATGTGGTCATCGACTCGGGTGACTACCGCGAGCGTTACGACCGTGGCCTCATCTCCATGGCGCGCCGCGAGGCCAAACGGGCCGTTCAGCAAGGCAAGGTCGTCACCTTGCAGCCGATGAGCGCGCGCGACCGGAGGGTGATCCACCTTTCGCTCGCCAAGTTCGAAGGCGTGCAGACCTGTTCCGAAGGCGAAGGCATGGATCGCCGCATCCAGATCATCCCCGCGCGGGGCGGACGGAGCAGCGAGAGCTCGACCACGCGCCGGCGACCGCAGCGTCCTCGGGTCTGAGTTCGCTTCCCGGTCGAGGGAGCCGCGCAGCGAAGAGCGCTATTCCATCCACGAAGTATTTTTGCGTGGCAAATGTTCTTGGCATGTTGGCCTCTCGAGCGGAGTGTTCACTTGCTAGTACGCGCCCCTGTATAGAACCGTTTTTGCGCAAATTTACAGTGGTGGGATAAGGATCCGTACACCCACTCCTTTGGATGGCCTAGTGCGGATGGTCTGAGCCTTGCGTGGTAGCTCAGGCGTATGACCTGCATGCGCATTCTCTTCCATCGATCTGCGCAGGCCTTTGTGCTCGCCTCCCTCCTCACTGCGCCCCTTGGGCTGGCATCCTGTGCGGTCCATGCGGAGCCTACCGCCAGCGTCGACGACCCGAAGTTTCTCGGTTGGTTCTTGGGATGGATGTCGAATGGGCAGAGAAATCCCGAAGAGCAGAAAAAGGCATTCAACGACTGCATGAATCGCCCCGATCCCGCGAGTGAGAGCGACCTGCCGGCGCAATGCACCTGCGAGGTTTTCTGGCCGATGCAGATGGCCAATGCCGATGCGCATGTCGGCTACTGCGCATGCATCGCTCGAGACGTCTTCCGAATGAGTCGGGATCCCGAGCGCAGAACGCTCGTCAACGACGCGAGCTTTTGGCCTAGTTATGCGGCGGCGGCGCGCGAAAACGATCCCCATCTCGAGCATCGCCCCGATCGCGTCAACCCTGCCGAGATCGTCCGCAAGAGCATTCCGCCCGCGAGCGATGCCTATTGTCGATGCTCGAACGACGGTAGCAGCGACGATGCTGCTTTCGACGCCTCGTGCACGGCGGACGATATCTATCCGCCCATGACCTTGCCTACCTGCGAAGAGGTCGTGCAAAGCGCGTCGGGCAGCGCATGCGGCGAATACAACCGCTTCGGCGAACGGCTGTTCGACGCCCCGGCCTGCAGCAACGAAACGCGCAGCTCTTGCCGGAGTACCCAATGCCTTTCTCTCGAGACAGGCGCCTTGAGCGTCCGCTGTGAACTGCACTGAGCGCTTCGGGAGCGTCGCCAGACGCGCGGCAGCGAAGCGCTCTGCCGGAAGGTGGCGTCCTTAAGACCACTCGCGCCAGCGACGCAAACCGCGTTCGAGGGCGTCGCCGTCCGACAATCCCAGAAAAGGCGGTCGCTGCATCTCCCCCGCGGCGCAGATCCGCGGCGCGGCGTGGAGCGGCAATGCCTCCGTGAGGCGGCGTCGTAAGGCAGTCGGACCTGCGACGCCGATGCATTTGAGATGATGCGCCAAGGGCGCCGTGCGCGCGCAGAAGTCTTCGAGATCGCGGCAGGGCAGGATTTGCAGGTTCCGCCACCCGGGGCTGAGACGAAAGCTGCCGGCGTGTTCGTAGCTGAGCGCGAAGCCTTCGCCCTCGAAGAGTTGGCCTCGGTAGGCTGCGAGGGAGCGCCATTGCAGCTGGGCGCCTCCGAGGGCATAGGGCAGCGGACCGCGGGGCAGGCGCTCGGCCATCGCCTTCATGGCTTGGTGCGCGAGGGACTCGGCGAAGCTGCGCCCCTCTTCGGCATCGTCGCTCTCGAGGTAAAGCGCGTGCGGAGAGAGGCAGCCGCGTTGGTCGTAGGCGGCGAGGTCGAGCGCGATGCCCTGCAAAGCCTGCGCGCGAAGCTCGGCATCCTCGAGGGTGGCGCGAGCGACGTAGCTCAGGCCGAGGCCGTGGCCGTGGGCGATGAAGTTGCTGTGGATCGGCAGGCGTTCACGGATGGCGCGACAGGTGGCGTCGCTGCCGTAGGCGATGGCCACTTCGGCGCGTGCGAAGCAGCTCTCCGGCATCGCCTCGCCTTTGCCTTCGTCGAGGTGCAAGGCTGCGGCGAGACGCGGATCTTCGGCGCAGAGCGCGCGCTGCAGCAAGGCGGGGAAACCGTCGCCTTTGGAGGAGACTTTGATCCAGAGCGGCGCGCCGTAAACCAAGGCGGGCAGGACGCTTCGCAGACACGCGGTGAAGAGGTTGCCGGCGAGGATCAGCAGAACCCAGCGCGGCGCCAAGGCCTGCACTTCCTCCGGCGACGAGGCGCGGCGCTCTGCCAAGGTGTTCAGCGCGTTTGCGTCGATGTCGCGCAGGCTCTGCTCGAGGGCCCAGTCGACCATGGCCGGGCTCAGGCCCGTGCTTTTGGGCAGGGAAGTGCGCGCTTCCTGGCCGAGTGCATCCGCGGGATCGCGCAAGCGCTTCAGCGCTCGGGCGATCGCCTCGCAGCGTTCCTCGAGCGCTCCCATGCGGAGCTCTGCGCCTGCCGCGATCAGGGCGTCGATCTTCGCGTCGGCGTCGCGCGTGTTCGTCGAGCTCACGATGGCCTGCGCCCTCGATGGATCACGAGCCGTCCTTTACGGAAGGATTGGCCTGGGAAGGTGCGAACTGCTCACGCAGGAGATCGTCGGCGGCGAGTGAGCAGCCGCGCGGGCTGGCTTGAGGAGCGCGACCCAAAATACGGATGCGCCCTCCGGGCAGGGCCTCGGCGAGATCGGCGGTTTGCAAGGCGCAGGCGCTGTCGAGGTTGGCCAGGTCGTCGATGCGCAGGAGGCCGCGCTCTCCTTCGGCGAGAGGTTGCAGGGTGTCGGGGTCGACGGGCGTCGCTCGCACCCAAGGCGGCACGAGGTAGACGCGGTCCTCCGGAGTCTCGAAGTTCTGCTCCGCGGCATCGCGGTGGAAGAGGTTGAGCTCGTAGAGCTGCGAACTCATCTCCGTCATGCCGTATTCGGCCGCCACCGCGGCGAGAGGCAGGCCGAAGCGCTCGGCCAGCCAGGCGCGCATCTGCGGCGCTTCGATCTCGCGGGAGCGGCCTTTGAAGCCGCCGGTCTGCATGATGCGGCTGCCCTCCGGCAGCCGGTAACTTCCCGGCAAGGCATCGAGGGCGTGCACGAAGGCGAAGGAGGTGCCGAGCAGGCCGACCGGCTCGTTTTGGCGCTGCGCCTGGTCGAGGCTGCGCGCCAAGGCTTCGAGGTCCAGGCCGGCTTCGCCCCAAAGCCAGGTGCTGCGGCAAGCGAACCACTCGGCGAAACGCGAGAGCATATAGGAGAGCGAGGAATGAGGCGCAGCCCCTTCGTCGGGCGCCAGGACGATTAGGTGCAGAGGGCGATCGTCGCCGAAGAGCATCTGCTTGGCGGCGCGGTGGGCGGCGAGGTCGTAGAGATCGAGCTCGCGAAAGGGGTGCACACCGCGTTCGGCGGCGGTGGTGCCGGAGGTCCAGAAGACGCGACGATCTTCGCTTTCGTCGTGGGCGGCGACGCGGGCCCAGCGGAAGACCTCGGTGGGAAGCGCCGTCGGCCACATCGCGTCACCAGGGCCGCGCACCTCGACCCAGCGCGCGTAGGCGGCGACGTGTTGCCTTTGCCAGGCGCAGAGCGTGTCGATCCAGCGATCGCGTTCGCGCCGGTCGGCTGCGCTCGTGCCGCAGCTTGCGATGAAAGCGCGGATGCCTTCTTTGAGCGCTTCGCGTTCCCTATGCACCTGAAGCGGACTCCTCTCTAGACGGGCGTGGCGCTCAGTTCGGAGAGCGAGAGGTCGAGGGCTTCGATGAAGGCTTCGAGCAACACCTCCGAGATGTTGAGCGCCGGCAAGAGCTGTAGCACTTCAGCGCCCGCGCCGGCAGGCAAGACCAGAAAACCCCGCTCGAGCAGACGACGCACCAGGCGGAGGGTGCGCTCTCCCGAGTCGAGCTCGAGCCCGATCATCATGCCGCAGACGCGCAGCTCGCGAACGCAGGAGTGCTTTTCCGCGATGCTGACTAAGCCCGCTTCCCAACGCTGGGAGCGCGCTTTGACCTCGCGGTAGAAGGCTTCGTCGTCGAGGAGTTCGAGCGTCGCCAAGCAGGCCGCGGCGCCGAGGGGATGGCCGAAGAAGGTCGCCGTATGCAGCGCCTCGCCGGCGGGATCGCCCCAGGCTTGCAGGATCGAGAGGGGTGCGATGCAGGCGCTGAGCGGCAGCTCGCCGCCCAAGGCTTTGCCGCTGCAGATCAGGTCGGGCACGACGCCCTCGGCGACGCTCTGCCATCGCACGCCGCAGCGGCCGAGGCCGGTCATGATCTCGTCGACGATGAGCAAGGCGCCGCGCGCGCGGCAGAGCGCTTGCAGCCCGCGGAGAAAACCTGGAGGGGGGATGTGTACGCCGCCGCGGCCTTGCACCGCTTCGACCACCAGCGCGCCGATGGCGAAGGGGCTCTCCTCCCAGCGCCGCTCGACGGCCGCGAGCGCTGCGTCGAGTGGGGCGCGCGAAGCGGGGTAAGGCGCGAAGGCGATCTGGGGCGCCAGTTGGTCAGCGAAAGGGCGGCGGAAAGCTTCTTGATAGCCGCAGAGGGCGAGGGTGCCGTAGCTCAGGCCGTGATAGCCGCCTTCGAAGGCGAGGACACCGGCGCGTCCGGTGGCCAAGCGGGCGCTTTTGAGGGCGGCTTCGAGGGCATCGGCGCCGTTGAGGCCGAGGATAACGCGGGCTTCGGGGAAGGGGGCGAGCGCTGCGATCCGCTCGAGGGCGCGGATCTTGACCTCCGAGGGATGCAGGTCGCCCAGCGCATGCGGCAGGGTCTCGAGCTGCCTCGCCACCGCCGCGCGAATATGCGGGTGGGCATGGCCCAGAGCGGCGGCGCCGAAGCCCGAGGTCAGGTCGACGAAGCGGTTGCCGTCGGCGTCGATCACGTTCGAGCCCGCTGCACGCGCCCAGACGATGGGGTCGTGCGGCGCGCCGGAGCGCTCTTTCCGCCGCGCTCGCCGCGCCGTCAGCGCCGGCGATTCGTGGGCGGCGAGCGATTCGATCCACGCGGCGCTGCGCTCGCCGGGCAGCGGTGTGCGCAGCCGAGGTGGCAGGTCGCCGAGCGCTTCAGACCCATGGAAAAGCGAGGACACGGCCTTGGCTTTGACCAAGGGCCCGGTCCCCTGTCAAGCCGAGGCCGGACCTGGGTAAAAGAGCAGGCCGAACTCGCGCACCTTGGCCATCTGCGCTTCGTCTTCGACCAGGACGCAACGCAGGCTCTGCCCGTAAGGGCCGGCCGCAGCCGCCAACGTGCTTTCGAGCGCAAGGCGGTCGACCTCGCTGCCCGAATCGCTCGCGACCGCGACGATGAGCGCTCCTTGGTCGACGGTATCGCAGAGCGCCGCCCACTGCAGCGCAGGGTAGCGGCTGAGCACCGCGATGAGCGCGGCCATGATCTCGGCCGGCAGCGGCATTAAAAGCGACTGCAGCTCCACCCGCTCCGACTCGCCGCCCGCTTCACGGGACGGCAGAAACATCTCCGCAGCCCGCTCTTTTTCGTTTCCGGGCTCCCGGAGGAGGGCGAAGGGCCGAGTATGCTCCTTGTCGAGGCCGGCGGGCCAGGAGTCGGGATGAGGATGGGCGCCGCTCTGCTCGCTGGTGGGCATCGAGCTGCGGCGGAGGCTGCGCCGCGAGGGCCGCGTCATCGTCTGGTCAGGCGCCGCGATACGCTCGCCGAAGGCTTCGGGCGGGATGCTGATGCGGTCGCGGCTCGAACGCAGGGTGGGCTGGTCGCGTTTCGAAGGGGTCTGTGCC
>ERZ1066121.1388-NODE-1388-length-17918-cov-9.802609_pt1 | contig 17918 bp, 18 predicted proteins | sample MGYA00382768_ERZ1066121 | MGnify/ENA primary metagenome ERZ1066121 (study PRJEB33369, sample SAMEA5778351) | biofilm metagenome | biome: Industrial cooling water; feature: Water cooling tower basin; material: Biofilm | place: United Arab Emirates | collected... | reverse complement strand
CCCCGCGCGAGGAGCGCGTGCTGCGCATGCGCTTCGGCATCGGCATGAACACCGATCACACGCTGGAAGAAGTGGGCCAACAGTTCAGCGTGACGCGCGAGCGCATCCGCCAGATCGAGGCCAAGGCCCTGCGCAAGCTCAAGCACCCGTCGCGCAGCCGCAAGATGCGCAGTTTCCTTGATGTTTGACGGCTGATGCCGTTCATCATCCGGTAACGGGTGATGCTGCAATGCAACGGCGCTGCATCAATCGATGCAGCGCCGTTTTGCTTTGCGCCAAGCCCACTTGTGGCAGATTGACGCGATGAGGTATCGATTGTGCCGATGACAAGGGGGCGAATTCTGATGCTGCCGTTGCTGGCTGGCTTGCTGCTGGCCGCAGCCCCGGCTGATCTGCGCCTGGAACCGCTGCGCGAAGCCATCATCACCGATGCGCGGGCTGCCAATCCGGCCGGTATCGCGTTTGAACGCACCACCACGGCGATCCGGCGCGGGCCGGGCATGAAGGAAAAGACGGTCACTGTCGAGCGCTGGGACGGCAAGTCCTGGTCCCTCGTCAGCGTCAACGGCAAGGTGCCGACGGCGACGCAGCTCAAGAGCTTCCGCAAGGCCACCGCCATCAACCCGGTGCCCGGCTATCACCGCATGGCCAGCCTGCTGGCCGCCGCCTCCGATGTCAGCACCGATGATGATGGCCGCAAGATCCTGAAGATCCCGGTGCTGCCGCCTGGCTCCGTACTGGCCGACAAGGCCGATATCTCCAGCCATCTTTCGGGCGAGGCGGTGATCGCCACCACCGACGGCAAGCCCTGGGTGGCGCGGCTGAAGGTGCGCGCGCGCGAGAATTTCAAATTGAACATGCTGATCAAGGTGACCAATTTCGAACAGGTCAGCGATTATTCGCTGGGCCCGGATGGCAAGCCCCGCCTCGCCAGCCAGTCGGCCGACAGCAAGGGCAGCATGTTCGGCTTCTCCGGCGGCCAGACCGACGAAGTCACCTACGCCTACCGCTGAGCAGGCATCAACGCTGCGAAACGTCAACGTTGCGGCAGCGGCGCGCGGTACTGGCTGCCCAGCGCCGCTTCCACATCGGCCACCTTGATGGCACGGCTTTCCTGCGCGGCGAACAGCGGATCGGCCGGCGTCACGAACTCGATCATGCTCAGCCGGCTGGCCAGCCCGACGCGCGCAACGCTGGGAAGGGGAAAGTGCAGCAGGACGGCAAAGCGGTCCTGCCCCTTGGCAGCCGTGGCCCGTGCCGCGGCCACCAGCAGGGCTTCGGTGGCGGTATCGATGCTGGCCTGCCGCGCCGAGGTGATGCCGGTGGCCACCCCGTCGCGCACGGGCTTGGGCTGCATGAGCTTGGAAGTGGGCAGCATGACCTTGCCGAATTCCTGCGCCACATCCGGCTCTTCCCAGCGCGGCAGCATCACGGTCGCAAGACTGAGCACGCCCTTGCCAGTGAGGCCATCGCGGGCGACCTTGGTGGCATCGGCACGGATCTTGGCGGGATCGACGCCCGGCGCCGTGCCCGGCCCGCCCTTCGCCTGGACATTGGCAATGATCGCGGCCGTGAGCGAGGGCGGGGACAGCCAGCGCGGGCGGCCGGCCAGGAAGCCTTTGGCCTCTTCAACCTGGCCCTTGTTGAGCGCGATCTGCGCCCTGGCCAGCTGCACCAACTCGTCGGCACGGGCGACCTGCTGGGCGGCGGTCTGCGCCGCCTGATCGGTGCCGCCGGCCTTGGCGGCCAGCTCATCGATATCCTGCCCCACCCGGGCCAGCGTGGCCTCCGCCCCCGCCGTGTCGCCAGCCAGCGCCTGCACGGCGGCATGGCGCGACAGGGTGACAACGCCGGGCTTGCTGAGCATGGCGATCAGCTGCTTCAGGCTGGCAGCGGAACCCTTCCAGTCACCGGCGCCTTCCATGTGGGTGGCCGGGCGCACATTGGGCATCAGCAGCCACAGCCGGTGCAGCAATTGCTGCTCCTCGCTGCTGATCTCAGGGGTCAGCTGCATGATGCGCAGCGCCTCTTCGGTCAGGAAGGTGGCGTTTGGCCGGGCATTGGCCGCCACGAAGGCCAGCTTCTCGGCTTCGGCCTGGTTGTTCTGCGACAGGCGGACAAAAGCCTCCAGCATCAGCGTGGCGGGGCCGATGTTGCGATCAAAATGGGCGCGCACCAACGGTGTCAGCTCGACAGTGCGCGCCAGCCGGGCATCGGCGATGGCCTCTTCGAAGCGGCCCATTTCGAACTGGCGGGCGCCGCGCATCAGCAGCACCTCGGCGCGGCGCACCGGGTTGCCGGTGGTGCGGCTGTCGGTGAGCGCTTCGGTGCAGGCGGCGATCGCTTCATCGCCCTTCAGCCGGGCCGAGGGCTGATCAGCCTCGGCGCTGCCGAACAGGCCCAGCGTGCCCAGGATCAGGATGCCGCGCCCCACCTGCTCGCCGGGGGTCTGGCGCCGGCCATAGCCATCGCACTTGATGAGCGCCGATGGCGCGGCCAGCACGGGCGCCGCCGTGGCAGCCAGCAACAGCCCGGCAACCGCCAGACGCAACGTCGAACCCATTGTTAAATCCCCTGTTTTGCAGTGCTGCCCTTGTCTTTGCGTCGTTATGACACTGGCGCCCCCTTGGCACAATGACAGGATTGCACCGCTCGTCGCAGCCGCATAACGCTTGTGGCAAAGGGGACACATGATGCGTTTCGAAGGCACTTCCGGTTATGTTGCCACCGATGATCTGAAAGTGGCGGTCAACGCGGCCGTCACCCTGCGCCGGCCGCTGCTGGTGAAGGGCGAGCCCGGCACCGGCAAGACGGTGCTGGCCGCCCAGATCGCCGCCGCCTTCGATGCGCCGCTGATCGAATGGAACGTGAAGTCCACCACAAAGGCGCAGCAGGGCCTTTATGAATATGATGCGGTATCGCGCCTGCGCGACAGCCAGCTTGGTGATCCGCGCGTTTCAGACATTTCCAACTACATCAAGCGCGGCAAGATGTGGGAGGCCTTCACCTCCGAAAAACTGCCGGTGTTGCTGATCGACGAGATCGACAAGGCCGACATCGAGTTTCCCAACGACCTGCTGACCGAGCTCGACCGCATGGAGTTCGATGTCTACGAGACCGGCGAGCGCATCAAGGCGACCCAGCGCCCGATCGTCATCATCACGTCGAACAACGAGAAGGAGCTGCCGGATGCGTTCCTGAGGCGCTGCTTCTTCCACTACATCAAGTTCCCGGACCGCGAGACGATGGAAGCCATCGTGCGCGTCCACTTCCCCAACATCCAGCGCGCCCTGGTGGGTGAAGCGCTCAACATCTTCTTCGACATGCGCGAAGTGCCGGGCATGAAGAAGAAGCCCAGCACATCCGAACTGCTCGACTGGCTCAAGCTGCTCATGCACGAGGATCTGCCGGTCGACGTGCTGAGGAACCGCGACACCAAGACCCTGATCCCGCCCCTCCACGGCGCGCTGCTGAAGAACGAGGCCGACGTGATGCTGTTCGAGCGGCTGGCCTTCATGAGCCGCCGGGGTCAGTAAGTCAGCGCAGCATCAGGCCCCCGTCAATCGCCAGGCTCTGCCCGGTGATATAGCTGGCCGCCGGGCTGGCGAGGAAGAGAATCGCCTGCGCCACTTCCTCGGGCGCGCCCCAGCGCTGCATCGGGATGGCCTTCATCAGCCTTTTCTCGCGCTCCGGGTTCTGGCGGGCGCCTTCGGTCATGCGCGTCGCGATGAATCCCGGCGCAACGAGGTTCACGCGCACGCCATCAGTGGCCCATTTGTCGCCCAGCGCCCGGGTGAGGCCGAGCAACCCTGCCTTCGACGCGGTGTAGGCCGGCGTCTCCTTCAGCGCCAGGAAGCTGGCAAGGCTGCCGACATTGACGATGCTGCCCTTCGTTTCCTTCAGCAGCGGGTGCAGTCGCACCGAAAGGTCCATCACTGCGTTCAGGTTGGTGTCGATGACATGCTCGAACTCCTCCTGCTCATATTCGCGCGGGGAGCCGCGGCCGGCGTTGTTCACCAGCACGTCGAGATGATCGATATGCGCCGCCACTTCGGCGCGCGCTTCAGGCCAGGTGAGATCGGCCTGGAGATAGGCGACGCCGTCGGGCGGATCGTCATAGCAGTCGATATGGCTGCGCGTGCCGGTGACGGTCACCTTCGCGCCCAGCCGCAGGAACTGTTCGGCCACCGCCTTGCCGATACCCTGGGTGCCGCCGGTGACCAGCACGGACAGCCCGCGCGCCCAGCTGTTGCCATTCAGGCCATTCATGCGCTCAGACCCCCATCGATGACCAGCGAGGTGCCGGTGACATAGCGCGCCGCATCCGACGCCAGGAACAGGATCGGGCCGGCGATATCATCGGGCTCGCCGATGCGGCCCAGCGGCACCTGGCGTTCCGTTGCCGCCAACCGCTCCGGATGTTCCCAGGTGATTGCCGTCATCTTCGATCGCACCAGCCCTGGCGCGACGAGATTGACCCGGATCCCCTCCCCGCCCAGCGCCTGCGCCAAGGTGCGGGTGAGCGTTAGGAGGCCGCCCTTGCTGGCCGAATAGGCCGGCTGGCCGATGGTGCCCCTGAAGCTGGCGACACTGCCCACGAAGATGATGCTGCCTCTCGCCGCCGCCAGCGCGGCGCGGAACTTCATCGCCAGCGCCATCGGCCCGGTGAGATTGGTGGCCAGCACGTCGGCGAAGGTCTCGGGGATGAACTCGGCGCGCTTGTAGGCAACCTTGGCGCCGGAGACGACCAGCGCATCCAGCTGCTCGATGCGCGGATCGAAGGCCGCCACCGCGTTGAGGTCACCCTGGTCGAGCTGGTGATACTCAAGGCCCGCCAGATTGCCATCGGTGCCGGCATAATCGGCCGGGCTGGCCCGCGTTCCCGTCACGATCACCCGCGCGCCTTCGCGCAGGAAGCCCCGCGCCGCAGCATTGCCGATGCCGGTCGATCCCCCTGTCACAAGCACGGTCTTGCCGGCAAACTGGCCCAATTCCACTCTCCCCCGATACTGGGGAGGAATTCAGCCATGGCGCTTCTTTCGGGCAAGGTCGCGATTGTGACAGGCGGCGGCCGCGGGCTGGGCCGCTGCCACGCGCTGGCGCTCGCCGCCCATGGTGCAGCGGTGGTGGTGAACGATCTGGGCGGCTCGGTGACGGGGGGTGGCCCTGATGATTTGCAGGGGGGCGCGGCGGCCGATGTGGTGGCCGAAATTACTGCTGCCGGCGGCCGTGCGGTGGCCAATCGCGCCAGCGTTGCCGATTGGGCCGGTGCGGAGTCGATCATCGGGGATGCGGTTTCGGCATTCGGCCGGCTCGACATCGTGGTCAACAACGCCGGGATCAATCGTCCGGCGAGCCTGATCGACCTCACCGAGGCCGATTATGACCTCGAAACCGCGGTTCACCTGAAAGGCACGACCGCCGTTGTTCACCATGCCGCCGCGCTGTGGGCGAAGCAGGGGCGCTCAGAGGGAAGCGAAAGTGTTCGGGCCATCATCAACACCACCTCGCCGGTGGGCGTGCACCCGATGCCCGATGGCGGCCCCTATTGCGCCGCCAAGGCCGGCATCGCGGCGCTGACCGTCGTGGCCGCGCAGGAACTCGGCGCTCTCGGCGTGCGCGCCAACGCCATCGCGCCAGCCGCGCGCACCCGCATGGTGATGGCCAGCCCGAGCGTGGACCAGTTGATGCCACGCAGCGACGGCTTCGATCGCCACCTGCCCGAGCATGTCTCGCCGCTGGTCGTCTATCTCGCTTCACCCCTGAACCGCTTCACCGGGCGCATCTTCGGCGTGGAAGGCCCGGACGTGGCGCTCTACCAGCCCTGGAGCGCGGACTGGCTGGTGACCGGGAACGGCCACTGGCCGGTGGAGGCGCTGGCCGAGGCGCTCGCCGCCCTGCCCGAACAGGCGCCGATCCGCGCCTTCTATCCCGGTGGGCGCATCGACACGGTGATCCCGCCCAATCGCACACTGAAGGCGCTGAAGGGATGAAGCCGCCCGTCATCGGCGTCTTCGCCGCCTCCCCCGATGGCGGACGCGGGCTGGCGCGCGACATGGCGGTGCGCTGGGCGCTGGCGGAGGTGGGGCAGGCTTACGAACTGCGGCCGCTCTCGTTCGCCGACCTGAAGACGCCCGGACACAAGGCACGCCAGCCGTTCGGGCAAATCCCGACGCTTGAAGCCGATGGCCTGACCCTGTTCGAGTCCGGCGCCATTGTGCTCCATGTCGCGCAAAGCCACCCCGGCCTGCTCCCCACCGATCCCGCCGCCCGCGCCCGCGCCATCGCCTGGATGTTCGCCGCCGTCGGCACCATCGAGCCGGTGATCGTGGAGCGCGAGGTGGCAGTGCTGCTGGAAGGGGACAGGTCGTGGACTGCGGAACGCCTGCCGCTGCTGGAAGCGCGGCTGCGACAGCGGCTCGATGATCTTGCAGCCTGGCTGGACGGCAAGGATTGGCTGGAACGAGATTTCAGTGCCGGCGACATCATGATGGTTTGCGTGCTGCGCCGGCCGGCGGCCCACCTGCTGATGGGCGATTACCCCGTGCTGGCCGCCTATGTGGCGCGAGGCGAATCCCGTCCCGCCTTCCAGCGAGCCTTTGCCGAGCAGAAGGCGCGGTTCGACGCGCTCGGCTGACAAAATTCCGCATTGCACGGCTGCCGCTTGCGCGCGACGGTATGTGTCTCACTGGCAAGGCCCATCCGATGTTCCTCAGCTTCCTCGAAGAATTGCGCGCCGCGAAGATCCCGGCCTCCATGAAGGAGCATCTGGTGCTGCTGGAGGCGCTGAGACAAGACACCATCGATTTCTCGATCACCGATTTCTACTATCTGGCCCGCGCCACCTATGTGAAGGACGAGGGCCTGCTCGACCGCTTCGACATGGTGTTCGCCAAGGTGTTCAAGGGCCTGGAACCAACGCTTGAAACCGGCGAGACCGAAATCCCCGCCGAATGGCTGAAGGCGCTGGCCGAACTGAACCTCAGCCCTGAGGAAATGGCCGAGCTGGAGAAGATGGGCTGGGACAAGCTCATGGAAACGCTCCAGAAACGGCTGGAGGAGCAGAAGAAGCGCCACGAAGGCGGCAACAAGTGGATCGGCACGGCCGGCAAGTCACCGTTCGGCGCCCAAGGGTCGAACCCGGAAGGCGTGCGCATCGGCCAGAAGGATGGCCGCAAGCAGAGCGCGGTGAAGGTGTGGGACAAGCGCGAGTTCAGGAACCTTGATTCCACCGTGGAACTGGGCACCCGCAACATCAAGGTGGCGCTGCGCCGCCTGCGCCGCTTTGCCCGCGAAGGCGCTGCCGACGAGCTGGACCTTGATTCCACCATCCGCGGCACTGCCAAGCAGGGCTGGCTCGACATCGTGATGCGCCCGGAGCGGCACAACGCGGTGAAGCTGCTGTTGATGCTCGACATCGGCGGCTCGATGGACCCCCACATCAAGCTGTGCGAGGAGCTGTTCTCGGCCGCGAAATCCGAGTTCAAGCACCTGGAATTCTTCTATTTCCACAACTGCCCCTATGAGGCGGTGTGGAAGGACAACAAGCGCCGCTGGACCGAGCGGACGCCGATGATGGAGATCCTCCACAAGTTCCCGCACGACTACAAGCTGGTGTTCGTCGGCGACGCCTCGATGAGCCCCTATGAGATCACCTATGCCGGCGGCAGCACCGAGCACTGGAACGAGGAGCCCGGCGAGGTGTGGCTGCGCCGGATGCTCGATGTCTATCACTCGTCGATCTGGCTGAACCCGATCCCGGAAAAGCATTGGGAGAACGGCCAGTCCATCCGCATGATCAAGGAGATCATGAACGACCGCATGTTCCCGCTGACGCTGGACGGCCTTGATCGGGGCATGCGGGAGTTGAGCCGGAAGAAGTGAACTGGCGAACGCGCCTTTTTTTCATGCCACTGTGGTGATGTCCTTCCCGGGAAAGGATAGCCACTGATGCCCACCATCTACCGCCAGTCCGGTTGGCGCTTCCACTTTTACTCAGGCGATCATCCGCCGCCGCATGTTCACGCCGAAAAGGACGGCGCCGAAGCCCGGTTCGATCTCGCACCTGTCCGGCTCACGCGCAATGACGGTGTGCGGGCGCGGGATTTGGATTGGCTGCAATCCGTGGTAGAAGCTCGGGCAATCGAATTTGAAAAGGCATGGCATGGCTTCTTTGGCACAGGCAGATCTTCGCGATGAGCGGGCCATTGATGTGCGTTTTGCCGATGGTCAGTTGATTGTTGACCTCCACGATGGTCGGACCATTGCGACCCCGATCGTCTGGTATCCCCGTTTGCGCCGTGCCACGGATGCTCAGCGCAACAACTGGCGGCTCAATGGCTCGGGCTATGGCATCCACTGGCCAGACGTGGACGAAGACCTCAGCGTTGAAGGCATGCTGCTGGGCATCCCTGCCCCCAACTGGCAGCAGCCGGACTGAAGGTGGTGTCGGCGGAGCGGGCCGGCTACCGAACCGCTTGCGCTTCGCCCCTCCACCACGCTTCGCGCGGTCCCCCTCCCCATGCTTGGCATGGGGAGGATCTTGAGGTCACCGCCCGCCAGCCGCCTCCAGCGCCTGCAGCTTCTTCGCCTGCTGACCCACATAGGCGCGCACCGCTTCCACCTGCGCCGGCGTGTACCAGCGGCTGAAGGCGATCATGCCGTTGGCCTTCAAGGCGCCATCGTGGACGACGGCCTTCCAGGCGTCCTTGTCGCTGAGCACGCCGGAACGCCTGAGATCGGGCAGGATGCCGGAGGCATGGGCATCGGGGCCATGGCAGAAGGCGCAATTGACGCTGTAGATGCGGCCACCTTCAGCCACCTGTTCCGGCGTGAAGGCATCGCTGGGCGGATTGGCCGCCGCAAACACTGGCTGGGTCGCCTTGGGCAACTGGCGCTTGCCGCCCAGCTTGAACACCAGCAGGCGGCCGTTGCGGGCTTCACGCGGGTCTTCGAAGGCGCTGGTGAGCGGATAGGCGCCGCCATAGCCGGCCATCACTGCCACATATTGCTGGCCATTGACGCTGTAGCTCACCGGCGGCGCGATGATGCCGGTCTGTGCATCGAAGCTCCACAGCCGGGTGCCGGTGCTGGCGTTGAAGGCCTGGAATTCGCCCACACCATTGCCCTGGAACACCAGGTTGCCGGCGGTTGCCAGCGTGCCGCCATTCCACGGGCCATCATAATTGACCTCCCAGACCGGCTTCTGCGCCACCGGGTCCCAGGCGATCAGCTTGCCTTTCAGCGAGGCCTTGATCGCCTTGAACTGCGCGCGGTCATCCGGCACCGAACCGGGATCAAGGACGATGCCGAGGTTCCAGGCGCCTTCCCGGCGCTGGAAGCCGGGCTCGTTCTGATAGAGTTGCGGCAGTTCTTGCGCTGGCAGATAGACAAGGCCGGTGCGCGGGGAATAGCTCATCGGGTGCCAGTTGTGGGCGCCCAGCGGTGACGGCATCACCAGCGCGCCGGCGGTGCGGAAGCGCGCTTCCGGCACCTCGATCGGGCGGCCGGTCTTCAGGTCAACACCGGTGGCCCAGGTCTGCGTGGCAAAGCCCTTGGCCGAGATCAGCTGGCCATTGGCTCTGTCGATCACATAGAAGAAGCCGTTCTTCGGTGCCTGCATCAGCACCTTGCGTGGGCGCCCGTCGATCATCAGGGTGGAGAGCATGATCGGCTGGGTGGCGGTATAGTCCCAGGTCTCGCCCGGCGTGGTCTGATAATGCCACAGATACTCGCCGGTCTCCGGCTTCAGCGCCAGGATCGAGGACAGGAAGAGATTGTCGCCCTTCCCTTCCGAGCGGATCATGTGGTTCCACGGGGATCCGTTGCCAACGCCGATGTAGAGCTGGTCCAGTTCCTGATCATAGACGATGGCGTCCCAGGCGGTGCCGCCAGCGCCGCCCTTCCAATATTCGCCAAACCAGGTCGGCGCCGCCTTGCCGGCCAGCACGCTGTCTGACACTTCGCCATCCGGGCCATTGGCGGGATTGCCCGGCACGGTGAAGAAGCGCCACTTCTTTTGCCCGGTCATGGCGTCATAGGCCGTCACATAGCCGCGCACGCCCAGTTCGGCGCCGCCGTTGCCGATGACCACCAGGCCCTTCACCACGCGCGGCGCACCGGTGATGGTGTAGGGCTTGGCGGTGTCGGTGAAGGTCTGGGTGGACCATTTCTGCTTGCCGGTGGCAGCATCCAGCGCGATCAGCCGGCCATCGAGCGCGGCGACATAGACATGCCCGCCCCACACCGCGACACCGCGATTGACGACATCGCAGCAGGCACTGTGCCCGCGCGCCTTGTCGACCTTGGGATCGAAATGCCACTTCAGCCGGCCGGTCACGGCATCGAAGGCCATCACGTTGGACCAGCTGGTGGTGGTGTAGATCGTGCCATCCACCACGATCGGCGTGGCTTCCTGGCCGCGGTTGGTGGGCAGATCGGCATACCAGGCCAGGCCGAGCTGCTTCACATTGTTGGCATTGATCTGGGTGAGATCGGCAAAGCGCTGTTCGGCGTAAGAGCCGCCGTGCGTCATCCAGTTGCCCGGCTCGCCGCGCGCATTGGCCAGCCGCTGCGCATCCACCCCGCGCACGCCGCTGCCCGGCCCGCCCGAGACCGCAAGCCCCGCCGTGAGCATCGAACCCGCCAGCAGTGCCGCCATCGCCAAACGCTTCATGCCATCCTCCCCAGACTGCCGGAGCAGACTATGGCAGCGGCGGCAAAGCGCAAACCGTTGATTGTCGCAGGCGCGTCAGGCCGGCCCCTCAGCCGGGCAGCGGCAGGCTGATCACCCAGGCGTTGAAGGCCACCACAGCGCCGGCGATCATCATCAGCAGCGCCTTGGTGCGCCCAGGGCCTTGATTGCCGCCCGGCTGGCGCAGCAGCCACAGCCCGCCCAGCAGCAGCGCCAGCGCCGCTGCCAGCGCCAGCCCGGAGAGCGGGTTCATGCCAGCACGCGGGCGATCGCCGCCTGCCATTGCGCCCGGCGCGCGGCGCGGGCGGCGGCATCGATGGCGGGGTGAAAGCTGCGGTCTGCCGCAGCCATGGCGGCCGCCGCGCTGGCGAGATCGGCAAAGAGGCCAGCGCCCACGCCGGCCAGCATGGCGGCGCCCATCGCCGTCGTCTCGATGACGCGCGGCCGTTCCACCACCAGACCCAGACTGTCGGCCAGGTCCTGGCACAGCCAGTTGTTGGCCACCATGCCGCCATCGACGCGCAGACGGGCAGCCGGTACGCCATCGGCGGCGAGCGCATCCACCAGATCGGCCGTCTGCTGGCCCTGGGCTTCCAGCGCCGCGCGCACGATGTGGGCGCGGGTGCTGCCGCCCGACAGCCCGCAAATCAGCCCGCGCGCGTCCGGCTGCCAATAAGGCGCGCCCAGCCCGGCCAGGGCCGGCACGAAGCTCACGCCGCCATTATCAGTCACGCTCTGCGCCAGCGTTTCGGATTCGGCGCTGCTGGCGATGATGCCCAGCCCGTCGCGCAGCCACTGGATGGCAGAGCCAGCCACGAAGATCGCGCCTTCCAGTGCATAGGCCGGGGCGCCGCCCAACCGCCAGGCCACCGTGGCCAGCAGGCGGTTGCGGGAGACGGGCGGCGCGTCGCCAGCATGGGCGAGCAGGAAGCAGCCGGTGCCATAGGTGGCCTTCAGCGCGCCGGGCGTGAGGCATCCCTGCCCGATGGCGGCGGCCTGCTGGTCTCCGGCGGCGCCGGTGATCGGAATGGCGCGCCCGGCCACCTGCGCCGTTGCAAGGGTACCGGCACAATCGACGATGGCGGGCAGCGCAGTGGCCGGCACGCCGAACAGCGCAATCAGATCTTCATCCCATTGGCAGCTGGCCAGATCCATCAGCAGGGTGCGGCTGGCGTTGGTGGCGTCGGTCACGTGTGCCTTGCCGCCCGACAGGTTCCAGATCAGCCAGCTTTCCACCGTGCCCACCGCCAGCCGCCCAGTGCGGGCAGCGTCCGCCACCATCGGCCAGTTGTCCAGCGCCCAGCGGATCTTGGTGGCGGAGAAATAGGGATCGAGCAGCAGGCCGGTCTTGGCCTGAACCTGCGCTTCCAGGCCGGGATCGGTGGCCTTCAGCTCGCCGCAATAGTCGGCCGTGCGCCGATCCTGCCAGACGATCGCATGCGACAGCGGCTCGCCGGTGGTGCGGTCCCAGAAGCAGATGGTCTCGCGCTGGTTGGTGATGCCGATGGCGGTGATGCGCTCCGCGCCCACCGCAGCGGCGACCTCGTCCAGCACAGCGCGGGACAGCGCCCAGATCTCGCCGGCATCATGTTCCACCCAGCCGCTGGCCGGATAATGCTGGGTGATCGGCCGGGCGGCGCTGGCAACGATTTCGCCGGCAGCCGTGAAGGCGATGGCGCGGGTGGAGGTGGTGCCGGCATCCAGCACCAGCAAAAGCTGATCCGTCATGTCGCCTTTCCTAGGCCGGCAAAGCCCGTTAGGGAAGCGGGGGTGAGCGAACAGGTCCTCGATCTTGCCATCATCGGTGCCGGCATCAACGGTGCCGGCATTGCCCGCGATGCCGCCGGTCGCGGCCTGAAGCTGGCGATCATCGATGCCGGCGATCCGGGCGGTGCGACTTCATCGGCCTCCACCAAGCTGATCCACGGCGGCCTGCGCTATCTTGAATATTATGCCTTCGGCCTGGTCAGGAAGGCGCTGGCCGAGCGCGAGGTGCTGCTTGACATCGCGCCGCACATCAGCTGGCCGCAGCCCTTCGTGCTGCCGCATGCGCCGGGCATGCGGCCGGAATGGCTGCTGCGGCTCGGCACCTTCCTCTATGATCATCTGGCCCGGCGCGAGGTGGTGCCAGGCTCCGAGCGCATCGATCTGCGCAGCCAGCGTGCCGGCCGCGCGCTGAAGCCCGATTATCGCACCGCCTTCCGTTACTGGGATGGCTGGGTGGACGATGCCCGGCTGGTGATCGAAAACCTGAAGGACGCCGCCCAGCACGGCGCCCGGGTGCTGCCGCGCACCAGCGTGGCCCGGGCCGAGCGGCGCGATGGCCTGTGGCAGCTCACCCTCGATGATGGCCGCAGCCTCGCCGCCCGCCGCCTGATCAACGCCGCCGGGCCGTGGGCCGAGGATGTGGCACGGCGCGTCATGGGCATGAACGATGCGCCGGCGCTGCGGCTGGTGCAGGGCAGCCATATCGTCACCCGCCGCGTGCACCTGGGCCGCGATGCCTTCATGTTCCAGCAGGCGGATGGTCGCATCATCTTCGTGCTGCCCTATGAGCGGGACTATTCGCTGATCGGCACCACCGAAGGCGATGTGCAGCGACCCCAGGATGCGCAGGTGAGCGATGCCGAGGTGGATTATCTGCTCGCTGCCGCCAACCGCTATCTGGCCCGCCCGTTGACACCCGACGATGTCGTGCACCGCTTCGTGGGGGTGCGCCCGCTGATCCTGGAGGCCGGCAAGGGCGGCGCAGCAAGTGCTCGGGAGACCACCCGCGATTATCGGCTGGTCGAGCATGCCGGCCTCGACGCGATGACCGTGGTGGGCGGCAAGATCACCACCTATCGCGTGCTCGCGGAAGATGTGATGCGCCGCATCCTGCCAAAGTCGAAGCCGTGGACGGCGGCTGCCCCCCTGCCCGGCGGTGCCATCGAGCGCCTGCGCGGCGAACATGGCCAGGCCGCCTTCAAGCGCTGGCTCGATCAGCTGCAGGCGCGCGAGGCGCATTATGATCCGGCCATTATCCGCCGGCTGGCCCACACGATCGGCGCCCCTACCGAAGGCCTGCTCGCCGGTGGGCTGGGCCACAATCTGGGCGGCGTCTTCGAAGCCGAGCTCGATTATTTCCGGTCCCACGAATGGGCGATGACCAGCCAGGACGTGCTGTGGCGGCGCACCAAGCTGGGCCTGCACCTCGATTCGGCAGCGCAGGCCGAAGTGGCGCGCTGGTTCGGCGAGGCAGCGCCCGATGTGCGCGAGATTCCGGCCGGCCATCGCTTTGCGCGCCCGGCCGTTGATTGAACATCCATCGATTGGAGGAGACGCTGAGATGCTGATCGCCATGGCTGCCGCCTCACTGGCCGGCCTGTGGGTGGTGGGTGAAGCCGCCGATTGCAGCAAGGCCGGTGCCAATGCCTGGGTGCTGCTGGCCGATGGCCTCTATGCGGAAACCACCCTGCCGCAGGGGCCGATCACCGCGCTCGGTCGCTGGCGCGACGGCGGGGACCGGCTGATCTACACCCATGCGCACATCCCCTTCGACACGGCGGCGCCGGAACGCGCCATGACCTTCGACAGCCGCACCGATCAGCGCCTGGCGATGACCGCGCCCTCCGGGCGCAAACGCGTGTTCAGCCGCTGCCCCGCCGGCACACTGAAGGCCCCGCCCGGGCAGGAACGCCACTGATCTTCACTTGCCGCGGGCCCGGCGCTGGGGCACCATCCCTACCGTCACCGGCCCGGCAGAGGCCGGCGCGCACGAACAGTGCGCCATGCGGGGGGATGGGCCATGGAAATGGTCGACAACAGCAGGCGCAAACCGGCGGTCACCGCCCGGGTCAGCCGCACGCTGACGTTTGATGATCTGAAGGCGGCACTGGCAGCCGGCTGGTCCGATTATCGCCACCACCCGCAGTTCGGGCTTTTCTTCGCCGGCATCTATGTCGCCGCCGGGCTGGCGCTGGGCTGGGCGCTGTTCAACGAGGGCGCGGTCGCCTGGCTGGTGCCGGCCGCTGCCGGTTTCCCCTTGCTCGCCCCTTTCTGCGCGGTTGGCCTCTACGACGTGAGCCGCCGGCGCGAGGCCGGGCTGCCACTGCCGTGGCGCGGCGTGCTGTCGTCACTCAAGGGCCGCGGCGACGAGCAGATATTGTCGATGGGCGTCATCATCTTCGTGGCCTTCGGCTTCTGGCTGATGATCGCCCATGCCATCTTCGCCATCTTCCTCTCTGACAGCGCTTCTGGCAGCGGCACCGAGAGCCTGGCCTTCCTGATGAGCGGTACCGGCATCGCCATGCTGGCCGTGGGCAGCGCGGTGGGAGCGCTATTGGCGCTGGGTTTCTATGCCGTCACCGTGGTCAGCCTGCCGATGCTCGTTGATCGCGATGTCGATTTCATGACCGCGATCATCACCAGCCTGGCCGCCTTTCGCGCCAACACGCGCGCCCTGCTGACCTGGGCGGTGCTGATCGCCGCTGCGCTGTTCCTCGCCATGCTGCCGGCGTTCCTTGGCCTGCTGGTGGTGCTGCCGGTGCTCGGCCATGCCACCTGGCACCTCTATCGCCGGCTGGTGACGCCTCAGTCCTGAAGCGCACCGACCTCCCTCAGGCAATCGACCATCACAGCGGGATCGATGTTGCCGCCTGACAGCGTTGCGATCACCGTCTTGCCCTGCACATCCACCCGCCCTGCCAGCAGCGCCGCCAGTGTGACGGCGCCGCCCGGCTCCACCACCAGCTTCAGTTCGCGAAATGCAAAGGCGACGGCGCGTGCCACTTGCACCTCGCTCACCGCCACCCCGGCGGCGCCGTGATGCATCAACGTTGCAAAGGTGATCTCGGCCATCACCAGCGTCTGCAGCGCGTCGCAGCGGGTATGGCCCGGATTCTCCACCGGCAGGATGCGCCCGGCGGCGAGACTGCGGCAGACATCGTCATAGCCCTCGGGCTCCACCACCACCAATGGCAGCTGGCTGCCGGCCGCGAAGCCGCCCGACAGGCCGCCGCCGCCGCAGCAGGTGAGCGCCAGGTCCGCCGTCTCGCCCAGCGCCGCCAGCTGTTCGACGGCCTCGAGCCCGGCGGTGCCCTGCCCGGCGATGATCAGCGGATCGGCGAACGGCGGCACGATCAGCGCGCCGCGCGCCTCGGCAATCTCCGCCGCCAGCCGCTCGCGGCTTTCGGTGAGCCGCTCATAGAACACCACTTCGGCGCCATCGGCGCGGGTGCGCTCCACCTTCAGCTTCGGCGCGTCGGACGGCATGATGATCGTGGCCCGCATGCCCAGCAGCCGGGCGGCGCGCGCCACCCCTTGCGCATGATTGCCCGACGAATAGGCCACCACCCCGGCGCTGCGGCCTTCGGGCGGGATCGCCAGCAGCCGGTTCATCGCCCCCCTGAACTTGAAGCTGCCGGTATGCTGCAGATTCTCCGGCTTCAGCCACACGCGCCCGCCGCAGATCGCATCCAGGGCCGGACTGTTGAGCAAGGGGGTGCGAACCGGCCATTCGCCCAGGCGTTCGGCCGCCACCAGGACATCGGCATGCACAACCGGGGAAGTCATTGAAAAACGGCCCTTTCGCAAATTTGTCACATGATATGCAAGCCGTTGAAAGGCCACGCCAAAAGCGGCTTTTTCACTGTAACAATTTTCTTCTTTACATGCGCGGCAGCAAACCATAACAAGCGCGTCCGCTGCCCCATGGGACTTCCACCGCAAGGCAGCTTTGGTGTCAATGCCGGCGATCGGCCGGATGGCCCCCGCAAGGGATCATCCAGTCAAGCGCGCAGCGGCGACATGCTTTGCCCACCCGGAGGTCCCTTGAGTTGTTCAAGCACCATAACGCGCTGGGGGTAGCGTTGTCCCTGCGTCCGACGCAGCCGGTCACCCTCGTCCGCCCGCACGCCGCTCGCCGCGCCGCCCGCTTCTTCATCGAGAAGTTTCCGGGCACGTCGATGTATGCCGTGAAGGCGAACCCCTCGCCTGATCTCATCCGCACCCTGTGGGATGCCGGCGTGACGCATTTCGACGTCGCCTCGATCGCAGAGGTGCGGCTGGTGCGCGATGTCGCCCCCCATGCCACGCTGTGCTTCATGCACCCGATCAAGGCGCCGGAGGCCATATCCGAAGCCTATCATGTGCATGGCGTGCGCGTGTTCAGCCTCGATTCGATCGAGGAGCTGGACAAGATCGTGGCTGCCACCGCACGCGATGGCGTGGCGGCGACCGATCTCACCCTGTGCGTGCGGCTGCGCGTGTCCTCCGCCCATTCCAAGCTCAGCCTTGCGTCCAAGTTCGGCGTGGCGGCCGATGACGCCGCGCCCGTGCTGATGGCGGCCCGCCAGGTGGCGGACGCGCTGGGCATCTGCTTCCATGTCGGCAGCCAGGCGATGAGCGCCCAGGCCTATGGCGATGCCATGGCCCAGGTGCGCGCCGCCATCGTGGCGGCGGGCGTGACGGTTGACATCGTCGATGTCGGCGGCGGCTTCCCGTCGGACTATCCCGGCATGGCCCCGGCGCCGCTGGAAACCTATTTCGAGGTGATCCACCGCGCCTTCGAAGCGCTGCCGATTTCCTATTCGGCCGAGCTGTGGTGCGAGCCGGGCCGGGCGCTGTGTGCGGAATATTCCTCGGTGCTGGTGCGCGTCGAAGCCCGCAAGGATGATGTGCTCTACATCAACGATGGTGCCTATGGTGCCCTGTTCGATGCCGCGCACATCGACTGGCGCTTCCCGGTCCGCCTGGTCCGCGAGGAAACCAGCCGCACCCGCGACATGGACTTCAGCTTCTGGGGCCCGACCTGCGACGACATGGATTTCATGCGCGGGCCCTTCGCGCTGCCGGCCGACATCAAGGCCGGGGACTATGTGGAGATCGGCATGCTGGGCGCCTATGGCCAGGCCATGCGCACCGGGTTCAACGGCTTCACCGCCGGCGAAACCGTGATCGTGGCCGACGAGCCGATGGCCACGCTCTACGCTGTCACCGAAGAGTCGCCGGACAAGGTTATCCAGCTGCGGCAACACTGAGCTTCATGCCCCTGCGGTCGTCCGCAGGGGCAAAATCCCGCTCGGCGCCGGACTCCCCCGGCCGCGGGCGGCGCGTGAGCGCCGGGCCATTTCCTGTTCGGGAGCCTTTTTGAAATGACCACTGACAGCCTCAATCACGTCGTCACCGAGCTGAGCCCGGCCGAGCGCCAGCGCAAGGCCGAGCTGCTGTCGACGCTGGTCGAGCA
>ERZ1066121.1384-NODE-1384-length-17942-cov-6.633197_pt1 | contig 17942 bp, 14 predicted proteins | sample MGYA00382768_ERZ1066121 | MGnify/ENA primary metagenome ERZ1066121 (study PRJEB33369, sample SAMEA5778351) | biofilm metagenome | biome: Industrial cooling water; feature: Water cooling tower basin; material: Biofilm | place: United Arab Emirates | collected... | reverse complement strand
ACCTACACCCTGCTCATTTTCCCGATGGGGATCACCTTCATCGTGTCGAGCTTCGCCTCGCAGCTTTTCGGCGCGGGCGACATGCAGGGCGCGCGGCGTTACGGCGTCTACGGGCTCTTTCTCGCGGTCGCGGCGCAGGGGGTCGGCCTGCTGGCGATCCCGACGCTCTCGAAAGCCCTCTCCCTCTTCGCCTATACGCCACCGGTGCGGGTGATGGTGGAGCAGTACTTGGCAGTGCGCTTCCTCTCCGTGGGCGCGGCCGTGGGCAGCGAAGCCCTGACCAACTTCTACGGCGGTATCGGCAACACCCGCTTGCCCATGGTGATGAACGTGCTGGCGATGGTGATCAACGTCGGCGGCAATGGCTTGCTCATCGACGGCCGCTGCGGCTTGCCCGCCCTCGGGGTTCTCGGTGCCGCCTGGGCGAGCACAATGTCGAACTGGGTGGTGTTTGTCGTTTTCGCGTCGATATTTTTTCGTAGCGGACGCAAGGCAGGCCAGGGCGGAAAAGCGATTCCTCGCGGCCTCTCTTGGTCCGAGTGCCGCCGCATGCTCACTTTCGGCGTGCCGAGCGGCTTCAACTGGTTTTTCGAGTTCCTCGCTTTCAGCGCCTTCGTCAACGTGGTCGTCGCGGGTCTGGGCACCACGGCGCTCGCGGCCTTCATGGCCGTGATGCAGATCAACAGCGTCGCCTTCATGCCGGCCTGGGGCTTCTCCTCGGCAGGAGCGATCCTGGTCGGCCAAAGCATCGGCGCCGGTCAGAAGTACGAGGTGCCGCGGCTGCTGCGCTGGACCTGGGGGGTGGCCGCCGGCTGGCAGGGACTGATCTCCTCCGTCTATTTGCTCGCCCCGACCTTCTTGCTCGAACCTTTTGCCACCTCGGGGACGCGCGCCGCAGGTTTTTTGGTCGTAGGTGCGCGCATGCTCCGCTGGTCCTCGGCCTGGCAACTCTTCGATGCCACGGTAGGCGCCTTCTCCGAAACCCTGCGCGCGACGGGCGATACAGCCTTTCCCATGTGGTCGCGGATCGTGCTCGCCTGGCTCGTCTTCCTGCCCGGCGCCTGGATCAGCGTCCATCTCCTCGGTCACGGCGACGTCGCCGCCCTTTGGTGGGTCGTTCTCTACATGGGCCTGCTCGCCATTGCGCTGCTCTGGCGCTTCTCGACCGGCCGCTGGCGCGAGATCCGCCTGGTCGAGGGCAAGCTGGCGCATTAGGGATTCCGGCGCTGCGCCCGAGGCTCTATCATGGGCGGATGTCATCGAGACGCTAAAATGCATGGCCCTTCCCTCCTTCGGCGCCAAGCCACACTCCGAAATATCGTTTCATGACAACGACGCTCCCCTGGCTAACGATCGCAGCGAGCATGCTGCTCATCCTCGTCTACGAACTCCGTTTGCTGCGCGCCGAGCGGCACGATCCGGAAGCGAGCGCGCGCTCGGCGCACCGCCTCTTGCGTGCCGAGTGGGTCAAGGCGATGTCGAAGCAGCCCAACTCGGAGATCCTCGCCGTGCAGGCGCTCCGTAATTCGTTGATGTCGGCGACCATCACGGCGTCGACGGCCATTTTGGTCTTGATGGGCTCGGTAAGCCTGATCGCGTCGCGCAACGCCGCCGCGCTCGAGCGCGAACTGCTCTCCCCTCATCTCCTGCTCGAGGTCTCGCTCGTCGCCACCCTACTGGCGACCTACCTCTGCTCGGCCATGGCCATGCGTTACTATCATCACGCGGGCTTCGTGCTTTCTCTTCCCGTGGGCACGCCGGAGCGCGTCGCGCGTGAGCCCCTCGCCAGCCTCTACGTCCAGCAAGCCGGGGTCCTCTACAGCTGGAGTTTGCGTTGTTTTCTCTTCGCCGCGCCCCTCGGCATCGGGCTTTTGAATCCGCTCGCGATGCCGATGGGCGCTTTGGGTTTGTTGATCTTCCTCAGGCTCTTCGATCGCGTGCCGCGGCGGAGCTGAGCCGGCTCGCGTTCTCTTGCTGGCGTTTCATCGCTTCGAAGAGGAGCATGCCGAGCGCCATCGCCACAACGAAGATAAAGGCCGGAAGGGATGCCACGCCGAGCGAGGTCAGCCCCGGTCCAGGGCAATACCCGGCCAGGCCCCAACCGACGCCGAAGATCCCGGCACCGAGCAAGACGCTAGGCTCGATATCGCGCCGCGTCGGCAGCCGAAAGCTTCCCCCCGCAAAAGGGGAAAGGCGCGAGGAGGCGAGCTTTGTGGCGCCAGCGTATACGGGGATGGCCCCCAACATGACGAAGGCCAAGCTCGGATCCCAGGCGCCGGTCACATCGAGGAAACCGACGACTTTGCTCGGCTGCGTCATCCCGGCGATCGCCAGCCCCAAGGCAAAGACGATCCCGGCGAGGAAGGCGAGTACGAGTTGGAGACCGGGGCGTAGCGTTGCGTGTGAGGGGATCATGAAGCACCTCCGAAGACGTGTTGGCTGAGAAAAACGGTGAGCGCTGCACTGGCCATGAAGGCCAGGGTGGCGGCGAAGGAGCGGAGGGAGCCCCGGCCGAGACCGCAAACGCCATGACCACTGGTGCAGCCATTGCCCATGCGGGTTCCAAATCCGACGAGCAGGCCCGCGATGGCCACAGTCAGCAGCCTGCGGTCGAGCCCGAAGGCGAAGAGCTCGGGACGGAGCTTGCCCATGATCGCGCCCCCCACGACGAGGCCCGCGAGAAAGGCAAAGCGCCAGGCCTTATCGCCCGCACGGGGCACCAGCACGCCGCCGAGGATGCCGCTGATGCCGGCGATGCGACCGAGACCGAAGAGCAGAAGCGCCGCGCTCGCGCCGATCATTATGCCGCCGAGGGTCGACGCCAAGGGTGTGAAATGTTCCATCGTCTAGTCGCTCCCGTGCGTAAAGAGAGGAGAGGAATCCCTCACAGGCTCTCCGCCAAGGCGCCTTCGACCCCCCTCAGCGGAATCTTGAGATAACGCGTACCGTTCGCCTCGGGAGGCGGAAGCTTGCCGGCGCGGATGTTGACCTGAATCGAGGGCAGAAGGAGGTGGGGGGCCGCGAGCGTCGCATCGCGCGATGAGCGCATCGCTACGAACTCGGCTTCACTCGTCCCCTCATGCACATGGATGTTTTGCCTACGCTGGGCGGCGATGGTGGTCTCGAAGGCGGCTTCGCTGCGCCCCGGCACCGGATAGTCGTGGCAGAGGAAGACCCGCGTCGAGGGCGGCAAGGCGAGGAGGCGCTGGATGGAGCGGTAAAGGGTCTGGGCGCTGCCGCCAGGGAAGTCGGCGCGCGCCGTGCCATAATCCGGCATAAAAAGCGTATCGCCGACGAAGACCGCGTCCCCCACCCGGTACGAGACACAGGCCGGTGTATGACCCGGGGTATGCATGACCTCCACCTCGAGCGCGCCTAGACGAAAAACCTCCGCCTCTTCAAAGAGATGATCGAACTCGCTCCCCTCGCCGGAGACATCGTCCAGGCCGAATACGGGACGGAAAATATGCTGCACTTCGCGGATAAACGCGCCGATGCCCACCTTGGCGCTGGTTTTGCTCTTGAGGTAGGGCGCGGCCGTCAGGTGGTCGGCGTGCGCATGCGTCTCGAGAATCCACTCGATCTTCAGGCCCTTTTCATTTGCGGCGGCGAGCAGAGCGTCGGCCGAGCGCGTCGACACCCTACCCGAGGCATGATCGTAGTCGAGCACGGGATCGACGATGGCCGCGACGCCCGTGGCCGGATCGTGGACGAGGTGCGTAATCGTATGGGTAGCCTCGTCGAAAAACGACTGTACTTCGGGGTGCGTATTCATGGTTTTCCTCCACTTCCGATTCGACAACATCCACTATTTAGCATATCCTAAATTTAGCAAGAACTAAAATAGTGGCAAGAGGCAATCCTATGAAAAGGCCAGACTTCTCGGCACTCGAGAGGAGCGCAAGCGAGGTGAGCGCCCTGCTGCGCGCCTTGGGCAACGAGCGTCGCCTGATGTTGATGTGCACGCTCATCGAAGAGGGAGAGTGCACGGCGGGCGAGCTCGGCGAGCGCATTGGGCTCAGCCCTTCGGCGACCTCGCAACATCTCGCCAAAATGCGAGACGAGGGCCTCGTCGACTCGCGGCGTGAGGCGCAGAGCGTCTACTACCGCATCGCCGACCCCCGAACCAAACGACTGATCTCGCTGCTGAAGGAGCTCTACTGCAGCTAAGCACTCTCGAAACGACAAAGGAAAGGACCGCTCGCCGAGCCGCGGCGTCCTCTATCCCTTCACGCAGACCACTTGCTTCAGAGTATGGACAACCTCCACCAAGTCGCGTTGCGCTCGCATGACTTCATCGATCGATTTGTAGGCTGCGGGCGTCTCGTCGATCACTTCGGCATCTTTGCGGCATTCGACACCTGCGATGGCCTCGAGATGCTCGTCGAGGCGGATGCGTCGCTTCGCCTCGTTGCGCGACATCACCCGCCCGGCACCGTGGCTGCAGCTGTGGAAGCTTTCGGCATTGCCGCGGCCGCGTACGATGTAGGAGCGCGCGCCCATGTTGCCGGGGATGATGCCGAGCTCGCCTACGCCTGCACTCAGCGCCCCCTTGCGCGTCACCCAAAGCGCTTCGCCATAGTGATGCTCACGCCGGACGTAGTTGTGATGGCAGTTCACCGCCTCGAGCGTGGCTTCGAAAGGGCGCAGGCGGCCGCTTTGGCGGAGCGCCGCGACGATCGCCATCATCATCAGCTCGCGGTTGACGCGCGCGTAGTCCTGGGCCCAGCTCAGCGCCTCGACGTAGTCGTCGAAATGCGCCGAGCCCTCGCGAAGATAGGCAAGGTCCGCGTCAGGGAGGCGCGTCGAGACCCTCTCCATTTCTTTTTTGGCGAGCTCGATGAAGTAGCTACCGATGCGGTTGCCGACGCCGCGTGATCCGCTGTGCAGCATGAGCCAGACTTGCTGCAATTGGTCGATGCAGATCTCGATGAAGTGGTTGCCGGTGCCCAAAGTACCGAGCTGCGCCACCTGCGCGCCGCGCTGGATCTTGGGGTGTTTGGCGCAGATCGCCTCGTACCCTCCTTTGAGCTGAGCCCAGGCCTTTTGCACCGCCTGCGGAATCTCAGACCAGGCCCCTTTGTCTCCGGCTCCGCCATGATGGCTGCGGCCATGCGGCACGGCGGCTTCGATCGCCAGGCGCAGCTCGCGCAAGTCGTCGGGCAGATCGCTGGCGCCTAAGCTAGTGCGCAGCGCCATCATGCCGCAGCCGATGTCGACCCCGACGGCCGCCGGGATGATCGCTTGGCGCGTCGGGACGACGCTGCCGATGGTCGAGCCTTTGCCCAGGTGCACATCGGGCATGACCGCCACCCAGGGATACACGAATGGCAAAGAGGCGACGCGCTCGAGCTGCGCCTTGGCCTGCGCCTCGAAGGGGACGCCTCGCGTCCATGACTTGATGGCCACGCCACCTCCGGGCTGGCTGGTTTCGTAGGCGCTCTCGACTCGTCTGCTCGCCATAGTCCTGCTCGTAGATCTAGGGAACGAAGCTGGGATACGCCACGCGAAGACTCGGCGCACCTGCGCCATCCCGTGGTCCTCAGCCATCTTGGCATCGCCCTTTCTACACGCGCTCACCCTCGCTTGCGCCTTCTCGGCCTGAGCGCCAGTGGTCGAGCGGGATCGCGAAGGCGAGCATCAACTCCATCGGGGCGAAATAACGGGGCTCGCCGAAGGCCACCAACACGGCTCCCAAGGCGGCCACGAGGGCGACTAAATGCGCAAGCTGCGGCCTGCGCCGCTGTCGAGCGAGCCAGAGGAGATAGGCCGCCCAGAGCAACACGATGGAGATGCGCGAAAGATGCAGCTCGCGAAGAAGGCCGGCGACCCCGCGGTACGCATGGAGGCGAGGATAACGTCCCGGAAAACGCTCGCGGAGGAGCTGTTCGACGGCCGGATCGCGGAAGAAATGACCCTCCTCGTTCGCCTCGAAAAAGACCCGCAAGGGTGTCTCTTTCCAGAGGGCCTTGGAGAGGTGCCCGAAGGATTCGAAGAGATACATTCCGGGGCGCCTCAGGATGCGCCTCAGCATCAGCGCTCTCAACGTCGGTCCGGCCCGATACATGGAGCCGTCGAAATGCGCGAGGAGGCGTTGCCCAGGGCTGCCGGGGAGCTGCACCAATTCCCAGAGCGCGGCACCGGGCGGCAGATCGGCAAAGCCAGCGCAGAAGTCACGCTCGACGGGCGTTTGGCTCGGGCTCGCTCTGCAGGCGGCGGTCGCCGGTCGGCCGTAGAAGAGGTTCCAAGCGTCGGCCGCCGTCAAGGTCATGGAGCCGCGCTCCGCTCGGCTCCAGAAGGAAAAAGGAGCGAGGCAGACCAAGGCAGAGGCGAGCGCCAGAGCGACGCGCGCGAGGTGTGTTCTCCGCAATGCGCCCTCGCCTCGATGGAAGAACGCAAGGTTGGGCAAGAGCATCGCCAAGGAGGTAAAAAGCGAGGCGCTTCGCAGCGCGTAGTGCAGGCCCGCGAGCGCACCGAAAAGCGCGTAACGCACGAGCGGGCGTCTCGCCGAGGCTCCGAAGAGGCAGGCAACCTGGAGGGCGAGAAAAAAGAGCGAGAGAGGCTCCGAGAGCAACCAATGGCTCCAAAGCAAGGCCGAGGTCCCGAGCGCGTAGACGAGGGTCCACGCCAAAGCCGCTGCGAAGGACCACGCTCGACGTGCAAAGAGGTACACGATGAAGGCGCTCGCCGCGCTGAGCAGGTGATTGGCGGCGAAAGGAGCGACCGGCGATTTCGATAGCAGGCGCAAACCCGCGAGGAAGACCCCGTAACCCTTGGGGTGCAGATCGGCAAAATACGAGGGCGCCATCATGCGCAGATATTCGCCGGAGTCGGAAGCGAAACCGCCGATCGGCCAGCAGAGGAGGAGCGCGCCATGGATCAGGAGGAGCAAGAACGCACAATATGCCGACTCGCGAAAGGAAGTGGAGCGCAAGACGAGCGACAACTTGGTCCAACGCGGCGAGCCGAGGAGTTCATTCATGGTGCAGATGCTCTACCCCACGAGCGGACAGGCTTCCATTGCCGATCGCTCTCACCGTGCGATCACTGGCGTTATGACGACGCCTCGCCTGCACATCCTGCTGCTCCGCCCTTTCGAGATCTTTTTCCGCACCGAGGCGCTGGGCGGGACGGTGCTCATTCTCAGCACGCTGCTCGCGCTGGTTTGGGCGAATTCGCCCTGGGTGAGCCTTTATCACGCGCTTTGGGCGACAGAGTTCCACATCGGGACGCCCCGCATGGGGCTCGCGAAGCCTCTCATCCTCTGGGTCAACGATCTCTTGATGGCCATCTTTTTCCTCGTCGTCGGCCTGGAGATCAAACGTGAGCTCCTCCTCGGCGAGCTGAATTCCCTGCGCAAAACCCTTCTCCCCCTCGCCGCGGCCCTGGGCGGCATGCTCGCGCCGGCCTTAATTTTCATCCTCCTGGCCGGCGATGCCGCGCGCGGCTGGGGCGTGCCGATGGCCACGGATATCGCCTTCGCCCTGGGTTGCTTGCGCCTGCTTGGCAAGCGAGTGCCTCCCGCTCTCGTCGTCTTCCTCACCGCGGTTGCCATCATCGACGACCTGGGCGCGATCTTGGTCATCGCCTTTGCCTACTCGACGGGAGTATCGCTCAGCGCTCTCGGCGCTGCATTCCTAGTCTTGCTCCTCCTTCTGGCGATGAACTTCATGGGCGTACGCCGCCCCTGGCTCTACGTCGCGCTCGGGCTCCCCTTATGGGTGGCCGTCCTCAAGAGCGGCGTACACGCCACGATCGCCGGAGTGATCGTCGGCCTCTGTGTGCCCGCACGTGCACTCTTCTCGAAACGCGATGTCGTCGCGCAAGCGCGGCTCCTGCTCGACCACGCAGAGAAACAAGAGGAAGAAGAGAGCGAGGACGCTTTTCGTTCACTCGAGCACCAGCTCGAAGAGTGCGAATCCCCGCTGACGCGCCTCGAACACGCTCTCCATCCCTGGGTCGCCTTCGCCATCGTGCCCATCTTTGCCTTGGCCAACGCCGGCGTCTCCCTGAAGGGCGTGGGCTTCGCCGATCTCGGCCGCCCTGCGGCGCTCGCGGTCTTGCTCGCTCTCTTTTTCGGTAAGCAACTGGGCGTCTTCGGCGCAACCTTTGTCGTCCACCGCTTGGGGGTCGCGGAGCTCCCCTCCGGCGCCACCTGGCGTCATGTGTACGGCGCCAGCTTGCTCGCCGGCATCGGTTTCACCATGTCCCTTTTCATCGCGGGGCTCGCCTACGGTGAAGGAAGCCCGCAGCACCTCGAGGCCAAGCTCGGCATCCTTTGTGCCTCGTTGCTCTGCGCGGGCGCCGGTCTATTTGTGCTTGGGCGAGCGAAAGAGTCGGCCTGACAGAATCACCGCTCGACTGTGCTGGCTGAAAGGCGGCTTTTCGCTTCAGCGGCGTTGGGATGCGACCTCCAGCATTGTCAGGCGCTAGACTCCGTCTAGGGCAGCGCCGCGCTCAGTTTGCGGGAGGCCCTTCCAGCGCCTCTGGTGGCAGGACCTCCCGCGGGTGGATCGATTCTGGGTCTTCGGCACTCCCGCCCGAGCGGATCCATGTGGACCAGTAGAATCTACGCATCGCTTGTGCATAGAGCGCGTAGCTCTGACCGAAGTAGGTGGTCTCTTTTTCAGAGGCCTGACGATATTCGGAGACCGCCGCCTCCACTTTGCTGGCGCGGGGCTCCCGAGCGTTGCGCATCAGCCAATCCGCGATGCGCTCGAGATCGGCCTCGGTCGGCAAATCGCCGAAAGACAAGCTCACGCTGTCCGCCTTCTCCCACTTGATGCACGGAGGCAGCGCCCAGCGCTCATCATCCCCCGACGTGGCAAAGTGCTCCGCGATACGCCTAAAATCGCCTGAAGGGTAGAAGACCGGAACGGCACCCTCCGAACGCTTTACGGTGAGTTCGAAGGGGCCCGTGCCCCTACGTGGCCGAGTCGCCGAGAGCGTGATCGACGTCTTCGCCTTACTCGAAGGATTGTGGCGAATCGTCAGCCGCTCCCCGGCGATATCGCCTCGGAACTGCCACTGAAAGCTGAACCTTCCGGAGGAGGGTCCGTACTTTGAGGGGGAGGCAATCCAGGTTCTTGGCTGGTAATGATCGTAAACTTCGTCGAGCGCCCAGTAAGGTCCCAAAGCCCCCACTGGCCTATACTCCACCTCCTCGACGAAGGTGCGAGACGCGTCGAGCACGAGCGCGAGTGCTAAAAAGCGTTTGTGAGGCTCTAGCGCTGACTTCGGGCGAAAATAGTGAGCGATGAGATCGACACATGCGGAGGCGTTTGCTGCCGCCGCCGTTTCGGCTGCTGCCTCGCGAATGGCAGCGAGGACGCCGTCTACAACCCCCGGTGGAAGGTCAAGACCGCCCAACTTTCTTCGCAGGATCTCGGGATCGATGCCGGGAAGACCCGGATCCTCCACCCTGCTCGAAGCCGAGACCGACTCGCGTAAGGCGAGGAGAGCGTAGGCCTCCGGCGTGGAGCTGGAAGTATCGAGCCACCAGCCGAGAGGCGACGCGCCTCCGCTGCCGCACGAGGAAGCGTGCGCTGACGAAAGGGCAAACCATGCCCTCCGCTTTGCGGGGTCGAGGAGGGTCTGCGTGAGAGCCGCGATGAGCCTCTCTCGAAGCCCGGCCTCGAGCTGCGGAGCCACCTGCTCGAGCGGGACGAGAGCGGCAACGAGGTGCTGTAGGAAGGCGAGCTGCTCCAGCCGCGTCTCGTCGAGCTTGGGGAAGTCGACCGAATACGCGCGGATCACGCGACCCAGCGCATCGGCGATGTCCGGATGGCTCTGCTCGGGATCCTGCTCGGAAGCCGGCGGGAGAAACACCACCTCGAGAGACGAGGGTACGCCCAGTTCGGCGAGCAGAGGAGCGAGCAAGGCCCCGTCCCGCGGCACCTCGAAGTACACCTTCGCCGATCGACCCAGCTCGAGACGTTGCGCCCGCGCCAGTTTGGCTTCGATCTGCGGAGCTCCTCCCGGCGCCGTACACCCGCTCACGCAGAATGCAAACGAGGCGAGGCGAAGGAGCGCGATACGAGTGGCCCGTGGGCAGAGAGGGCTCGGCATGGAGCAGAAGATGGATCGGCAAGGGCCGCACGCAAATCGTCGAGCTCTCCTCCACATCATCTCGCCTCCTCCCCCGCTCCTTCGCTTCTCTTCGCGTAGGTCGGCAGCGGAGAACGAACGTCGACCGGCGTCGAAGGCGCGATCCGCACCAGGCCCTCGAAGACCCCGACGTAGGTCGAGGCATCGGGCGCGATCGAGATCGCGGAGAAGTTGTTGTTGAACGCCGCCCCTGGCCCCCTCGGGATGCCCAACACTTGTGGAATCGAAACACCATCTCGGAAGAAGTCACCGCCACCGACGCGGATGCGGAACGCGGTGGTGCCGCTGTCGAAGAACACCGCTGTCAGGTACCAATCGACTGCACCCGCGGAGAGCTCCTCATACGTGTAGCTGTAGATCAGAGGACGCGGACCACCGAGCGCGAGCTTGGAGACCGCGGAGGTCGCGATTTGATCGTTTTTCCAAGCGACTCGACAACACTGCTCTCGCGCGCAGTCTTTCCCCTCGCTCTCGACGTCGATGCGCCAGAGTCCGGGTTTCCCGGCGGGGAAATCTCGGAACGTCCCCCAGCCATAGTTGTTCTCGACGACGATCGACCGTCCCAAGGCAATGAGGGAGTTTTCGGCCGCGCTTTCTCCCAACGCGAAGACCGGAACCTCGCAGACGAGTTGCCCCGTCGCGCGCTCATGAACGAGTACATGGACCTGCCCCGGAGCGTTATCCGCGATGGTCACCCAAGACGCGTCCCCCTCGCCGAAGAGTGTCGGTGTCGTGCCGGAACCCGCGTGAATCATGCCGGGTTTGCGTCGCTTTTCGTTGTCGTACTCCTTGCGCCAGTCCTGGGCGATTTCGCCCTTCTCCTTGTCGAAGTAGAAGCGGTAGAGCGCGCGATCGCTGACCAGATAAATGGAAGGATGGGCAATGTCCTTGTCGCCGACCCCAACCGCAAAGCCGTTTTGCACTTCTTCGAACTGCGTCGTCGCCGAGCGACCGATCTGATGCAAGCTCACCTGCGGCGTCTCAACGTCGAGCGCGGCTTGTTCGCCCTCAGCGTAAAATACACCTAAGGCTCCGTAACGCGTGACGAACCAAAGATTGCCCGCCGCATCGGGGAGGGCTGCCGTCACCGGATTCGTCGGGTAGTCGACCGAGTCAGGAATGCGCGCGATGCGCGGATCGTCGAGGAGAGCATTCACGTCGAGCCTCCTTTCCTCCTCCAACGACCAGCTCCCCTGCTCCGCTCCGGCACTCGCGTTTTGCGCGCGCTTCACCTGCACGACGCGGATCGTATGGTCGGCCGCTGCGACGACGGCACGCGGCAAATCCGTTTCCGGGCCGGGACGATCGAGGTAGAGGTAGACTCCCGAGGTGTCGCGGCTGATCTTCTCGAAATCGGGAACCCAGCTTCCTTGCGAGGACGGCCGCGGGGGCAGCTCATGACGCGCAAGCTCCCTGAGCGAGGCACTAAAGAGGATGAGGTATACGGCCTCGCGCTTCACGCAGAGCGCGAGCATGTACGACTGGGGCGGCGCACCCGCCTCCGGTGAAGTCGAGAAAAAGGTATGCGTCGGGCATTGGCCGCTCATCCCCGGAACGTCGATGTATTTCACCGCCGCTTCGTCGCTCTGCGGACCGGCCCACGCGTAGGCATCCGACATCCATGCGTCGTTATGCATATTGCTCAGGCCGTTGGCGGCCATATGGCGATGCTCCGGCACTTGGTATGATGCCGCGCTCTTTCCTTGAATTTTCTCCGCTGCTCCGGCGCAGCCGAAGCCAAGAAGCGCGACGGAAGCGACAAGGGGCAGAGTCTTGGAGGCGGAAAAGAGGAAATGCATGAGCCGATAGGCAAAGCCTTTAGCAAGCATCACGCCAGCGTCTGATCGCCGGATCCTCGCCGCTTTGGTGCAGTGGCAGCGAGTTCGGGATCCCGTTAAGAACGGAAGTGGCTACTTCTGCTGCATCGTCCAGACGCCATCCCACGACGCGGGCGCAGGGCGCGATTCGAAGGCCTGGAGACGCTCCAAAAATGTGCGACTTGGACCGTCCCCTTCATGCAGCTCGAGGCAGAGCGCAAACTGCCGACGCGCTTGCTCCCATGCGCACGAGCGATAGGCGCCGAGGCCGAGGGCGAAATGCTCGCGCAGGCGCTCCATCGCCGGGTCGAGTCCGCCTTTTTCGGCCATGAGCTCGTAGATGCGCACCGGCTGCTCCTTGCCCACCACACGAATGAAGTCGATCTCGCGCGTCTCGAAGTGCTCGTGCACGAGCTCGTAGGTGCCCTCGGAGAGCAAGATGCGGGTGTCGTAGGCCTTGTTGACGCCCTCGAGCCTGGAGGCGAGGTTGACGGTATCGCCCATGACGGTGAAGGAGCGGGAGCGCTCAGAGCCGATGTTGCCGACGAGCAGGTCGCCGGTGCAGAGACCGATGCGCACATCGATGTCGATCGTCCCCTGACGCAAGCCCAAGAGCTCGGGCAAAGCCTTGCGAAAGCGTTCGAGCTGCGCAAGTTGCGCCAGGGCGGCTTCGCAGGCCAGGCGCGCGTGTTCTTCCGCATCGGTGAAGGGTGGACCCCAAAACGCCATGATGGCGTCGCCGATGTATTTGTCGACCACGCCTTTGCGCTCGGCGATCGGTTCGGTCGCGAGGGTTAGATAACGGTTGATGACGCGGACCAGACCGCTCGGCGTCATCCGCTCGGCCAGATGACTGAAGCGGACCAAGTCGGAGAACATGACGGTCATGACCCGCCGTTCGCCCTCCTGCGAGCTCGCCGCGACGGGGTCGATGATGTTCTCGACGATGCGTGGATCGAGGTAGCGACCGAAAGCCTCCTTGATGCGCTCGCGCGCCCGCAGCTCGCCGACCATGGCGTTGAAGGCCGCGGCCAGCTTGCCGACCTCGTCCTGCGGACCTACCGGCACGTTGACCTCGAGCCGCCCCGCGCTCACCTCCTGCGCCGCGACGACGAGCTCCTCGAGAGGCCGAACGATGCGTCGCGTAATCAGCGTCGCGACCGCCACCCCAACGGCAAAGGCAAAGAGCGCCAGTAAGAGGTTTTCGACCGAGAGGCGAAAGAAGGCTTCTTCGTCTTCGCGAACCAGTCGAGCGCGACGCTCGGTGAAGGACTGCAGGTTCTGGAGGACCTGCGCCAACATCGCTACCCACTCGTCTTCGACCGCGTCGAGGCGCTGTGCCTCCCGGGCGCGCAGGGCCTGCGAGACCTCGTTCTCTGCGCCGCTCCGCGCCGCACGCCGCGCATCGGCGATCACCTCTTCCGCCAGGCGATGGCGATCGAGATAAACGCGCCGGAGGGACTGAATGAAGGCATGCACCCGCGCCAGTTCGGCGGCATCTTCGATCACGCGAGCGCGTCGCGATCCCCGCGAGGCACGCTGCTCGGCGCGTTCGAGGGCAAACACGACCTCTTGGTGCAGGCGCACGTAGCGCCGCAGCTCCGCCTCGAGTTCGGCCTCTGGCGCCTTCGCTCCAAGCTTACGTCGGCTGCGCTCGAGCAGGCGCTCTTGCTCGAGCGTGCTCGATTCGACTTTGCTCAGCGCGGCGACCAGGGGCATGAGCTCGTCGCCGAGGTCGACCACCTCGTCACGCAGACGCCGGGACTGCCAAAAGGTATACGCCGCGACCACGAGCATGGCGAGCAGAAGGAGGCTCACCAGGCCGACCACTTTCTTGGCGATAGGAAGCGAACGGAACATCGATGGATTGGAGCTTGGCTCGGCCGAGCCTACCACGAGCCGGTTGGGGAATGAACCCTCTCCTGAGCTCAATAGGAGAGAAAGGGGCGGCGTGCGAAAGCCTGCACCAAAGTGCCCACGCAAAGGACCGCATAGAGCAGCAGGGTCACGCGCAGGATGTGGAGCCGCGCTTCCGCAGCGAAAGCGAAGCCGAGCAGTCCGTCCAGAAGCGGAAAGACCTGCAGGGCGTGCATCGAGAAAAAGTGCGACACACGCAGGTCGCCATGATGGAGGCTGAAGTTGACCAAAGGTAGCCCTGGGCCTCCGTCCTCACCACCGATGGAATGACTCAGGCGCCCACCCATCGCGAAGCCCGAGACAGCCGAGAGTAAAAAGAGGCTCAAGCCGGCACGCCAGGCGAAGGCTTGCGGCGGGATCATCGCGACGCCGGCCGTATCGAGCAAAGGGCGTCGTAGCGCGATCCACGTCACCCACACCATCGTGAGCGTCGCGACGGAGATCGCGGCGGCCATAGTTCGCCATATCCAGGTATTGAGATCGCCTTCGATGTTGAAATGCGAGCGCACGCCGCGCATCGCCTGCGCACCGATCGCGAGCATTTCAAGGATCATCGTCGAAGAGAGCAAATAGGCGATCCATCGTTTCGCATCGCCCGAGAGGGAGAGAGAGTCGACGATGCACGCCATGCTGAGCAAGAAGAGGGCGATGGAGATGGCAAACTTCGCGGGCTTGGTGAAGGGATGAACCCCGAGAATCGCCTGCCGCTCTAGGCTCAGGCAAAGCACCCCAAAAAGCAGCGCGACCGCGAGGTGCGCCAATGCGCTCGCCACGAGCCAACGTTCTGCCACTCCGAGCGATGCCCAACTTTCCGGGATGGGCCGCGATAGCCAAGGCATCTGCATCTTGGAAGTCACGATATACGAAGCGAGCGATTCAAGGAATATTACGAACTTTTCGGCTACCTACCATGAGAAGTCATCGGTGCGCACGGGCATTGGCTCGATCCATAGCCACCAAGCGCGATGTCTTCGCGATGGGTCTATTCTGCCGGCGGCCTTCGTCGTACACTCTCCCAAGAAAGTCGAGACTGAGCGCGATGCCTTTGATGAAGCCTTTATCCCCTTGCGAGCAAGACGCGGCGCAGCAGAGCTCTCCGCTGCACGCCGCCTCGATCACGCGTCGTCACGCCTTGGGCGTCTTTGCGGGCTTGGGGGCGGCTTCGTTCGTCCCGCTCATCGGCTGCGGCGACTCGGCGGCCTCGAGCGCCTCCGAGGAGGGACAAGGCTCTAGAGGTGAGAGCGGATCGGGCGCTGTCACGAGCTGGGCGCGCGGGGGCACGGCGGCCATGACGCAGAAGGCCTCCTATCCCGACCCTTTCACTGCCGCACTAAGCACCTGCGCTTTGGTCATCTCGACCACGGCGGGCCCCTGCACCACGCAAAACGATTTGCTGCGTGAAGACGTCTCCGAAGGGCTGCCCGGTTTGCCCCTGCGCCTCGCGCTCAAGATTGTCGGTGCCTCTTGCAGCCCTCTCGCCAACGCCACCGTCAAGATTTGGCATACCAACCCCGAAGGCAGCTACTCCGGGCAAACTCCGAACAATGCGATGTGTCTGAAGCAGCAAGCCTATGCCGCGCAAGACTTCTTCCGCGGCGTGCAGAGCAGCGACGCCGAAGGCCGGGTATTCTTCGACACCTGTTTTCCCGGTTGGTACCCGGGACGCGCGATCCATATCCATTTCCAGGTGCAGAGCGGCACGACGAGCTATCGGATTTCGCAGCTTTTCTTTCCTGAAGACGTCGTCCACGAGATCTTCGCGAGCCACGAGGATTACAAGAACTACGGTCAGCCGAATATGCCCTTCGCCAGCGACAACGTCGTTGCTGCCATCCCGAATGCGGAGCGCGAGCTACACGTCCTTAGCGTGATGCGGATGGACGACGGCGCCATGTTGGCCTCCAAAGTCGTCCGGGTTGTCTAAGGCATTCCGGCTGGCTCGAGCAGCTCGAAGGCGCCCAAGGGAAAGGCTTCGCCGTTGATCCGCAGATCGACCTCGTGGCGCCCCGGATAAGGCTTACGCGTGGTATGGATGGCGAGAGAGACTTTGGTCGAGAGCTCCACCCTACCCCGCGCCGGCAGCTGCAAACGTTTCACCTTGAAGACCTTGGCCGAGCGCTTGCCCCTGGCCTTGACGAAAAACACCGCGAGGTCGACCAGCAGGTCCTGAGGCTGCGCACTCGTGCTCCGCAGCGTGAAGCGGATCTCGACCTGGTCCCCAATGGCGACCTTGGGCGGCGCAAAGCTCACGGACTCGATTTGGAGGGCAGCGCGCGTCGCAAAACCGAGCAAGGCGAGCGCGCCGGTTTCCCCACGTTTGACCGCGGTACGCAAAGCATGCTGAAGCAGCGCTCGCCGCTCGGCCGAGGCGCCCTTCGACCAAGCCCTGCAGGTCGAGAGCAGCAGCTCGGGATGAACCTTGCCGAGATCGTTCAAGTTGTTGGCAACGCTGCGCCTGACCAAGGTCGCCGGATCGTCTTTGAGCTCTTCGAGCAGCGCGACGATGCGCTCGGGATGGCGATCGAGCCAAGGCACGCGAGATGCCCAAGGAAGGCGGAGGCGCGTGCCTTCGGAGACGAGGCGTCGAACGTGCGCGTTTTCGTCCCGAGTCCAGCGCTGCAGGAAGGTGAGGCAGCGCTCGGGGTCGTGCGCGAGGTAAGCGCGAATGCTGAATTCGGCCGTGAAGCGTTTGGTGAGCTCGTATTGAGCCCTCATCGAGAGGTCGAAATGCTCGAGCCCGCGTTCGGCGACGAAGAGGACGTGCGGCAGATAATAAAAAGGCGCCATGCCGGCGCCCACCAGCTCCTGGCGCGCATGCTCCGGACCGAGGGAACGCAATACGAGGTCGAGGGCCTCGGGATAAGAGGGAGGCAGATGGCGCGCGAGGGCCTCCGCCAGATGTCTTCCGCGCGCCATCAACTCGAGCGCCTCGAGCCCAGCGCAGGCGTCAGCGACGAAGGCAGTGGAGGGGAAGTCCGGAGCGACGCCTTGCAGATCGTCGGCGATCCGCCGCACGAGAGAAGGAGAGAAAAAGGTCTTGAGCGTCTCGGCCATCGAATCCTCCCTCGCACTCCGCGATGCCGCTACGGCTCAAGAGCGCGCCTCGCTTGGCGCCGCTTGCAGGAGCGCACGCTGCAGCGCCGCAGCGAGGTCATCGAGCATATAGGGTTTGGTGAGCATGCGTACGCCCCGCGGCGGCCCCTGCCGCACCAGGTGCTCGCTGTAGCCCGTGGCGAGAATGACGGCCACCTCAGGATGGTGCGCACGGAGCGTCTCGGCGAGCTCGATGCCGCTGATGCTGCCGGGCATCACCACGTCCGAGAACACCACGTCGACTTCCTCGCCCTCCTGCAGCAAGGCGAGGGCCTCGGCGGCGCTCGCGGCGGCGAGCGTGCGATAGCCCAGCTCCTCGAGGAGCTGGATGGCGAAGTCACGGGCTTCGGCGTTGTCGTCGACGACCAGGACCCGGCGCTGCGCCGACGAGACCAAGGTGCCCACCACCGGGCATTCGGGTGGCGGAAGCGACGCAGCCTCGAGCGCACGCGGCAAAACGAAGACGAGATCCGTCCCGCGACCCGGCTCGCTATCGATGCAGATATCGCCGCCGCTCTGTTTGACGAAACCAAAGACCTGCGCGAGGCCGAGTCCTGTCCCCTTTCCCGCACCTTTGGTGGTGAAGAAAGGCTCGAAGGCGCGCGCCATCACCGCCGGGCTCATGCCCAAGCCAGTGTCGCGGACGCGGATGGAGACGTATTGACCCGGCTCGCCTTCTGGAGGCGGCGCATGCTGCAGGTTGCGAGTCTCGAGCGTCAACACCCCCCCTTCGGGCATGGCATCGCGCGCATTGACCGCAAGGTTCACCAAGGCGACCTCGAGTTGACCGGGATCGCAGCGTACCGGCCAGAGGTCCTCGGCGAAACGGTTCACCACCTCGACTTTCGAGCCGAGGATTTGCTGCAGCAGCTCCGACATCTTCTCGAGGCACTGGTTTAGGTCGAAAGTCTCCGGACGGAGCGTCTTGCGACGCGCAAAGGCCAGGAGCCGGTCGGTGAGTTCGCGCGCCGTCTGGCCGGCGCGTTCGATGCGATCGACGACGCTCTC